>SXGT01835543.1_pt1 | contig 18278 bp, 18 predicted proteins | sample 3176221 | NCBI WGS metagenome assembly SXGT01 (sample SAMN11356862, study PRJNA531348) | freshwater metagenome | isolation source: freshwater sample F1-120 | place: China: Fuxian Lake, Yuxi | collected 2017-12-25
AGATCGCCGCAATGCAACAACTGGTCGTCGCAGCAATGGACGGTGGCGCAATCGGATTCGCGACGAGCGCGTCGCCGACCCACAACGGCGACAGCGGCCGTCCGGTGCCGTCGCGAGTTGGCGATCTCGCAGAACTACGTTCGCTGCTCCTCCCGGTTCGAGATGCTGGCCGCGGCGTGGTCGCCATGCTCCCGGGCGGCGTGTTCTCGAACCAGCAGATGTTCGACCTTCAGCGTGAAATCGGTCGCCCGTTCACCTGGACTGCGCTCCTCACGATCAAAGGTCTCGACTACCACCTCAAGGTGATGGAGGAACACGACGCGGCTCGGGCGGATGGGGTCGAGGTCTGGCCGCAGGTCTCGTGCCGACCGCTCGTGTTCCAGATGAACTTGCTCGAACCGTTCACGTTCAACATGCGTCCGGCCTTCGCCGAACTCATGGACCGACCGCGCGACGAGCGCGCCGCCGCGTATCGATCGGCCGAGTGGCGAGCCCGCGCCTGGGCGGATCTGACCGAGTCGAAGATCCTCCCCCCGAACTGGGATTCGATGGCCGTCGCGGAGTCCGCTGCGCATCCCGAGTGGATCGGCACCTCGGTGCGCACGCTTGCCGTCGAGCACGGCGTCAACGAACTCGAGGCAATGCTCGACCTCGCGCTCTCCGACAACCTCGACACTCGCTTTTCGTCGGTGCTCGCGAACAACGACCCCGACGCGATCGCCTGGCTGCTCCCGCAAGACAACACGTTGTTGGGGCTCGCCGACTCGGGCGCGCACGTCGGCCAACTCTGCGACGCGTGTTTCGCCACCGACCTACTTGGCAACTGGGTGCGCGACAAGCAGGTCATGCCACTCGAAAAGGCGATCCGAAAGCTGTCGGGCGAGCCCGCAGCGGTCTACGGGTTGCACGAGCGCGGCACCATCGAGGTCGGCAAGGCGGCCGACATCACCGTCTTCGATTTCGACACGGTGGCTCCGGGTGCCCTGCGCCGGATCCGCGACTTTCCTGCGAACGGCGAGCGTCTCACTGCGGACGCACCTGTTGGCATGTCGCACACGTTGGTGAACGGCGTACCGATACGCGTCGACGGCGCACCCGCAACCGAAGGGCTCGACGCTCGACCCGGTGCCATCCTCGACGGCCGCTGACGCAACACGTCGAATCGAACTCGTCGCCACCACGCGAGCGAATTCGCGCACCCAGTGACGAGAAGGATCAGTCGGCCATCCAGGTCCGAACCATCACGATCGAATCTGCTGGATCATCGGGGTCGAGGCGCAACACGATGCGCTCGGTGCGAGGCGGGTCGCCGCCGACCGTCTCGACAATCGCGACTTCGTCCTTGTCGCGCGGGTCGAGCACGTCGGCGAGACCCGTCAAACCCGCGGCGAGCACACTGCCCACTGCACCGCGACGGAACCGGTCGATCGGCCGAAGTCCCGATTCCAGTTCCTCCGATGCAGGATTCGGCCCCAACCCATCCACAATCGGCACTTCGTCGGGAAAGTCCGGCTCTTGGCCCATGGGCAAAGCGTAGGTTCGATCGCAACCCGAACACCGTCGGACGAGACTCCTCGCAATGAACCCACCGCAGAGCTCCCACCTCGACGTCATCGAGCTCGCTCGCTCGGTGTACGCGCGAGCCGCAGCCATGGACATCGACGCGCTCGAGTCGATGTTCGGCGACGAGGTCGTGATGGAGCTGCCATTCGCTCCGGACGGGTGGACCAACCTCTACGAGGGCAAGGTGGCCGTCCTCGACTTTCAACGCCGCGCGGCGCAGTCGTTCGCTTCGTTCACCATGACCGTCGATCGAGTCCTCGCGTCGAATCCGCTGACCGCCGTGGTCGAAGCGCGAAGCGTTGGCACAACCATCAAGGGCGCGCCGTACGAGAACCGCTATTGCACGATCCTCGAGTTCGATGATGACGGGCTGGTCGCCCGCTGGACCGAGTACTACGACCCCATCGCCGTCAGCGCCGCGTTCCCGCGAAGTTGGTTCGCCGATGTCGCGACCCCCGACGACATCGCGAGTTTTTCTGCGTCCGACGGCATTGTCACGCTCCGGGCCTGGTCGCGCGACGACGCGTCGTTCATCGTCGACGCGAGCGTCGATCCTGCGATCCAGCGCTATTCGCTTTCGCACGACCATCGAGGAATTCCAGGCCCACCTCCGTCGAGCGACGAGGCGGAGGCCACCATCGACCAGTTCGCTGCGAACTGGCAAGCATCCACGACGACCGGGGTGCTCACGAGCGTCGGATTCGCGATCACCGAAGCCGAAGGCGGCAACGTGGTCGGCCAATGTGGAATCGATCATTGGTCGAAGGATGGGGTCGCACAGATCGGCTACTGGCTCGCGCCAGACGCACGGGGGCACGGCTACGCAACGCGAGCCGTCGTGCTGCTCACCAACTGGCTGTTCGAACGCGGCGCCACCCGTGTCTTTTTGACCATCGTCGCCGGGAACGACGCATCGGTCGCGGTCGCTCGCCGCGCCGGGTTCGTGCACGAAGGAACGATGCGCGCGCACGCCCTCTGGCACGGCCAACCTTGCGACGTCATGTGGTTCGCCGCACTCGCCGACGAGTGGGCATTCGCAACGCCGCGCGACCCCGGTGAGCGCCAACGCTGACGAGCGGTCACCCTGCTACAGCGCTCGCACTATCCGGCCCCACGCAGGCGGCTCGAGTGTTGGCTTCGTCTTGCACCCGGGCGACCTCATCGTGTTGGGCGGCACGATCCACCGCACTCACCAGCACTGCGTCCCGAAGACGCGCCGACACATCGGCGCCCGCGTCAGTGTGATGTTCCGGGAGCCTTCAGCCAACGAACGCTGACCACCGGTTCCCGTGCCTCCAACGCGAGCGCACCGACCAGCGGAACCTCGAGGTCGAGGTCGACCACCGACCACTCGGCGTCGGGGCGCGTGCGGTAGCCACCCGCCACACCAACGCCGATCGCCTTGAGATACGCCTCGACGCGCGTCCAGTGCTGCGCGAATGCTCGATCGCGGTCCTGGCACACCGACCAGCGGCCATGCTCGTCGTCGGTCATCGTCCGGAGCGCCAGACGGGACAGGTGGACCCGCGAACGCACAACTTCGAGATCGATCCCGACTCGCACGTCGCTCCAAGCGATCGCGGAGCACCGCGCCGTGTTGCTCGCCGAACGATGCGCTCCGAGCCCGGCATTGGGGACGAGTTCGAACAGCGAGGCGGACGAGTGCGCACCCGCGACGAACACGACCGACACCAACGCGTGGTCGTCGGTCGGCTCCACGGGATCAGGAACCCTGCCCCGGCGTACCGGGAGCCCGCGGGCCGCGCGCCCATGCGACGAATCGTTCAGCAGCCCCCGGCGACATCGTCGAGCGTTCGGGAGCGTCGTCGGGCGAACACCAACGGTGCTCGGCGATCTCATCGGGATCAATCACGAGGTCGCCATCAGCGGTCGCGGCGAAGAGGTGCACCTGCACATATTCCCCTGGTTCCCACTCGACGACAAAGACACCGAGCGATGCCGTGAGCACCACCGCGACACCGAGTTCCTCGTACGCTTCGCGAATCGCGGCGACGGTCGGCGTCTCGCCGAGATCGATATAGCCGCCGGGAAACTCCCAGCGCCCTGCGAACGGGTCGCGGGCCCGTCGCGCCATGAGCACCCTGCCGTCACGTTCGAGCGCGACCTCCGCGCACGGAGCGTTGCGCCGAAGCTTCCAGCGTGGCCCGTGCTCAGCGCACGTCGGCCAACCGTCGACCACGGGCGCGGCAAGCCCGCAGTCGTAGCAGTACTCCATCGTCGGCGACCCTAGGACCGCGCCAGAGCGGCAACTTCGTCGACACATGCAGCCAGGCGAGGTGCCAGTCGTTCGAGCAGTTCGTCGAACGGCACCGCGGCCGTGGCGCAGTCGATCACCGTCTTGTCGTCGACGAGGTCGCGGGCGTGGCCCCACACCATCGGTAGTGCATCTGCCCATCCCCAGTCGGCCGACCCGAACGCCTGAGCGTGCGTGGGCAACATCAACGCGACGACCGACCACGTGTCGATAGGCCGCTGTTCGATCGACGGACGACGAGACGCGACGAAGTCGTTGACGTCGAGGATCGCTTCCACACCGCGAAACAGCGGGTCGGGCGCGAAGAGGCGATTCCGTCCGGTCGCCACAACCGCTCCGGCGTCGTCGGTCATGACGCAACCAATGCCGAGGCTGCCAGCACAGGTCGACTCCCACGCGAGTTCGAGCGCGCGCCGCATCACAGCGTCGATCTCGTCGGACAGCATCCGATTCAGTGCCCGATGAGGCGTTCGGCGATCGAACGTCCGGTTGGTGGTTTGCCCGATGCCGCCGCCTGCGCATCGATCCGCAACGCTGCGTGTTGCAGATATCGCGTCGCGATCCAACGCAGCGGTTCGGGTTCCCAATTGCGAGAACGATGACCCACCATCGGCAGCCGCCCGAGTTCGGAGTCGGCCGCGCAGATCTGGTCGGCGAGAACCCGACCCCCGAGGTTGGACGCAGCAACACCTTCACCTGTGTAGCCACGCGACGACGCGATGCCGGTCCGAGGATCGAACGTCATTGTGGGCATGAAGTCGCGGGGCACGCCGACCGGCCCGCCCCACGCGTGCGTGAAACGGATGTCGCCGAGTGCTGGGAACCACTCGCGGACGCCGGCTCGAAGTCGGTCGTGCGTCGCGTCGTGGCGGTCGAACTCGGGTCGGATCTTCGAACCCAGGTGGTAGGGCGCGCCGCGACCGCCGAACAGGATCCGCCCATCCTTGGTGCGAGACAGATAGTCGACCGTCAACGCCGTCGATTGCACCACCGCTCGGTGGGTCCAGTTGACAGCGGCAAGTTGTGCGTCACTCAGCGGTTCGGTGAGGACGATCAGCGAGTACAACGGCAAGATCTGGCGATGTAACTGCGGCAGTTCGCTGAGGAAGCTTTCGCCCGCCAGCACGACGGCCTTCGCCGCACGCACATCGCCGCGCTCGGTGTGCAAGACCGGTCGCGCGCCTTCCGTGAAACTCGCGGCCCGGGTCCGTTCGTAGATCGTGACGCCGCGAAGTTCGAGAACTCGCGCCAGTCCGCGCACGAGGCGACCAGGATGCAGTGCCGCACTCGCCGACTGGTGGACGGCGCCGACGATGCCGTCGACGTTCAAGAACGAGCGCGCCTCGTTTGCGTCGAGGCGACGCCAATGGTCGCCGCGGCCGATCTTCGCGTACTCCGCCTCGATGTGGTGGAGTGCCGGAAGCTGGTGACGACCGCGGGCCAGCACGAACTCGCCGTCCCGTTGGAAATGCGCATCGATCCCTTCGGTCTCACATACTCGACCGACCTCCGCAACCGTGTCGACCATCAGGTCGTGCACCGTCGACGCGACGTCGCGCGAAAAGCGCTTGGTGAGCAGGCTTGGTCCGGCGCCGAACCCCGACGTACACCAAGCGCCGTTGCGGCCAGAGGCACCGAAGCCGACGATCTCCTTTTCGACGATGGCGATCCGCAAGGACGGATCTCGTTGCGAGAGGTAGTACGCAGTCCACAACCCGGTGAATCCACCGCCGAGGATCGCAACATCGACGTCGATCGATCCATCGAGCGACGGGCGCGGCGTCAGATCGTCGTCGCAACTGTCGAGCCAGTACGACACCGCCGCATAAGCACTCATGGGTGGACGCTCATGAGCGCGACGCTACGCGTTTCCCGCAAGACGTTCGAGCGCGCCTCTCACCCGGACCGGATCGGTCATCTTGAACATCGGGGGGAGACTGTCGATGAGGATGCGGCCGTACCCAGCAGTGACAAGGCGACGATCGAGGACGGCGACGACGCCGCGGTCGTCGGAGCTGCGGATGAGGCGACCAACCCCCTGCGCCAACAGCAGGGCGGCGCGCGGCAGATCGAACGTGCGGAAGGGATCGCGGCCGAGGGTCTCGGCCTCCTCGCGACGAGCCATCGCGAGGGGATCGTTCGGCCGGGCGAAGGGGATTTTGTCGACGACCACGAGACTGATCGACGGCCCGGGTACGTCGAGTCCCTGCCACAGCCCGAGCGACCCGATCAGACAGCTCGTCTCGTCGGCAGCGAACTCCTCCATCAACCGAGCGCGAGGAAGGTCGTCGGGTGCCAGCACTCGGATGTCGGGGAGCGCTGCGCGCAACGCTTCGCGCAGGTCCCCCGCGGCGCGCAGGCTCGTGCACAGCCCGAGCGTTCGACCGCCCGCCGCGCGAACGAGTTCGACGGCCTCGGCCAACCAGGCGCTTTGATATTGCTCCTTGCGCGGATCGGGCAGATGCGCCGCGCAGTACAAGATCGCCTGCGATCGATAGTCGAAGGGACTTCCGACATCGAGCGCCTCGAACCGTTCCGGGTGCTCCGGGCGCGCAATAGCCGGTTCTTCCGGCGCGTGGAAGTCGACAACGGTCGTGCGCGCTTCGGCGAGTTCGCGCCGTAAGCCCAGCCGCCAGGCGAGTGGGTCGAAATCGGTGCCGAGCGCCAAGGTCGCCGAGGTGAGAACCGCCGTGGCCTGGGTGAACAACGACATGAAGAGCGGCGGCCCGACATCGATGCGAGCAACCATCAGCATCGGCGGGTCACGCCGTTCCACCCAGATCGCGTCGCGTTCGGGGGTCGCGCCGAGCATGTACGTGACGTCGTCGCGAGCCGAGCTGATGAGTCGCACGATCCGTTGTTGCTTGAGGGTCGCATCTCCGGCGGCGACGGTCATCGTCGAGACGGTCGAACTCAGCGCTGCGAGCTGCTCCGACAACACGAGCAGCGCGGCACGCAGCCCCGCTGCGTCGAGGTCGACCCGCTGTTCGTTCGGCTGTTGACGCAACAGTTCGTCCCAGCGCCGAGCGCGCTCGGCGAGCGCAATCACCGCGTCGGCCTCACCGCCCCCTTCGCCAGTCAGGAAGCCTCGAACTTCCGCAGCGAGACGTTCGAGCCGCCGAGGACCCAGTTCGACACCGAATGCGCTTGCGCAGATGTCTTCGAGCATGTGGCCCTCGTCGATCACGACGAGTGCGTGATCGGGTAACACGGACCCGGCCGACGCGAGGTGCTGCGCGTAGAGCGCAGTGTTGACGACGACCACGTCGGACGCCGCCGCGTGGTCGCGCGCCCGTTCGGCGAAGCACGTGTCGCCGTAGTTGCACTTCGCACGACCTGGGCACTCCCGGCTGTCCATGCTGAGCGTGTCCCAGAGCGCGTCGGAGATCGCCTCGTCGAAGTCGCCGCGGTCACCGGACTCGGTGACCTCGACCCACTCGTCGAGCGCGTCGAGGATCGCGTCGTCGGCACGGATGCCAGCGAGCACCCCATCGCGATCGGCAGCATGCTCCGAGAGACGAGCGCGACAGACGTAGTTGGAACGACCCTTCAGCTGTGAGAACGAGAACGGTCGGTCGAGCCCTGAGAAGACCTCACGCAAGAACGGCAAGTCCTTGCGACACAACTGCTCTTGCAGCGCACGAGTCGCGGTGACGACGACGACTCGTTCGCCGGCGAGGACCGCTGGCACGAGATAGGCGAGGCTCTTGCCGGTTCCGGTGCCGGCTTGGACGAGTAGATGCTCTCGCCGCACGAACGCCCGCGCAACGGCTTCGGCCATGGCTTGTTGGCCTTCACGCAGGATCCCTCCGGGCAGTTCGGCAACGACCGCCCCCAGCACCTCGGCGACCGCGTTCGCGGTCAGTTGATCGTTGGGCCCCTGGCTCACGAGGGGCCACGGTAGGCGCGGGCGGCGACACGTCTATTCTCCCGGCATGGCACGGATCGAAGTTCCCGCGGGTGATGACGTCGAACAGGTGCGGGTGTGGAGCATCCACCCGAAGTTCGGCGCCGCGATCGCAAATTTGTCGATGGCGGTCTACGGCGACAGCGTGCTCGCTCCGCGCGTGCGCGAGGCGGCGCGAATGCGGATCGCCCGCATCAACGACTGCCCGAACTGACTGAGTTTTCGCCTCCCGCAGTTGCGGGAACAAGGTGTCGACGAAGACCTCTACGCGAACGTCGAGAACCTCGCGTACGAGGGCTACAACGACCAGGAACGCCTCGCGATCGAGTACGCCGAGCGATTCGCCTACGACCATCAGCGCATCGACGACGATTTCTGGGTCCGGATGAGGTCCGAGTTCACCGATCAGGAGATCCTCGACCTCACCATCTGCATCGGGACGTTCATCGCGCTGGGTCGCACGTTGGTCGTGCTCGGCGTCGATCACGAGCACTAAGAGCCGATCGAGGCGTTCCCGAGGGACTACTCGACGACGTCGAACGTGGCCGGGCGAAAGATCGGTGCGCCGAGCGCGTGCGCGATGCTCGGAAAGCCAGCGGCGAGCATTTGCGCTTCACTGCGGCGGCCCGCCGCAATGCGCGCCAACTCGAACGCCCTGAGTCGCAGCGTCGTGGGCGCATCGCCACTCCCCCACACGAATTCGCGATCTCCGACGATCATTCGCACCGCGGGCGAGATCGACGACTTCGCAGCCGCGGCAGTGACCGCGATCCAGGTCGAACCGATGCCGATCGCATCCGAATCCTGTGCGCCGCACTCGCCGAGCGCGTGTCGCAGGTCGTGCTCGTGCGTCACGGCATCGGCGACGACCTGCCCGCTGATCGTGGTTGGGACGGCGGTGAGCAGCGCGTCGAATGCCTCGGCGTTCGCGCGCCATTCGTCGAGCAATTCCGCGATCGAGTGGCCTCGGCGCGCGTCGACCTGTGCGGCGGTCCACGCATCGGAGGCAGCGCCTTCGATGTTGCCGTTGACCACGTCGGTCGTGAGCCCGACGAGATGCGCCAGGGTGTCGCCGACACTCCACAACGGCGTCAAGGGGCACGGCGCATCGCGGTCGGCGTCGACCACCAGCGCGCCCACGCGATCTCGAACGCCCTGGTAGGCCGCAAGATGTTCCTCGGGGGAGACGAAGATCTCGGTCGGATCGTTGGCATCGGTCATGGCGTAGCTCCTTGTTCGGATGCTCTTCGCAGCGAGGCGGGAGTCGCGATCACAGCGAGGATTGCGGCCCACACGGCGCCACCGGTGATCAGGGTACGGATCGACCATTCGGCGACGGGTCCCCAGATGATTGCTGCGATCCCGACCGCGCCGCCAAATCCCATGATCCAGAGTGCAATGACTCGCGCCCGAACATCTTCCGTGATGTTCTGTTGCATCACGGTCGACAGCGACGTGATCGTCACGAAGTAGGCGTAGCCGAGCAGCCCCGCCACCGGGTACGCAAGCCAGTCGGTACGGATCTGCGCGAACACCAGGAGGAACGCCGCGAAGAACGCCAGACCGGGTCGGATCAACGTCGCCTTGTCGCGGCTCGCGAACACCGACCCGACGCTCATCGCGCCGGCGGCGGCACCGAATCCGAACACCGCATACAGCAAGCCGTAGGGCTCCGACTTGGGGTCGATCCCGAACGATCGCGCTGCGTGCGTCGGCATGAACGAGATGAAGTTGAGCGACAGAAACGAGAGCGTCCAGAGAATGAACAAGATGCGACGGAGCAGGCGATCGTCCCATGCAATACGGAATCCGCTCGTGAGCCGGTCCATCAGGCCACCGTCGAACCTCGCGCCCGCGCGGCGCGGGTACCGAGCACGCATCAATCCGTAGATCGCGAACAGATACGTCATCGCGTTCAGCGCGAACACCGCCGAGGCTCCGGCGTTCGAATCCGTCGACGCATACAGCAGCTGGCCGATAACCGGACCGATGACGCGACTCATGTTCATCTGAAATGAGAACAACGAGATCGCGCCCGGCAAGTCCTCCTTGGGGACGAGCGACGGTGAGATCGCCGACATTCCTGGGCCACCCATTGCGTTCGCGAGGCCGATCCCCAACATGCAAGCGAGGATCGGGGCCGCGACGGGTTCGTCAGACGCGACGAGAACCGCGAGTACCAGCGATCCACCGAGCTGTAGGCACTGCATGCTCACGAGGTAACGGCGACGATCGACGGTGTCGGCGATCGCGCCGGCGATCATCGAAAGGAACACGAGCGGTCCGAGCTGCACGAACTCCTTCAACCCGAGCAGCTGCGCGTCGTCGAAGTTCTTCTGGAGATAGGCGCCGATGATGACGTTTTGCATCCAGGTCCCGACGTTCGACGCGAACAACCCGGTCCAAAAGATTCGAAAGTCGCGGTGGCGCAGCGCCGCTCGCGCGGTACCCGGCTGAATCGCGACGTCACCGTCTTCGAGCGCCTCGGAGATCTGCTCGACCGAGAGCTCTCCGGTGCGGTGCGCGTCCATCGCCGCCGAACCTACCGACAAGCTCGCGAGCGATCGGAACGGATTGCCGGGCTCGAACGGTCGCTGTGGCCGATGATGGTGCCATGACGTGGGGCTACCGACCTCCGACCGCGAAGGGTTTCGAGCCACCCACCACGCAGGGCGCGCCGACGCCGCCCCGGCCAACGCCCGCACGACCAGCACCCGAACAACCCGAGCCCGAACGACCCGAGCCCGAACGACCCGAGCCCGAACGACCAGGGGTACAGCAGCGGGCCCCGCGGAACTTCGTCCCGCCCGTCATCCAGCGCCCGGCGACCGATCCCTTCCCGATGACGCGCCCCCGCCACAAACGCGTGCTGTGGAACAGTCCTCGCTCGCGAACCACGAGTCCGAGGCGCCACAGCTTCAAGGCGCTGTGGGTTCTCCCCGTTGGCGTGATCGCGTTCGGGTTGGTTGCGGCTCGAGTCGACGATGCCCGCAACGCTTCGACACCGACATTGGACTTCGGATCGTCGCCCGATTTCGACGACCCGGTGACCGAAGCGACGTCGGCCGCCACCCCGACCGCGACGTCGAGCGTCGGCCGCCCAGCCGACCGAGTCCAAATCGGTGCGTCCCGCGACATCGGCAGCTTCGCGATGACGGTGGTCGAGTTCGTTCCGAACGCGACGACATCGGTGATCGACGCCAGCTTCCTCGACGAAGCTCCCGCGCCCGGAATGCGTTACGTCCTGGTCGAAATCCAAGCGGAGAATCAGACGGCGACCGACGCGACATGGTGGGTCGAAATGCTCGTCGAGCTGCGAGACGGCGACGGAGTCGCCTACCCGGCGTTCGAGGGGCCGATCGCACCCGATCCGTTGCCGTTCGAAGCGACCGCCCCCGGTGTGGTCGCCATTGGCAACCTCGTCTTCACGGTTCCCGATGTCGTCGCCGATTTCGAGTTGGTCGTACGACCGGGCTTCGGAGTCGACGAGATCGTGTGGCAGCTCACGCCCTGACCGGGGACTCACCGATGATGTGCGACTCCCGCAAGCTGGCCAGTCGCTCGGCCGACAGACCCAGTTCGCCGGCGAGCACCTCGTCGTTGTGCTCGCCGAGCAACGGGGCGGGCCGCTGCCACACTGGCTTCGGGCCGCCCGACAAGCGCATCGGCCACGTCGGGAACTGTTGGGTTCCCACCACCTCGTGCGTGAGAGTCTCGAAGAACTCGCGCGCCCGGAGCTGCGGGTCTTCGAGCGTCGCGAAACCCGGTACGACGGCGAGCGCGGGCACACCGTTGCGCAACAACTCGGCTTCGGCCTCAGCGGGAGTGCGGGTCGAGCACCACTCGGCGCGCACGCTTGCATCCAACGGGTCTCGCGACTCGTCGATCGCGATCCATTGATCGTCGCCGTGACAGCGGTACACGCCTTGCGCGCCGCGCCGACTCCCGATATCGCCGGTGCGTTGATAGCGAATCACCTGATCGGCCGTCGTGGCGACGGCGACCTCGACCATCGCGACTTCGACGAGTTGCCCCTCCCCCGTACGGCGACGGTGCTCGATAGCAGCAATCACCGCGAGCGCTGCGTGGGTGCCCACCATCGGGTCGACGACACCACCGGCGATGATCGGCGGGCCACCCGCATAACCAGTCGCCCACGCCATCCCCGACAGTTGCTCCATCGTCTGCGCAAAACCTGGGCGATCGCGCCAGGGGCCATCGAGGCCGAACGCGGGAAGCCGCAGCAGCACAACACCAGGGTTGATCTGTCGAATCGTGTCGGGGTCGAGACCGAAATCTTCCATGACCCGCGGCGTGAAGTTCTCGGTCACGACGTCTGCCGATTCGATGAGCCGGCGGGCGAGTTCGACGCCCTCGGGACGGGTGAGGTCGAGCGTGATCCCGCGCTTGTCGAGATTCGACGCGTGGTAGAGCGGCGAGCATTCGTGCGCGTCGGGCTGTCCATGGCGGGTCGAAGCGGCGAGGCGCATTCCGTCGGGGCGTTGCACCGCTTCGATCTTGATGACGTCGGCCCCCATGGCCGTGAGCCACGCCGTCGCAAACGGACCGGCCCAAAAGGCAGTGAAGTCGATGATGCGGACCCCGGCGAGCGGCCGTTCGCCGATCGGAGGTTGCGCGGAAGGCGGGCGCACCGTCCACGGCATCGCGTCGTCGTCTGCTCCGACTTCCGGGGCCGGCGTCAGCACGCGATCGGCGAGTCCGTGGAACCGGAAGGGCGCCCGGGGACGCACGAACGCTCGCCCGGGTTGCCGCACGTACACGGCCCGCTCGCGGAGATGGTCGAACTCGAGCAGCACCTTGCCGTTGCCCACGATCGCCACCGGAACCCGGTGTTCGATGCACATCCGCTCGATCTCGGCCGCCGAATGCGATTCCGACCACGCGTGCAACGCCGCGTGCACGTCGCTCGCTCGCATGAACCGGCCGATCATCGTTTGGAGTTCGGCGTCCTCGATCAGATCGTCGCGGCCCGCGGCCGTGAGCAGCGCCTGCCACTGCGCGACGGTGTTCGTGGTGATACCCACGAAGTTGCCGTCAGCGCAGGGTTCGTTGCCAGGAATCATCACGAACCGGAACGCGGCCGGGATGCCGTCAGGAAAGTTCGCGAACAACGTCGGCATCGTGACCATCGTCAGTTGCATCGCCTCGAGTTTCGAGACGTCGATCGATTCGCGGTGTCCGCTCGCGGCCGCACGCGGCCACACCGTCGCGGCGGCGAGCGCGGCAAACGCTCCCGCGACGTACTCGCCGACCTCACCCGCCACCGTGAGCGGCACATCGGTCATGTGGCCGTGAGCCGCGAGCGCGCCGCTGCGAGCTTGCAGCACCGCCTCGGGGATTCGTAGCGCATTGAGGTGGGCGTCGGGACCCGTCGTCCCGAACTCGGATATCGCGACCGTGACGAGACCGAGCGACTCGAGCGCGTCGTCTCGAATCACGATGTCGGCTTGGCGCTCCCATGCGTCGAGGCCACCAGTGATCGACCGCTGAGAGGTCCGTAGATACGCCCAATGATCGCCGCCGAGGCCGTCGTCTCGCCGTTGGTCGCCGGTCGGTGGCTCGATCCGTACGACGTCGGCGCCGAGATCGGTCAACAATTTGGCGCAGTACGCGCCCGCGAGCGACGTCGATCGGTCGAGCACGCGCAGGTCGTCGTAGATCACAGCGCCGAGCCTTGCACAGTCGAGTTCGATCCCGAGCGATTGGGTATGAACATCGGCACGATCACCTCACGATCGGGGACCGTCGGGAAGCGCAGTGGCCGGAACTCGACGACCATCGTTTGGTCGGCACGAAGTTCTGCGGGGTCGACGTCAGGGACAAGCGTGCACAGCCGCACCGCGGGGTCCTCGCGTAACGCGACCAGCGCCGTGATGAACGGCACCATCTCTGCGAATGCCGGGAGGAACGGCCGCCGCACCACCACCCAGGAGAACAACGAGGCATCTCCCGACACTGCTCGCCAGGTGAGGGCCGATCCGCAGGTCGGGCACGGCCCCGTCGGATACCAGACGAGTCGCTCGCACCGGTCGCAGCCCGTGACGTGCAGTTCGCGATGCCGTGCTGCCGCGAAGAACGGCGCGACGATCGGATCGTCGACATCTGGAAGCGGGAAGCCGTCGCGCTCGATCGCCATCAGCGATCACGACCCAACACGAGCGTGCTGGCCATGTGTCCGGTGTAACCGCCGTACACCGCGACCTCACAATCAGCTACCTGCGCGTCCGCGATGCCGCGCAGCTGTTTCACGCATTCGACGACGTGCGCAATGCCGAGAACATACGCATGTGAGAGCAGCCCGCCGTGCGGGTTGAACGGCGTGGAGCCACCGTCGACTCGCAACGCGCCCGACGATGCCAGCTCGCCGGCGGCGCCTTTGTCGCAGAAGCCCATATCTTCGATCTGCATGAGCGACACGACGGTGAACGGGTCGTAGCAGGTCAGGACGTCGACATCGACGGGATCGACTCCGGCCATCGCCCACGCTCCGGGCGCGCTGAACACCTGGGGTGTGCTCGTGAAGTCGGGCTGCTGCGACCAATGGGTCCCCGAGTTCGAATATCCCTCGCCCACGCCCAACACGACCACCGGGGCATTGCGCAAATCACGTGCTCGCTCACGACTCGTCAGTACGTACGCCGCGCCGCCGTCAGAGATCGGGCAGGAGTCGAACAAGCACAACGGATCGGCGAGCATCGGCGCGTTCAGATAATCGTCGAGGGTCATCGGTTTGTCGCGGAACACCGCATTCGCGGAGCGGTTCGCGTGTTCGCGCAACGTGACCGCGAGCGCACCGAACTGCTCACGCGTCGCACCGAACTCGAGCATGTAGCGACGCATGATCGTCGCGAAGTAGATCGGTTGGGGAAACCACCCGAACGGGACTTCGAGGTTCTGCTTCAGGCTCTGCTGCGCATGCACCTCGCCCGGACCGCCGGTCATCGCGGCGCGTTGGGTCGCCCACGCGACCGGGAACACGTTCAACACATTGGTCGCTTCGCCAGCCGCGATCGCGCGCTCGGCGGCGTACGGGATCGTGCCTGCCCACGCCATCCCGCCGCCCCACGGCGTCGACCAGAGGTCGTGACTCGTCCCGAAGTGCTGGTGGAACTCAGCCGGTCCGAATCCCGCAAACGCTCCGGAGTACGCGATGCCATCGATCTCGGCGGGCGTCAGCCCCGCGTCTGCGATCGCTCGCTCGGCAGCCTCGGCGCCGATCTCGTACGCGGTGCGGCCGCTCGCCTTCGTGTACGCGGTCTCGCCGATACCCGCGATCGCCACCCGCCCGCTGATGTCATCGAGCTCGACCGCGTGTCCCCATTCCGCCGACGCCATACGAGCGATGACGGTACTGCTCGATCTGACGGTCCGTCAGGTCCGGCGATACCGTCGGGGTGATGCCCGACGCGACCGACCTCGTGCGATCGACACCGAAGATCGACCTCATGTTGGGGTTTCCGATCGACGATCGGCGAGCCCATTACGAGTTCATGAAGCCCTTGCTGCACGACAAGGAGTCAGCGGAAGACTTCGAGTTCCCCGCGCAATACATGTTCAAGGAGCCGCCGCATTTCGCAGAGAAGCCCGACAAAGTCGAACACCTCGTCGAGTTGATGGATCACCACGGCATCGCCAAGGGGATGGTCGGCACCAACCGGGTCGATGACCTCGGCCACAGAGCGATCCAGCGGTATCCCGATCGCTTCTTCGGTTCCTTCGAGGTGAACCCGAACCTGGGGATGGAGGGCGTCCGAGCGCTCGTGCGTGCCGTCGACGAGCTCGGCGTGAAGTCTGCGACCGCATTCCCTGCGGGTATGAACCCGCAGGTCCCGATCAACGACAAGAAGCTCTTCCCGATCTACGCGAAGTGTGTCGAGCTCGACATCCCCATCTGCGTCTGTGCCGGCGTGCCGGGCCCGCGACTGCCTTTCGCTCCGCAGTATGTCGGATTGATCGACGAAGTGTGTTGGTACTTCCCCGAGTTGAAGTTCGTGACCAGGCACGGCTGCGAGCCGTGGGCCGACCTCGCCGTGAAGCTGCTCTTGAAATGGCCGAACCTCTACTACTCGACGTCCGCGTTCGCTCCCCGCTACTACCCGGCCGACATCGTGAGGTACGCGAACACCCGCGGCGCCGACAAGGTGATGTATGCGGGCTACTTCCCGATGGGACTGTCGCTGGATCGCATCATGGACGAGCTGCCGAGCGTCGCGTTCCGAGAACACGTCTGGCCGAAGTTCTTGCACGAGAACGCACGAAGGGTGTTCAAGCTCGATGTCTGAGACGTCTGCATATTTCGACGCTTGGCAGAGCGGGGTGCTCGACCTCATGATGGGCATTCCCGCGACCGCGGCTGAGCGCAAGGAACAGCACTACGACAAGTTCGCGAGCCAGATCCTCGACAAGGAGGCGCGCGAGAAGTTCACGTTCCCCGCGCAGTACATGTTCAAGGACATCCCGAACTACGACGAAATCGACGATCCGATCGAGTTGCTCCTGACCGAGATGAATCGGTTCAAGATCACCCACGGGATGATCAACGTCGCGACCAACGAGAAGGCCCGTCGGGCCATACGCGAACATCCCGATCGCTTCATCGCGTCGTGGGACGTCGACCCCAACGAAGGCATGGACGCGATTCGCAAACTCGAAGTGGGTGTTCGTGAGTTCGGCGTGCGCTCCGCGCAAGTCTTTCCCGCGGGGCTGACTCCGCAAGTGCCCATCAACGACAAGAAGATGTATCCGCTGTACGCGAAGTGCGTCGAACTCGACATCCCGGTCTTCGTGAACGCTGGGGTTCCCGGCCCACGCGTACCGATGATGTGTCAACACGTCGAGCACATCGACGAAGTGTGTTGGTTCTTCCCCGACTTGAAATTCGTGATGCGCCATGGAGCCGAACCCTGGACTGCGCTCGCAGTGAAGCTCATGCTCAAGTGGCCGAACCTCTACTACTCGACGTCCGCGTTCGCTCCGAAGCACTACCCCGCCGACATCGTGAACTACGCGAACACGCGCGGCGCCGACAAGATCATCTTCAGCGGCTACTACCCGATGGGGTTGTCGCTGGAGCGCATCTTCTCCGAGATGCCCGGCGTCGGATTCCGCGACCACGTGTGGCCGAAGTTCCTCAGGGACAATGCGCGCCGCTTGTTCGGAATGGAGACCTCGTGAAGGATGAAGGCGAGGTCACGAGCGCGAGCAGGAACGCGGCGTTCGATGAGGCTCGACGCGGCGGAGTGATCGACACCGCGGTCGGCTTTCCGAAGTCGAAAGAAGAGATGTTCGAGTTCTACGAGTTCATCCGCAAGCAGACGATGGACTCGCAGTCGCGTGAAGGCGAGGGTGGACTGAAGTTCCCTGCGGGGTACATGTTCAAAGACGTTCCCGAGTGGGACGCCGACGAACTCGATGATCCCGTGCGGTTCATGCTCGCCTTGATGGACACGCACGGCCTTTCCCACATCGTGACCGGTGGCGGATCCGACGACGAACGTCGAGCGCTGCGGGAGCACCCGGACCGTTTCTCGGCATCGGTAACAGCCGACCCGAATCTCGGGATGGACGCGCTGCGCAACATCGATCGAGCCAAGGAAGCGTTCGGCGACCAACTCAAGCTCGTGCACTGCTTTCCCGCGGGCCTCTACCCGCAGGTCGCGTTGAACGACAAGAAGTTCTATCCGATCTACATGAAGTGCATCGAGCTCGATCTGCCGTTCTGCTCCACCGTCGGCGTTCCGGGTCCGCGCATTCCGATGGAGCCGCAGCTCGTCGAGCATCTCGACGAGATCTGCTGGTTCTTCCCCGAGCTCAAGTTCGTCACGAGACACGGCTGTGAGCCGTGGACGGCGCTTGCGGTGAAGCTGATGTTGAAGTGGCCGAACCTCTACTACTCGACAACAGCGTTCGCTCCGAAGCACTACCCCGTCGACATCATCAACTATGCCAACACCCGCGGCGCCGACAAGATCATCTTCTCGGGCTACTTCCCCGCAGGGCTGTCCTACGAGCGCCAGTTCGCCGAGCTCCCCAACGTCGCGTTTCGCGACCACGTCTGGCCGAAGTTCCTCCGCGAAAACGCCCAACGCGTCTTCAGGCTCCCCTGACCGCGAAGTTGCCGCGTTCTCCCTGGATCGAAACCCAGAACGCGTCACCCAATCCAGGGAGAACTCGCGCGTGCGGATCTGGCAGACTCGGGCGGTATGGGCGAACGCAAGGGGCCGCTGGTCGGCATCCGGGTGCTGGAGCTTCCGAACATCGGGCCGTTGCAGCACGCGGGCACGATCCTCGCCGACCTCGGCGCCGAGGTGCTGCGCCTCGACCGCAAGGTCCACGTCGACACGAACGGCGGAATTCAGGGCCCCTACAACCCCATGTCGGTGCTCGACCGCGGCCGTCGCAGCGCCGGGATCGATCTCAAGCATCCTGACGCCGCCGACTTGGTCGGGCGCCTGGCCGAACACGCCGACGTGATGATCGAAGGTTTCCGGCCCGGCGTCGCCGAGCGACTCG
>SXGT01042676.1_pt1 | contig 18275 bp, 12 predicted proteins | sample 3176221 | NCBI WGS metagenome assembly SXGT01 (sample SAMN11356862, study PRJNA531348) | freshwater metagenome | isolation source: freshwater sample F1-120 | place: China: Fuxian Lake, Yuxi | collected 2017-12-25
GCGTCAAAGATGAGCGCGCGCAGCTTCTTGGTGGTCGGCGGCGGCGGGCCGGGGAGCTTCTCGCACACGGCATCCAGGAGTTCCCGGATGCCTTTCCGCTGCCAGACGAGGCCGCCCGCCGCGTCGTGGTGCACGGCCCACCCCACGGCGCCGCCCGCCCGGTAGCCCACCGCCAGCGTACCGGTCGCGGCGCGCGCGACGGCCAATAGCGCGTCCTCGCCCTTGCCGCCGGCGACGAAGCTCCAGGACCCATTGCCGGCGCCGTCGAGGCCGACGACGTGGCCCTGGACGGCGTCGCCAGTCACGCCGCCCGCCACCGACCGCACGCCGACCGCCACCGACTCGCCGTTGGCGGCAGCCGTGACGTCGTAGAGGCGGTCTGGGCCCTCGCTGCTCGGGATCTCCTTCTGCAGCAGCACGCCGCCAGCGGCGTCCAACCGCATCCACAGCGCGTCGACCGTCCCTGTTCCGCTCTTGCGCTCGCCGACCGCGATCGCCCCGCCGTCGTCGAGCGGCGAAAGGGCATGCGCCTCCTCGTCGCCGGCGCCACCGATCTCCTGCAGCGATGCCAGCTTGCCGTCGAGCCCGAGGCGCAGCCAGAGCAAGTCGGTGCCGCCGTACTTGCCAGGCGAGCTGCGGCCGACCGCGACCAGCCCGCCGGCCGGGACCGCCACAACGGCGGCGAGCGCTCGCTGCGTCCCGGCGGAGTCCAGCGCGACGCTGTAGAGGCCTCCAGCGCCGCCTTGGCAGGGCGGCGGAGGCGGCGAGACGTCGGCGGCGTCGGCGGTGTCGGCGGTGTCGGCGGTGTCGGCAGCATCGGCGGTTTCGGCGGTTTCGGCGGTGTCGGCGGTGTCGGCGGCATCGGCGACCTCGGTCGTATCCTCCGTGTCCGCCGTGTCGGCCGCGTCCGCTGGGTCTGCTGTGTCCGCCGCATCATCGGTCGCGGAGGAGTCGCCAAGTCCATCGGCCGCGCTGACCTCGTCGGCGTCTTCAGCGTCCGCGGGCCCGATGTCGCCCTCGGTGCCGTCGGCGTCCGCCCCGCTGGCGTCGGACGTGGCGAACGCCGAGGAGTCGAGGAAGTCGCGGTCGCAGGCTGCTGCGAGCAGGGCCAAGGCCAGGGCCAGGGTCCGAAGGGGGCGCGAGGTCGGCCTCATCGCGCCGCCTCCGCCGCGGCGCCGAAGCGTAGGGCCAACAGCGCACCGCCGCCGGTCGGCACCAGCGTAGCCTGCACGCCGGCGTTGTCGCGGAGCCACAGCCAGGCGCCGCCTGCGGCCAGCAGCAGCCCGAGGCCGCCGACCGCTACCGCGCGGTCGCGGGCGTCGTAGATCTCGGCCTGGCGGGCGCGGTAGTCCTGGTAGGTGAGGCCGGCGATGACGCCGTCGGCGTTGCGCTGTGCCGTCGCGTCGTCGAGCTCGCCTTGATCGCCACGGGCCCCGAGGCCGGTCCAGGCGCCGTAGCCGATGGCCAGCGCCGCTGCGCCGCAGAGGCCATAGGCCAAAGGTCGCTGCCAGCCGCTGGTTGGCGCCGGCTGCCGGACGTCGAGCCCTGGCGCCGGTGTCACAGCAGCGCCGCCGGTCGCTGACGGCGTTTGGCTTGGCGGCCGGCCCGGCGACGCGGGAGCTGGCTGACTTGGCGTCGCGGGCGGGGTTGCGGACCCGGCCTCGCCGCCGTCTGGCGCGCCACCCGCAGCGCCGCCCTCCGTTGGGCTGCCTCCAAGCGGGCGGGCCGCCTATTCGCTCTCGAGGCGGGCCCTCGTCTCTTGCACTTCCGTCACGTGGACCTGCGCCCGCTTGCGCGACTCGTCGCTGATCGCGTCGAGGGCGAGGAAGGCGCGAAAGTCGCGCTCAGCGTCATCCAGCTCGAAGGCGCGCTGCTCGGCGCGTGCGGCGTTGAACAGGGACTCCGGCACTGGGTCCAGCCCGTAGGCCTGGTGGAAGAGGCGCGCCGCCTGTGCGTAGTCGCGGTTGCCGTAGTGAAAGCGCGCCAAGTCCATCGCGGCCTTGCCCGCCGTTGGGTTGGCCACCGCCGCCCGTTCGCTTGGCGGCGCAGCGCGCGCCCATTGCGGCATCTGCGCCGCGACGGCGGCGACGCTCAGCATCCAGGCTAGGGCAATCCTTGACATTCATCTCCGTTCGGCGCCCGGCTCCCGCCACCGCATCCAGAGGGTCCTCGACCGTCGGCGGCGGTCGGCACCCTGACTTGGCCAGTGTCGAATACCCTCGCGCCGGCTGCAACCATGTCACGGCGCAGCAAGGCGATTGGTCCTCGCCTTGCTGCGCCGGCGCTCGCGTTGCCGTGTGGCCCTTCCTTGGACTACACCACGCTGGCGTGCGGGCAGCGCGGTTTGCGGCTGCGAACGGCAGAAGAGGCCGCGGCGAGGCAAGGATGAGCGCAGACGTCGAGTCCCCCTGCACCCACTGCGGCGCTTGCTGCGCCCACTTCCGCGTCAGCTTCTACTGGGCCGAGGGCGACGACCACCCCGACGGCACGGTGCCAATGGCGCTCACCGAGCGGGTCAGCCCCTTCCTGGTGGCGATGCGGGGCACGCTCGTCGAGCCGCCGCGCTGCGTCGCGCTGCAGGGCGAGGTCGGCGGCCGCGTCGGCTGCGCCATCTACGCCCAGCGCTCGAGCAGCTGCCGCGAGCTGGTGCCCGGCGACGACAAGTGCGTTCGGGCGCGCCAGCGCCACGGCCTGCCGTCGCTCCTGGCCGAGCAGACCGGCCGGCTCTCGCCAGCGCACGACGCGCGAAGCCGCGCCGACGCCGACAGCAGGCCGTGATCCGGAGGCCCAACGGTGCGACTAGCTGTGGCGGCGGTGAGGCGTTGACGGCGGGCCCGGCCAAGGTGCGCGCTGCTTTTTCCAGCCACCGCTCGACGCTGCGCGGCTGTTGCAGAGGTGTCACCAGACCGCCGCACGACCGCCTCACAATTGCCGCGCAACGCGTCCATGCTGCGCCACCAAGAGCTGGCCCTATGCCGGCCGGGGATACGATGCGAATCTCGATTCTGTTGACCATGACCAGCCTAGCGCTTGGCACGACCGCCTACGCGCAGGACCCAGTTGCGCTCGCCGGAGCCGCGACCCCCACGCAGACCACGCTAGCTGCCCCAGTCGCGAAGCGTCCGTGGTACGAATCGCTCTCGATTCGCGGCTACTCGCAGGTGCGCTACAACAACATCGCGATCACCAACGAGAAGCTCGTCAACGCCCAGGGCGACAAGACCATCGGCGGCAAGAACGGCTTCTCGATCCGCCGCGCGCGCGTGATCTTATCGGGCGACGTGCATGAGCAGCTGAGCGTCTACTTGCAACCCGACTTCGCCTCGTCCATCGGCGAACAGCTCAGCGTCGCTATCTTGCGGGATTGGTACGCCGATGTGTTCCTGACGGCCGACAAGACCCTGCGGGTGCGCGTCGGCCAGAGCAAAGTGCCCTTCGGCTTTGAGAACATGCAGTCCAGCTCGAACCGCCTGGCGCTCGACCGGGCAGACAGTGTGAACAGCGCCGTCAAAGACGAGCGCGACATGGGCGCCTTTGTCTACTTCGCGCCGAGCGAGGCCCGCAAGCGCTTCAAGCACCTGGTCAGCAGCGGCCTCAAGGGCTCAGGCGACTACGGCGCGCTGGCGCTTGGTGTCTTCAACGGTCAGACCGCCAACGCCTTGGAGAGGAACCGCACGCCGCATGTGGTGGCGCGGGCGACGTGGCCGTTCAAGTTCGGCGACCAGTTCGTGGAGTGCGCCGTGGGCGGCTACTTCGGCGAATTCAGCGCCAAGCGCGACAAGAACGGCAAAGGCCCATACTCCGTCACCGATGCCCGCGCACACGCCACGCTGGTCGTCTATCCGCAGCCTCTGGGCTTTCAGGCTGAGTACGTCGTGGGCGTCGGACCAGAGTTGCGCGACGGCGTCATCGGCTCACACCCGTTGCACGGCGGCTACGCGCAGGTCATGTACAAGGCGGGCAACGTCATCCCCTTCGTCAAGGCCCAGCTGTATGACGGCGCCCGCAAGCACGAGACCAACGCGCCGCCCTATGAGGCACAAGAACTCGAAATCGGCGTCGAATGGCAGGTGCACGCGGCGCTGGAGCTGGTGGGCCAGTACACGATCTCGCAGCGGTCGAGCCCGATCAAGCCGTATGCGACGGAGTCCGGGCAGTTCGGTCGCGTGCAGTTGCAGTTCAACTACTAAGCGCGTCCAGCGATGCCTCGGCACAGCTCCGCAGGGGCGCCGCGCTCTACCTTCGGGACGGCGAGGGCAAGGTCCAGGCCGTGTCCGATGAATTCCGTCTCTATATCATGGGCATCCCGGCGCTGACCGTCGCTCCATCGCCCTCGCCCGCCACAAGATGGCTCTCCTGTCGGGAGCCCGGCAGGTCGGCGAAATGGAGCGCGGCGGTCGCCAATCACCAGTACCCAGAGCGATTTCGGCTGCGACAATCCGCAGTTCAGCACCGCGTGCGGATCAACTCACGGGCCCGCTCGTGCGCCGCCGGCGAGGCGAATCCCTTGGCCGTCGAGTGCGCCCAGCACTTGTCGATGCGCGGCGCCGCCTCCACCGTCTCGCACGAGGTGTCGCCATGGTCGACGTCGACGGCGCCGCTGCGTTTGGCCGCCGCGGTCGCCAGCGCGCGCAGCGCCTCGTTGCGGCAGCCGATGGCAATGACTGCGCCGTTCATCGGCACCCGCTCGATGTTCGGCGCCGTGTGGATCGTCTGCTCGATGGTGGCAAGGCGAGCCAGGAACCAAGCGTCCGCCGTCGCGACGTCGCACAGGGCCATCGACCCGACCAGCTTCCAGCCCAAGGCGCGCACCGGGCCCGGCGGGTCGGCGAGCCAGATGCGCGCGAGCTCATGGGCGTCCGGCCTCTCCACCGCGACGTAGGCGACATAATTCGTGACCGGCTGCACCCGGTCGTCGCGGGCCCAAGAGTCGAGCTCGGCCAAGGTCAGCCGCGCGGGGTCGACGATCTTGACCGCCAGGTGGCGCGCGTCGCAGTTGTGGGTCGCCCACAGCGCACAGGCCAGCTCGTGGTCGACGCCGATTCGCTTCACCATCTGCTTGAGGGTGGCAAAGCTGACGCCGAACAGCGGATCGCGCGGCCCCGTGGCGCCGGTAGGTCTTGCGGGTCTGTTCGCTGCCGGCTGCCTCCAGCTCGGCCATCGCCTGCGCCAAGGACAGACGGGCGGCAGGCGCTTTGGATACCCTTGGTTTTGGGGTTGATGTGGCTGTAATCGTCATGGCTCCGGCCTCCAATCCGGCGTCGGGAGAATAGGCTGAGCGCGGCGCTACGAGAAGTCGAGCACGCTGCTGACGACCAACCAAATGGTGACACAGTGGGGCCAGGTCTTCGGCGACGAGATGACCGCGGCAGCGATCCTGGACCGTCTGCTGCACATGAGCCACACGTTGGTAATTCAGAGGGATAGCTGCCGGCTGAGGCAGAAACGCAGGGCCGGGATTTTGGGCGGAAGAGGAGATTAGGTGCGCTGCCGCGCCAGCGTCGGAAACCTCATGTTTCTCCCACCTACGCGGCAGCGAGGGCCGAAGGCGCCGCGTAGGCGTCGCGCGGCCCCGCATGCTCGCACTCGCTGCGCTCATGCATCGCGCGGGGTGGGTCAATTTTACTGGCAAAGGGTGGGTCAATTTCTGGTGGCGTTTGACAGTTGTTCGCACGGCTGGGAGCCGCGTGCGCCGCTGGCCCCTAATTGTGGCGCGGAGTGGACCTAGTCGTGTGGCGCTTGACACATAGTAAAATTTTCCAATGCCCAAGCAACCACATGGTCGTTCTCGACTCGACCGGCCGCCACCAATCGACCAGTCGCTGTCTGACCCTGGTCCAAGTACAAGAAGTAGTCCTCCCGAGGCACCTGATATGTTCTCACCTGTAGGCGCTCGGGCGAACATGCATGCGCGGCGATGTCAGAATCAGCCCCAAGATCAAGTCTGCTCTGCGAGTCAGATAGTTGAAGTGGCGCGCCGCGTGCGTCGATCTCGACACTTGGCTGACAGGGTGCTCCTGTTCCTTCTGTTGGAGGACTGGCACAACAGAGTAGAATCAGGCTAGCAACGATAGATGAAACCGACCTCAACATGGGAGGTACCCGGCCTTGGCTGTACGGAGGCGCTCGGCCCGGGCGGCGTCGACGACGATGGGCGGACTCGCCGGCGGCAGCGTCTGCCGGACGTCGGCCGCGACCTCCTCCCCACCCACGGTGGTCCGCTCGTATCGTCCGGTGGTTCGTTTGGGCATGTCGGCTCCGCTAGGAACGCGCGCTTGACCAGGGGCGCCGGCTGGGAAAGCGGGCGTGACTACCTCGCAACGAATTCTTTCGTAGCGGCGCCGCAAGTCAGGCCAGCGTTACTAGCGATGCCGAGGCCGGTCGCAGAAGCCGCGCCGCCGGCAGGACGCCGCGCTGGTGAGTTGCTTTACAGGTGTGAAGTCGATGGCTTGCGCGCTTGACCGGCCGCAGCAAGGCACACGGTTTTTGAACCACTCCACCCGGGCGATCAGCCGGTCGCCCGGCGTCGCCTGACGCAATCTCGGCCTTCACCTGTCCAGCGTCCTGCAGCACCAAGCGATCGGTCGCGGCGAGGCAGCGGCCCAGGCGCCTGTTGTCCCAGTCCTGTATGGTCATCGGGAGCTTGCGCAGCGCCATGCCCTCGGCGACGTCGATGCCCCGGCACACCCGTCGAGCCACCACGCTGCGTCGCGCCGCAAGTCGAGGTCGGAGGCAGCGCCGACGGCGATAATTGCGCCCAGCGATCGAGCAGCCGCTGCGACCTAATGGCCGCCGCCGACGCCTTCGTCCGGGCGCGTCTGCGCCACCATCTGCCGCCGCCCAAGGCCGAGCAGACCGCGATGCGCCCGGTCGAGCACGAAGCGCCAAGCTGCGCCGAAGCCCCCTCCAACCGCCGCCGAATCCCCCGCCAACCGCCGACCTTGATCCCAAGGCCAGGGGGCGGCACGATCAGCGGTGGAGGTGGCCGTGGCGACAGCGTGGACTAGGTGCGGCGCGGGTCCTCACTGGCTGACGGCGGCGCTCGCGCTCGTGCTCGGCTGCAGCGACCCCGAAGGCGCTGACCCCGGCGCCACCCCCGACGCCGGCGGTGTCGCAGCCGACGTCGCGCTCGACAGCGTCGCAATCGACGCCGAGCCCGATGAGCAGGCCAGCGAGGTCGCCGCCGACGCCGAGCCCATCGCCGACGCCGAGCCCGACGCCGACCCGGCGCTCGACGCCGACGCCGACGCGACCGACCCAGACAGCGACGCCGCTGACGACGCGACCGAGGGCGGCCCGGGCGACGCCGACACCGACGCCGACACCGACAGCGCCGACGACAGCGCCGACGACAGCGCCGACGACAGCGCCGACGACAGCGCCGATGGCCTCGACGGCGGGCTAGACGCCGTCGACGCCGCTGCCGAAGTGGCGAACGACGCGACGACCGATGCCGGCGACGGCGGGGACCAAGACGCCAGCGGCGACGCCGACAACGCGCAGCTGCCCGTGAACCCGACCCTCACCGAACTGGAGGGCCCCTACCAGCCGGTCGATCCGGACACGCTGCCGCCGGCGCCCTTCGCCGACATCACCAAGGAGCTCGGCCTTGACCCCACTGCGACGATGGGCGCCTGCGTCGCCGCCGGCGACCTCGACAACGACGGCGACGACGACTTCCTGTTGGTCGACCTCGCCACCAACAAAGCCGCCATCCACTCGGTGCTGCTCGACAAGGGCAAGCCCATGCACGTGCTGACGATCTTCGACACGACGCTGCTCGTGCCGTCGACCGGCTGTTCTGTCGCCGACATGAACGCCGACGGCAAGCTGGACCTGCTGGTCGGCGGACACTCCGGCGCTGCGCTCTACCTGGGCGATGGCAAGGGCAAGTTCAAGGACATGTCCGATGAGTTCCTGCCCTACATCATGGACTTCGCGACGCTGACCCTCGCCCCAGTCGACATCGACGGCGATCTCGACCTCGACGTCTTTGTCGGCGCCGGCGTGACCCCGGTGACGCCCGGCGGCGGCGGTCCAGCGTGCGGCACCATCAGCTGCGGCTTCACGCTCGACGACTTCATCTGCAACTTCAAGTTTCCATTCCCGGAATCGCCGGCAGAGCTGCAGGACCGGATGCTGATCCGCGGCGCCAAGCTGCCGCTCGTCGACGCCACCGCGGCGTGGAAGGTGCCGTCGGGTGGCATCTGGTCCAACGCCTTCCCCATCGACCTCGACATGGACGGCAAGATGGACATGCTCGTCGGCGACGATTTCGGTGCCCACCGCTACTTGCGGAACAAGGGCGGGGTGTTCGAGGCCTTCGCCGCCGAGATCGGCTTCCACACCTACGGTCACGCCATGGGCTGGGGCGTCGGCGACTTCAACGCCGATGGCAAGCCCGATCTCGTGATGGCCGACGCCGGGCCGACGCCGGTCTTCGTGCAGGTGCCGGGACAGGACGGCAAGCCGCTCGGATTTGTCGACAAGGGCGGCGCTTTCGGCGTCTGGGGACCGAGCTGGACCGCCAGCAGCTGGGCGCCGCTGATCGCCGACTTTGACCACGACGGCAAGGACGACGTCATGCTCGGCATCTCGATCTCGGCGCCTTTGGGCCTCTTCCCCTTCATCGCCGCTGGCTGCATGCCCGGCGGCGGCGGCGTGCTCTATCAAGGCCACCCGAACCAGGACCTCATCTTCCTGTCCGGCCAGGGCAACCCTTTTGGCGTCTACCAGTTCCCGAGCGGGCCCTTCTCGCACTTCGCGATGGTGACCCACGCCGCGCTTGACCTCGACGGCGACGGCGACCTCGACCTCGTGCAGTCCCGACCCAACGTCAACCAGACCGGGATGGTGCGAGTGCTGCGCAACGACATCGGCGTCAAGGACGGCAAGGACACCAAGGGCGGCGCCTTCCAGGTCGTGCTGACCGGCAAGGGCGGCAACCTCGACGCCATCGGTGCCCGCGTCACGGCGCAGATCTCGGGCGTGCTCCGCACCCGCTGGCTGACCGGCACCGGCGGCACCGGCGGCACCCGCACGCGCCGCGCCCACTTCGGCCTCGGCCAGGCCCAGGCCGCTCAGGCGGTGACGGTCCACTGGCCCGACGGCAAGACCACCCAGCTCGGCAACGTCGCCGCTGGCGCGACCGTCAAGGCGACCTGGCCTTAGCGCGATCGCCCGCCCCGCCTCCGAGGCGTCCGCGCCGGCCATCGCGACCCAGCGCCTCGCGGCGCCGGCCACCTTCGCGCCGTCGGCCTCCGCTTCTTGGACCGCGGTTGGCTCATCCGAACGACTGCCGCGCCACAGGTCGGACTGCAATGCGCAAGAGGTGCGCGGCCTGGGCAGGGTCGCGGCCACCGGGCGACGGGACGGTCGCGCTGAGCGCTGAGCGCTGCGGTGCCGGCGCTGGATTGCCGACTGCTGGTGTTGACCGGCCAGGGCGTGCAGCGAGAGGGGGCGAAGGGTGCCCCTGCGTTGCCCGTTACACGCCCACTCTCGGCGGAGGCGTCGTCGGTTGGCGCAAAGGCGGTGAATGGGCCCGTGCCCTGCAACATCTTCACGAGCCCGGCAACGCCGAGCAGCGTGAGCCGGCGACGAACTTCATGCTCGACGCCGGGTCTTGGAGCCGAGAGTTGTTCGCAGGCTTCGACGACGCTGGACCAAGCAGCTTCAGCAACATCAAGCAAATCGAGCCGGAGCGGCGCGCCGAGGTGGAGCGGGCGCTGCGGACTGTCCTGACGCGGCGCGGACCGGACGCCGCATCGGACTGGGAGACTCGCAAGAATGGTCAGATCCGCCGCGAAGTTTGGCGTGTGACGGCTGGCGAGGACGCCGGCGTGTGGCGCACGCAGGGCAGGGCTACCCTGGCCCTCGGTGTGCTGCGGATGATCGCATCCAACCTCGTGCACTGGCTGCGCAGGCGCCATGTTCGGGTGCGGCACGTCCGCGTGGCGGAGACACCGCGACCGTAGCTCGAGCTGCATGAGCTCACTCTGTCTACCTGGATGCGCTTCGTCATCGGCCTGCTCGGGCGGCTGAAGGCGGCGCATTCGGGCTGGCGCAGTCGTACTTCGGGCTGGTGCCAGGCGGCACATGCGCCATCTCTCTCCGTGCGACGACCGCTTGCTTCGGTCGGCATTCCAGGGGCGGGGTGCGTCCACGGGTCGCAGCGAGCGAGCATAGCCGTTGAAACCGCGGCCCGCTCGCGATGGAGCTGCAGAGAACGGATCGGGTCTGAGCGGCGGTCGAGGTGTGGCTGACGTCGCTGGGAGTGGCTGTCAGCCTTTGATTGGCCTAGCGGCTGGCGGAAGCTCGTGCCCGGGTGTCGGCCACTGCTCCTTTCGCCCCTGGGCGCCCCGACGAGGTGGCGAGTGCATCGTGCCATGCGCGCGACCGACCTGCGCTCGACGCCGTGGTGGCTCCCTGGGCTGCTCGGAGCCGCGCTTTTCGGCTGCATCAGCGAGCCAAGCACCGGGGCAAGCGCGGCGCCATCGGCTACGCCGAAACCCACAGCAGCCGGAGCGGAGCCGCCGCCAGCCCCACCGCCGCCAGCCCCGGCATTCGTTGGCTGGACCCCGCCAAGCGCTGCCGCGCTCGACCTCACCTGTCCTGTCGGCGCCGTCGCGTTTGGCAGCATCCAAGCCGGTGCGCGGGGTTGCAGAGACAGTGAGGGCCGCAATCACGGGCCGTGGGCGAGCTATATTCCCGGCGCAAAAAGCAGCGACGAGCTGCTCGCGCTCGGCACCTTCGCCTCCGGGCTCGAGACCGGGACATTTCGATTTTGGCATGAGAGCGGCGACTCCGCGGCGACCGGAGACTACACCGCTGGCAAGCGCTCAGGCGTCTGGATCGTGTTCTTCGCCAAGGGCGCCCTCCGCTCGAGTGAAACCTACCTCGACGGCGCGCTCGACGGCCCGGCGACCACCTATTTTCCCGGCGGCAAGGCCGAGAGCCAGGGCGCGTGGCAGGCCGGCAAGCGTCACGGCAAGTGGTCGACCTGGCTGCCTTGCGGTGGACCAGGGAGCGTTGGAATCTACCACCAAGGTGGACTGGCCGGAGCTTGGCAGCGGTGGCACCCGAGCGGCGAGTTCGCTGAGGTGGGCGCATACGCCGCTGGACAGCGGACCGGGAAGTGGACCCTCTTTCACGCCAATGGCGAAAAAGAGGCCGAGGGAGAGTTTGTCCACAACGCACAGTCCGGGCCCTGGACCACCTGGCTTGACGACGGGCGCAAGAACACCGAAGGCACCTTCGTGCAGGGCCTCGCCCAGGGAATGTACCGCAAGTATTCGTACGACAACGGCTTGCCGCTCTATAATGAGGGGCCACTGCTCGACAGTTTGGCGCACGGCGTGTGGCGGGAGTGGACGCTAGACGCCAAACACAAGATGTCTCAGGTGCTCTTTGTCTACGGTTCGGCGAGCGGCCTCTTTGAGGGCTGGTTTGTCGATGGAAAGCCGAGTGTGGTCGGTCACTTCAAGAAGGGAACGCGCGACAAGCTGTGGACGTGGTGGTATCCGAACGGCGTCAAGGAAACGGAGGGTGCGTACCACGGCGGCCTGCGCGATGGGGTGTGGGGCTACTGGTGGCCTGATGGCGCGCCGCAGTCCAAAGGCACGTATGCCGGCGGCAAGAAGGTGCTGCTCTGGCAGTACTGGGACCAGAAAGGCAAGGAAACGCGAGAGAAGTTTGATGCCTGGGGGAACAAGGAGTGAGGGCAACGCTCCGCCTCCTTGGTCTTTGGCTGGCCGCGTCAATCCGCTCACGGGGGCGCGCGGCTGCGTGCGGGCAGGCGTTGGTCCTCGCGCTATTTTCGACGGCGCTGCCCGCAACTGCGCTCGCCGGCACGCCTATGCCGCCGCTGCTGCGCGACCAGGCGAACATCTCGCTGGTGCCGATTACGCCCGAGCTGGCCTCCATGCACGTCCGCGTGATCGGCATGGACGACGCCGGGGCCGTTTACGCGCTGCAAGGCCTCGAGGCTGTTTGCTGGCCGAAGGGCGCCGCAGCAAACGGGGTCAAGAAGCTCGCCTACCTCGACCCGCTCGACAAGCCGCTTGGCAACGTCTGGCTGGGCATGAGCTCCGATCACAAGTTCGCCGTGCTCGGCCCGATCTTGCAGGGAAATATCGTCGTGCAAACGGTGCGCTGCGACGCTGCGAAGCAAGCTGCGCCGCTCGTCATCACTCCGGCGGATGACCCCGCGTTGACGACGATGCCGCCGCCCGGCGGTCACCAGGGCAGGTGGCTGTCGACCACGCCCAGCGGCGCGCCACGCATGCCAATCGGTGGTGAGATTCACTGCTATGGCGCTGACCATTCGATCGTGCGGAAATTCCGTATCGACGACATCAAGCCCAAGCTCGACGTCAACCCAGAGTGGGGACTGGAGCTCCTCTCCCCAGCGGCGGCGTCGTCGGGCGTCAAGCTCGTCACCGCCAAAGACTGGCTCGTCGACGCGTTCACCATGTCTCCTGCGGGCGATCTCTATGCGCTCATTGAGGTTGTCTACGGGCGCAACCAGAGCAACGCCTACACCTCGGGCGCCGCGCGCTGGCTGGTGCACCAAGCCCCGGACGGCGCGCTGAAGGTCCTCACCGCGGCTTTCCCGGAGGCGCGCAATTGTGTCGTCGAGGCGGGATCCACCTCGTACCATGGCCGACCGCAGATCAATGCGCTGCTCGGCGTCAATAAGCTGGTCTACAGCGCCTCGCGCAAGGCGGTGTTGGCGTGGCCGGTGGCGTGGGAGCTGCCGAGCATCGATGAGGTCGGCACTGGCAAGAGCGACGCGGGCATCCCTGTGCTTGGTGCGCGTGTCTTTCCGCTCGGCCAGGAGAACACGAGCGGCTACTTGAGCCTGACGCGCGCCATCGGCAAGTGGTTGGTGCGCGGCTACAATGTCGTCCACACGCATGACCTCATGACCCGGCCCAATGGCGACCTGCTCGCGGTTGTGGCGGTGCCCAAGACGGCTGACGGTAACCTCAACAAGGAGATCTCTGCCGAGCGCGTGTTCGATGTCCAGATCGATGAGCCCTCTGTCGATCACGACCTCGACGGGCTGACGGCCGCAGAAGAGAAGCTCGCGGGCACGTCCGACCTGCTCATGGACAGCGATGGCGCGGGTACGCAGGATCACGACGAGCTCATCGCGGGGTTCAACCCAAACGATCCGAGCGACGATCCCGCGCTCAAGGTCGACCTGCATCGCATCGGCTATTCGCTGAGCACGCTCATCCGCTGGCGGCTCGGCGACGGCGAGAAGCCGCCGAAGACGCTTGACCCTTGGGCGGGCCTGGCCAAAGGCGGAGGCCGCCTGGAACCGCACCCCTATTGCGCCAAGGGAGTCTGTAGAAGCCGCAACGGTGACCTTGTCGCGACCTATCCGGCGGCGTCCGGCTATAACAATCAACCCCAGTCAGCAGACGGGTCGATGGTGCTGCTGCGCGAGGGCGACGCGCTCCGCGCGCTTTATGTCCCAGAAGGCACCACGCACCCCCTCGCCAGTTTCGCTGCGATTCAAGGTCTGCTCGGCAGCCCGCCGGAGCAAGTCCCCTTGGCAATACCTGTGGGCCGGAAAGAGGTCTACTTCTACGGATCGCAAGCGCAAAAGCGCTTTGTGTTGGCAGGAGACGGCCCACCGCGTCTCGTTTTTGACCTCGACGAGGTGAGATGTGCCTCGGGGCTCGGCTGTCTCGGTACACCCGGATTCGTCGACAATCGCTTCAACCTCAAGGTCCTCGGCGCGGATGACAAGCACGGTCGGCTCTGGGTCGCGGCCACGGAGCAGAACAACGGCAACGGCCGCGGCTGGTTGCTGGGCGTGCAGGCCAAGGGAGCGCCGGTGGTGCTGGCGACGCCGAATCAAGCTTGGGGGGCCGTCGGGTCGCATTTCGCCGCCACTTTTGGCAACTGCAGCGAGCCCAACTTCCACGGCATGGGCTACCCGGACTGGGCCGTGGCAACGGGTGGCGGCGAAGTGCTGACCAGCTTTGGTCGCCGCGACCAATTCTTTGGTCGCTTGCCCTCCGACATCGCCGTCTTCCATGACCGCGTGCGGCGCATCTGGGGCGACACGCTCATCCAGTCGACCGTGGCCGGGCTCTATGAGGTCGTGGAGGTCCATGAACGCGTCGAACCAGGCGAGTTGTTGGTGTATACTTACGAAAACTCGATGGCCGGATCGGAGCACGGCAAGCTCTTGCATGTGCCGGCGCGCGGCGGCACTGGTGAAGTCTTCAGGCTACCGAAGGTCCAAGTCATGGGCATGGACGCGGCACCAGATGGTCGTGTCTGCCTCGCCGCGCCCATCCCAGGCGTCTTCTTGCAGGTGAAAGCGCCTCCCCTCTCGTTTGGGATGCCGTCGCTGTTGCTCACTGAGATCCGCGTCGGAAACGTCGTGGACTGCGCCTACGGGCCCGATGGCAGGCCCCACTTGCTGATGACCGATCCGCCGCGCGTTTTGGTCTGGAATGGCGCCGATGATGTCAAGAACCCGCGCAGCGCCTACCTCGGCAGCACCAAGACGGATTCGCTCGCGGACTTTGAAGTTCGGCCGCTGCCCGCGTCGTCCAGTCCGCTGCAGCTATTGGTCGATCCCGATGGCAGCGACCGCGTGCTCGACGCGAACGGGCCAAGCCTGGGCATGGGGCGCCTTCGCGACGGCAGCATCGTCGAGCTCGACGCCGCATCACAGACCCTGCTCATTCACGGCGCCTCTGTGGGACCCAACCTGTCCACATGGCTCAACAGCGTGTCGAGCTCCAAGTTTCCCTTGGCGCCGATCTCCAGCGCGCAGCTGCGCGTGCACATCGCGGAGCGCCCGGACGGGCTGATCGCGCTGGTGCCGTATACCCCGATTGGTCTAGCGTTTGGTGCCGCAGCGACCGCGCCGTCAATGACGGTCCTCGCGTTCGACCGCAAGACGGGCGCCTATGGCGAGCTCACTGCGCGGCTCGACGCGGGGCTGCATTTGCCGCACGCGCTCGCCGTGCTGCCAGGAGGCTCCGCTGTCGACCCCTGGTCCATGGCTCCGAGTCCCGTCGCTGACGCCCCTGGCGGCGCAGACGCTGTCGGCGACGCGAGTGGTGATGGCGACGGCGGGGGTGCGACGGGCGCCCCCGGCGACAAGGCGCGCGACGACGGTGGCTGCAGCGCGGCGCCACGACCGACAGCTTCGGGCGGGCTTGGGTCGGCGCTCTTGCTCGCGCTTGCCGCAGCTTTTGTAGCGCTTCGGCGCCGCGTCTGGGGCCGCGCGTTGTCGTGACCGGTGGCGCGGCGTACCGTCTGACTTCGTTGGGGCCATCTACCAGCTCCTCGCTTGGCCGGAGCGTTGGCCCGCGTGCGGGGAAGCTTCGATGATGTTGGGCTCTTGCGTTGGGCGGTGATTCCCGGGGGCTACCGCGGCCACGCCAGTCCCGCCCGGCGCCAGCGGTCGCTCGATGTCGCCACCACCTCGCGTGCAAGGGGCCAAGTCTTTGCCCTAGCGCCGACGCCTGTCAGCGCACCGCTGGCGGAAAATTCGGCATCGCTGTCGCCGTCGGCACCGGAGGTGTCACCCTTGCCGCCACGGGCGGTGTCGTCACTTACACCGCCACCGCCATCGACACCAGCGTCCGTTTCACCGCCACCCTCGCCCACTTCGACGTCCATCGTCCAGGGGTCTGCCTTCGCTGACGCCCCTTAGGCTTGGCCGTGTGGACCTGCGCGTTGGGCGCGTGTTCTTGGCGTTCTTGCGGGTTTCGATGGGCTGTGTTTGGCCGGGATGTCAGACGCCGGGCATGGGGGCTGCCAGTGCAGGCGGGGCTCCTACGCGATCTGCGATCGTCCAACGCGTCAACCCAAGCGCGAACAGGCTCGCTTGGACGGCACGCTAGCGCACATCGAGGCAAGGGCTGGCGGCAGCAGGGCCCTCTGCCGGCCGAGAGCGCGCGCCGGCCTGCGCCGCCCGCTACGCAGCACACCGTCGTCACTGGTCGTTGTGGTTCGACCGGCTACCGCTGGGCCAGCGTCTCGGCCAGCCACCGGGCGAACCGCGCGTGACCGGCCACGCTCAGGTGGATGTCGAGCGGGTGCGCCGAACCGAAGCTCTCGGTGACCGCCTGAGGGTCGTCGATCGCGGCGAAGGCGTCGTGTCCGCTCGCCACGCCGACCTTGGCCGCGATCGCGAGGTCTTGCAGCCACGCCCGCGTCTTCGCGGTGCTTTGTTCAGGGCGGCCGAGGTCGGGTCGATGTGGCGCCAGGATCACGCGGAGCTCGCTGCCGCTGGCACGAACCTCCCGCACCAGCGCGTGAAAGGCTCGCGTGTAGCGCTCGGCGCGCTGCGCTTCGGGCGCAAGGAATGCCGCGCTCTGGCCGTGGATCAACGATCGAAGCGCGTTGGCCGCGTGCGCCGCGGCGGCAGATGCCCAGGCCCATGAGCGCAGCGCAAACGGCGGAGGGCTCTCGCTCCACAACACCTGCGCCATCGACGCTGCGGGTGCAGCTGCTGGGTTGCAGCGCGGCGCCGCCTCCTCCTTGTCGAGATCGAGCAACGGACCGCCGCAACACGGGTAGTTCGCGTCGATCTCCAGGAGGTCGTTGCCGGCATAAGCGTGCAGCACCACCAGCTTGGGCCGCAGCGTTGGCGCCCAAGCGCGGTAGAGCGCCAGCGCCGCGTCGGCGGACGTGCTGGGCATTCCTGCGTTGACGTGCCGAAACGCTGCGTCACTGCTGTTGAGCAGGCCAATGGCGGTCTGTGCCGCGGGTACGTCCATGCCGTGGATCATCGAGTCGCCGAGATGAAGCGCGACGGGGCGACGATCGCCCCGCTGCACAGCCGCTCCCGCGTCGTCCACCGCTCGCGCCGCGGCAAGTTGCTCGCAAGCGAAGTTCGCCCAGTGAAACGTGCGGCCGATCGGATTCGGCATGTCACTTGGGCGAAAGAAGGGACCTCTCGTCAGCGGTGGTTCCGGCGTCGGCTCCGGCAATGTGAGGCGGGCGCCGACCTCAAGCGCAACGAGGCCGACGACCGTGCCCAGCGCGAGGCTGACGGCCTCGGCCCGGCGCCACGTGCGCGCCCCTATCAACAGCCCTGCGGCGGCGGCAGCCACCATCCAGAGCGCGTCCCACAGCGCGATGGGCGCCGCACCAACCTCAATCCCCACGACAAGGCCGACGCCGACGCCGACCGCGGCCGCGCGCTGCCATCTCGACGGCGGCACCGCACGTCGTCGCCGCCATAGCGCCCCGAGCCCACCGCCGAGCACCAGCGGCACGAGCGTCACCCACAAGCCCGTCGCCGCGCGTCGTCTGCGCTCGGCCTGGTCCGCTTCGTCGAGGCTGCGGGGTACGTCCACTGGCGGTCGCGTTGGCTCGGGTGCCAGGGTCTGCCAGAACGCATCGGCCCCGTCGCGGCTGAGCGCGGTCAGGAGCGCCTCAGCCTCGGCTGGTCGGCCACCAGGAAATTGCACGCACCAGGGCCCGGCGACCTCTGCCCTGCAGCCGCGTACGTCGGTGAGGAGCACGTCAACCGCGACCCCAGTCGCAGAGCGGACGCTCGCTTCGACGCGGTCGCGGCCGATGCGTGCGTCGTCGAGCCGCCATGTCGGCGCCGCCCGCGCGAACGCGGCCTCCAACGCCTCCTCCTTGCCGCCGGGCAAGATGCGCGCAGCGGTCGCGGGCGCCGCCGTCCTTGCTGCCCCCATGCCTTCTGGCGAGGTCGCCGGACGCTGCTGTGCGGTGGCGCCCGCGCTGTGCGCGGAGGGCGCCGCCGCGTCTTGGGCTTGTGCCGCGAAGCTCCGCTCCGCGCCGCCGAGTCCAACCAGGGCCAGAAAGCACCCGGCGCTCCACCATGCTAACCGCTGTTGCGCTCGCCTCTGCGCCGCGCTCGGCGCGACCCTCGCAGAAACCGCCCTGGTGGCCGGCCTCGCAGCTGAGCTGTCGGCGGCGCCCTGAGATACGCGGTTCGCGACCACTGCAGACTCCCCGCGTCGACAGAGCCGCCCGCGACGGCGTAACGCTACCAGTCGAGCGTCGCCGCCGCCACGCCATCATCCCCCCGCGGCAGTGACGCGTGCGGCGTGCCAGCGCGCCTGACGTGGGGGGCGCGGTGCCGCGATCGCCAGGCTGTGCGTGTCCTCAGGTCTGGCACTCGGTCTCGCTGAAGAAACGCCTGCTGCCGATGCTGGCCAAGCTGGACGCGGCGATCGGCCCCAATGCGAGCGTGGGACGCCTGACGATAGTGGATTCCGAGGCCGGCACGGCGGGCACCATCTGGGCGATGCACGAGCAGA
>SXGT01049213.1_pt1 | contig 18274 bp, 13 predicted proteins | sample 3176221 | NCBI WGS metagenome assembly SXGT01 (sample SAMN11356862, study PRJNA531348) | freshwater metagenome | isolation source: freshwater sample F1-120 | place: China: Fuxian Lake, Yuxi | collected 2017-12-25
AGGCGTTTCCTCGCAAAATCTCGCCGAGAGCGGCCCGTCGCCTAGCCAGGAATCGTCGCCGTCGCCGTCGCCGTCAACGTCAACGTCAACGCTCACGTCAACGTCAACGGGAGAGGGCGCGCGCAATTTTGGACAGCTCTTCAGCGCGCGAGCTGCTTGAGGAGCACCTCGAGGCGCATCTTCAGGCCCGGCGAGCTGGTCCGCCAGCGCTCGGCCACCAGGGTCGCGTCGCCGCCGATCGCGACGAGCGAGGTCGCGCCGACGACGACGATATCCTCGGTTTCGGTCACGCCCGCGAGGGCGACGACCTTGCCGAGGAGCGCGCGGGCTGCCGCGAGCGCCTCGGGCGTCTTCTGGACGTTGGCCAGGGCCTCGACCGCGACCATGCGACCCTTGGCGCTGCCCCGCCGCGTGCCGAGCACCGTGGGCTCGAGCGTCCGTACGACCTCCTCGTCGATCGCCTCGATGCGCACGAGCCCGCGGATCGCCGCGAGGCGCGCCGCCTCGTCCGGGTGCTCCAGCAGGCCGAGCAGCGTGCCGCGGGCGCGCTGGCCGAACACCGCCGGGAGCGCCCGGATCGCGGGGCGCGCGACCTCCACGGCGCGCGACGTGGCGAAGCGCGCGACGACCTCGCCGGTCGGCTCGTCGAGGACGTGCGGCATCGCCTCGAGGAGGTCCTCTGCGAGGCTCATGACGCCTGGCTCCTCGAGGCGCTTCTCGATGCGTTCGAGGCTCGCCTTGAGCATGGGCAGGGCCTCGGGGCCGATGTCCCGCAGGACGGACACGAAGCCGTCGCGCACCTCGAACGTCCCGTGACCGAGGCGCGAGAAGTAGAGCGCAAACGCCCCCGCGCGTCCCGCGAGCACGATGACCTTCCGCGCCGCCCCGTCGCGATCTTCCATGCCGTCGAGCGCGCGCTCGGCGATGGGCGCAAGGAGCTTGGGATCCCGGAACAGCCTCACCAGCTGGGCCGCCACGGGAGATCGCTCGCTCCCCTCCTTGGCGATGACGTCGAGCGCGCTGCAGAGCCTCCACAGCTGGTTCGCCTGGGCGCTCGACAGGAGCTCGCGGATCTCGCCGTCGAGCGGGCGCACCAGCTCGGCGAACTCGCGTGGATCGCGGGTCTGGATGATCTGCTGGACGAACGGCGCCATGCGACGCGCCAGTTCGCCCTGCCGCGACAAAGGCACGGCGCGGCTCGTCGCGCGGGGCGTCCCGATCATCGGAACGGGCCCGGCGTCGTCCGCGAGCGCGGACGGCTGAAGATCAGGCCGCACAGCCAGCTCCCGCGCGGGCGACTGCGCCGGAGCCTGTGCGGTGAACGGGTTGGTCTCCAGCCAGCTGTTCGTTCCGGCCGTCGTCACCCGGGACGTGGCCAGCGCCTCCCCCGCGGCGGCCGCTCCCGCCGAACCCGCGGCCTGCACGCCCGCATCGGTGGCGTCCCAGAGGCGAGCGGCGACGACCGGGCTCGCGGCCATGGCCGCGCGGACGTCGTCGCGCAGAGCGCGCGCCGACGCATGGCGCGCGCTCCTCTCCTTCGCCAGCGCCTTCATGACGACGGCGTCGAGGCGCGCGTCGAGCCCCTTCACGCGGCGGGAGGGCGGCTCGGGCACGAGGCGGGAGACGCGATCCGCCATCTGATCGAAGTCACCCGAGATGGGCACCGCGCCCGTGAGCATCTCGTACAGCACCACGCCGCACGCGTAGACGTCGCTCTGCACATCGGGCGCCTCGCCGCGGAAGAGCCCCGGCGCCATGTACTCCGGCGTGCCTGCGATGCCCGCGGAGATCTCCGAGAGCGGGCGGTGCGCGATGCCGAAGTCGCACACCTTCACGATCTCGGCCGCGTTGCCGTCGTCGTCCAGGCCCCGCACGAGGATGAGGTTCTCCGGCTTGACGTCGCCGTGGACGACGTTACGCGCGTGAACGTGCACGAGCGCCGTGCAGAGCTGCACCGCGATGTACACGGCGCTGTCGAGCTCGAGCCTGCGCTGCGCCTCGAGGACCTGGCGGACGCTCCGCCCGTCGAGGAACTCCATCACGATGTAGAGGAGGCCGTCCGGCTCCTCTCCGAAGTCCAGGACGCGTGTGAGGTTCGGGTGGTCGAGCCGGCTCGCCGCGAGCGCCTCCGCCTTGAAGCGACGCACGAAGTCGTCGTCGCGCTGCAGGCGCTCGTGCATGACCTTGACCGCGACCGCCATGTCGAGATCGCGGTGGCGCGCCCGGTAGACGTTGCCCGCAGCGCCGTGGCCCACGCGCGCCTCGATGCGGAGCTTCCCACCGGAGATGTCCGTGCCGATCAGGCGGTCGCTCGCGGTCTCGCGCGGACCTGCGGGCACGACCGCCCCCGGCCTCGAAGCCGGCCTCGCCATCGCCGGCGGGCCGGCGGGCGGGGGGCTCACGGGCGGATCCAGCCGCGGCTGGGAGGGCTGCCTGCCCGGGCGGCTCGACGTCGGGTTCCGTACGGGCGTGACCTTCAGCGGCTGTCCCCCGACGGTGGGCGGGCCGTCGGGCTTCGCGTGCAAGAGGAGCCGATCGGGCGAGTCCTTCTGCCGGATCTCCAGGATGTGGAGCCCGTCGCTCTGGGGTGGCGACACGAGCGGGATGACGACCGTCCGCCCGACGAGCGCGGCCCCCTCGAGGAAGTCTCGCGACGCCCTCGTCTGGTAGGTCACCAGGACGGGTAGATCCGATCGGTCGTCCCCAGGCATGACTCGTCACCGCCCATGATCGCACCTGTCGGGCCGGAGGTCGACCCCCCTGTTCAGCCCTTGGCGGCTTCGTCCTTGACCCCCGCGTCCTCGTCTCGCTCGTCGTCGTCGTCTCGCTCGTCGTCGTCGTCGTCGTCGTCGTCCTCGAGGTTCGCGAGGGACTCGGGCTCGGGTGGAAGCTCGCGGCCTTCGCGCTCCGCCTGCTGGCGCTCCTTCTCGCGCTGCACCTTGAGCGCGGCGACCCTCTGCATGATCGCCGGCTTGGGGGCGATCATCACGGTCATGGTCCGGGCCTCCATCATCGCGCGCGTCTCGACGTTCGCAAGGTCCTCCGTGCCTGCGATGACGAAGGTGAGCTGCTCCTGCGCCTTCTCGGGGTGGGTGATCTCGCGGCCGCGGAAGCGCACCGTGAACTTGACCTTGTGGCCCGCCTCGAGGAAACGGCGCGCGGCCTTGACCTTGAACGCGAGGTCGTGATCGTCCGTCTTCGGGCGGAGCTTGATCTCCTTGACGTCCACCACGGTCTGCTTGCGCTTGGCCTCGGCCGTCTTCTTCTTCTCCTCGTACTTGAACTTGCCGAAGTCGAGGATCTTGCAGACGGGCGGCTCCGCCTTGGGGTTCACCTCGACGAGGTCGAGCCCCTGCTCCTGCGCCTTTCTCAGCGCCTCGTGCGTCTGGAGGACGCCGAGCATGTCACCGTTGGAGTCGATGACCCGGACTTCTGGAACGCGGATGCGGTGATTGACACGGATTTGGAAGCCGCGCTGCTGCTGGCGCGGATCGAACCGGGGGCGACCCATGGACATATGGCGAACCTTACCTCCTGATTGACCCGCGCGCCGGAGCGGGGCGCGGGCGGAGGCGCATCTTTGTCGGGATGGCGCGGCTGGTCAAACCGAATCGTGGATTGGCTCGATTTCGGCCGCGTTCAGGCTTGGCGACGGGCGACTTTCCGGGGCCTCGTGGCCTCCTCCCCCGGCAGGCCCGACGTCGGGTCTTCCAGGGGGTAATGGCGCACCACGTCCACGACGAAGAGGCAGAGGTGCACGAGCACGGACAGGGATGATCTCACCGATCCCACGACGGGTGTTGGTACACTGAACGCCTTCCGTTGCGTCCGTCGGGCGAAAAGACGACGGAAAATTCATCCGCGGTTGCGGTCGTCCCGGGAGTCGGGGGACGTGCCGTCCACCTCGACCACCGCGAGGCCCGTCACGGACTTCGGGCCTTGCCGCTCCGCCTCGGGGTTCGGCGAGGACGGCGGCGCGTTCGGCGGCCTGTGACCGTGCGCGACGAGGTTGGACTGTGACTCCGCGGCAACCCGGCTCGCGGCCGGCTCGGCCTCGAATACGAAGCTTGGCCGCCTCGTGGATGGGCTGGACGCGTCGGCGCGAGGGGGCGCCACCGCCCCGCCGAGGAACGTGGTCGCCTTCGCCACCACGTGGAACGACTCGGCCATGGCCTTCGCGGACGCGAAACGCACGTCGCGATCGTCCGAGAACGCCTGCTGGAACCAGCCGTCGATCTCGGCCTTCGCCGCGGAGTAGAGCCGGGTGACGGGCGTCAGGCGCGTTTCACCGGCGGAGAAGGGGGACTGCCCCGTGAGGCACTGGTACGCGAGCGCGCCCACGGCGCGGAGATCACTCGCCTGATCCTCTTCCAGGGACGACGCCTCCGGGCGCGCGAAGGTCCCGGACGACTGGGCCGCGGGCTCGGTGTCGAAGCGTGGCAACGGCCGCCCGAACCCCAGGACCTTGAGCCGGAGCGAGCCCTGCAGGAGGAAGACGTTCTCGGGCCGGATGTCGCGGTGGGCGACCCGGAGCGCGTGGGCGCGGGCGAGGGCGCGGCAGACCTGCACCACGATCTGCTCGATCTCGAGCAGGGGCATCGGACCGCGATCGAGGCGCGCCGACAGGAGCTCCCCGTCGAGGAGCTCGTACGCGATGTACGGCGTACCATCCTCCATCGCCCCCGGGGCGAGCACGCTCACGGCGTTCGGGCTCCGCATCCGCTGGGACAGCTCCGCCTCGTTGCGAAAGCGCGCGACCGTCGCGGGTCGCGCGGCCGCCTCGCCGGTCGGGATGTCGACGGCCACCGAGATCCCGCGCGAGGTGTCGTCGGCGGCCCAGACGGTCGAGCCGGCCTTGACCGCCAGCACGGCGCGCAACGTGTAGCGCCCGACGATCACATCCCCCTGGGCGTGTACCCGCTCGCTCACCGAATCCCTGCATTCAAGCTCACATCCCCTTCATGTGAAAGGGACATGATGAGCTCACGAACACGATGAGCTAACTGAACGTACGTTCAGCCGCGGCTGGCGTAGTACGCGTCGCGCGTACGTTTCCTCGCGTTCACCTCGGGGGACTCGCTCACGGCCATCCCGACGAGGCGGGCGCCTTCCATGAAGTGCTTCACGCCCGTCTGGATCAGCTCGGCGTTGGCGACGCCCACGTCGGGGTACCCTTGCTCGTCCGCCTGGACCTTCCCCCAGTTCGCGAAGAGCTTCCCCCAGTCGCTCTGCAGGATCGGCTCGATCTTCTCCTTGGCGAAGCGCGGGTACCAGAACATGTCGTGGTACGCCACGCTCGCGACGTACGCCCAGGGCGCGAGCCACGTCTTCAGCGACCACTCCACGGGCTTCTTCAGCGGCCCCCAGTAGATGCGGTGCTGGTTCTTCGACGCGAACGTCATCTTCTTGAACGGCCCGTCGAAGTGCCAGTTCTCCTCCGCGGCGTCCACGTCGCCGACGATCTCCATGTCGCGCACGTCGCCGCAGCCGAGGCCTAGCTCGTGGGCGAGGCGCACGAACTTGAGGTCCTTGAGCGGGTCGAAGCCCATGAGCTTGCCGGCGAGCGCGTCGATCGCGACCTGATCGTTCGACGCGAGCAGCACGTTCTTGATGTGCGGGATCATGCAGCGGGGCCCGGGCCCGTCGCCCACGAAGGTGCCGTCCATCACGGCGAAGACGCCCTTGTGGATCTTCTTCTGGATCATCAAGAGGTCCACGAGCGTCTCGTGGATGACCGGGTGGGTCCAGTGGCGGTGCTCGTTGAGGAGGCCGCCGAAGGCGTTCTTCATGGCGCCGGTGGTCGTCGTGAAGATGTGCGTCTTCACCGTGGGCAGGTGGATGATGTTCTCCCCGATGAAGCGCTTGGGGATCGAGAAGCCCTTCGGGAACACCTCGTTGAGACAGAGGAACTCCTTCGTCAGCTCCCCCACGGCGTCACGAACGTGGATCCACTCCTCGCCCTCGTAGAGGTGCACGTTGCGAAGGCCGTGGGCCTGCACCACGTCGATCTGCTTGTTCTCGCGCTCCCCGAGGTGCGCGTCGATCACGACCGTGCGGTTGTGGCAGGCGTGGATGAGGTCCTTCGGGTAGCCGTCCTTCAGCATCGCGCGGATGACGCCTTCGAGCTGCCAGGGCGTCGTGGACGAGCCCGGGTAAAAGAAGTGCCACGAGATGTTGACCTTGAGGCCCGTGTCCGCGTCCTTCGCGACGGTGTCCTGGTAACCTGCGAGGTTCATGACGCGGTGGTAGTCGGCGAGGACGGTCCTCGGCGACGTGCGGACGATGGCGACCTTGGCTTTCGGCATGGGAGTCCTTCGTCACGTGTCCTAGCACGGCGGGGTCCCCGCTGGAACGTCCCGTCGCGGGGGCGCATTCCCACGGGAAGATCGCTAGCATCCACCCATGCACCGGCAGCCCAGCGGGCACGATCACCTCGAGCGCGCCGGCGACGTGCTCGGGGCCCGCTACAGGCTCGACGCCATCCTGGGGCGGGGAGGGCAGGGGGCCATCTACCGCGCGACCGACCTCCGGGACGGCGACCGCGTCGCGATCAAGGTCCTGCCCCGCGAGGCGACGCCCGACGCCATCGAGCGGATGTTCCGCGAGGCGTTCATCATGTCGCAGCTCCATGGGACGGCGGCGGTGCGCGTCCTCCACCAGGTGCGCACCGAAGGCGGGACGGCCATCGTCATGGAGCTCCTCGAGGGGGAGGATCTCGAGGACCTCGCGCGGCGGTACACCGCGCACGACGTCCCGATGCCGATCGATCTCGTGGTGCGCCTCCTCGGGCCGATCGTCGCGACGCTCGACGCCGCGCACGACAGGGGCATCATCCACCGCGACGTGAAGCCCGGAAACGTGTTCGTGCTCGACTCCACGACCGGCGACGTACGGCTCCTCGACTTCGGCTTCGCCAAGCTCACGAGCGCCATCGGCATCACGAAGCCCGAGGAGCTGGCCGGCACGCCGAGCTTCATCGCCCCCGAGCTGTGGAGCGCGGGCGCCCGCGCCGCCGATTCGCGGTGCGACGTGTACTCGCTCGCGGTGCTGGTCTTCCGCCTCCTCGGCGGGAGGCATCCGTTCGAGGGGACGCTGCTCGACATCATGCGCGACGCGACGAGCGCGCCGCGTCCGAGCCTGCACGTCCTCAGATCCGAGCTGTCGCCGTGCGTGGACGACTGGGCGAGGCAGGCGCTCGCGATCCGACCGGACGAGCGCTTCGCGAGGGTGGGCGCGATGTGGGCCGCGCTCCTGTCGAGCCTCGCCTGAGGGGGCCTCTCAGCCTCCTCGAACCCGAGACGGCGGCGACGCCTCCGCCTTGACGATCGCGATCAGCTCCGCGATGGGCATCACGCCGAGCTCGCCCCGGTCGCGCGAGCGCACGCTCAGCGTCCCTGCCTCGGCCTCCTGGGCGCCGACGACGCAGGCGAAGGGCACGCGGGAGAGTCGCGCCGACCGTACCTTCGCGCCGATCTTGTCGGCCGACCGATCCAGGTCCACGCGGAGACCCGCGGCCGCGAGCTCGCGTTCGACGCGCGACGCGTACGCGTCGACCTTCTCGCTGACGGTCAGCACCGCGACCTGCCGTGGCGCGATCCAGGTCGGGAAGTTCCCGCCGCAGTGCTCCAGGTACACGCTGAAGAACCGCTCGAGCGAGCCGAACACGGCGCGGTGGAGCATCACGGGGCGGTGGTCCTTGCCGTCGGATCCGACGTACGTCAGCCCGAAGCGCTCCGGCAGGTTCGGATCGTACTGGATGGTGCCGAGCTGCCAGCTCCTCTTGAGCGCGTCGTGCACGTGGAACTCGACCTTCGGGCCGTAGAACGCGCCCTCCCCCGGGAGCCGCTCGAACGGCAGGTTCGCCTTCTCGAGGCCCTGAGCAAGGGCCGCCTCCGCCGCGTCCCACTCCGCGTCCGTGCCGATGCGCTTCTCCGGGCGGAGGGCGAGCTTGACGATGACCTTCTCGAATTTGCATGCATGATACACGCGATAGAGCAGCGCGATGAACCGCTCGATCTCGTCGGGCACCTGCGTCTGCTCGCAGAAGATGTGTGCGTCGTCCTGGCAGAACGTCCGGACGCGCGACAGACCGTGCACCACGCCCCCGCGCTCGTAGCGGTGCAGGCGCCCGAAGTCGGCCACGCGCCACGGCAGCTCGCGGTAGCTCCGCCGGCGCGCGCCGAAGATGACGCAGTGGCTCGGGCAGTTCATCGGTTTGAGGGCGAAGGAGTGCTCTCGCATCGCGAGCGCGAGGTCGCGCGGCGGGCCCTCGCCCTTCTCGCCGACGGGCGCTGCCGGGAGGTCGAGCTCGTCCTCGGTCCACAGCCGGTACATGTTCTCGTTGTAGTTTCCGAGGTGGCCGCTCGTCCGGAACAGCTTCGGATCGAAGACCTGCGGCGTGATGACCTCCTCGTAGCCGAACTCGTCGTAGAGGCCCCGGATGTAGCCGACCAGCTGGTTGTAGACGAACGCGCCCTTCGGCACGAAGAAGGGCATCGCGGGCGCGACGCTGTCGAACAGGAAGAGGTCGAGCTCACGACCGAGCGTGCGGTGGTCGCGCGCCTTCGCCTCGGCGACGAGCTTCAGGTGCTCCTCGAGGGCCTCCTTCGAGGGGAACGCGGTGCCGTAGATGCGCTGCAGCATCGGGTTCCGCTCGTCGCCGCGCCAGTACGCGCCCGCGACGTGGGTGAGCTTCACGGCCTTGAGCATGCCCGTCCGCGGGACGTGGGGGCCCTCGCAGACGTCGAACCACTCCTTGCCCTCCGCGCCGTGCCGGTAGAGGCTGATCTCCTCGCCCTCCGGGATGGCGCGGATGATCTCCACCTTGAAGGTCTCGCCGAGGTCCTCGAAGATCTCGATCGCGCGTTCGCGCGAGACGACCTCGCGCCGGAAGCGCGAGTCGCCCTTGACGATCTCGACCATCGCCTTCTCGATGCGGCCGAGGTCGTCCTCCGTGAAGGCGCCGTCCGGCTTCTGGAAGTCGTAGTAGAAGCCGTCCTCGACGGCCGGGCCGATCGTCACCTTCGTGCCGGGGAAGAGGCGCTGCACGGCATCGGCCATGACATGCGCGGTCGAGTGGCGGATGACGTCGAGCCCGAGCGGGTCCGACGTGCGCACGACCGTGAACGGCAGGGACGGATCGATCGGCGTGTGGAAGTCCACCGTGCGGTCCCCGACGCGGATGGCGACCACGTCCTTCGCGAGGAGGTTCTGTTCCTTGAGGATCTCGAAGGGCGTCTTCATGCGGCGGAGTTTGTAGCAGATTTCGCCTGGACCGACTGGCACAGCGCCCGCCGCGGGGGTATGTCTGCGGCGTACTCGCACGGAGGCTCTCGATGGATCTCGCCCGCACCGCACTCGCTCAAGTCCTTCCGACCTGCCTGGTCGCGCTCGTCGCGCTCGCTCCAGCGTGCAGCTCGTCCGCCCCGACCGAGAGTCTCTCGACGTCCGAGGAGCTCCTCACCGGCGACGAGGACGAGGCGGCCGGCGCCGACGACGCGAGCGAGGCCGAGGAGGAGGCCACCTCGGGCGGCGTCGACGCCGACGGGGGCTCCGCGGGCGTCGACCCTGCCGTCGGCGTGGCCGACCAGGTGGGCAAGATCAAGGCGAACCCGGGCAAGTTCTTCACCCCCGCCGGGTGCATCGTCACCACGCCCGGGGCGAACAACACGTTCACGCACGTCTTCACGAACTGCACGGGCGTCGGTGGGCGCACCTTCAACGGGACCGTCACGGCGACCTGGACGTTCGAGCCGAAGAAGATCACCGTGAAGCGCGAGGCGAAGGGGTTCAAGGTCGACGGCGCCACCGTCGATCGCACCGTGACGATCGAGTACTCGTCCGTCGCCAACGTGCTCCAGCGCGTCCGCACGGTGGACCTCGCGGGCACGACGGCGAAGGGCAAGACGTTCACGCGAAAGGCGACGTGGACCGTCAGGTGGGACGCGACCGCGAAGTGCGTCAGCCGGCAAGGCAACGCCACCACGACCCTCGGCGACCGGCAGCACGTCACGACGATCGAGGGCTACAAGCGCTGCGGCGTGGGCTCGTACGGGTGCCCCGAGTCGGGGAAGGTCACGCTCTCGCGCGCCGCCGCGGGCGCGGAGAAGGAGATCACGATCGTGATCGCGTTCCTCGGCGGGAGGAAGATGTCGATCACGCTGCCTCCCACGGCGCGCAAGATCGACCGGGTCCTCGCGTGCCGCGACACGGCGAAGTGAGTCCCGGGGAGGTCGCACCTCTCACCACCGTCTGCCCCACGGGGCGTGGCCCGCAAAGAAGTCGTTGCCGCTGACGCGTTGGCGGATACTCTGTCGTTTTGGGGGCCTGCCCCCGGGAGAGCAACATGAATCCTTTCGCGTCGATCCTCGGCAGGACGCTGGCCTGCGCCGGGCTCGCCCTCGTCCTTGTCGCTTGCGCCACCGAAGAGGAGGCCGATCCGAACAACCCGTCGGGCGTGACGAACCGGCCGACGGTGCCGGCGGGCACGAGGTGCTCGGGCGACGGGGAGTGCGGGGGCGGGAAGTGCGTCAACGGAGCGTGCTCGGCGGGCTTCAAGTGCGAGAACGACGCGGCGTGTCCCGGCGGTCGCTGCGTGGACGGCGCCTGCGTGCCCGCGACCGCCACCGACGGAAGAAAGAACGGTGACGAGACGGACGTGGACTGCGGCGGCGCCCTCGCGCCGAGGTGCGCCGACGGCAAGGCCTGCGCGGCGAACACGGACTGCACGAGCAAGGTGTGCAAGGGAGGGGTCTGCCAGGCCCCGACCGCGACCGACGGCGTCCAGAACGGCGACGAGTCGGACGTGGATTGCGGCGGCCTGAAGGGGCCGGGCTGCAAGACGGGAGGCGCCTGCAAGGCCGCGATCGACTGCGAGAGCAAGGTCTGCGGGGCGGACAAGAAGTGTGTCGAGGCCACCAACACGGACGGCGTCCAGAACGGCACGGAGACGGACATCGACTGCGGCGGCGGCGCGCCCACGAACGCGCCCGTGTGCCCGGCCGGCAAGGCGTGCAAGCTGAACGAGGACTGCTTCTGGGGTCACTGCACGGCGAACGTGTGCGAGGGGCACCGGCCCGGCACGAAGGACGGGGATCAGACCGACATCGACTGCGGCGGCACGGCCTCTCCCGCGTGCGACTGGGAGAAGGGCTGCAAGGTCGACAAGGACTGCACCACGAAGGCGTGCGGCCCGGACAAGAAGTGCCTCACGGGCCCCAGCTGCGCGGCGGTGCACGGCGGCACGACGTGCGGCACGGGCGAGTTCGGCGACGGCTTCAAGGTCCACGAGACGTGCTGCAGGTCGCTCAAGGTCACGGGCTTCGCCGACGCGCAGCACCCCGGGAAGACGGTCTACCTCGACAAGTACGAGATCACGGCGGGTCGGATGCGCGTGTTCCTCGAGTCGCTCGGAGCGAACCCGAACGTGAAGGCCTGGATGGCGGCGAACCGGCCGAGCCGGTGGAACACGGGGTGGGAGGACTCGCTGCCCACGGGGAACCTGTCCAAGTACACGTACACGGTCACGAACCCGACGGGGAACCTGCTCTATCCGGGACAGGACAAGTTCGCGGGGAGCGGTGGCCTCGGGACGTGGAGCGTCGTGAGCGGCACCTACACGATCGACAACGGGCTCTTCCGTTCGCTCGCGGGCCCCCACTTCTTCCCGGAGTTCAACCCCGACTACGCGGCGTCGCACGATCTCAACTGCACCAACACCGCCAACTCGTACGGCTACGGCACGTACTGGCAACCGGCGGCGACCATCTCCGCCGCGAACGCCGACGGCAGCATCGGGAAGTACTACTCGAAGAACGACCTCGACGAGAAGGCGCTGAACTGCGTCCCCTTCAACCTCCTCGCGGCGTTCTGCGCGTGGGACGGTGGGCAGCTCATGACGCAGGAGGTGTTCGACTTCGTCGCGGGCGGCCCGTGGCCCAACCTGACCCCGAGCAACATCGCGGGCACCCCGCCACCGCCCCGCCTCGCGGGCGCGAACCAGCCCTGCGGCCCCGGAGGCAACTCGCTCAACACGTTCTCGGACGGCGCCGGCGGCTGTTACAGCGTCTACTTCTACCCGAACGACTTCGGCAACACGTACGACGGCTCGGCGAAGATCGCCCCTCCGGGTCGTGTCGCGGCGGACACCGTCAGGCTCGTCCCCGCCGACCAGCCGTGGATGGACCTGAAGGGCAACCTCGAGGAGGCCGTCATCCGCTCCGACGGGATCCGCTTCGACTACCGGGGCTACGGGGTCTCGTACACGAGCATCCTCTTCCACAAGGTCCAGCAGACGACCGCACGGATGAAGGGGGGCTCGTTCGGCGGGCGCTGCATGCGGTTCAAGTGAGGTGCGCGCAGAGGGTGGCTACCTACATGTAGGAGAAAAGAGATCCGACGGATGATCGTTCCTGGGGGGTAGGAGACACGAGGTCTCGAGAAAGTCGATGTCGCTCCACCTGGTCGCCAGCTCTGACAGTCCGGCACACGCGCGGATCGCCGATCCTCTCGGCGAGCTTGCGAGGCAGGCGTCGACCGGTGACACCGCGGCGATCGCGCGGCTCCTGCGCGAGCTCGCGCCCCGCATGGTCCGCTCGACGCGCGCCCTGCTCGGGGCGTCGCACCCCGACGTGGACGATGCGGTGCAGCAGGCCATGATCGGGCTCGTGCAATCCCTGCCCGGGTTTCGCGGGGAGTGCTCGATCGGGCACTATGCCTCGCGGATCGTCGTGCGCACGGCGATGGCGGTGCGACGGGGGGCCCGCACGAGGGGCCAGCGCTTTCACGGGGACGACGACGGCATGGATCAGGTCCCGTGCTCCGAGCAGCCCATGTCCGAGCGGCTGGCGGCGGATCACCGCAAGCGCGTCATCCAGGAGCTCCTCGACACCCTTCCCGAGGAGCAGGCCGAGGTCATCGCGCTCCGGGTCGTCCTCGGCATGTCCCTTGGCGAGGTGGCGAGCGCCACGAAGGCGCCGCTCAACACCGTGAGGAGCCGCGTGCGCCTCGCCAAGGAGGCGCTGCGCAAGCGCATCGTCGCCGATCCGACCCTGCTCGAGGCGCTGGACGTCCCTGCTTGCCAGGCCACTCCCGGGCATTCTCTCCAGCTGGGCGTCCTCGACGACGAGGGGGCGGACGCATGAGGGCGCTCGATCTCCACCCCGAGGATCTGCTCGATCGCGATTCGCGCGGCGACGCGCTGCGCGCCGACGAGCGGGCCCAGCTCGCGGAGCACCTCGCGCTGTGCGACGTGTGCCGGCTCGAGCAGCGGTCGCGCGAGGACTTCCGGGAGGAGCTGTCGGGCGCCGAGCCCGCGCTCTTTCTCGACGACCTCGTGACCCGCGCGCTGAGCGGCGCGCACACGGTCGTGCCACGCAGGCGCTCGAACCCGGACGTCGCGCCCGACGCGCCCACCTCGAGCCCCACGGAGGAGGAGCCCACCGAGGCGGAGATCGCGGCCGCGCTCGGTCGTGGTCGGAAGGCGCGCCCGGCTCGCTTCCTCATCCTGGCTGCCGCAGCGGCCGCGATGCTCACCACCCTGGGCGGCGTGGCGGCCGCTTCGCGCCTCGGCAACGTGTTCCAGAGCTTGTTCCCCGGGCAGGCCACCCCGAGCACCGTCCAGGAGACCCCCCCGCTCCCGTCGACGCCCGCCGCGCCGCGGAAGGCCTCGCGGCCGGCCCTGCCCGTCGCGCCGGCCGGCGTCGTGGAAGAGACCGCGCCCACGATCCCGACGCCACCGCCGCGGATCGACGCACCCCCGCCCATCACGCCCCTCACGAGGAGCGAGCCGCCGCGCCCCGCCGTCCACGCGCCCCAGCCGCCGCGGTCGAGCCCGGCCCGCGCCGAGGCACCGTCGGTCGCGTCGCCGACGTTGCGCTCGACCCCTGCGCGCACCGAGGCACCGTCGGTCGCGTCGCCGGCGATCGACCCGCCTCCCCCCGCCATCGTCCCCGACGTGGGCGGCCCCCAGGCGCTGTTCGCGGACGCGAACCGGGCGCGTGCGCGGGGCGAGCGCACGGAGGCTGTGCGTGGATACCGCGAGCTGCAGGCGCGCTACCCCGGGTCCGCGGAGGCCCGCCTCTCCCACGCGACGCTGGGGCGGCTCCTCCTCGACACCGGTGACGCGAGCGCGGCGCTCCGCGAGCTCGACGCGTACCTCGGCGGAGGGCAGGGCGCGCTCCGTGAGGACGCGCTCGCCGCGCGTGCGACCGCGCTGTCCAGGCTCGGGAGGCATGCCGAGGAGGCCACCGCTTGGTCCCGGCTGATCGAGGCGTACCCGGGGTCCATTCACGCGCCGCGCGCACGGGCGCGGCTGGCGGAGCTCGGATCGCGTTGACCGAGCGCGCGGGGGCGTTCTTCTCGAAGCTGTGCCTGGTGGCGTGGGTCCTCGCGGCCCCGGGACGGGCGCGCGCGGAGGAGCCGGCGCTCGTCGTCGTGGGCGCCGTCGGCAGCCCCGAGGACACGGCGGCGCTCGAGGCCTCGCTCGCCGAGCTGCTCGGCCGCCTGGGGATGCGGCTCGTGGTGCAGCGCGTGGACCGTCCGACGGTGGCGGCCGGGTCCCGCCCCCTCGCGGTGGTGCGCGTGGATCTCCGCGGCGGCGCGGAGGTGAGCGTCGTCATCGAGAGCGGCAAGACGGGCGAGGTCCTCGGTCGCCGGAGCGTGCGCTGGGCGGGTTCGCCGCAGCTCGTGATCGAGACCACCGCGCACGTGATCCAGGCGTCCGTCGAGGACGTCCGCGATCTCGACAAGCCTCCACCTGCGGCGCCTCCACCTGCGGCGCCCCCGCCCGCGGCGCCTCCGCCCGCGGCGCCTCCGCCCGCGGCGCCTCCGCCCGAGGCGCCTCCACCCGCCAGGGATCGTCCCGCGCCCGCCGACCGTCGCGGCCCGGCGCTGGATGTGGCGGGGTTCCTCGGCGCGCGGGCGTTCGGGGGTGCGAACTTCGCGGCCCTGGGTGGGGTGGGCGTGGCCGGGCGGCTGGACCGCGGCCCGTGGAGCCCTGGCGTCTGGCTCACCGGTGCGTACCACACGCCCTTCGACGCCAAGGGGAACCTCCTCGAGCTCCGGACGACCGTGCTGTCGATGCGCCTGGCTCCGACGCTGGAGCTCGCGCGCGGCACCAGCTGGTACCTCGAGGCCTCGGCGGGGGTCGGCGCGGACGTGTTCTTCACCACGCCGCGCTCCGGCGTCGTGCCCGCCAGCCAGCTCGGCGCGGATCGGGCGGACGCGGTGCCGATCCTCACGACGTTCGTGGGCGCGCACTACGGGATCGCGTCCACCGTCGATGTGCTCGCGAACGCGAGCCTGGATCTCGACCTCGCGCCCCGTCGGTGGGTGACGCGCACCGGTGGGGTGCCGGAAGAGGTGTTCTCGCCCCTCCGCGCGAGGCCGTCGCTGTCCGTCGGGATCGCGTGGGGCGTCGTCGGATCGCCGACCTTCGCGCGCCCCGTCGAGCGTGCGCCGGAGGCGCGGTGACGTCGCGCATCTTCGCGTGGATCGGCGCGGTGGCGGTCGCCTGCGCGTCGTGCGCACCGACGGACGTCGTCGTCGCGGAGCTTGCGGCGCCTGGCGGGGACGGGGGCCTGGGGCCGAGCGGACCTCCCTGCGCGACGAACGCGGACTGCGCGCCGGACGACCTGTGTGAGCGGCCGACCTGCGCCGCGCCGCTGGGGCGTTGCCGCAAGAGGCCGGTGTTCTGCGACGCGCTGGCCGACCCTCGCTGTGGCTGCAACCGCGTGACGTACTGGAACCCGTGCATGCGCGCGCTCGCGGGTGTCCCATCGGACACGCCAGGGGAGTGCGGCGCGCCCGCGGCGTGCGGCGGCCCCGCGAGGCTCGCGTGCCCGGATCCCGTCGCGAGGTGTGCCCGCCTCGCCTCGTCGCCGGAACGCTGCGAGATCGACCCGGTCGGCACCTGCTGGGTGCTCGCGCCCGCCTGCCCTCCCCCGACGCCGGGTGGCGTCACCTGGGAGCCGTGCGCGAAGGGGCCGCCGGGGCCTGGACCCGGCGTGCGCTGCGTGGAGACGTGCGCCGCGATCCGCTCGGAGCAGCCGCACAGCCGGCGGCCGTTCCCGACGTGTCCGTGACGATCACCTGCGCGGACGGACGAAGAGGGCGAGGAGCTTCCTCCGCAGCGTCGGCTGGGCCCGGATCGAGGCCGCGAGCGTCTCCCAGGGTGCGACGTTCGCGCGCAGCGGGTCGCGCTGCGATCCCTCGCCAGCCACGCCATAGGTGGGCTCCTCCACGTAGGGCGCGAACGTGCCGAAGAGGCGGTCGAACACGAGGAGGACGCCGCCGAAGTTCCGGTCGATGTACGCGTCCTCCGCGCCGTGGTGCACGCGGTGGAACACCGGCGCGTTGAGGAAGCGTCCCGGGCCCAGCGTCAGCTTCGTGCGGGCGTGGAGACCGGAGAGCAGCACGGCGTGGACGGCGACGACCGCGGCGTACGTGCTCGCGCTCACGCCGCTGACCGCGAGGAGGAGGTGGAACACGAGCGTGGACACCGAGGCGAGCGCGCCCACGCGGAACGAGACGGACAGGTTGTAGTCCCGCGACTGGTGGTGCACCGAGTGGATCGCCCAGAGCAGCGGCGCAGCGTGCTCGGCGCGGTGCTGGAGGTAGTACACCAGATCGAGGAGCACGAACGCGACGCCATGGGCCCACGGGCGCTCCGGGAGCTTCCACGGCACGAGGGCGGCCGCCCCCGCGTACGCTCCGATGAGCGTCCCCCGCAGGAGGAGCTGCGATCCCAGGAACAGGAGCCCGACGCCCGCGTTGGAGAGCGTCTGTCGGACGCTCCCCGTGCCGCGGAGCCACCGCCGGGCCTCGGGCGACGCGAGGACCACCGCGAGCACGGGGACCACGACGGCGATCGCGAGGAGCGCGGGATGCAACATCTGCGCGCATCGTAGCAGCGTGCGTCGCGCTCCGTGCTGGACTAGGAGGGATCCCGCATGACCGTCTCCGAAGCGCAGACCACCGACGCCCCGCCGCCGCCGCCCGTCGAGAAGGCGACCGATCCGGTCTGCGGCATGAAAGTGGATCCGGCGCGGGCGAAGCACACCCTCGAGCACGAGGGCCGCACATGGTACTTCTGCAACCCGCGCTGCAAGGCGAAGTTCGAGGCCGATCCCGCGCGGTACACGGCGCCATCGCCCGAGCCTTCGCCCGCCGAGCCCGATCCGGGAGCGGCCGGCGTCGAGCACACGTGTCCCATGCACCCCGAGGTCGTCCAGCTCGGGCCGGGGGTGTGCCCGAAGTGCGGCATGGCGCTCGAGCCGACGGAGGTGTCGCTGGAGGCGGGCGGCGAGGAAGAGCTCGCCGACATGCGGCGGCGCCTCGTCGTCTCCGCGTCGTTCACCGCGCCCCTCTTCCTCCTCGCGATGAGCGACGTGGTGCCAGGCGACCCCGTGGCCCACGCCGTCGGCGCGCGGGTCCTCGTCTGGGTGGAGCTGGCCCTCGCGACGCCCGTCGTCGTGTGGGGCGCCGCGCCGTTCTTCGCGCGGGCCGTCGCGTCGCTGCGGACCTGGAACCTGAACATGTTCACGCTCATCGGCCTCGGGACCGCCGCGGCGTACACGTACAGCCTCGCGGCCGCGCTCGCGCCCTCGATCTTCCCGGTGGAGATGCGCGGTCACCGCGGCGTGCCCGACGTTTACTTCGAGGCCTCGGCCGTGATCACGACGCTTGTCCTCATCGGGCAGGTGCTCGAGATCCGCGCGCGTGCCCGCACCGGCGACGCGATCCGCGCGCTCCTCGCGTTCGCGCCCAGGACCGCGCGTCGCGTCGCGGCGGACGGCGCCGAGGTCGACGTGCCGATCGAGGGCGTGCGTCGCGGCGACCGCCTGCGCGTGCGGCCGGGGGAGCGCGTGCCCGTCGACGCGGTGGTGATCGAGGGCGGGTCGGCGGTGGACGAGTCGATGCTGACCGGCGAGCCCATCCCCGTCGACAAGGTGGTCGGCGACGCCGTGACCGGCGGGACGCTCAACGGGGACGGGGCGCTCCTGGTGCGCGCCGAACGCGTCGGACGGAGCACGACGCTCGCCCAGATCGTCGCGATGGTGTCGAAGGCGTCCCGGTCGAGGGCGCGCGTGCAGCGGCTCGTCGACCGCGTGAGCGCCTGGTTCGTACCGACGGTCGTCCTTGCGGCCGCGAGCGCGTTCCTCGCGTGGCTCGTCGCCGGGCCCGAGCCGCGCCTCGCGCACGCGCTCGTGAGCGCGGTCGCGGTCCTGATCATCGCCTGCCCGTGCGCCCTCGGCCTCGCGAACCGGTCACGGCG
>SXGT01314974.1_pt1 | contig 18274 bp, 11 predicted proteins | sample 3176221 | NCBI WGS metagenome assembly SXGT01 (sample SAMN11356862, study PRJNA531348) | freshwater metagenome | isolation source: freshwater sample F1-120 | place: China: Fuxian Lake, Yuxi | collected 2017-12-25
CTCGGCGAGCTCGCGCTCGAGGGCGGACACGGCGATCTCGCGTCGTGAGCCGGCTTCGCTCGGGGTCGACGGAACCACGCCGAGCTCGGCGTACTCGAGATAGCTGCGCAGGTCCTGCACGCCGCGCGCGCGGCAACGCGCAGGGTCGAGCTGCGCAGCCCGCATCGACGCGAACACGACGACCTTCTCCTTGGCGCGCGTGATCGCGACGTTGAGCCGTCGCTCGCCGCCGGAAGTTCCGATCGGACCAAAGTTGTAGTGGATCCGGCCAGATGCGTCGGGCCCGTAGCCGATGCTGAAGAGCATCGTCGCGCGTTCGTCACCCTGCACGCTCTCGAGGTTCTTCACGAACAGGTCCTCGCCAGCCTGCGCGGCTTCCTCGCGACGTCGGCTGGCGAGCGGGTCGGCGTCGAGCGCGAGGTCGAGCAGGTCGGCCACCAGCTTCTGCTGAGCGACACTGAAGGTCACGATGCCGATCGAGCGGTTGGCCGCGATCGCGACCTCGCTGCGCAGGCGACGCAGGGCCTCTTCGACCACCGCGCGCGCCTCGATCTCATTCGTCGCGCTGCCGGCACGATCGTAGATTCCCTGCACGTGGCGGAACTCGACGCCGAGCTCGGGATGCGAGCGGGCCGGGGCCGGGAAAGTCTGCAGCGAGCCACCATAGGACCGCCGGTTGGCAAACTCGATCAGGCGCTCGTCCCGCGAGCGGTAGTGCCACAGGAGCGAGAGCTCGGGCACCCCGGCTCCGGAACAGCCGTCGAGGACGCTCTCGTGTTGCTCGCCCTCCTCGATGTCCTCCCCCTCGTCGCCCGAGCGCACGTCGAAGAAGGACGTGGGCGGCAGCTGCTTGGAGTCGCCGACGACGACCGCGTGGCGACCGCGGGAGAGCGCGCAGGCCGCATCCCAGACAGGAACCTGCGAGGCCTCGTCGATCACGACCAAGTCGAACTTTGGGAAATCGGGCGGCAGGAACTGCGCCGCGGACAGCGGGCTCGCGAGCACGACGGGCTTGAGCGCGAGCAGCGCGGGCCCCGTCTCGCCCATCACGCGACGAATCGTGCGGCGCATGCTCTGGCGGCTCTTCAGGTCCACCAGCGTCGAGACGGCCTCGCGATGCTCGTCCGCGGGATCGTCGAAGAAGGCCTTGGCACGATCGCGAGCGACGCAGTCGACGGCATCGCTCACTCCCTCGACGTAGGCCGCGAGATGCTCGCGCAGCGCCCGACGCAGCTCGCCGGCGCGCTCGCCCGTGCAGCTTCCCAGCTCGAGCTCGCGGCGCAGGCGGCCCTCGATCCACGCAGCGAGGGCGCCGGCCTTTGCCGCAGCTTCGGACTTGCGCGGCTCTAGGGCTCCTTGGTCGAGCGCGGAGAAAATTGCCTCCATGCCCGCGGACCGCGCGAGCTCACGCTCGACGCTGTAGGCGCTCCACAGATCCCACTCCGAGCGCTTCGACAGCCAGCGCGCGATCCGGGCGCGCTCGTCGCGAAAGCTCGGCGCGATGTTCTCGGCCGAGAGAGCGAGCAGACGGACGCTCGCGGCGCGGCATTCTTCGAGTGCATGGAGCGGCTCTGCGAGGGAGCGCAGCGCGGCCGCGATGGAAGCGGAGCCGGTGAGAGCAGCGGCACGCTGGCCGACCGATTCGAGCAGGCGTGGATCACGCTCGCGCAGCTCCGCATGCAGGACTCGTCCCGCGACGAGGCGCGTCCGGGCCTTGTCGACGTCGATGCTGTCCGCGCGGCCGCGCAGCGCCGCCAGCGCGCGCTCATGCGGTGTGAGCGCATCGAGCGCGGCCTTGCAGGCCAGCAGCCCAGCGACCGCGGCCTCGAGTCCCGGCCCGTCCTTGGGCGGGGATGTCTTGGCGTGCGGAACGAGCTCGGCGCGTACGCGTCGACGCGACAGCCAGCGGAAGAGGACGAACTGTTCCCGAGCGACGCGCAGGGTCTGCTGCAGCGCGGAGAGGGGCAAGTCGAGCGCGGAAGCCTCCCAGGACTCCACCAGCGACTGGCGAGCCTGTTGTGCGGACTTCTCGAGCGTGAGGACGCGTTCCAGCGCGTCGAACTCGGCGCTCGCGGCCGTCGAACCGAACGCCGCGGCGATGCCAGCATTCGACGGGCTGTCGTCCGCAAGGAAGCGAGCCATGTCCGCCAGCCGACGTGCTGCGGCAGCATCGAGTGGCACGGGCGCACCGACCACCTGTGCCAACCCCGCGGAAGCCTGCTCGACCTGCGCGAGCCCGGATTCGAGTTCCCCCAGCGCCTGCGCTCCGCTGTGGAGCTCGTCCTCGCGCAGCGCTCGCACCGGTCGGAAGTCGCCGAGGTCCCGCGCCGTCGTCGTGGCGATCCGCTCGGCGGCGAGCCCCAGCTTGCGTGCCCGCTCCGCGACGTCCGCAAGGCGCACTCGCTGCAGCGGCAACCCGAGCACCCCGTCGAGGCGCGGAGCCGGTGCGCCGAGCTGCTTGCGCGCCGCGAGTGCAAGATCGACGGCCTCGTGCAGCGTGAGCTCGCCCTCGGGCGCATCGTGGAGCAACTGCTTCACGCGCGCGAGGCTCGCACAGGCTCGATCGAGCGCCTCGCCCGTCTCCGCGAAGCGCCGGGCGCCGTTGGCCGCGCGCCCCGAGAGCGTCGCAAGGCCCTCCTTGACTTGGGCGAGGAAGCGCGTGCGCGTTGCTTCGCTCGGGTGAAGATTGAGCGCGTATGCACCGAGACCGGCGCGAGCGAGTCGCTTGGCCACGACATCGAGCGCGGCGCTCTTCTCGGCGAGGAATAGCACGCGCTTCCCGCGCGCAATGGACTCGCAGAGCAGGTTCGTGATCGTCTGACTCTTGCCGGTGCCCGGCGGGCCCTGCAGCACGAACGTGGACTCCGCCATCGCGGCGACGATCGCGGCGAGTTGCGAGCTGTCCGCGGGCAGTGGCAGGCGCATGTCGCGCCGCTGCACGGTGCGATCGACGTCCTGCGGCTGGGGGAGTACGCGTCGTGCGATGCTCGCGGAGGGGACGCCGAGTAGGGTCGACACGAGCGGGTGCGCGAGCAAGTCTCCGCTGCGGCTGCGCATCTCGTGCACGAGCGGCAGCTTGCGGAACTGCCACGTACCGAGCTTGGCTACGGGTCTCACGGTGCAGCCGCGCACGTCGCGCACGGCTGTGCGGATGCGCGCCAAGAATTGCGGAACGTCGATGCCACGGCCGTCTTCCGGAAGCTCGGCCTCGAGCTCGAGCTCCACGCCGTGGATCTGGCGCATGTACTCCGCCAGAGCGGCGTTCGCGATCGTGTCGTCGCGCAGCGGCACGACGCGGTAGCCTTCGCGCCGGGAGATGCGCTCGAGCTCGACGGGGACCAGCAGCAGCGGTGCGAGGAAAGTGCCGGAGCGGCCGTCGACCGAGAACTGCAGGAAGCCGACGCCGACGTGCAGCGAACGAGCTCCCGTTTCCTCGAGCGCGGCGCGGCCCTCGCGAGCGAGCTTCGTGGCACGCTCGTAGAGCGCGACCTCCGGCACGCGCGTGGGCAGCCAGCCTCTGGCGAGCGCCTCCTTGGTTTCGCTCGCGCCGATGGACTCGACCAGCTCCGGACAGGGGACGAGCGCCAGCTTGCGCTCATCCCACAGGCAGTTTTCGAGCAGATCCAGCGCCTCGTCGCCCTCCGAGAGCAGCGGTACGCCCGTCTTTTCCCAGCGGTCGTTGAGCAGCCGATTGCGCAGCGTGAGGTCGAGCAGGCGCTTCATCCAGCGCTCGAGGTTGCGTTCGGGGAGCGTGCGCTCGGCCCGGATGGCGGGCGTCACCTGCACGGGGCCGCTCGGCGCCCACGTCTCCGTCCGCACGTCCCGCACGAGTCGCTCGCCGATGCCGCGGCGCTCGAGGCTGTCGGTCAGGGGGTGTACGCCTGCGAGCCGAGCGGCGCGGACGTCGACGACGTGCGTCGCATCGTCGGCCCGCTCCGCGAGCCAGCGCTCGCCCGTGGCGAGGGCGGCTGCGAAGGAACCCTGCGAGTCCGTGAACACGGTGGCGTCCAGCATGCGCAGCTCGCCGAGCGCCACGCGATTGAGCAGGCGCGTCACGCCGGTCTGGTGCGGTTCGGCGAAGTGCTCCTCTTCGACGAAGAAACCGAGCACCGCATGGCCCGCGCCCATCACGATCACGATGTTCAGCCCAGCCCGCTCGAGCAAAGCCGCGACCGCGCACGCCATGTCGACGCAGTTACCCATGCGCTCGCTGGCGACCTCGGTGATCGTGCGCAGGCGCTGGCCCTGCTCGTCGAAGTGCACGGCCCCGCTTGCGTAGTTGCTGACGCGCGCCGCGAGCGCCTCGCAGCAGGCCTCCGCGATGCGCTGCACGCGCTCGGGACTGACGGACTGGTAACCATCGAGAGCGTTGCTGCGAGTGCGTTGCTCGAGCCGCCGTGCCGCGTCCGCGAGGATCTCGGCGACGACGGGAGCATTCGGCGTCACGAAGGCCGCGACCGTGTCCCACGCTCCCGCACTCCCGTACCAGTGCGTTCGCGGCAGCACAGCGATGCGCTCGACGACGCGCGCGAGCTCGTTCCCCTGCCCGTCGACCAGCGTGGCATCGAGTTCGACCTGCACGCGCTCGGTGTGAGCCGTGAGCAACGAAAGCGGGAGGCTGAAGCGCGAGAGGTCGACGGAGAGCGCGCCGCCCGCGGGGATCGGTTCGAGAGTCGCCTCGAAGGGCGGCAGGGGCGTGGCTAGCCCCGCGAGTGAGATCCGCAGGCGCGTCTCGGGGAGTGCCAGCGCCGCGCGCACTTGCGCCGATCGAAGGCAGCTCGCGCCATTCGCCTCGAAGGCAGCGGACGTCGGAGACTGCGTGACGAGAGCCAGAGTCGGCGCTGCGGAATTCATCGGCGGGGCGAGTACGCGGCGGCCGGGGACTGGGAACGGCACCGCTGGACGCACGGAGTCTAGCAGCGCTCCCGCACGGGCCCGGCGAGCGTGCGGCTCGAGGCCGCGGGAGAGGAGCTCGGACCGACAGAATGCGGCATGCTTGCCCGCATTCGAGGCGCAGATGGAGGCGGCGCGGCGCCTCCGGTTCGGGATAGCCGAGCGTGCAGAGGAAATGGGGCTGCAGCTCGGTGCCCTCGAAGAACGCTCGGTGCACGGCCTCGGCGTCGAAGCCGGACATCGGGCCCCAGCCCAGTCTGAGCGCGCGTGCCGCCAGAACGAAGTAGCCGCCCTGCAGGCTGCTGGTGCGCAGGGCGTTCTCGGCGACGAGTGCTCCCTTGCCTTCGTACCACGCCCGCGCGTCGACCTGCGGAAACAGCGTTGGCAGTTGGTCGAAGAAGCGCCGGTCCATGGCGAGGATCGCTGTCACGGGCGCGGACTCGACCTTCTTCACGTTGCCCGGCGCGACTCAGGCCGCGAGCCGCGCTCTTCACGAAGGAGACACGCAGCGCACTCGAGTTCGCCGCCGTCGGCCCCCGGAGCAGCGTCTCGTACAGGCGCACGAGCTCCTCGTCCTCGATCGGCTTGGGGAGCCACGGGAGGTGGGAGTGCGCGTGGAAGAAGAGCTGGTCGAGCACAGGTTGGGCGAGCGGCTGCATCGACGCAGCGCAGCGAGTGCAAGCTGCAGGCAGCGCTCACAATGGACGCGCAGCGGCGTCATCGTCTGCATCCACTATGCGGCGTGTCGTGACAGTCGCGCGCAGGAGCTCGCTTCCGAAGCGCGAGGCGCTAGTTCTGCACGAAGCCGTGGAATCTGGACCGAAATAGAGCTGTTTCATGCGGCCCATCTGCGCCGCATGCCTCCGATCTTGCGACGCACCCCGTCCGTGGCGTGCGTTCTGGCGCTCGCGCTGGGCGGGCTTGGGGGCTGTGGAGATTCCAACTGCGGGATGCCCGTGCGCGAGCACCTTTGACTCTTGCTGCGCTCGTGGCGCGGGCTTCAACCTGCTCGCGGTGACCTTCGATACTGTGCGTACGGAGGGCCTCGGCTGCCACGGCGACCCGCGCGATCGAAGCCCGAATCTCAATGCACTCGCGCAGCACGGAGTCCGCTTCGCGCGTGCGATCTCGCTGTGCTAGGCGCTCTGCCCTCGCACTCCACGTCCTTCACCGGCCTCAATCCGCCGGCCCATGACGTTCCCAACAGCGGCACCGTCGTGCTCGCCGGCAGCCGTCGCACGCTCGCGGACGAGCTCGGGAGCGCGGCTAGCGCACCGGAGCCGACCTCGCCGGCTTGGTGCTCGATTCGCGCTTCCGGTCGGCGCAGGGCTGCGCCAACTATGAGGACAATCGCAAAAAAGACGTTCTGCGCGCATCGTTCGGCGACGACACCGAACGCAGCGCCACGCGCGTCACGGACCGTGCGCTCGATTGGCTCGGAGAGCGACTGCAGGAGCCGTTCTTCCTGTGGGCGCACCACTTCGACGCTCACGCGCCCCACGCGCCCCACGCGGCCCCGCTCGAGTACTGGCAGGAAACCCTGCGCTCGCCCGATCTCGCCTGCGATAAGAATTCGACGCGAATTTGACGCGAATTCGATTCGGCGCGAGTATCTCGCCGCGGTGACCGACGCGGACGCCGGTATCGGTCAGCTCCTGCGGGGCATCCCGGAGTAGATCCGGGCCCGCACGCGGATCGTGTTCACCTCCGACCACGGCAAGGCGCTGGGCGAGCACGGCGAGCAATCCCCAGCCGCCTACTTCACGAAGGCACCCTGCACGTGCCGCTGCTGCTGTCGAACCAGCAGCTCTTCCCGTGCACGCGCGTGATATCGGATTGCGTCGTCGCCCCCTTCGACGTCACACCGCGGCTGCTCTCGATGCTCGGCATCGCGAGCACGATGGCTTTCGACGGCCTGCCGCTGCTGCAGGTTGCGCCGGATTCCGGGCGCGCGACCCACAGCGAGACGATGGTCACGCTCTACAACCACGGCTGGGCACTGCTCCACGCATCCATGCGAATCCGAGACAAGTTCGTGCTCGCGCCGACAACGGGTAACTGCAACCTGCGCACCGACGCCGGCGAGTGCACGAACCTGTTCTCGGCGAGCCAGCCGGTCGCTCAGTCCCTCGCGCCGCGCCTGCGTGCGCGTCTCGCCCAGCGTGGACTCGTGCTGACCGCGCCGGCGGCGGTCCGGCGCGTGCGCGATTTCGACGCGCCTCAGTAGCGCCGGATGGCGGAGCTTTGGTCGTCATGGGGCTCGAGCGGCGGGCAGCCTGTCGTCCGCGCCGAACCGCAGCTCGCGCTCCGGACCGAAGTGCGTCTCTCCATTGCGTCGAACTTCGCGCAGCGTGGGGACACGGCACGGGCGCTGGCGCCGGTAGAGGGGCGGCTCGCCGCCGGTCCGAATGACCCGCTCGCGCCGGAGGTCGGACTCTAGGCGGCGTCGTTGGCTTCGGACGACGCACGTATCGAGGCGTACATCCGAAAGCGACTGGAGAGCTTCCCGACCCCCGACCTGACCACTCGGCTCGAAGCCCTGTTCGTGCGCACCGGTTGCTCGGACGAGGCGCTGGCGTCGGTCGAGACGGCACTGTTCCCGCATTCCCTGCACCGCGACTTCCTCATGGTGCAGGACCAGTGCGCGCTCGCCAAGGAGCAGCGCGATGGCACTCGCGAGCTCTTCCGGCGCGCATTCGAGGCGGCTCCGGTGCGAGCGGCGTGCATGGCGAGCGAGCAGCTTTCCGCGCTCCGAATCGAGGCACCGGCGAGCCGAGGAGCGGCGTCTCGACGGCGCACCGCTCGGTTGCGACACTCTGCGGACCGCTGTCCCGCCATGTCTCGTCCCAGCCGAAGCTCGACGCTGCTCGCCCTGCTCGCCTGTCTCGGATTTGCCTGCTCCGAGGCGGAGCCGTCGCGGCCGACGAAGGTGTCGGTCCCGCAGCGCGATGCGAGCTTCGGCATGGCGCGTGGCTTCAACGTGCTGGTGGTGACGTTCGACACGGTGCGCGCCGATGCGGTCGGCTGCTACGGCGACCCGCGCGCGCTCACGCCGAACATCGATCGTCTCGCGAGTCGTGGCGTGCGTTTTGCGCGCGCCATCGCACCCGCGCCGACGACGCTGCCATCTCACTCGACGCTCTTCACGGGTCTTGATCCGCTCTCGCACGGTGTCCACAACAACGGCACGTTCCGGCTTGGGGAGGAACGGACGACGCTCGCCGAGCTCCTTTCCGGGCAGGGCTACCGCACGGGTGCCGTGATCGGCGCTTTCGTGCTCGAGAAGCGCTACGGCTTGGCTCAAGGCTTCGATGACTACGAGGACGATCTGCACGCGGACGGGGCAGCCAAGGGCGCAGCGCACTTCGTCGAGCGCGATGCGCGCACGGTGACGGACCGCGCCGTGGCGTGGCTTGCGCGGCGCGAGGAACGGCCGTTCTTCCTGTGGACCCACTACTTCGACGCTCACGTGCCTTACGCCGCGCCCGAGGAGTTCCTGCGCGGCAAGCCGCGTCGCGACATCCAGGGCCCCTGGGACGCGGAGGCCAACCGGCGCGACTACCTCGCCGAGGTCACGTACGCGGATCACGAGCTCGGTCGCCTGCTCGACACGCTGGGCGAGGAGACGCTCGCGCGCACGCTGGTGGTATTCACGGCGGACCACGGCGAGGGGCTTGGCGAGCACGGCGAGTACACCCACAGCCGGCTCATCTACGAGGGTTCGTTGCGCGTACCGCTGGTGTTTTCCAATGCGGCGCTGTTTCCGGCGCCGCGTGTCGCGAGCGATCGCATCGCGGGGCTCGTCGACGTCGTGCCGACGGTCCTGGAGCTGCTCGGCGTGGTTCCGCCGGCGGGGCTCGACGGGATCGGACTGTTCGCCGAGCGTCCGGACGCCGCGCGTGCGATCTACAGCGAGAGCCTCGTCACGCTCTTCAACCACGGCTGGGCGCCGCTCTACGGCTACACGCGCCTCGGCGACAAGTTCATCCTCGCGCCGCGACCTGAGTATTACGATTTGCGCACGGACGGTGGCGAGCGCCGCAACCTGTTCGGACCGACGCAGCCTGTGGCGCAGGAGCTCTCTCGCGCACTGCGCGAGCGAATCGCGCGCGTGAAGCCGCTCGACCGCTCAGCGGAGGCCGTGCTCTCGGACGATGACGAGCGCTGGCTCTCGCAGCTTGGCTATTCGCGCTCGAGCGTGCCGCTGGACGCCGGCAAGCTCGATCCCAAGGACATGATCGTCACATGGGCCGTGCTCACCAACGCGGGTGCCATGGTCGAGCGGCGCGAGTTCGATCAGGCGCAGCGAGAAGTGGACGCGGTCCTCGCGCGCAACCCGGGCGACCCATTCGCTTGGGAGGTGGCGTACACCGTGCACTATGCGCGCAAGGACTGGGCCAAGGCTGAGGAGTGCCTGCTCAGGCTGCTCGAGCTCAACCCGAGCGCCGAGGCCTTCGTGCGCCTCGCGACCGTGATGATCGAGCAGGGACGCCTCGTCGAGTGCCTCGCGCTGCTCGATCGGGCCGCGGGCGAGTTGCCTGACCATGGCGAGGTTTGCATGTCGCGCGGGGAGTGCCTCTACCGGCTCGGTCGCCGCGCGGAGGCGCGGGACCAATTCGAGCGCGCGTTGCGCGTCGATCCGGTGCGCTGCGGCACGCGCGCGAGCGCGGCACTCGCGAAGCTCGCGAGCGAAGGCCACTGAGCGGTGGGTGGAAAGCCGCCCGCGATCACACTACCTTTCCCGCCGTGGACTCCGACCAGCGCGACTTCTACCGCATCCAGTACCCGCAGGCGGATCGCCCGCGCCTGCGCATCGGAGCGCTCGTCAGCGAGGTGCTGAACCTCTCCGAGACGGGAGTGCGCTTCGTGCCGGCGGAGGGACTCGAGCTCGTGATGGGGGCGCCGGTGACGGCCGAGTTGGGCTTCCACGATGGTCAGGCGATGCTCGTCGCCGGTCACGTTCACAGCGTCCAGTCCGAGCCGCGCATCGCGGCGCTGCACTTCACCTCGGGCGTGCCCGCGGCCAAGATCCTGCAGGAACAGCAGATCCTGCGCCAGCGCTACGGTCGCTGAGCGGCCTGCCCCAACGACAACGCGGCCCGCGCGAGTCGCCTCGCACGGGCCGCGTCGCTTCCGGATCGACTCCGGCGTTCGCTCAGGGCGTGCCCCAAAGCTGGACCTCGTCGAGATCCGTCCACTCGGTCGTCAAGTTGGCCGCATTGCGGATGCGGAACTTGAAGTTGGTCTTGTTGGCTGCCGCGGCGGGCAAGGTCACGGCACGCGTACCCCAGGCCGTGGCGTTGGTGGTCTCGACGAGCACCCACGCCGAGCCGTTCCACCATTCCGCATAGGAGAGTTCGCCCGCGTCGAGGCCAAAGGTGCGGCGCGTCCAGCGCAGTTGGACCGACGCGAAGCCCGCCGTGCTGCGTGACTTCTCGATCCACGTGTTGCGGGCGAGGCGCACGCCCCAGTTGCCGGCAAAGCGAGCCGCCGCATTGAGGGTCGCATTCGAATTTTGGAACAGCCAGCCGCCAGCGGTGAAATTGCCCGACTCGAAGCCGTCCGAGAAGAGCAGCAACGGAACGTTCGTGGCAAAGGGCGTGGCCGAGGCTTGGTTCGAGTTGCTGGAGATGTTTCCCGTCGTGTCCCGAGCGCGGACCACGTAGTAGTAGGTCGTGCCTGCCGTGAGGCCGGAGTTCACGAAGGTCGGGGCCGTGAGCAGCGCCGTCGTCACTTCGACGTACCCGGAGCCCGAGGTGGTCGAGCGGTACACGAGGTAGCCCGCGAGGTCCGGCACGTTCGAGGCGCCCCAGCTCAGCGAGACGCTGTTGCCGGCGGCTGTCGCGACGAGCGCGCTCGGGACCGGCGGAGGCGTGACGTCGGGGCCGCCGGTGCCCGGCGTGGCGAGTAGCGCCCCGTAGGAGTTGATGCGGCCGTAGCCGAACGTGTCATCGATGCCGGCCGTGCCGAGGTCCGCGCACGAGGAGCGCAGGATCGACTCGACCTGCGCCGGGGTCAGCGTCGGGTTGCGCGACCAGATCAGGCCGCACAGGCCCGCGGTGATCGGGCAGGCGAAGCTCGTGCCGCTGACGGCCGCGTAGGTGCCGTCGCCGCCGCTGCTCGAGGTGTAGATCGAGACGCCAGGCGCGACGAGGTCGACGAGCGAGCCGTAGTTCGAAAAGCTCGCGCGCGCATCGTTCTGGTCCGAGGCGCCGACGACGATGACGTCATCGTTGCGGTTGCCCGTCATCACGGCGTTCGAGTTCCCGGCGGCCCACACGAGCAGCGCGCTGCGCGAGCGCACGTAGGTGCCGGTGGTGAACACGGTCGAGTTGTTTACGCCCGAGTAGCTCACGCTCGCCACGCGGTCGCCTGCATCGGCAGCGACGCGCGCGGCGGTGGTCAGGTTGGAGATCGAGGCGCTGCCGCCCGAGCTGTCGCTCACCCGCATCATGCGGTGGCCGAGGTTCCAGCCCACGCCGGAGATGCCGATCGAGTTGTTGCCGTTGCCGGCGGCCGAGCCCGTGCAGTTCGTGCCGTGGCCGTTGATGTCGTTGATCGCGCCGCCCTGGGTCTCCCACAGGCCGGAGGTCGCGTTGTAGCCCTCGCGGCGGTGGAGCTGCAGGTCCTGGTGGGTCGTGCGCACGCCTGTGTCACAGATCGCGACGACGACCGTGGGCGAGCCGGTCTCGATGTCCCACGCGCTGCAGGACTCCATGCGGTTGGCGTTGTGGTGCCACTGCGAGGTGAACAGCGTGTCGTTGGGGCACTGGATCGGGTACACGGTCCAGTCGGGGTGTACGTACTGGAAGGCGCCCGTCGCCATCAGGCGCCGCGCGAGCGAGTTCTCGGTCTCGCCCTGCGGGACCTCGAGGAGGTACTCGTCGACCTCGGGGAAGTACTTGCGCACGCGCAGCCCGGCGAGCGAGCGCAGGGCGCTCTCGGTCAGGCGTCGTTGCTCGAAGCTGTCGAGACCGCGGCTGGTTGCCTCGCTCGGCTGGAGCGGGCGCGCGATCATGATTCCGCTGAACTCCATCTCCCCCGGAATCTCGACGAACTCCTGTGCGAGGGCAGGGAGCATCGCGCTCGATCCGGCGAGCAAGAGTGCGGCGAGCAGGGGCTGGCAGGAGAACTTCATTCGTTAGCTTCCGTGGCTGGGGACAGGTGCCGCTCCCTGCGAAAACCGTTGCCGTGCTGTCAGTCGCGCGAGGCGCCGTCGTCGCGGTTGGTGCGCAGGAGAGCCTATCTGAATCTGGACGGACCGCGGAGCAGCCGGGTTCCAAGTTTCAGCCGCGAAGTTGCCGGACGTAGACGCGGCGGGGAGCTTCTCCGGCGGCGAATCGACTGAGTCGATTTTACCCTCAGATTCCCCTTGTTAGAGGTTTGTAAAAGGGGGTTTGGTGCGCGCCTCTGCACCCCGGTGCTACACGAGATTCAGCGCGCGAGCAGTTCGCGCAGCGCGCGCGCGAGGTCCTCGGGCGCGAAGGGCTTCTGCAGGAAGCGCTGGTGGGGCGGGAGGTCGCCACGCAACAGGCGCGCGTTGGCGGTGTGCCCGCTGATGAACAGCGTGGGCAGCGCGCCGTGGAGCGCGTCGACGCGCTCGGAGAGTTCGAGCCCCGAGAGGCCCGGCATCATCACGTCGGTGAGCAGCAGGTCGAAGCGCTCGCCTGCGGCGAACAGGGCCAGCGCCGCCTCCGCGTTGGAGGCGGTCCGGATTGCATAGCCCTCGCGGTGCAGCAGCTGTTCGAGCAGGTTGCGCACCTGCGCCTCGTCGTCGACCAACAAGATGTGGGCGCTCGCGCTCGAGCGACTCGTCGGAGCCGGGGACGGGGCCGGCCCGGGCGCCGTCTCCAGGCGCGTGAAGTGGGGGATCCGGATGCGAAAGGTGGCGCCGCTGCCGAGTTCGCTCTCGACCGCGATCGCACCGCCGAGCTGCTGCACGAGCCCGTAGACCGTGGAGAGCCCGAGCCCGACGCCCTTGCCGATCTCCGTGGGGGTGAAAAACGGCTCGAAGATGCTCGCCTTGGTGAGCTCGTCCATGCCGACGCCGTTGTCCGAGACGACGATCTCGACGAACTCCCGGGGAGCGCTGCCCGCGCTTTCAGCGATCACTCTGGGCTGCGCCGCGATCGAGACCCTGCCCCCGTCGGGCATCGCGTCGCGTGCGTTGAGCACGAGATTCATCAGGATCTGCTTGAGGCTGTTCGTGTCGGCGTGGACCGTCGACAGGGCCGGATCGACCGTGACCTTGAGCTTTACCCGCTCGCCCAACAAGGGCGAGACGAGATTCTCGATCTCGCGCATCTCGCATTCGATGTCCAGCGTCTCGAGCTTGAGGGCGTTCTGGCGGCTCATGGTCAGCAGGCCGTGCGTGAGGGAAGCGGCGTGTTCGGTCGCGGCGCAGATCTGCTCCACCCAGCCATGCACGGGATCGCTGGCATCGAGCCGCGAGAGCGACAGCTCCGCGTAGCCTCGGATCGTCATCAGGATGTTGTTGAAGTTGTGCGCCATGCCGCCCGCGAAGCGGCCGACGAGCTCCATCTTCTGGATCTGGCGCAGCTGGGCTTCGAGCCGCGACTGGGAGCCCATCTTCTCGCGCAGGTTGCTCGCGAGAGCGCGCATGTCGGCGAGCGAAGTTTCCTGTGCCTGCAGCAGCACCAGCAGGTCGCCGCGCGGGTCGTGCGGTGGGAAGTCGCGCAGCTCGAGACCGAGCGCCGTCAGGGTGCCGAGATTCGCCATCCACGGACCGCCGACGAAGTGCAGCACGTCGTCGTCGCCGACGAACTGGCCGCGCAGCTCGAAGCCCGGTTTTCCCGTCAGCTCGAACAACATGGCTTCGCCATCGCTCGAACGCAGCTGCGCGAGTCCCGTGACGCCGATCGGGCGCAGCGGGACGAACAGGGCGTCGAAGCTCGCGCCGAGGGCTACCTGGGGCGCAAACGAGCCCCAGCGCTCTCCGATGGCGATGAGCTTTCCGCTGGCATCCACGGAAAAACCGAACGGGAACAGCCGAAGCAGCAGGGCTGCCTCAAGCTGCCAAGTGGCTGGCCGGAGCGCGCCGGGCTCGTTCATACCGCCGCGCGCGAACGCCACTTCAGGTGGAATACGTCGTGCTCGCGCGGCTCGCCCGCGCGCGCGTGGCGGATGTCGATCGACACGTCAAAGCGAGCCTCCAGGGCCTCGAGGATGCCGATCACAAGCGGCGCGAGGCCGGCGCGACCCGAGTAGTAGTGGAGCACGAGTGAGTCCGCAGTCTCGTCCGTGACCGCGAAGCTCGGCGGTCGCAGGTGGTTCATCGCCATCTGCACGCGCGTGTGCAGCGCGTCCAAGTTGCGCAGGAACTCGGGCAGCGTGCGGCCAGAGCTGCGCAGCAGCTCGCCGTAGCCGAGCTCGGCTGTGTACGTCATCCAGAAGCGGCCGAACTCCTTCAGGATGTCCTCCGAGCTCACGCCGAGCTCCTTCGTGGCGGAGCTGACGAGCGCGTAGGTCGTGGCGTCGGGGTACTGTTCCATGGAGAGGAACGGCTCGTCCGGCAGGTTGGCTCCGCTGCGGATTCTGTGCCACAGCGCGTCGCCGAAGCGCTGGCGCACCAGCCCTTCGACCGCCTTGTTGATGAGTCCGTACATGTCCCTGCGTGCCTGTTCCCGATCGCCGTCGTCGCTCGTGCACCCGCTCTCCGCATACAAGAGGGTGGCAGCGCCTCTCGTCGGCGCGAGGGCCGACCTCGGAGGCATGTGCCACGGGCTCGGATGACCACGAAACTCTAACCACATGCGTGAGGGTCGTGTATTTCCGTCTCGGATGCGCGGCGAAGCGCGTCCCGGCGCGTATTCCGGTTCGAGACCGGACTGCCGCCTGGCTGCCACGCCGCGCGCCCGGCGCTGCGCTCGCAGCGCGGGGTCGCGCTCCAAGCTCCCGTGGGACTGGCTGCCACGTGCCGGAGGCCTCGGGATTGCGCTGTTCCTCGCCTTGTTCGCGTTGGATTCCTTCGAGGGGCAGCAGAGTCACGGGGAGCGAGCCAGCGCGCTCATGATGCACCTGCTCCCCAACTTCGCCTGCCCCGGGCTCGTTGCGGTCGCATGGAAACGTCCATGGGTCGGCGCCGTCGGCTCCGGGACGCTCGCGCTCGGCTAGCTCGCCCTTGCACACGAGCGCCTCGACTGGGTGGCGCTGGTCTCCGGACCGCTCGCGCTGGTGGCGGCGCTGTATGCCGTGTCCGCCACCCAGTCGCACTAGCGAGGACGCGGGCCGACCGGGCCGACTCGCACCCCGCCGACCTCGACGCAGCCCGCGCGGGCCGAACCCACGAGCGACCCGAGGTCACAGTTTCCGCACGCGACCTCGACGTTGTCGAGCACTGCCACGCACTCGCGGTCGTCGATGCGACCGAGCGGCGTCGACACCAGCCGATTTCCGCGCACCACGCCTCCGACCGGTCGTCCGAAGCGATCCGTCAAGTACGAGCCGAGCAAGGGATAGCGGCTCTTCCATGGCTCGCGGTCGATCGGCATCGCCGCGAGGCGGCGGTGTAGGGTCGAGGTCGCAGGATCCGCGATGTGGGGCGCCATCCAGCCCACTCCGCGCGCGTCGTAGGAGATGGCCTTGCCGCAGCGTACGAAGGCGTTGCTCTCGACCCGCACGTCGCGCCCGCCGCCTACGAGCAGGCCCCAGTTGCAGTCCGCGAACAGGTTGCCGCGCACGGTCACGCCGCTCGACATGTCATCGATGTAAACCGCGTTCTGGAAGCGCTCCTCGCTGCCCGGAATCGAGTGCACGAAGTTGCCCTCGATCACGTTGCCGTGCCCCGTCCAGTCGCGACCCGTGCAGATCGCGCCCGCGTCGCCGGTCTCCAGCACCACATGGTGCACGAGATTGCCGACGATGCGGTGCTCGTTGCCCATGTAGCGGATCGCGATGTGAGGCAGATCCGAGATCTCGTTGTTCAGCGCCGCGCTTCCGACTCCATCGAGGTCGATCGCCGGGTGGTAGGTCCGCTGCAGGTCTCCGCAGCGCGTGAAGCGCGAGTCGCGCACCACATGTCCCGCGGGCGCGAGACTCGGCCGATCTCCGCCGACGAGCCGCACGCCCATGCCGCCGATGCGATCGAGCTGGCAGTGGGCAATCTCGGCGCGACCGCCCTCCACGTCGATCGCGCGCGTGCCGATGAGCGCGAAGGAGCAGCGCTCGACTCGCAGGCCAGCTGCATCGTGCGCTTCGATGGCCGCCGAGCGCGTGCTCGAAAACGAGACGTCCTGCACGGCTGCCTCGGAGGTCGTCTCGATCCTCAGCAGGGGCTCGTCGAGGAGCGTGATGGCGACGGGATCGGACCGCTGCGCCGCGTCGATCCAGGCATGAATAAGGCCCTGCTCCTCGTCGATGACGCACTCGCCGGGACGATCCAGCTCCGCGAGCACGTTGAGCACCGCAAAGCGCCCGCGCGCCGCGACGCCGTAGCGGTGGGGCAGTGCGAGCTTCACCTCGCCGTCCGCGCTCACGCTCTCGATCGGCAGCAACTCGTCCGACCAGTCCCAGTTCCAGTAGCCGTGCGCCCACGCGCCCGTGGACAGGGCCCAGCGCCGCGCACGCTCGCGATCCTCCGGCACGAAGCGCGCTCCGCGCGGCGGTTCGACCTTGCGCTGAGCGAGCGGAATGTCGTCCTCGGCGTTGCGCGGCGTCGAGCCGCCGTCGACCAGCACGCCGAGCGGCGCGAAGCCCTCGTCTGGCCAGCGCGCGAGGGTGAGCTCGCTCGAGCCGACGTGCACGCGCGAGCGCGCGGCTCGCACCTCGACCGCATGGCCGCTGTGCGCCGGTCCGCCGAGTCCTCCCTGCCATGCCGAGAGCTCGTCGGGGTCGAGCGCCAGCGTGCGCACATGCGCGCGCGCATGCTCGGGCAGCTGTGCCCTGACGGCCTCGCGTGCAGGCCGCCACGCCGGAGTCGCGACCTCGAGCGCGCCACTCAGCGTCGCCGGACGCGATGCGTGTTCCGAGCGCAGCACGAGCGCCGGTCCCTCGCCCTGCCACACGAGCCCACGTCGCACCGTGTGTACTCCGGGAGCCAGCAGGATCTCCACGCGCTCCGCACCGCTCTCCTTCGCGCGTCGCAGCGCATCCTCGATGGACACAGCTCGCTCACGCCGCCCGGCGTACTCGACCACAACGTCCGACGGCCGCTGCTGAATCGCGCACCCGCAGGGCAACGAGAGCGTGAGCGCGAGTCCGAAGTTCCGCACGCGAACTCTAGACGGAGATCTCGTGTGCCTCGCCCGCGCCGCGCGGGACACGGATGCGGTCGATGAGACGCTGCACCTCGTCGCTCGGCGGCGGCGTGAAGCGTGCGACGACGATCGCGACGGCGAAGTTCACGAGCATCCCGAGCGTGCCGATGCCCTCGGGCGAGATGCCCCAGAGCCAGTGGGCGGCGTTGTTCGTCTCCGGCGCGAGGAACTTGAAGTGCACGATGTACGCGGAGGTGAACGCGAGCCCGGCGAGCATGCCGCAGATCGCGCCGGCGGCATTCATGCGACGCGAGAAGATGCCGAGCACGAGCGCGGGGAAGAACGACGAAGCCGCGAGGCCGAACGCGAACGCGACGACCTCGGCGACATAGCCCGGAGGATGGACGCCGACGTAACCCGCGGCGATCACGGCCACCGCCGCGGCGATGCGCGCGGCGAGCAGCTCTCCGCGTTCGCTGATCCCGGGCATCAGGGCGCGCTTGAGCAGGTCGTGGCTGATTGCGGAGGACACCACGAGCAGCAGCCCGGCCGCCGTCGAGAGCGCCGCCGCGAGGCCGCCCGCCGCCACGAGCCCCACCACCCAGTCGGGCAGGCCCGCGATCTCGGGATTGGCGAGCACCATGATGTCCTTGTCGATCGTGAGCTCGTTCATGGCCGCATCGCCGACATAGCGCACGCGCCCGTCGCCGTCCTTGTCGTCGAAGCGGATCAGCCCCGTCTGCTCCCACTTGCCGACCCACTCGGGAAGTGTCGCGTGTTCCTTGCCCGAGACGGTCTGGATCAGGTTCGTGCGCGCGAAGGCCGCTACTGCCGGAGCCGTCATGTAGAGCAGCGCGATGAAGAGCAGCGCCCAGCCCGCCGACCAGCGCGCGTCGCGCACCTTCGGCACCGTGTAGAAGCGCACGATGATGTGGGGCAGGCCCGCGGTGCCGACCATCAGCGCCGCAGTGATGAAGAACACGTCGACCATCGACTTCGAGCCGCTCGTGTAGGGCGCGAAGCCGAGCTCCGCGTGCAGGCCATCGAGCCGGTCGAGCAGCGGCATGCCCGAGCCCGTCTCCGCGCCGCCGAAGCCGAGCTGCGGCACGGGATTTCCCGTCATCTGGATCGAGATGAAGATCGCGGGCACGAGGTAGGCGAAGATC
>SXGT01151377.1_pt1 | contig 18273 bp, 14 predicted proteins | sample 3176221 | NCBI WGS metagenome assembly SXGT01 (sample SAMN11356862, study PRJNA531348) | freshwater metagenome | isolation source: freshwater sample F1-120 | place: China: Fuxian Lake, Yuxi | collected 2017-12-25
ATCTCGTCGAGGAAGATGCTCCCGTCGTGGGCCTTCTCCAGCATGCCCGGCTTGTCGCGATACGCCCCCGTGAAGCTGCCCTTCATGTGCCCGAACAGCTCCGATTCCAGCAGGGTTTCTGGCAGCCCGGCGCAGTTGACCGTGACGAACGACTTCGACGCGCGGGTGCTGTTGGCGTGAATGCCGAGGGCGACGAGTTCCTTGCCCGTGCCGCTCTCGCCCGTGATCAGCACCGAGGCATCCGAGGCTGCGATGCGCGGCAGCTCGCGCGCAAGGCGCTGCATCGCAGGACTGTTGCCCACCAGCGGCTGTGCGGCGCTGAGCTTCTGTTTCAGGCGCAGGTTCTCGCGCGCCAGATCGCGCTCGCGCAGTGCGCTGCGCACCGTGACGCGCACGCGTTCCTCGCTGAGCGGTTTTTCGAGGAAGTTCTGGGCGCCGCGCTGCATGGCCTCGACGGCGGTGGCGATGTCGCCGTGGCCGGAGATCATCACGAAGGGCAGCTGCTCGTGCTGCCGTCGCACCGCGTCGAGCAGGCCCAGGCCGTCGAGCCGCGGCATCTTGAGGTCGCTCAGGATCAGATCGGGTGCTTCTCCTTCGCGGGCCTGCGCTTCGATGCGCGCCAGCGCGTCGCTGCCGTCCTTGGCGGTCCAGATCTCGTAGCCCGCATAGCGCAGGGTCATCTCGAGGCTCAGTCGTATGTCCGGATCGTCGTCGACGACCAGGATCACGCCCTTGTGCTTGGCTGCGCGCTCGCTCATGGCTGTGCGGAAGAAGATGCCACGCCCGCACGCCACTCGCTACTCTCTGCGCATTCCGCCACACTCCCGCACAGCATGAACCGCACCCCTCAGCATGCCTTCGACCGCGTGCGCGCCGCCCTCTGCGGTGAGGGAGCGCTGGTGGCGGGCGTGCTCTCGGGCACCTCCGCCGACGGCATCGATGTGGCGCTGACGCGCCTGCGCATGGAAGGCGGGGAACTGGCGGCGCCCGAATTGCTGCGCTTTGAGACCGTGCCCTTTGCGGTGCCCGTGCACGCGCGCCTGCGCGCTGTGCTCGACGGCGCTCCCTGCACGCTGGGGGAGACCGCGCGGCTCTCGCGCGATCTGGGCATTGCATTCGGCTCCGCCGCCCGCGCGCTCTCGCAGCGCGAAGGACTCAGGCTCGATCTGGTCGGCAGCCACGGACAGACCGTGTGGCACCATGACGGAGCCCGGGCCGGCGACAAGGCGACGCTGCAGTTGGGAGAGGGCGATCATGTCGCACAGGCGGCCGGCGTTCCGGTGGCCTGCGATTTCCGTCAGGCCGATCTCGCCGCCGGCGGGGAGGGTGCGCCACTGTCCGGTCTGGCCGACGCGACCATCTTCCGCGCGCTGCCGCGGCCGGCCGTGATTCTCAATCTGGGTGGCATGGCGAACCTGACTGTGCTGGGTTCGGACGGCAGCGTGCGCGGCTGGGACACGGGCCCGGCGAACAGCCTGCTCGATGGTCTGGCGCGGCGCCTGCTGGGTGAACCGTTCGACCGCGACGGCGCCTGTGCCGCGCGCGGTCGCGTGCACACTGCGCTGGTCGAGCGCATGCTCGCGCATCCGTACTTCTCGCAGACGCTCCCCAAGAGCACCGGTCGCGACACCTTCGGTGAGGCCTGGATCGGGCAGTGTCTGGCTCAGGCGGCGGAGCTGGGCTGCTCGCGCCCGGAGGATCTGTGCGCCACTGCCGTGGAGTTCCTTGCCTGCACGATCGCACAGGATCTGGCGCGAGTGTCGGAGCGGGACCGGATCGGCGAGCTGCTCGTGGCCGGCGGGGGCGTGCACCACCGACCGTGGATGCAGGCGCTGGAGCGGCGCATCGGCTGCCCCGTGCGCTCATCGGGGGAGCGCGGGGTCAACCCGGACGCCCGCGAGGGGTTGGTCTTTGCCGTGCTGGCAGCCCGCTGCGTTCTCGGGATTCCCTCCACCCGGCCGGAAGCCACCAGGGCAGCCCCGGGACGGGTGCTGGGCAAGCTGTGCTGGCCCGGGTGAGAACCGATCGGGCGACGATTGCCCTCTGGTCGGGGCGGATTCCCGGTTGCCAGAGTCCGCCCCCGGGGTAGTGGGGCGCGGGAAGTGGGGGCAATCGGGTTCTTGACCCGACCCTCTTCCTCGGTATCATCCCGCAACTTGAAATCCTCCCTCCGCAGGCCGTCGCGCACGGTCGGCGCGGTTCGGAGGCCCCCCTGTCCATCCCCCCCGTCACAGACGCGCCCCGTCTTTATCTCCAAGGACTCCCCATGACCGGATTGCGCCGGACGATCTTCGTCGCCGCCCTGGCCGCGTTCGCCGTCTCCCCTCTGACCACGCAGGCCCGCGCCGATGAGGTCTCCGATACCTTCAATCAAGGTGTCGATCTCCTGCAGCGTGGTCGTCGCGCAGAATCGCTCACGACCTTCCGCAAGCTGCTGGGCATGGGCCCGACGCAAGCTCAGGCTTTCGATCTGTGGCAGAACACTCCCGCCCAGATCTGGACGGACCTGCTCGTGGAAGGCGGCGACTTCGAGCTGATCGCCAAGCGTCTGCTCTCGCTGTCGATTCAGGAGCGCGTCACCCGCAAGGCGGATGCCGAAGCGATCAACGGTCTGGTTGCCAAGGCCACCGACACCGATGCCGACCCGACCGAGCGGCTGCGCGCCACGCGCACGCTGGCGAGCGAGCACGGTGAGTACGCCGCGGGCGCACTGGTCAACCTGCTCGGTGCCGACGTCGACAAGGATCGCCGCGACCTCGCGATGCTGACGCTGACGCGCATCGGCTCGGACGTCGTGATTCCGCTGATGGCCGCCCTGCACACCGAGGACGCCGCGCAGCGCCGCTCGATCGTGTACACGCTGGGCCAGATCGGCGACAAGCGCGCCGCGGCCGGCCTGCTGATGCTGGCGAGCGACAAGGACGAGTCGGTCAAGAAGGCTGCGGCCGAGAGCGCCGCGCGCCTGCAGGCTGCGGGCTCCGCGGCCGAGCTGTTCCTCGCGCTGGGCGAGGACTACCACAACAAGCGCGACAACGTGCTCGCCGATGCGATGTGGAGCGACGTGCTCTGGTCCTGGAAGGATCGTCAACTGACCTCCAAGGCCTGCCCGCGCAACATCTACGCCGCGGAGATGAGCAAGCTGGCGTACCTGCACGCTCTGCACATGAACCCCGCCTCGACCGAGGCGCTCGCGGGTCTCGCTCGCGCCTGGTGCGCCGAGCACAAGGCCCTCGCCGCCATGGAAAAGGCCGGCAAGGACGTCGGCGAGTGGAAGGCTTCGGCGGACATGGCCCTCACGGCGGTCTACGCCGCGGGCATCCCCGCGATCGACATGGCGCTCAGCTGGTCGGTCAAGCACGGCGACAGCAGCACCGGCGCGGCCCTGTGCCAGGTGCTCGGCGGCCTGCGCAGCGGCGTCACGGGCGGTCTCAACGCCGCTCTGGCCTCCAATGACGGCGCCATGCGCGCCGAAGCGGCCATCGCGCTGGGCAACCTCGCCAGCCAGCCGGGCAAGAGCGCTTCCGCGGATGTGGTCGCGCAACTTTCGGCCTCGGTTTCCCGCGAAGTCGCCCGCGTCGTGCTCGTCATCGACGGCAACGCGGAGCGCTCGATGGCGATCGCTTCGGGCCTGAGCGCCACGGGCGTGTTCGTGGCTCAGCAGCCGACCGGCGGCATGGGGCTCCTGCAGGCTCACCGCGGTCACGTCGACGCGATCCTCGTGGCCGAGTCGCTCAGCGACATGACCACCGCGGCGGTGATCGACGGCCTCAAGGCCGACGAGCGCCTTGCCGCCGTCCCGGTGATGGTGCTGGCGGAGAAGGCTGACGATGCCACCGCTGCCTACGGCGACAAGATCGCCGGCGTGCTGACCGATGCCAAGGATCTCTCGGCCGTAACGGGCGCGCTCTCGGGCGAGCTCAGCGGCGACCGCGCTCTCGCGGAGGATCTCGCGGCTCGCGCCGCGAACACGCTGGCGCACCTCGCGCACGGCTCGAGCGATGTCAGCAGCGCCCTGCCGGCGCTGACGGGCGCGCTCAAGAACCGCGCCGACGCCATCGCCACGCCCAGCCTGCACGCCCTGGGCGCTGCCGGCGGTGCGGGTGAGACGGCCGCGATCGTGGCGGTGCTGGCCGACGATGCCCGCTCGGAGGAGGTCCGCAAGGCCGCCGCCGGCGCCCTCGTCAGCATTCTCAACCGCAACGCGGGCGCGCTTAACGCAGACGGCCTCAACGCCGTCTCGGGCGTCGCTCACGGTTCGGCGGCCCTGCCGGTTCGTCAGGCGGCCGCTTCGGTGCTGGCCGTCGCGCAGATGGACAATGCCGCCCGCGCCAAGGTCCTGATGGGCCTGTCGATGGGCGGCCACGCTGCTTCGGCGGCGGGCAACTGAGCCGGTCCGAATCCGGGTCAGCAGCGGGAATTTTGTTCCCGATGACAGTTCTGCGAGCCGCGCCTCTGGAAGGATGGCGCGGCTCGCGCTTTAATGTCGGGCCCTCTTTCTGCCGAAGAGGGGGCAACACAAGCGAGCCAGAGTAGCACAACGGTAGTGCACCGCTTTCGTAAAGCGGGGGTTACGGGTTCGAATCCCGTCTCTGGCTCCACTCTTCGCTCCTTCGCCGGCTTGGCTTCCTGAAACCCGCGAGGAGTTTGGCTTGAGCACTGTTGCGTTCCTGCGTCGTCGGCCGGTGTTGATCGGCGTCGTGCACCTGCCGCCCCTGCCTGGATCTCCGCTCGCGCACCAGACGGGCAAGCAGCACTCGCTCGCCCGCAGCATCGACTTCGCCGTGCGCGACGCGCGCACGCTGCAGCTCGGCGGTTGCGATGCGCTGATCGTGGAGAACTTCGGCGATGTGCCGTTCTATCCCGACGCGGTGCCCGCCGAGACCATTGCCGCGATGAGTGCGGCGCTCGTCGCGATCCGGGCCGCGGTTCGCAAGCTGCCCTTGGGCGTCAACGTGCTGCGCAATGACGCGCGCGCGGCGCTTGGCATCGCGGCTGCGCTTGAGCTCGACTTCTTCCGCGTCAACGTTCACACCGGCGCCGCCGTGACGGACCAGGGCGTGATCGAAGGTCGCGCCTTTGAGACGCTGCGCGAGCGCGCGCGTCTGGGCTCGCGTGCGGCGATTCTCGCCGATGCGCATGTCAAGCATGCCACACCGCTCTCGCGCGAGCCCTTGTCCGATGCCGTGGCGGACATTGCGCACCGCTCGCTCGCGGATGCAGTGATCATCTCCGGCCGCGCGACGGGTTCGCCACCCGATCCTGCGGATGTCGAAGCGGCGGCGCGAGCCGCCGGCTCCGTGCCCGTGCTGCTCGGCTCGGGTCTGACGCAGGACAACGCGCGCGAGCTGCTGACCCATGCCGGCGGTGCCATCGTGGGCACCAGCCTCAAGCGCGGCGGGGATGTCGCCGAGCGTGTCGATCTCGTGCGCGTTCGCAGGCTCGCGCAGCTGTTCCGGACTCTGCGTGCATGAGCCTCGAAGCGCACCGCAATGCCTCAGGCGCGCCGATCCGCTGCGCCGTGATCACGATCAGCGACACCCGGGATGCCTCCACGGACCGCGGCGGCCCGCGCATCGTCGAGCACCTCGAATCCGCGCAGCATCTCGTCGTGCGACGCGAGCTCGTCAAGGATGAGCGCGATCAGATCCGCGCGGCCGTGCTCGCCAGCGCGGAGGATGCAAGCGTCGAGCTCGTCATCACGACCGGCGGCACGGGCATCGCGCCGCGCGACGTCACCTACCCGGTGCTGCTCGAGCTGTTCGACAGCGACATTCCCGGCTTCGGCGAGCTGTTTCGCCAGCTCAGCTTCGCACAGATCGGGAGCGCGACGATTCTTTCGCGCGCCTGTGCCGGCGTCGTGCGGGGCAAGGTCGTGATCGCGCTGCCCGGCAGTCCCAGGGCCGTCGATCTCGCGATGCAGCAGATCGTCCTGCCGGAGGCAGGCCATCTGGTGACGCAGTCGCGCTCCTAGGCGCCGATGCGGCGCAGCAGCGAAAGCGTCACGGAGAAGAAGCGATCGCGCTGGTAGGCCGGCGGGATGCCCGGCAGTTCAAACTCGACACTGAGGCTGTGGAAGCCGCGCGCGTAGTAGAAGTCGTAGCTCGCGCCCAGGATCAGGGAGGGCACGGAGATGTTGGTGAGCTCGTAGTCCGTGCCCATCAGCTGGTCCTTGACGCATCCGGCGACCATGTTGCCGATCTCGCCGATCGCATCGAGATTGCTCTCGCTGATCTCGCGCTCCGTCTCGCCGGTCAATCCGCTGGCAATGTGCAGCATCCCGCGTTCGCTGAACTTGAGCGTCAGCGTGCCGTTGGATTTCCCGCAGACTCCCACCAGCACGGCGATGGCGTGCGAACTCGAGCACAGCTTGGAGGCACCGATCGGCGTCGGCGTGATGCCGCTCATCGAAAGTCCGCCGGCGGTGCCTTCCAGCAGCGCGGCCAGCAGGACGGGGTCAAGTTCCAGACTTCTGGTCAGTGAAGCGGTGCTGCTGCTGGTGCTCATGCGGGGAGTCCTCGTTCCGCGTGCTTTCGGGTGCGGGAGCCTGCGGGCTTGAGGCCGCCCGCATCCGGAATCGGGGGTAGGCTTCGCTGTCCCCTTCTCTTCTGCGATTCCCCACCATGAAGTCCCTTGCTCTGCCTGCGGCGGCACTGCTCGCCCTCGGTCTGCCCCTCCCTGCCCAGACGGCCTACGGCACCCTCAACGGCGAGAAGGCCAATGACCGCTTCGGCGGGGCGCTGGCGGGACTGGGCGATCTCAACCTTGACGGACGCCCCGACTTCGCGGTGGGTGCCACCGAGGATGGCAGCGCCTTCTCGCCCGCGGAGGGCTATGTGCGCGTCTACTCGGGTGCGAGCTCGACGGCGCTGTTCACGCTGCACGGCACGCTGGCCTCGGAGCAGTTCGGCGCGGATGTGGAAGCCTGCCCGGATCTCAACGGGGACGGGCGGCCGGAACTGCTCGTCGGCGCTCCGGGCGGCGGTCCCGCGGTCGAAGGACGCGTGTTCGTGCACTCCGGTCTCAACGGAGCTCTGCTGCTTACGCTCGCCGGGCCGCAAGCCAATGATCAGGTCGGAGCCTGCGTAGTCTCGATCGGCGATGTCAACCTCGATGGCAAGGCCGACATCCTCGCCGGTGGTCCGGCGGCCTCATCGGGCGGCACGCAGCGCGGCGTCGCGCTGGTCTACTCGGGCGCCAACGGCAGCGTGCTGCACACGATCAGCGGCACCACCACAAACCAGCGTCTGGGGCAGAGCGTCGCCGGCATCGGCGACGTCAACGCGGATGGGCGGCCGGACTTCCTCGTCGGTTCCCTGACCGGCGGCGCGCGGCTGTACTCGGGCAACGGCGCGGTCGTGCTGCGCAGCTACGCCGCCAACGGTTCCGATCGTTTCGGCGCCAGCGTGTGCGCCTTGAGCGACGTCAACGGCGACGGAGTCGGCGAGTACGCCATCGGCGGCACGCAGGATGGCAGCGTCTTCTCGCTCGATACGGGTTATGTCAGCGTCTACAGCGGCGCGAGCGGCGCGCTGCTGTACACGGTGAGCGGCCTTGGCATCGGCGATCGCTTCGGCTGCTCGCTCGCGGCGGGCGGCGATCTCAACGGCGACGGCAAGGAAGACCTGCTGGTCGCGGCAGATCAGTTCAGCATCAGCGGCAGCGGCTACGTTCAGGTGCTCAGCGGCCCGAACGGCGCCGTGCTCTACAGCTTCTCCGGCGCCGGCAGCGGCCAGCGCTTCGGCATGGGCCTCGACGGTCTGGGCGACCTCAACGCCGACGGTCTCACAGAGCTCGCGATCGGCGTGCCCGGCCGCAGCCCGAACTTCAGCCTTGCCGGCCAGGTAGAGCTGTGGAGCCGCCCGGCCGGCTGCCCGCAGCCCACCAGTTACTGCACGGCGCTGCCCAACTCGACGGGCGGCGGCGCGCTGATGTCCTTCGCGGGCAGCACGAGCATCGCCGCCAACAACTTCCAGCTGCTGACCTCCGGCGCGCCCGCCAACAAGCTGGCGCTGTACGCCTACAGCGCTGCTCAGGCCAGCACGCCCGCAGGCAACGGCATCCTGTGCCTCGGCTCGCCGTTTGTGCGCCTGCCCGCAATCACGACCACCTCGACGGGGGATGCAGGTCTGCTGCTCAACTTCGGCCTGCTGCCCGCCGCCGGGCCGATTCAGGCCGGCGACACGCGCCACTTTGTGCTGTGGTACCGCGATCCGGCCGCGGGCGGCGCGAACTTCAACTTCTCCAACGGACTGAGCGTGCAGTTCTGTCCGTGAGCTGCGGTGCGACTCAGCGGGCTTTGGAGGGCTCGGCGGTCTGGATGCGATCGGCGGAGCTGATCACGATCTGCAGGCCGCGCTCGCCCTGACTCAGATTGCCGCTGACGTAGAAGAAGTTCTGCTCGCCGTCCTTCTGCAGAGCATCGAGACGCGCTTCGAGCTGCGGGCTGCGCAATGCCTTCTGGATCACGACCCGCAGCGCGCGCTGCTTGTCGCTGGTGCGCATCAGCAGCGTGTGATCGCCGTTGGACTCATCAAAGCGCTTGTCGATCTCACCGAAGACCTGCACGGGCTTTTCCGGGTCAGCCTTGCGCAAGGCTTCGAGCGCGTCGGCGTTGGCGGCATCAGCCAGACGCGTGCCGCCCTCGGCAATGCGCGCCTCGAAGTTGCGGAGCGCCAGAGCGCGAGCGTTCCACCATGGCAGCAACGCACTGTAGTCGCGCTTGACGGACGGCGCGGCTGGATCCTTGGGCTGGTTGGTCTTGGGATCCCAGATGCCGACCTTGTCGGCCCGGGCGGCAGCTTGCGCGGCGATGAAGGCCTCGTGCGCCGAGCGGCTGTTGCCGTACTTGTTGAAGTAGGGGCTCTTGCCTTCGCGCACCAGCTTAAGGTTGTAGTCGCTGCCATCGGGGAGGATCACGTGGCACAGCGTGCGGCCGTAGATGTCGAGTTCCTCCTTGCCGCCGGGGAAGTGCAGGCCGATGCGGGGCTTGGCGCCGTCCTTGCCCAGCGCGGCGAAGTACTGCTCGGCCCACAGCGCGCACTCCTCGCCGAAGACGGTTTCGGGCTTGCCGGGGATCGGTTTCTGGCCGGGATGGAAGCGCTCCTCGGTGTCGACGCACAGGAGGCGCAGCTTGACGAGCTTGCCATCGCGCATGACGTGGATCGTGTCGGCGTCGATCACCTTGGCGATCTCGCACCACTGCGCGACATCGAGCCGGGGGGCGGCAGTCGCGCCTGCAGGCGCAGCCGCGGGTGCGGATTGGGCGGACACCGCCTGGGGTGCGACCGACTGCGTGGCTGACTGTGCAGGGAGCAGGCTGGCGCAGCCTGCCAGGAGGGGCAGGGCCAAGAGCAGGCGGGTGATCGTGGAAGTGCGCATGAGGTCCGATAGGATACCCGCACATGAGCGAGAAAACTCCCGCACAGGAGCCCGCTTCCGCGGGAGGGGAAAAGCAGCCCGGCGGCCGCATGCTGCGGGGTACCAGCGTGTCACCGGGGCTGGTGCTCGGGCGCGTTCACATCAAGGACTACGAGCTGACCCACGCACCGCGCCAGCGCGTGCCGCTCGATCAGGTCGAGTTCGAGCTCAACCGCTTCCACAAGGCCCTGTACGAGTCCAAGCGCCAACTCGAAGACCTCAAGACGCGGCTCGCCGCGCGCGTCGGACATGAGGAAGTGCGCATCCTCGACACGCACACCGCGCTGCTCAAGGACGGCGTGTTCCTCTCCGATGTCGAGAACCTGATCATCAACGAGCAGATGGCGCTCGAAGCGGCGATCGTCAAGGTGATCGCCGATTTCGACCGCATCTTCCGCCTGGTGCAGAGCGAGACGCTGCGCGAGCGCGCGGTCGATCTACGCGATGTGGGTATCCGCGTGCTGCGCAACCTGGAGCGCCTCGGCGCAGAGCCGGATGCCGCGGCGCCGCGCGATGCCGACTACGTGCTCGTTGCACGCGAGCTCTCGATCGTGGACATGTTCAACCTCGCGAACGAGCATGTGCTGGGCATCATCACCGAAGCGGGCGGTCTCACCAGTCACGCGGCGATCCTGGCGCGTTCGATGCGCATCCCGACGCTCACCGCCGTCACGGGACTGCTCGGTGCCGTCAACGAAGGCGACTTCGTGATCCTCGACGCGGCGGAGGGGAGCGTGCGCATCGAGCCCGATGAGCTTGTGCGTGCTCAGTACATGGCTTCGGGCGCGAACGCGCGACGCGATGCCGTCACCGATTCCGCCGAAGGCACGCAGCAACTGCTGCGTCAGGGTGCCAAGACCCGCGATGGGCAGTCGATTCAGCTCTCCGCGAGCTGCGGCAATCTTCCGGAGGTTGACCAGGCGCGTGAGCTCGGCCTGCAGGGCGTGGGCCTGTATCGCACGGAGCTCTTGTATCTCGTGGATCGCGAGCAGCCCTCGCTCGAGACGCTCGTGGCGCACTATTCCGGCGTGCTCGATCAGGCCGGCCCGGATGGCGTCACCTTCCGCCTGCTGCACGCTGATTCCAGCCTCGAAGTGCCGTATCTGCACGAATCGCGCGAGCTCAACCCCAGCCTGGGGCTCGCCGGCGTGCGCATCCTCTTCAAGCGCGAAGCGGTCCTGCGACGTCAGTTGCAGGCCATTCTGCGTGCCAGCCCGCAGGCCGGCGCGCGCGTTCGCATTGCCGTGCCGTTCGTGACGGATTGCGCGGATCTGCGGCGCGTCAAGGAGATCCTGTTCGAGGAACGCTATGCGCTGCGCAAGAACAACCAGCCCTTCCGCGACGGAATCGAGCTGGGCGCGGTGATCGAGACGCCCGTGGCCGCACTGGGCGCGCGCGATCTGATGCGCGAGGCCGACTTCCTCGTGTTGAGCCTCGACTCGCTGCTGCAGTACCTGGTCGCCGCCGATCGCGACAACCACGAGCTGCGCAGTGCCTTCGAGCCTGTGCATCCCTTCGCGCTGCGCATGATCCAGCAGCTGGCGGAGATCGCCGAGGAGACCGCTCGTCCGCTGTGGGTGTTCGGCGTCACGGCGCTCAGCGGAGTCAACCTGCCGCTGCTGCTGGGCGCGGGCCTGCGCAATTTCTGCGTGGCTCCCGTGGGCGTCGGCGATTTTCTCGCCACGCTCGCGCGCATCGATCTGCGTCAGGCGCGGCGCAATGCCACGCTGGCGGCGCGCGCTTCCTGTCAGGCCGACCTGCACACGCTGGTCGACTCGTATCGCCACGGGTTGGCCCGCGAGTAGTCAGCTCGGACTCAGAACCGGTTCGACGACGCGCGCGATGGCCGTGCCGTTGACTCGCCGCAGTTCCTCCGCCATCGCATCCGCGCAGGCCTGCATCGCTCCGCGCTCGCCGATGGCGATCAGCGTGGAGCCGCTGCCGCTGATCGTCGCGGCGTAAGCACCGCGCGAGCGGGCTTGCTCGAGCGCGGCCGCGCCTCCTGGAATCAACGTCAGGCGGTAGGGGACATGCAATCGGTCGGCTATGCCTTCCCGCACGCATTCCGGGTCGCCGTGCTGCAAGCCCCACAAGAGCAGCGCCAGCCGGCGCGGGTTCTCGACGGCGTCACGGAACGGAACGGCGGCGGGCAACACTGCGCGTGCGCGCGTAGTCGGCACGCGCACCTCGCTCCATGCCAAGGCAAAGCCAAGCCGCGGCGAGAGCGGCGGTTGCACGACGCGCAGCCGGCCTTCCGAGAGCGGCACGGCGAGTGTCAATCCGCCGAGCAGCGCGGCGGTGGTGTTGTCGGGATGGCCTTCCAATTCCAATCCCCATTCGATTTGCCGTTGAGAGGTCCAATATTCGGGTGCCTCCAAAGCGGCCAATCGGATGCCTGCCGCAATGGCGGCTCCGCTGGAGCCCAGACCGCGGGCCAGCGGGATCTCGCTGCGAACGGAAAGCTCCCAGCCCCGCACTGGCTGTGAGCTGCGCCGGCAGGCGCCTTCGTAGGCGCGCCAGAGCAGGTTCTCCGGGCCCTCCGGCCATTCGCGGGCCGTGCCTGTGCGCTCCCGCCAGACGATGCCCGGGGCCTCGCGGCGGGCTTCCACGCGCACCTCCAGCCACAGCGACAGCGCCAGACCCAGGAAGTCGAATCCGGGTCCCAGATTGGAAGTCGAGGCAGGGACGCGCAGCGTCAGCGGCAGTTGTGGAGACATGGTGGGCAAGAGCGACTTCAGGATTGTGGCCTGCTCGGGGACAGAGAGCCAGTCTCGAGTCTGCGTGCCAGATCTGGGAAGAATCCACAATTCAACCACAAGCACAAGCGATCCTGCTTGTAGGACCCCAAGGCACCAGATAGGGTACCCCCACACCCGCACGGAGGCTCCTGCGGTCGGTACGAAGGCGGACGCGATCGAAGAGGTTGGGGAGGTGGCCCAGCCCGCGCCCACTACGCCGCGCGCCTCCGGCACGGAACGGTCGAGGGGCCCGCAAGGGACCCGAGGGGCCGAGCTGGAGCGGCTGGGTGGGCTGACGCAGGGGGTGGAGGGAATCCTGGTTCCCGCCAATGTGGCAGCCCACCAACAGCCCTGCGGAATGGGGGGATATCCACAAATGCTGACGGACGAAAAGGACCGCTTCTATTCGCGACTGGCGACCATTCCGGGAATTCGCCCGATGCCATCGCCTCCGGTGAGCGATTGGATTCTTCTGCAGGTCGATCACCCGCAGGAACTCGCGCGCCGCGTCAATCGCAAGCTCGCGCCGGGCGTGGTCAGCATTCCTCGCCAGCACCCCGGTTCGGTGCGTGTCCCGGTCGGTGATCCGCGCGCCAACGAGCAGTTGCTGCGCACGATCAAAGAAGCCGTCGCGATGCGCTGAGCGCATCCTCTGCGCGTCCGTCGCGCAGCTTGCGGACTGCGGAAGCGGTCGCGCCGTTGGTCAGGGGCCCAAGCTCTCGTTAGCTTGGGCTCATGCTTTTTGTGCTGACGCTCTCTGTGCTGGCTGCTGCGGGTGACCGCCTGCCGAAGCTCTCTCCCGAGATTACGGCTTCCGAACTCGAGCACCATGTGCGCACGCTGGCGAGCGACGAGTGGCGCGGGCGATTCACCGGCACGCCGGAGGCGGTCGCGGCGGGGCGCTACCTCGCGGAGGTGCTGAAAGCCAGCGGTGCGCAGCCGCTGCATCCCGGCGCGCAGGGCCTGGAGTACCTTGAACCCGTCCCGATCCGTCGTCCGGTGCTCTCCGGCGAGCCGCGCGCGCTGGCGGGTGGTCAGGCGCTGAAGCATGGCACCGACTGGCAGCATGCGCGGGTTTCGATCCCGAAGGCCAGCTACCCGCTGGTGCTCGTTACGAAGCCGGAGGATCTGCCCGCGCAGGGCCTGGAGTCCAGCGCCGTGCTGCTCGACACCAAGGACCGCAAGACGGCCCGCGAGTGGCTGGCCAATGCGGGCCACCGCAACGGCGAGGGCATCGGCGTGGTCGTGACACTGGACCCGCGCCTGTACCCGCTGCGAAGGCCGGCGATCTCGCTGAGCGAGGCTCTGACCGCGCGCGTGCGCGCGAGGGAAATCACGGCGCTTGAACTGGAGGTGCGCTACGAACAGAAGGAACTGGAGGCCTACAACGTGATCGCGCGCATTCCGGCGCTGGAGCCTGACGGCCAGGCCGTGGTGCTGAGCGCGCACTACGATCACCTGCAGGAGCATGATCACGGCCCCGAGGGCGCCGACACGATCTTCAACGGCGCGGACGACGATGCATCCGGCTGCGCGGTGGTGCTGGAGCTGGCGGGCTACTTTGCCGCGCAGCGGCCGAAGAAGCGCGATCTGATCGTGCTGCTGGCGACGGGAGAGGAAATCGGCCTCGTGGGCACGAACCACTACCTCGATCAGCCTCCGGTTCCGCTGGAGAAGACGTTGATCAACATCAACTTCGAGATGCTGGGGCGCTCCGACCCGCTCGCCGGGGGCAGCGGCAAGCTGTGGCTCACGGGCTGGGAGGAGACCACGCTTGGCCCGCAGTGGGCTGCGCTGGGCATCGCGCTGGTGCAGGACCCGCGCCCCGAGCAGAACTTCTACCGGCGTTCGGATAACTACGCCTTCGTGGAACGCGGAGTGATGGGGCAGACGCTCTCCAGCTACAACATGCACAAGGACTACCACACGGTGGATGACGAGGTGGATCGCATCGAGTGGGAGCACCTGCACAAGTCCGCGCTGGCCGGTCAGGCCGGCCTGCGCGCGTTGTTCGACGGCGAAGTCACACCGGCCTGGGTGCCCAAGCCGGAGAAGAAGAAGGCCGGACGCTGATGGCCCGGAATCCCGCTCTCACAGCCCGCAGTGCCGACAAGCACGCGCTGTATCAGGAAGCCGTGCAGGACCCGGCGGTGGATCTGGGCTTCATGGCGCGCGTCTACCGCCGCCGCTTCGGCCGTTCCGCGCTGCTGTTTCGCGAGGATTTCTGCGGAACCGCGCTGCTCAGCAGCAACTGGGTGCGCGGCGGACGCGAGCGCCGCTCGGAGGGCTTCGATCTCGATGCGGGCGTGCTCGCTTGGGGCCGGGAGCACAATCTTGCACCGCTGGGCGAAGCGCGCTCGCGCATCGAACTGCGCCGCGCCGATGTCCGCTCCGCCGGCAGCTTCCGACCGCACATCCGCAGCGCGACCAACTTCTCGTACTCCGTGTTCCACACCCGCGCGGAGCTGGTCGGTTACTTCCGCGCCGCGCGCCGCAGTCTGGCGCACGAGGGGCTGTTCATCCTCGATGCTTACGGCGGCTGCGAGGCCTTCGCGGAGGTCAAGGAGCGCCGCAGCATCGGCCGCGGCGTGACCTACATCTGGGATCAGGCCAAGTATCTGCCGGGCAGCGGCGAGTACCATTGCTACATCCACTTCCGGTTCCGCGACGGATCGAAGCTGGAGCGCGCCTTCACCTACATCTGGCGTTACTGGTCGATTCCAGAGCTCGTCGATGCGCTGCGGGACGCCGGTTTCGGCCGCGTCGACGCCTACTTCGAGCAGTCGGCCAAGGATGGCTCTGGCAACGGCGTGTTCCGGCTCGATCCGGAGGGGCGCACCTCGCGCGATTGCGCGGGCCTGATCGCCTACCTCGTCGCCAGCCGCTGAACTCCGGAACTCACTTTTCCGCAGGCAGTCCGAGTTTCTCGCGACCGGCCTTTTCATCGAGCGAACGCGTCACCTGGCCACCGGAGAGCTCCAGCTCATGCGGTGTCTGCAGCATCACCTGCAGGTTCTCCGGCAGAACAAGGTGCTGCACATGGCCGCCCTCGGGCATGATGTCCACGGCACGCCCGTCCTTGAGGTCATCGCGGATCTGCACCAGCGTGATCGGCTGCTCGCCCTTGTCGATGCCCGCCAGCGCGCGCAGGTGCTCCGCGCAGTGCGAGCAGCCCTGACGCCAGAAGATCAGCACGCCGTCGGTGGGCAGCTTCTCCGCTTCGACCCAGGGCGTGAGCTGCGCGATGTCGTAAATCGTCTGGCCGACCCACTTGTCCGGATCCATGACGATCCAGCGCGGCGTCGCCGGCTGCGCGGCGGCATTGCCTGCACCGGGTTCGGGCGCCTGCGCCGGAGCGAGCTGCGCACGCAGGTACAGCGCGGGAGCCACGAAACTCACCAGCATCGCCGCGACGACCACCGGCATCCCGGCTCCGACGGCCTGCAGCGTGGTCCAGGGGCGCGAAGCGAGCAGTGCCAGCAGCAGCGCGGAGTCAATGCTCATCATCAGCCAGGGCGAGACCTTGATCTGACCGCCGAAGCATCCGCAGGACTCCTCACCTGCCGCGATCTGGGTGGTGAGGATGAAATCGAAGAACACGAACAGTCCGGCCAGCATCCACCAGGCATTGCGCGGCCGCAGGAAGGCCAGCGCGACCAAAGCCAGCTCTGTGCCGATCACCAGCATGTAGGTGACATCGAGGCTGAAGGGCGTTTGATTGCGGATGAACTCGGGCAGGAAAGCCGGCGTGCCGATGAACAGCTTGGCCAGCGCGCCGGTGGCGAGCCACAGGGCCGAGAGTCGCACGCTCCACAGCGCGAGGGGGGAATCGGGGCGGGTCGTGTTCGGCATGGGGGGGGGGTACGTTGCCGCCGGCGGCTGTGTGAGAATAGAGTAGGAATGGCGGGCTGTCGTGCAACTTCAGGCCCTTTGGTTGCGTAGCCTAGGGACGATGCTGGCTCTGCTGCTGTCGGCCCTGTTGAGTGCGGAATCGGAGACCTATCGTTCCGAGTGGGAGCGCTGCCGCGCCGCCCCTCAGGCCTATGCCTCGGATTTCTTCGTATTCGTGGGCGAGTCCGAAGGACATCGGGTGCTGTTCGCGGCCGACTTCAACCGCGGGAAGGACGGCGCGCGGCTTCAGAACGAGCAGTGGTTCACGCTGCACCTGGAAAAAGAGGGCTGGATCGAGCTCCAGGGGGCCGGAGAGTACAAGCTGGCACCGACCGAGCCGCTCGCCTTGCGCGACTCGCCGCAGTACACCGTCCGCGGCGACGATGCAAAAGGCTGGCAGCTGCAGGGCTCCGAGGCGCATCCCACGCTGCAGACGGGCGCGCTCGTGTCGCGCTCGCAGCAGCGCAACGCCAAGGGACTGTTCACCCGCGCCGGAGGTCCCGCGGTGCTGAAGTGGAAGCGGCGCGAGTTCAAGGGGCAGGCTCTGCGCGAAGTGACGCTGCTGCCCGGGCTCAATCTGATCACGGATCCCGATGCGGGTCTGTTCGGTGACGGGTGGAACGGACTGTACGCGCTGGCCGGACGCGGCGAGTCGGCGGAGCTGCTGGTGCTTCACTCCACGGGCGGCGAGCTGGAGTCGCTGCTGAAGCCGCGCACCGGCTTTCTGGCGCGCTCCGCGACCGTGGAGTGGAGCGATGCGAAACTGCGCGCGGATCGCTGGGAGCAGGCGGCCGGTTTCTTCCGCTGGCCCGGCCGCTGGCGCATGGAGCCGATCCGCGGCGCGGGCAAGCTGGAGGTCGCTCTGTCGGAGCGCAACACGCTCGTCAGCTGGGTCGTCGGGGGCGCCTGCGTGACGGTTGCGAAGGGGCAGCTGGAGCTCGACGGCGCAAAACTCGAGGTCTACGGCCTGGCGCAGATCGTGCGCTGAGCCAGCGCTCCAGCTGCTGCCACAGCCAGCCCTCGCGGCCCCAGATCGGATCGTAGATCGTCACATGCAAACGGCCATCGAGCTGACGCAGGGCCGATGCGCTGATGCGTTCGGCGAACAGGTCGCATTCTTGTGCGTGTGTGCCGGCTCGGCCGATGACGCGTGCGCCGCGCGCATCGCGTGACAGTGCCACTGCGCGCTTTCCGGCGCAACGCAGTGCAGGCGCGGCCTTCCGGAGTGCCTGCAGTGCAGCCGGGCTCAGGAATCCGGCCACGAAAGCTCGCTGTTGATAGCCGCTCGCATCAGGGCCACGGCCCGGCTGCGAGGCCGTGGTCAGCAGGCCGGCGCGGCACAGGCGCGCCAGCACCGGCACGAGCGGCTTGCTCTCGGCGTCGAGCAACTGCGCTCCCCAACCCGGGAAGGAGCGTGAGCGCCCCTCGACGAAGCGCGCCGCGCATTCGCACAGATCGCGGTAGCTGCGCGCTCGGTTCCACATGCTCCGTACGCTAGCATCCTCCGGCACCGCATGCTGACTTCGGCCAAGGCCCGCATCCAACTCCTGTGCGCCGCAGCGCTGTTCTCAACCGGCGGTGTGGCGATCAAGGCCTGCGAATTCCGCGGCTTCGAGCTGGCTGGCCTGCGCTCGAGCATCGCGCTCGTGGCCTTTCTGGCGCTGGTACCGCTGGCGCGCACCTGGCCTTCGGGGCGCGCCTGGCTGGTCGGCGTGATCTACGCCGCGACGCTCTCGACCTTCGTGGTCGCCAACAAGCTGACAACCTCGGCCAACGCGATCTTTTTGCAGGCCACCGCGCCGCTGTATGTGCTGATACTGGCTCCTTTCCTGCTGGGGGAACGCTGGAAGCTGCGTGATCTCTGGTTCTTCGTGGCGATGGCGGCGGGGCTGGCCTGCTTCTTCTTCGACGAAGCGCAACCTTCCGCGACGGCGCCCGACCCGCAGCTTGGCAATCAGATCGGTCTCATCTCCGGCGTGGGCTGGGGGCTTTCGATGATGGGCTTTCGCTGGCTGGCCAAGACCGGCAGCGGCGACATGACGCTGCAGGCGGTCGTGGCGGGCAATGCCATCGCGGCGCTCGCCTGTCTCGGCTGGGCCTTCGCCAGCGGACCGACGACGATTTCGGATGCCGGTGCCGGCAGCTGGGCCTGGCTGGTGTACATCGGCGTGTTTCAGATCGCGCTGGCCTATCTGCTGGTGACCAAGGCCGTGCGCGAGCTCGAGGC
>SXGT01559416.1_pt1 | contig 18272 bp, 3 predicted proteins | sample 3176221 | NCBI WGS metagenome assembly SXGT01 (sample SAMN11356862, study PRJNA531348) | freshwater metagenome | isolation source: freshwater sample F1-120 | place: China: Fuxian Lake, Yuxi | collected 2017-12-25
ACCAGTAGAGCGTGGAGCCGCGGGTGCCGTTGCCCTCCACCACCGCGAGGGGGAGCGGGCCACCCGCGTGGATGTACACGCGGGCGAGCCGGGGTCGCTTGCGGCCGTCGCCCTCGAGCACCGCGAGCAAGACGCCGTCGACGTCGCGGACGTACCGCTCCTCGCGGGCGCTCACGACCGCCCGCCCGCGCAGGGTGACGACGCGGACCTCGGTGCGCGTGAGCAGTCGCCCGGCCGCGTCGAACGAGCGGTACACCGTGCCGGCGGTGCTCGTGGTCGAGACGAGCCGCCCGCGGGCGTCGTGGGCGTAGGTGACGGCGCCGTCGGCGGCCACGTTGCCGGCGTCGTCGTGGGCGAGGTCGTCCCGCCGGTTGTAGGTGTAGGTGGCGGTCCAGGTGCCGAGGCTGCCGGTCACCTCCTCGATGTTGCCGAGGTCGTCGTAGGCGAAGGACTCGGAGGTGCCGTCGTCGCTGTAGGCGGCCCGCGTCACGCGGTCGAGGTCGTCGTACGCGTAGGTGGACGTGCCATCGCCCTCGGCCCGGGACAGGAGGTTGCCGTGGCCGTCCCAGGTGTAGGTCCAGGTGTCGTCGTCGGTGCTGCCCGAGGTGGTGACGGTCGCGAGGCGGCCGAGGTCGTCGAGGCCCCGGGCCACGGTGACCCCGTTGCCCAGCTCGAGGGTCTCCGGGCCGCCGGCGGCGTGGTAGGTGGCCGAGTCGAGCACCGGCGTGGAGGTGCCCAGAGGGTCGATCAGCTCGACCGCCTCCACGCGGTGGCCGGCGCCGTGCGTGTAGGCGATCGCCCAGCGGCCGTCGATGGTGACGGTGTCGACGTCGCCGTCGCTGGTGTAGGCGTAGTCCACCGTGGTGGTCACGCCGTCGTCCCAGCCGCGCTCCAGCGAGGTGACGCGACCGGCGGCGTCGTAGGCGAAGGTGCTGTACCCGTCGCCGTCGTCGATGCCGGTGAGGCGGCCGGTGGCGCTCCCGGCGGCCCAGCCCGCCGCGGCGGCGGGGACCTCGCCGTCGTAGGAGAAGGCGTAGTCGGGCGTGGAGGAGGCGGTGCAGGATGTGCCGAGGTCGAGCGCGGCGGGGCGGCCGGCCCAGTCGCGGGTGGTGACGACCGTGTCGCCGGCGCCGTCTTCCTCGCAGGCCAGGTCGCCCGCGGCATCCCGGGTGAACCAGCGGAAGCCCGACTGCGGGTCGTAGAAGGCCCAGGGCTGGCCCCCCTGGTCCAGGAACCGGTATTGCCACAACATCGTGTCGCCGGCGCTGCCGGTGACGGTGGCCACCGCCAGCCGGTACGACGACACCCGCGGCTGCCACTCCACGTTGGCGCCGAGCGGCGCCTCGGTCGCCCAGGTGTTGCCCTCGCCGTCGAGCGTCGCGCCCCACTCGACGCCGAGCGGGCTCGTCGTGGACACGTTGGGCCACAGGTGGGTCGTGGTGGCGGTGTAGGCGGTGCTCCCGCCGGTCGTGGTCGACGCCACTACCCGGCCGAGCGCGTCGTAAGTGGGCTCCGTGTAGGCGCCGGCGGTGCCGTCGTGGGGCTGGTAGGCCCGCGCCGGGCGACCCTCGAGGTCGTACGTGGTGTCGCTGTACGTGGTCCGCCCGGTGCCGTTGTTGCTCGCCACGCGCTCGAGGCGACCCAGCGCGTCGTAGGTCCACGTGGTCGTGCTGCTGCCCTGCGCCAGGGTGACCGTGGGCGCGGAGGCCGCGAGGTTGTAGGTGTAGGTCGACGCGGGACCGAGAGGCGGGGTGACGCCGGTGACGCGCCCAGAGTCGTCGTAGGTGAGCGTGGTGAGGTTGCCGTCGCCGTCGGACACCGACGTGACCAGGCCCGTGTTGTCGTCGATGCTCGCGGTTTCCATCACCACGAGGGCCGGCGTCGTGCTTTCGTCGTACCACCCGCTCGACACGACGGTGCCGAGCTCCTCCTCCACTTCGCTCGTGCGCAGGCCGCCGACAGTCGTCGTCACCGTGCGCGTGCCCGCCGCGGCGTCGACCGAGTAGCTCACGCTCGTGTAGGCATCGTCGGAGGTGTTCTCATCGCCGTCGTCGATCGTGCCGTCGGCGTTCCAGTCGTAGGCGCCCGTGGCCGGCGTGGAGCTCCATTCCAGCCACCCGAGCGTGGCGCTCGCGGTCGACCATGTCGTGGCGGTCTCGGAGAACGTGGTGACCAGCGCCCCGGGCCCCGACGGGTAGCCGACCGCCACGGAGGCCGCGCGATCGACCAGGAGCCAGGTCTCGAGCTCGGGCGCGGTGGGCCACGCGTACTCGGTGACACTGCCTTCCAGGTAGTAGTGGTCGCCGGTGTCCTCGCTCCAGTACGGCGCGTACCCGCCCGTGGTCACCCAGATGGGCTGCGCGTAGGCGTCGTAAGCCCCGTCGCTCGACTGGCCGTACTGGGTGACCGAGGCGAAGTCGTCGCTGCCCACCTCGGAGTCGAAGCCAGTGGTGGCCTCGTCCAGCACCGGGATCGCGGCGGCTGACGCCCCTGAGCTGGCGAAAGGATCGTCGCTCGTCGTCGAGGCCAGCTCGATGTCGTTGATACCGTCGGCCGCGCCGGTGTCGGTCCAGTCGTAGAGCACCCACTTCAGCGGCGTGGCCCCGGAGTCGGGGTGGGCGTCGTACCACGCCGTCCAGATCGGCTTACCGATCAGGCGGCGATAACATGACGTTGAACCAACGTAGTTGTCGTCCTCGTCGAATCGAGCCCCGTAGCACCAGTCGCCGTAGCTGTGGCGGGCATACCCGCCCGCGGGCGTCTCGACCGTGACCGTCCGCGAGGTGCCCGTGCGGACCGTGATCACGCCGCTGCTGGAGTCGGTCGTCTCGACCCACTCGGGATCGTCCCAGGTGAAGATCCAGGTGGCGGCGTTCACGCCATCGTCGGTGGTCTTCGAGGTGAGCGCGCGAATCTCCTTGGTGGTCACAGTCGCGCCGGCGTTGATGTCGTAAGCGACCTCGACGGTCTCGAACCCGTAGGTGGTGGTCCCCCCGGTCGCGTAGGTGACGGTCTCGATCTCGTCGTACGTCGCGTCGTAGGCGTACGATGTCGTCTCCCCGGTGGGTGCCCGCGCGCTCTCAAGGCGCTTGTCGACGACCGAGTAGCTCCATGACGACGTGCCACCGCTGCTGTTGGTGAAGCTCACTGAAGAGAGTTCGCACTGGCCGTCGACCCCGAACTCCAGGGTGCGCCCGTAGGCGTCGGTCACGCGATCGATCGCGCCGCCCGACATCGTTTCCGCGCAGCCCTCGAAGGTGATGTCGAGCGCGTCGCCCCATGGGTTCTCCACGCGCGTGGCGTACGTCCACCCATCGGCTTGCCCGTCGCTGGCATCGAAGGTGTGGCGCAGGCCGCCTCGCTGCATCGCGTAGTAGGTGGCGCCGTCGCGGTAGACGAAGGTGAGGTCGGGCGTGACGTAGAGGTCGGAGTAGGCGGCAACCATCCCAGGGAAGGCGTTGCTGTCGCCGGCTTCGCGGGACAGCGCGTCGGCCGGGTCGAGCCAGTAAGCGAGCTGCTCGGCGCCGCCCGGCATCTGGACGCGCACGTACTCCGGGTGGTGCTCCACGAACTGGAGACGTCCCGCCACGAGCACCGTCCACCCGAGCCCCGCCCAGGACTCGTCGATTCGCTGGAGGCTCTCGTCGACGACCTTGCTCGAGTAGCTGCGGGTGGCGCACATCGGGAGGCCGAAGGCGCCGGGAATGCACACGTCGGTGGCCGAGAGGTTCACGGCGCCGGTGAACAGGTCGATGTGCTCGCCTCCCGCGCCGAAAAGCCCGGCGTGCGAGGCGTCGAAACCCGCGCGGGCCTGGGCCACGTCGCTCGAGCCCGACTCGTAGGCGAAGGCGATCGCGACCACCAGGGTCATGGGAACTCCGTGAACAAGTAGGCGGCACCGGCCGACCAGCCGCCGTCGTCGGCTCCGGGCGCGCCGGCGGCGAAGTCCGGGTAGCCGTCACCGTCGAGATCGATGCCCGCGGCGACCGAGGTGCCGAGCGCGTCGTCGCCCGCCCCCTCGTAACGCAAGACGTGGGTGTCCAACGTCCAGGCGCCCGCCCCAATCCCACCGAAGACCAGCGTGGCCGCGCCCGCGCCCCCGGCGCGTCCCGGGCTGCCCACGACGAGGTCGTCGGCGCCGTCGTTGTCGGTGTCGCCCGCGGTGGCCAGCGACGCGCCCACGAGGTCGCCCCAGCTCCCGACGAGCCGGGTGGGCGCGGTCGTCGTGAGGCGCGTGGAGTACGTGCAGGAGGCGTCCACGAGCGCGACCGCGCCCGCGTCGTCTCCTCCCTCGGTGTCGCCCGGAGAGCCCACGGCCAGCTCCACCGTGCCGTCGCCGTCGAGATCGATGGCCGCGAGCGAGGTCGCGGTGAGGTCGCCGGCCGCCCCGTAGGCCGAGCAGTCGGCGCTCGCCGGCGAGCGCGCCATGTCGCCCACGCCGAGAAAGACGAGGGCGGCGGCACGCTCGCCGCTCCCATCGCCGTCTGTCGGCGCGCCGGCGGCCACGTCGGTGAGCCCGTCCCCGTCGAAGTCCCCGGTGGTGATCGAGCCGCCGAGACCGGCGGCGTCCCACTCGCCGGTAAACTCGAGGTCGGCCTCCGAGGCGAGCGCGCTGCCGCTGGGTGCGGACGTCCAGACGAGCACGCTCCCGGTGCCCGACCCGCGGTTGTTTGCCGACGGCGCACCCAGCACCAGGCCCATGGAGCTGCCGCCAAAGTCCGCTGCCGCCATCGTCGTTCCGAGCGCCAGGGCCGCCTCGTCGCCGGACACCCGCAGCGCGTCGGCCAGGGCCGCGGTGGCGATCTCGCTGGCCGGCAACAGGTACACGGCGCCGCCGTCGGAGGCCGAGGTGTCCGCGCCCGGCGCGCCGAGGATCAAGTCGTCCAGGCCGTCGCCATCGACGTCGGCCGCGGCCACGCCGCCGCCGAGAGCGTCGCGCGCGGCGCCGCCGGTCCAGTGGTACGAGGCACTGTCGATCGCGTCCCCGCCCGGTGGTCCCGCCAGCAACCACGCCGACCCCGACCCGGACCCCGCGTCGTCGTCCTCGCTGGCCCCGAGCAATACCTCGCCGTCGCCGTCGCCGTCGATGTCGGCCACCAGGGCCAGGGCGGTCCCGAGGACGAGCCCGCCGACGTGGCCGTCGATGGCCTCGCCCTCGCTCGCGGCGTCGTATGCCCCCGCCGAACGGCAGCGCTCGGCCCAGCCTGAGCAGTCCTCGTCGACCCAGTCGTCACATACCTCGGTCTCGGCGGGATTGATCGTAGCGACCGAGTCGTCGCAGTCCAAGCAATCGCCCCATCCGTCGCCGTCGGCGTCGAAGCCCTCGTCGGCGGTGCCGTTGCAGTCATCGTCGAGCGCATTGCAACTCTCGATGCCGTCCGGGCTTCGCGTGGCATCCTCGTCGGCGCAGTCGCCACAGTACTCGGTGTAGCCGTCGCCGTCACGGTCGTCGTCACTGGGCGCGGCCTCCCCTACGTCGATCCACTGGGCCAGGCCGTAGCTCGGCAGGCCCTGCATCGTGGCGAGATCGTTGGACACCTCGCCGAGCGCCAGCGCGTCGAGGCTGAGGCCCGGTCCCAGCGTGGACGCCCAGCCGTGGTCGCCATGGAAAACGTCGACGCCGCCCGGGGTGATGACACCCAGCGCGAGGAACTCGTAGCCGCCGACGCCGCCCTCGAAGGTGCCGAGGTCGAGCACGACATCAAGGGGACCTGAGTCGTACCAACCGGCGCCGTCGCCAACCTCGACGTCGACGGCCACCACCTCGACCCAGTCGTCGGGCGACCAGGTGTAACCCCGGCCGTCCACAAGCCACGCCACGAACTGCACGGTCACCGAGGAGGCCCCGGGATCCAGGTACATGCTGAAGGCGTGGATGCGGAGCGGGTGATCGACGACGAGGAGGTTGGCGAGTCCGTCCACGAGTGGCGTGTGGGCATAGGCGGGCGGCGCGGCGAGGGCGCGGTAGCCCACCGCCGCCGCGCCGAGGTCGGTCCCCCCGTCGCAGTCGTTGTCGATGCCGTCGCAAGCCTCGCTGGCCGCCGGGTTGACCGAGGCGTCATCGTCATTGCAGTCCGCGCCATCGGGGCAGTCGCCCGCGTCGAGATACCCGTCGCCGTCGCCGTCGAAGTCCTCGTCCGTGCTGCCATCGCAATCGTTGTCGATGCCGTCGCACACCTCGACGGCCGCGGGGCTCACCTCCGGCGCATGGTCATCGAAGTCGGGGCCGCCGTACTCGATCGCATCGAAGCCGTCGCCATCCACGTCGCGGTTGAACGCGACATCGACCGCCTCGGTCACCACCGCGCCGGTCGCGTCGGTGACCGTGACGGTCAGCACGTGCGCGCCCGTGGGCAATGCGCTGAGATCGGGACTCGACACCCAGGCCTCGCAGGACTCGGGGCACCGGAGCGGACAGGCGGCGCTGCCGCCCGCAACCACGTGGCGGGCCTCGCCCAGGGCGATGCCGCTCGCGCTCCATCCCACCGACCGGATCGCGCGGTCTGACTGCGTCCAGGCGCGCAAGACGCTGCCCGGCCCGAGTAACGCAGGGACGTCGACCGTCGCGACGGCGAGCCCGCGGGCAAGCACCAGGTCCAGGGTCGCGCGACTGGACTGGCCAGCACTGTCGCCCGCCTCCGCCCGCAGCACGACCGGCCCCGCCGCCGCGCAGCTGTCCCAGGTCGTCGTGGACCCCGTCCCGACCGCCTGTCCGCCGATCCACCACGTGATCGACGACACGGCGTCGTCGTCGTGCGCGTAGGCCACCAGCGAGATCTCGTCCATCGACTGCACGCCCGCGCGGGGGGAGGCGATCTCGATGGTGGGCGGGTTGTCGATGGCGAAGCCCCAGGTGGCCGACGACGCGTGTCCCGCCGCGTCCACCGCGTAGGCCTCGAGGAGGTGGCTGCCGTGCTCCAGAGCAGCGCCGTCGATAGCGACGCGCCGAGTGCCGCCCTCCAACGAGGCCAGCCACTCCCCGTCGAGCTCAATCCACGCCTCGGCCAGGGCCACGTTGTCGCTGACGCTGGCGGTCGCGACGAGGGGGCCGGCGACCACCTCGTCGCCAGGTTCGAGGGCCAGTTCCACCACGGGACCGGTGTGATCGACGTGGAAGGTCAGCTCGGACCGCGTGCTGAGGCCGTCGGTGTCGGTGGGAGCGAGCGCGAGCGTGTGCGAGCCCTCGGCCACCTTGCTCAGGTCGACGTCGAACGCGTGGGGCGCACCCTCGGACGTGACGACTGGACCGTCGTCGATGGACCAGCCAAGACGCGGCGCGCCGACCTCGTCGTCGACCAGCGCGAGGAAGGAAACGGTGCCGTCCAGGCTGGCACCAGGTGCCGGGTCCACCAGCGAGGCGACCGGGTAACGGCCGCAGCTTTCACCCGCGAAGGTGACATGTCGCCGGAGCGTGTAGCGCCCGCCCCGGGTGAGCTCAACGGTGGCCCCAAGCACGTGCTCTCCGGACCAGCCTGAGGGGTCGATCACGTGTCGCGCCGGCTCGTTGAGCGCTGCCGCGAGCACCCCGCCGTCGATGGACAACGCCAGCGCCTGGTCGGCGCGCGCCTCGGCGGGAAACGCTCCGCAGAGCGCCTGGCCTTCGGACGGAAACACCCAGGTCACGGGGCTGCCCGCGTCGTGATTGTCGACCCACACCTCTACGCGCTCCCGGTACACCTGCCCGCCCGGTGTGCGCAGCTCGACGTCGAGATCGTGATTCCCGTCGTGTAGCCGCGTGGTGTCGAGCGCCATCGCGTTGTCGTCGGCGGGTCGGGTGGCGATGTGGGTCCCGTCGATCGTCCAGCGAACCTGGCTCCGGCCGGGCGCCTCGACGGCCGCCGAGAGCTCGACCACCCCGGAGAGCGGGGCGCCATCGCCTTCGATCCTCACCGAGATCTGGGATGGATCGTCAATATTGGCGCACGCGAGGAACCAGTTCATGGCGACGAGCCGATGAGCCAGGCCGCGCCGTAGTCGCTGCTGCTCCAGGCGTCGGCCCCGACCAGCGCGTCCGTCCCGCCATCGCCGTCGACGTCGCCGATGAACAGCGCGGTCTCGCCCATGTAGGCGGAGCTCGAGCTATCGTCACACGCGATGGTGGCACCCGTGGTCGTGACGTCGATGGTCCCGGCCAGGGGGCCGTAGGCCAGGAAGGCGGCGCCCGCGTTGCTCCGGGGGCTGTCCCAGCTGTCGTCCGTGACGAGCAGATCGGCGTGGCCATCGACATCGACATCGCCGTTGAGGTCGACCTGGCTGCCGAAATAGTCGCTCCCGGAGGCGAATATCGTGGCGGAGGCGAGGTCATCGACTTCGCCGCTGGTGGGGGTGCCGCCGTCGATCAGGTAGACGACCCCACCGGTCGTCGAGGAGTATGCGTGACGCTGGTCGCCGATCACGAGGTCGCCCAGCCCGTCGCCATCGTGGTCGCCGCGGCCCGCGAGCTCGGTGCCGATGTAGTCGTTGGCGTGCCCGGTGATCATGGCGTCGGCGGCGGACACGTAGACCGTCCCGCTGATGGGGCCGAGCATGATCCAGGCGGCGCCGCCGTTGCTCGCGCCGGCGTCGGATCCCGAGCCGCCCACGGCCAGGTCGTCGATGCCGTCGCCGTCGAAGTCGGCGAGCGCGGCGGCCCCCGACCCGACACTGTCGCTGTTGGTGGCGGTGTCGTCGCCCCAGATCACGCTCGCGAGGTCGATGAGGAGGCCGTCGGTTGTCCCGGGGTTATCGACGACGAACAGGGCACCGCGCGCGCTGCCCTCGCCGCTGCTGCTCACGATGCCGGCTGTCGAGGCGCCAACGAGCAAGTCATCGGTGCCGTTGCCCGTCGCGTCGCCGCCGGCAGCCAGGAGCGAGGCGATCATCTGGGTGTCCTCGCCATAGAGCACCACGTCGGCAAACGAGAGCGAATCGCGAGATGTTGTGCTCAGTGGGCCGTAGAATATGAAAATTGAACCTTGATAGTAGGTGTACCAACTGGTGGACTGCTCGCCGACGACGAACTCGGCATAGCCGTCGCCGTCGAGGTCGCCGGGCACCGAGATCTGTTCCATGTCGCCGATGCTGGTCGACATGCCCGTGATTTCGAGCATCGGGGCCGAGGCCGACCAGTCGTCGTAGATCCAGGCCGTGCCCGTGCTGTAGGTGCTCGCGATGACGAAGTCGGGCGTCCCATCGCCAGTGAGGTCGCCCCCGCCCGCGAGCGCGGACCCAAACGCGCTGCTTCGCGCGGTCGAGTCGGCGTAGCGGGTGAGCGACGCGGTCGTGGTGCTTCCCGTCCACTGTTCGAGGAGCTGGTTGCCGTCGCAGTCATCATCGATGCCATTGGCCCGAACCTCCTCGGCGGTCGGCGACACCGCGCTGTCGCCGTCGTCGCAGTCCACGCACTCGGCCCATCCGTCGCCGTCGGCATCGGTGTAGGCCTCGTCGGCCGCGCCCGAGCAGTCGTTGTCGATGCCGTCGCAGTCGTCGCTCGCGCCCGGGTTCGTGGTGGCCTCGAGGTCGTCGCAGTCGCTGTCATCGGCCACGAAGCCAGTCGGCGCGGTGCAGTCCAACACCGAGTTGCTCGCGTCGCCGTAGCCGTCGGTGTCGGCGTCGGCGTAGAAGACGTCTGGCCCGACGAGCGGGTCGGTGTCGTCGCAATCGCCCTCGCAGGGCATGTACCCGTCGCCGTCGAGGTCGGCCTCGTCGGGTGCGCTCCCATCGCAGTCGTCGTCCGCGCCGTTGCAGCGCTCGGCGGCGCCCGGGTACGCCAGCCCATCGCTGTCGTTGCAGTCGCCCTCGCACCCCCGGTGGTTGTCGGCATCCGCGTCGTCCTCGCCGGGCGCACCGCCGTCGCAGTCGTTGTCTACGCCGTCGCAGCTCTCGGCAAGGCCAGGGGCCTGGGCGCTGTCGGCATCGTCGCAGTCGCCGCAGTGCGGCGTGACGCCATCCTCGTCGTCGTCGAGATCCTCCGGATCCCAGACCACCACGTCGACCCGCTGCGCCACCAGGAAGCTCGTGTCGGGTGGCTGGTCGATCTGGTCGGCCTCGGCCTTGGACTCGGCGTCGTAGGCACCGAGAGGCTGCAGAGCGGCCGACTCGTCGAGGGCGGCGCCGATGTCGTAGTACACCTCCGCTGTCGAGTCGGACTCGACCACGAGCACGTAGGCTCGGCCGGGAACAAGCCGGTAATCGAGACCGCTCCACGTGACCCAGTCCGCCGTCGTGGCGCCCACGGTCTCGGCCTCGTGGGCCCGCCAGTAAACCTCGCCCTCGGCGGCAGCCTCGAAGACCACCAGGCGGAGGTCGTCGCCGCGGCTCGACGCCGCGTACGCCGACACGGACTCCAGCATCGCGTCGTCGGTGCACAGGAAGGCGTTGCCCGCGATCGTGTCACCGACTTCGAGCGGCGAGATCGCCGCGCCGAAGGAACCGGAGAGGCTGGTGGGTTCGACGGCGACATCGGAGAGGCCATCGCAGTCGTTGTCGATGCCATCGCACTCGTCGCTGGCCGCGCTGGGCGACACGGCGGGGTCGGTGTCGTCGCAGTCGTCGCCGTGGGTGCAGGCCACGACGTCGAGGTGGCCGTCAGCGTCGGCGTCGTAGTCCTCGTCGATCCGCCCGTCGCAGTCTTCATCGCGACCGTCGCATGTCTCCGGGGCGAGCGGGTTCACCCACGAGTCGCCGTCGTCGCAGTCGGTCCCGCCCGCCTCGGCGGCGTCAACGCCGTCGCCATCGGCGTCGAGCACGATCTCCACGGCCACGACGTCGCTGGCCACCTCGCCGAACACATCGATCACCTGCAGCTCGAGGGTCGCGGGGCCTGCGACGGTGCCCGAGAGGTCGGGTGCCAGGGTCCACGAGGCGCACGCCTCGCCGCACCCCAGCGGGCACGCCGAGTCCTCGACGGGCGCCCAGGACCGGGCCACTTGCTGGCCATCGACGAGCAACTCGGCGTAGAGCGCGCCCTCGTCGGATACCGACCATGCGGACACGGGCTCGCCCACGACCAGTCGAGCGAGCCCCTCCAAGGTTGCCGTGGCCGGCTGGTCGACCTCGACCGTCACCCGCGCGGTGGTGGACTGGCCCGCGTCATCGGTCGCGGTCGCGCTAAGGTCGAGCTCGCCCCGTGCGAACGCGCAGGTGTCCAGCGTGGCCGGGAACGCGCTGGACACGAGTTGGTCGCCGGCGCGGATCTCCAGCGTCGAGGCGCCGCCGTCGTCGTCGCTTGTCCCGGTGATCGTCACCACCCCGGCGATCGACGCGCGCGGGGCCGGGGCGTCGATGGCCACGGTGGGGGGATTGTCGACGAGTAGGGTTCGAGTGGCGGTTGCGGCGTTGTTCGCCTCGTCGATCGCCGCCCACTCGACCACGTGCACGCCCCTCGCTGCCGCCCTCGTGTCCCAGCTGCAGGCCACCTCCTCGTTGGCGGACGTGCACAGCACCGTTCCATCCACGCTCACTCGCGTCGTCGTGGCCGTGACGGTGTCTTCCACGGTCGCGCCGAGATCAACAGCCCCCGCGGCGTTGTCGCCATCCCCGACCGCGATGTCCGAGATGGTCGGCGGCGATCGATCGACGCGAATGGGTTGCTGCGTCCGGGCCCGGGAGCCGTCGATGCCGAAGCTGGTCGCGGTGAGCCAGTGGCGACCCTCGGCCAGGGTCGAGCCCGGGAGCGTGGTCGACCACGGCGTAGCTGTGGGCTCCGCCAGGACGCCGCCATCAAGCGACCACGTCAGCCGCTCCGCCCCGGTCGTGGCGGCGGTGAGCGCCACGTCGGTGGCCGTGGCCAGGTCCCACGGGAGGGTGTCGATCGACACCCCCGGCACCGCCAGGCATGTGCCGCCTTCTCCCAGCGAGAAGACGCGCTGCACGGCGCTGCCATCGGCGAACGCCGCCTCCACGAGGGCGTGCCCCCCGGTGTCGCCGCCAGGCTCCCAGCGCCAGGGCCACGACGAGCTGAGCGACAACTCGCCGCCGGCATCGCGGGCCCGGAGTAGGCTCACCTCGTCGCTCGCGCGGACCTCCAGCGTGGACCCGAGGCAGCTCTGCGCGCCATCGCTCGGGTTGACAAGTGTGAGCGCGTCGGGCGTGCGGCCCGCGTTCTCCGTGGTGACGACGCGCCACCCGGACTCGTGGCCGCTCGCCGTCGCCTCGACCAGATGTTCGCCGTCGATCCACTCGGCGGTGCTCCAGCGCAGGGAGCAGGGCGCGGCGGCGCAGGTGCCGATGGCAACGCCATCGACCTGCACCGAGACGTCGAGCGTGGCGGGACCGCCCGTGGCGACGATCACCACGTCGATGGTGCCCTGGTGGACGCCTGCGGCCGGGTAGGCCACGGTCAGCGTGGGAATGGCGCCGCTGGGCGGGCCGTCCTGGCAGCCGGCGAGGAGGAGGGCGATCAATGGGCACCGCCCGCGAGGACGAAAGCCGCGCCCATGTTGCTGCCGCTGCCGTCGATGCATGGGTCGCCGATCACGATGTCGAAGACGCCGTCGCCGTCGCGATCGCCGCCGGCGTCAACCGCGCTACCCAGGCACCCGCCGCTCGTAGACGATTCCAGGAACGCGTCGGCGGCGGCGAGGCTGCGAGTTCCAGCGGCCAGGGGCGCGGCAAAGACGTACACCGTGCCTCCGCCGTCGGCACGGCGGGTGGAGGCGTGGGCCGCGACGAGCAGGTCGGGTTGGCCGTCGCCGGTGGCATCGGAGCTGACCGCGAGGGCCCGGCCCGCACCGTCGCCCGCCTGCTCCGGTTCGAGCCAGGCGTCGGCGCGCGCGAGGTCATGCGTGCCCGGGTCGGCCGCGTCGAAGAGCACCCAGGCGCCGGACTCGATGCTGCCAACCACGACGTCCGCTCGACCATCGCCGTCGAGGTCCTCGCCCCCGCCCAGTGCCCACCCGGCCGCCTGCGCGATCGACGACCCGTCCCAAGTCGCGTCGGCGTCGGACAGGGCGCTTGACCCCTGGCCGAGCCCAGTCACGATGTACACCCGGCCGGCGCCCACGTGCGCGGCGTCGCTGCCGGGCGCGCCCACCGACATGTCCACGAGGCCGTCGCCATCGAGGTCGCCCGCCTTGCCGACCGCGAAACCCGCGGCGTCACCACGGGATTCGCCGTGGTAGGTGAACGGGTCGGACTCCACGTAGCCGCACGCAAACGTGACGGCGCCGGCACCTGCAGCGGTGGTGTCGTCCCCTGGTAGGCCCATCACCCAGTCGTCAAACGCGTCGCCGTCGGCCTCGCCGAGAGCGGTGACGGCCGCCCCCGCGCGGTCGCCGGCGTTGTCGGGGGTGCAGGCGAACCCGTCGCCCCAGTCCCGGGCCTGCCAGTACGCCAGTGCGTCGGAGTACGGATTCGGGAAGCCGAACGCGCCGGTGACGCTGCCGACGAGAAGGTAGCTGTGGGCGTCGTCGTAGAGGTGGCCAACGTTGGCGAGGACGAGGCCGCTCTGCGAGCCGCCGATGCCGTAGGGGGTCGCGTCGGCGTAGCTGGCGGGCACCGTGCCCACGACCTCCGTGGTGAAAACGTACACCACGCCGCCGCGGCTGAGCGAGGCGGTCAGTTCCCCCTGTGGCGATCCGATCGCCAGGTCGCTGAGGTCGTCGCCGTCCATGTCGTCGAAGAGCACGACAGCGCCTCCGAAGTCGGCGTCGTCGCGCTCTCCCTCCACCGTGAGCAGCGCCTCGCGCTCGACCAGCACGGTTCCGCTCAGCACGCCCGACAGCTTGTCGATCCCATCGCAATCCTGGTCGATGCCGTCGTCGAGGACCTCGGGCGCGTCGAGGTAACTCGCGGGGTCGGTGTCATCGCAGTCGGTGGGGTCGCCGCCGTCGCCTTCCGGGCAGCCCAACTGCGACGCGACGATGTCGGCTTGACCGTCGGCATCGACGTCGGGGTGGAGCCACGCGGCGTCGCTGGCGGTCGCGTCGTCGGCGACGCCGTCACAGTTCTCGTCAGCATCGAGGCCGTCGCACACCTCGATGCTGTCTGGGCTCACGTCGGGGCGAGAATCGTCGCAGTCCTCGCCCGTGCTCGAGTGACCCAAAGGCGCGTGGCAGGCAACGCCGACGGCCGCGCCGGTGCCGAACCCGTCGGCGTCGCCGTCGAGGAAGTAGTCGAGCTTGCCCGCCGAGTCGCTGTCGTCGTCATCAGCCAGGCCGTCGCAGTCCTCGTCGGTCCCGGCCTCGTCGCAGTACTCGGGCGCGCCCGGGAACACGGCGCTGTTCACGTCGTCGCAGTCGTCGGCCCAGGTCACGAAGCCCTCGGGCGGTGGGCAGGCCCAGGAGGCCAGGGCCGGGTCGCCGTGGCCGTCGCCGTCGCGATCCGCGTAGCTGGGCTCGAGATCGCCGGGCTCGTCGACGGTCCCGTCGCAGTCGTCGTCCTGCTCGTTGCACGTTTCCACGCCCGTCGGCGAGACCTCGACCCGCGCGTCGTCGCAGTCGCCGGCGATGAGGACGTGAGCGAGGGGGGCGTCGCAAGAGACGGTGGCCGTCGAGACGTCGCCATACCCGTCGCCATCGGCGTCGAGATACCATGTCGTCGCGTCGGAGGCCGCGTCGTCGCTGCCCTCCACGCCGTCGCAGTCCTCGTCGCCCGGCTGGCACGTCTCGGTGGCACCTGGCGCCACCGCCGGGTCGTGATCGTCGCAATCGCCGCCTACCGCCGCCTCGCCGCTGCCGAGCGAGCAGGCCGTCCGCAGCCACTCGCCGCCGTGCCCGTCGCCGTCGGTATCGGCGTAGACGTCGAAGGCATCCGAGGCACCGACGTCGAGCTTCCCGTCGCAGTCGTCGTCGAGCCCATTGCACACCTCGGGCGCGCCCGGGTTCACGTGGGGGCGGATGTCGTCGCAATCCACATCGTCGCCGAAGCCGTCGGCGTCGCCATCGGGCGCTTGCGGCCGCGCGTCGTCGAGGGGCGCCGTGCCCGGGCCGCAGGCGCCCAGGAGCAAGAGGAGCGGGAGCGATCGCCGCCGCACTACAACCCCCGTCCAAGGATGATCCACACCGCCGCCGCCGAGGTCGAGTCGGAGCCCACGGCGAGGTCGGCGAAGCCGTCGGCATTCACGTCGCCCGCCGCCGCGATGGACGCCCCGATCGACGCGCCGTCGAAGCCCTCGATCCGGGTGGCACTCGAGAGGTCGTACGCCGCGGTGAGGGGCAGCGGCAGGATGTAGACGAGCCCGCGCTCCTCGCCGCTCGGGTCGGCCGACTGCACGGCGCCCGCCACGAGATCCAGGTGCCCGTCGGCGTCCAGGTCGCCCCCGAGAGCCACGGCGGCCCCCAGCGCGTCGTCGTCAGCCTCGCCGACGAAGGCGTCCCACGTGTCGGCGTCGGCGTTCGCGGTGGCGGGATCGAGCGCGAAACGGAAACCGCCGCGGTTGGAACCCGTCGCACTCGCGCCGGCGCCGCCGACGAGGAAGTCGAGGTCGCCGTCCTCGTCGAGGTCGGCGCACGCCACCACCTCGTCCGCGTTGGAGAAACTCCAGTCGAGGGCGGAGGCGGCCACGCTGCCTGTTTGCGGCATCGCGTAGCCGACGATCTCGTCGCCAAGGGCGGCCAGGACATCGTCGATCCCGTCCGCGTTAAAATCGCACGCGAGCAGCGCGTTGCTGTCGAGCTCCGACACGTTGAGCGAGGCCCAGTCATACACGCTCATCGAGCGTCGAACGGGGCCGGGCACCAGGAACACCGACGCGACGTTGCCGCTACCCTGGTCGAGCTCGCCCTGGAGCAGCAAGTCGAGCTGGCCGTCCCCGGTCGCGTCGGTCGCGACGGCTGTGCCCCCCGGAGCGTCGGAAAGTGCGACGGACGGGGATGTATCTTCGTCGCCGTACACCTCGTAGCTCCAACCCGGGGACGTGGCGCTGAGGTCGGCCGAAACGTAGAAGCTGCGGCCGGCGGTGCCCTTCCCCCGGGCGCCGATATCGAGCTCGCCGTCGAGGTCGAAATCGAGCAACCAGATTGCGCTGCCGATTGCGGTTCCGGCCATGTCGTTGTCGTAGGCGTGAATCGTGACGGTATCGTCGACCGTGGGGTTGGTGCCGAGAGGCTCGCTGGCGTCCAGCTCGCCGCCGAGCCAGGCCGCCGTCGTCCCCTCGGTGAACGACATCGACCACAGCCCGTTGCTCGCCGTGCCGAGGGTGTACACGCGGTGTTCAGGGCGCCCAATCGCCACGTCGTCATAGCCATCACCGTCGATGTCGCCCCCGCCCGCGACGGCGGCGCCGAACGCGCTCTCGTCGCTCGTGGCGTCGGAGAGCACCCGGAAATCGGCGGTCTCGAGGGCGAGCGAGCCACTCAGCGTGCAGGCGTCGGCGCTTCCGTCGCAGTCCTCGTCGACACCCGTGTTGCACACCTCGGTGCCACCGGGGTGTGCCCTCGAAGCCTCGTCGTCGCAGTCGCTGGCGTCGAACGCGTATCCGTCGTCGACGGCGCAGCCGGTCGCCGGTGCCTCCGGGTCGCCATACCCATCGCCGTCCGCGTCGGCGTAGTAGCCCGCTGCGATGAGGTCTTCGTCGATCGCTGCATCGCAGTCGTCGTCGCGCTCGTTGCAGGCCTCGGTCGCGCCGGGAAACACCGACGGGTCGGTGTCGTCGCAGTCGTCGCCCAGCTCGGTCCACCAGCCCGGCGTTGCCTCGGCCGTGACGGGCGCCGCCGGGTCGCCGTGCCCGTCGCCATCCGCGTCCCGGAATCCAACCCAGGCGGCCGTCGCGCCGCTGTCGCCGCGGAGCGAAGTGTCGCTTGCCATGGCGGTGTCGCCGGGGTCGACCCCGGTATCCGACCCGGTGTCTACACCGGCGCCCTCGTCTACCCGCCCATCGCAGTCGTTGTCCTTGCCGTCCGCGCCCTCGGTGCGACCAGGTGCCGCGTGGGGGTCGTCATCGTCGCAGTCGCCCCCCCCGCCGACCCAGCCTGGCCCAGGCGCGCAGGCATCGACGCCGAGGCCCGCACCGTACCCATCGCCGTCATTATCGGCATACCACGTGGTCCGGAGGCCCTCGTCCACCTGGCTGTCGCCGTCGTTGTCGCGGCCATCGCAAACCTCGCCCCAGCTCACGCGCCATGGGGCGCCATTGCACCCGAGCAGCAGCAGACAGAGGGTGCGCTCCACGGCCCACGACGCTACCACACAGTGTTTGGCGACGCGCCGAGTGCGGTACCGTTCGCCGACGGCGAGCTCCAGCCGTCGCACCTTGCCAAGGAAGTCCTGGAGGCGATCGCCGCTGAGGGTCTCCTCCTTGAGCAGCGCCTCGGCGATCTCTTCCAGCACGTCGCGATTCTGCTTCACCAGCGAGCGGGCGCGGTCCTGCGCGGCGTCGATGAGCTTGCGCACCTCGCCGTCGATCACCCGCTGGGTGTCGGCCGACACCTCAAAGTCGCGACTGCGACCTCCGAAGCCGAAGGGGTTGCGACGCTCGCCCGCGAAGTTGATGGGACCGAGCTCCTCGCTCATGCCGAGCTCGGTGACCATCCGCCGCGCGATGTCGCTCGCCTGCGCGATGTCGTTGGCGGCCCCGGTGTTGAAGTGCCCGAAAACGAGCTCCTCGGCGGCGCGCCCGCCAAAGGCGCTCACCATGCGCGCGACCAGCTCCTCGCGACTCTGCGTGAAACGTTCCTCGTCGGCTCGGTAGAGCGTGAAGCCGAGCGCGCCGGCGCCGCGGGGGATGATCGTGACCTTCTGGACGGGCATGCCGCCGGGGGAGCCTGCGCTCACCACGGCATGACCGGCCTCGTGGATCGCCGTGAGACGACGCTCATCGTCGCTGAGACGACGACTCCGGCGCTCGAGTCCGAGCGCGAGTCGCTCCACCGCATCTTCAATCTCGAGCTGACCCACGGCCTCCTTGTCGCGACGCACCGCCAGCAGGGCCGACTCGTTGAGCGCCGTGGCTAGATCGGCGCCCACAAAGCCGGGGGTGAGCTGGGCGATGCGCTTGAGACTCACGTCGGCCGCGAGTTTGATCTTCGAGGCGTGAACCTTGAGGATCGCCTCGCGCCCGCGCCCGTCGGGACGGTCGACCCGCACCTGGCGGTCAAAACGGCCGGGGCGCAGGAGCGCCGGGTCGAGGGTGTCGGGGCGGTTGGTGGCCGCCATCAGGATGATGCCCTTGCGACCGTCGAAGCCATCCATCTCGACGAGCAGCTGATTGAGCGTCTGGTCGCGCTCGCCCTCGCCGCCGCCGGGCACGCCCGCCATGCGGGCCTTGCCGATGGCGTCGATCTCGTCGATGAACACGATGCAGGGGGCCCGCTCGCCGGCCTGCTTGAACAGGTCGCGCACGCGCGCCGCGCCCA
>SXGT01411007.1_pt1 | contig 18271 bp, 13 predicted proteins | sample 3176221 | NCBI WGS metagenome assembly SXGT01 (sample SAMN11356862, study PRJNA531348) | freshwater metagenome | isolation source: freshwater sample F1-120 | place: China: Fuxian Lake, Yuxi | collected 2017-12-25
GAAATAACCGCAATGGATGGTTTGACAAAGGAAAGAGTAAACAAAGTATGTAGAGGTGGTTTCTTTGGTGGATCCAAGACTTCAATCCGAAAGATGAATGGTTTGTATTATGACTTAATGAAATCAACTTTAAGTCGAGGATTAATGGGAACTGAAGAAAGTTTATTCTCAATTCTATTATATACCCATCCAAATATGATTGACTATGTTGAAATCGAATCAAATGGTTTATTGTACAAGTTTTTTGAAGACCTAAAAAATGATAAAGTGATTGTTAGAAGTTTAAGAACCAATCAAGAAGTTGTTAAAACTAAAAATGGTGATGTTGGTCTATATGTAATTACATTTAATAGTCCTAATCAGTTTAGAACACTTCTTAGATCAATGGAAGAGTATGATAATGATTTTTTAACAAGAACAAAAAAATTCTTACTCGATAATTCAACAGACATTTCTACAACACCTGAATATTTAGAACTTTGTGAAAAATATGGTTTTGATCACATTAAAAAAGATAATATAGGTATTACGGGTGGTAGAGTTTTCATTGCTGAACATTTCCATCAAACTGATTTAGAATACTACATGTTCTTTGAAGACGATATGTTTTTTTATAATGGACTAAATTCAACTTGTAGAAACGGATTTATAAGAAAAACAAAAAAACTTTACCATAAAATCCTTGAAATCATGTTTAAAGAAGATTTTGATTTTTTAAAGTTTAACTTTACAGAGTTTTATGGAAGTCATGAAAAACAATGGTCGTGGTATAATGTTGATCAAGAGTTTAGAAATAATCACTGGCCTGATTACAACAGACTACCAGTACAAGGACAGGATCCTAATTCACCTTCATTAGAATTTAAAAACATAAAATCATATGAGGGAGTGCCATACGCTTCAGGTGAAATATATCTTTCTAATTGGCCAATAATACTTTCCAAAGAAGGTAATTACAAATGTTACATAGAAACTAAGTTTCATTATCCATATGAACAAACTTTAATGTCCTATTGTTTTAAAGAAACAATTAAAGGTAAAATTAAATCAGGTCTTTTATTAATGACACCTACGGAACACGATCGTTTTGAATACTATGAGGGTGGTTTACGAAAAGAATTCTAATTAAAGGTATTTATTGATAAAAGGTCTAATGGAATTTTTTATCAAAAAAAATGCAACACTTCCAGTTTTAAAAATTAATGTTATAAAAGACGGTAGAAGTGACTATGATAGGACGATGAGGTATCTTCAAGAAACTGATATCTTTTTTTCTATGGTCGAAACTGCAACAGGAATTCCAAGAATCACTTCTCGACCTGCTGGTTTAATAAAGAAAGAACAATTAAGTTTAAGTTCTGAAACTGAATATTATGTTTATTACCAATTTAGTCCTTTTGATACTAAAAAGGTTGGTAGATATAAAGGTCAGTTTTTATTCAGAAATGACACGGGTATATTGGTTCTACCTCTCAATCAAGAAGTTTATATTAATGTTACCGATAGTTTTATAATTGATGACATGGAATATCAGTCATGTTATGTTGTAGATTTTCCTTGTTGTTACAGTGGGTTACCTAACCCATTACCACCAACACCTATAACAACAACAACAACATTTATACCATTAACAACAACAACAACATTTATGCCATTAACGACAACGACAACTTTAATCTATTAGTAGATAAGTTTGAAATACTTTTATGTGGTATTTATATTAAAACATTAAATGGAATTTACTATAGGTCAGAATTCTAGTTTACCTCTACTAAAATTACAAGTTGTTAAGGATGGTATGAAAGACTATAACTCTATGATGGAGTTCATAGAAAGATCATCTATTTTTTTTTCTATGGTAGATACATCAAATGGTATCCCTAAAGTTTATACAAAAACCGCAGGTTTTGTTGAGAAGTTAGAGATGGATTCAAATGCGTCACCTGAATACTATGTTTACTATAGATTTACCCTTCAAGACACTAGTAGAATTGGGAGATATGAAGGTCAATTTGTCTTTATAAATGATACAGGAACTTTAGTGTTACCGATTAGGGAACCTTTGTTTATAAATGTTGTTGAAAGTTATATTGCAAATGATTTACCATATAATAATTGTTATACATTAGAATATACTTGTTGTGTGACTCCTTTTCCAACACCAGAACCGACAAAGGTTTATCCTGTATTATCACAGACACCAACTCAAACACCCACAAATACACCAACTCCAACACCAACTCAAACACCCACACCAACACCCTCATTACCAATTGAGGTCTTAATAGATCCAATTATTACTGAAAATAATGAATATATTAATGTTGGTAATAACGAATATTTAATGTTCTAAATAATAAAGTAAAAATATTTATAAAATAAAAAAATGGCACTAACAGGTAAAACAATATCAGAATTAAACTATCTATCCGCTGCAACAAGTAATACTCTTTTTCCTGTAGAATTGAGTGGCATAACATACTACGTTCCATTTTCAGGTATGAGTGGGGTTGTGGGAAGTAGTGGTACTTCAGGTTCAAGCGGTACTAACGGAACTTCAGGTTCAAGTGGAACAAACGGAACTTCAGGTTCAAGCGGTACTAATGGAACTTCAGGTTCAAGTGGAACAAACGGAACTTCAGGTTCAAGCGGTATTAACGGAACTTCAGGTTCAAGCGGTATTAACGGAACTTCAGGTTCAAGTGGAACAAACGGAACTTCAGGTTCAAGCGGTACAAACGGTACGTCCGGTACATCACCTATAGTCAATTATACAATTTACAAAGTGTTGTTAAGTTATGGTGTAGGAGGATTATTTACAATTACCCAATTACAAAACACTATTGGTGATGGTAGTAATATTAGTCCTAACGACATTGAATGGAGTAACCCGTTTAATGGTGTACTTAGAGCCACTAAGACAGGTGCTTTTTCATCATCAAATATTCTTATAGAGATGCCAAGTATAAGTGCTGGTGGTAATGTTTATCTTTGCACTGGATCAAAGTCAACAACAAACTTTTTGACGGTAAACATGTATTTACATGACGGAACTCAAACAAGTACACCATACTTTAGTAATTTACCTATCGAAATAAGAATTTACTAATCAATAAATGTCACTATAAAAATGATATTTGACAAGAGTAATTTTTACTCCTATATTTATTTACGAAGGTAAATGTCGACCTTATTCGACAGCAAATACACCAAAAGTAAATAACCATGATATCACAAGAAGAAATAGAACAGTTTCTTCAGGGAAATGATCCTGAAGAATATATCGTAGCTGTAGAATACGATTATTTAACCGACAAGATTTTTAAAATAAAAGAAGTTCCAGGTAAAGGAAAACAGATCCAAAGAGATACATTAATATCTTTTGCTTGGGTAGGAGACTTACGAAGTCTTAATTTTTATTCAAAATCAAAAGCTTTACAGAAAGAAGCCATGTCAAAACATGGTATCATTATAGAAAAACTACGAACTGACGGAAACGATCGTTTAGAGAATGGTTTAACATTTCTTGTTAAGTCCATGAAAGGTTATAGAAACCTCATTCAGTTTTTTAGAGAAGGTGGAGTGGATCCGTGGGGTGAAAATGTAAGAGACCTCATCATGGTTCTCCCACCAGTTGAGCAATACCTCATCTCAAAAGAAAAACGACTATTCAAAGGATTTGAGGAATACAACGACATAACGAGGATGGTATTCGACTTGGAGACGACCTCACTTGAGCCTAAAGATGGTCGTATCTTTATGATCGGAATCAAAACAAACAAAGGATTTAAAAAAGTTATTGAGTGTACAAATGAAGAAGAAGAACGAAGAGGTATTACAGAGTTCTTTAGAATAATAGAAGAACAAAAACCATCAATTATTTCAGGGTACAACTCATTCAACTTCGACTGGTATTGGATTTATGAAAGATGTAAAATTTTGAATTTAGATATCAAAAGAGTTGCAAAATCTCTAAACTCTGAAAAATCTATTTCACAAAAAGAGTCCATGTTGAAACTTGCAAACGAGGTGGAGAAGTTTACTCAAACTCAAATGTGGGGTTATAACATAATTGACATTCTACATTCAGTAAGAAGAGCTCAAGCGATCAACTCTAACATCAAAGAAGCCGGTTTGAAGTATATAACTAAATATATAGAGGCTGAAGCTCCTGATCGTGTGTATGTTGAACATAGTGAAATTGGGTCAATGTATCGTGCGAAAGAAGAGTATTGGTTAAATATTAAAAATGGTAAATACAAAAAAGTTGGGGTAGACCCAAAGGTTGATGAGGTTTGCGGTAGACACTCAAAAATTTATATTAAAACAACTGGTGATGACATTATTGAGCGTTATCTTGATGATGACTTAGAGGAAACGTTAATTGTGGATGACGAATTCAACCAAGCAACCTTTCTATTATCATCATTGGTTCCAACAACATACGAGAGAGTATCTACAATGGGTACTGCAACATTATGGAAAATGGTTATGTTGGCTTGGTCATATAAATATGGTTTGGCAATACCACAGAAAAAAGAACGAAGAAGTTTTGTTGGTGGTTTATCACGTTTACTTAAAGTAGGTTATTCTAAGGACGTTCTAAAGCTTGACTACTCTTCACTATACCCATCTATTCAGTTAGTCCACGACGTGTTCCCTGAGTGTGATATAACGGGCGCAATGAAGGGGTTATTAACCTATTTCCGTAACTCTCGTATTATCTATAAAAACTTGGCGGCAGAATATAAAACCATAGATAAGAAGAAATCAACCTCTTACGACCGTAAACAATTACCAATTAAGATCTTTATTAATGCGTTCTTTGGATCATTGTCAGCACCACAGGTATTTCCGTGGGGAGATATTGATATGGGTGAGCAGATAACAACAACGGGTAGACAATACTTACGACAAATGTTAAAGTTCTTTAGTAAACGAGGATATAGTCCTCTTGTGTGTGACACAGATGGTATGAACTTTTCATTACCTGATGGAGGTGTTGATGAAAGATTTTATATAGGTAAAGGAAAAAATTGGTTGGTTAAAGAGGGGAAAGAATATCGTGGTTATGATGCCGATGTTGCAGAGTTTAATGATATCTTTATGAAAGGTGAGATGGGACTTGATTGTGACGGTACTTGGGATTCGTGTATTAACTTGGCTCGTAAGAATTACGCCACTATGGAACAAAATGGTAAGGTTAAACTAACAGGTAATAGTATTAAATCTAAGAAAATGCCAAAATACATTGAAAAGTTTTTGGATAAAGGGGTTCGACTTTTATTAAAAGGGGAGGGAAAAGAATTTATTGAGTGGTATTATGAATACCTACAAAAGATATTTGATCAAAAAATACCACTTGCTGAAATCGCATCAAAAGCAAAAGTTAAATTAACTATTGATGATTATATTAAACGAAGTAAACAAACTACAAAGGCGGGTAATTTAATGTCCAGACAGGCTCATATGGAACTTGCAATTAGAGATAAGATACAGGTAAATCTCGGTGATATGATTTTTTATGTTAATAATGGTACAAATGCATCTTACGGAGACGTTCAAAAAGTTAATGAGAAAATGTCTAAGAAAGATAAAGACGAATACTTCGCAACTTATGGTAAGATGCCAGTACTTGGTTCACACATAGAATTAAATTGCTATCGTATTGATCCGTCAGATTTAGAAAATAATCCTGAGATGTTAGGAGAATACAATATTCAGAGAGCAATCGCAACATTCAACAAACGTGTAGAACCTTTATTGATTGTGTTTGATGATGAAATTAGAGACACTTTATTAACTAAGAATCCTGAAGATAGAGGTTTTTACACAACAGATCAATGTAAATTGATTAATGGTAAACCATTTAGTCCTGAAGACCAAGACGACATTTATGAAAATCTAATAAAGATGGAACAAGGTGAAGTGGAATTTTGGATATCAGTAGGTATTGACCCTAACTATATATACGAATTGGCTGAAGAGGGGTGGGAACAACACATTTAATTAATAATGAAAATATTAAGGAAAAGGTTGTAAAATATTTTAGGTAATTTTTATCCCGTCGGAAGATAGGATATACCATATACCGTTGACATTTTGTAATTCAACACAAGCACCTTTACCAACTGATATTTCATCCCATTCCTCATCTATTTTATTTAGGTCAGGAATAATAGTACAATTGGTTAACGTTTTTATTTTTATCCGATCCGTAGTTGTTGAATCTAATGTAACTTTCGACTGAGATATTTCACGAACAATCAGTAAGTTTTCACCATTTGTTTTATACATTTCATCACTTATAACAATTGTATCAAATGTATTTAAACTTGCAGAACGGTTACCTCTAAAAACGGCTTTCCTAATAGGTTTATTTTTAAATATAATCATAAAATTAAATTACATAAATTTGTCTTGGCATCGCCCTAAACTTTAATTGTTTATTTAAGTTTTCTGCTAATAAAGCTTCCCTTTCCATAATTTTTTCGGGACGAAGTCTTGTTAATCTACCATCGACTCCAGTTAATTCCTCAATTAACTTAGACTTTTCATCTTTACCGTCTGTTGCCAACGTTGCGTAATCCATTGTTAGATCGCCATCTGGAGTTTTTAAACTACCACTGAACTTACCACGAACTCTTGCTAACGTTTCTTTACAGTATGCCGTAAACCATTTACGAACCCAAATTTGAGCGGGGTTGTTGAGTTTATACCAACTTATTTTCTCAAATGGAACATCTGAAGGTAATTTGATAATATCAGGATTATCAGACAAACATTTATCTCGATCTCCTTGAGATGTATCATAATACCAATACCATACTTGACCTTTAGCCATTTCGCCATTACCAAAATCAAACTTTCCACCTGGAGTGTTGAGAAGGTGTAAAGCTTTTTTTCCGCCTGGAAGTGCAGTTATGTAATAAGTTAAGTCTCCAGCGTAAATCCTTCTTTGAATATTTACTTCCTGCATTCTGAGTAGTGTATCAAATGCTGGTGTTAAGTAATAACTACCTGCCATGTTACCAATTTGTGCAAGGCCACCACCACCACCGATTCCTGTACCCGCACCAACACCGGCAAAACCACCTAAACCAAATAATGAGGTATTAAGAGTTGCTGGTGTAAACCATAATACTTCGTTGATTTCTCTACCTGCAGGTATTTCATAAATTTGTTGGTTAGGTACTAATTGTATGTAATCTTTTTTAATTTCCCAATCACCACCAGCTTGAAGACCTACAATTTTTGAGTACGCATAAGTGTATCTTGTCTCAAAGTCTAAACTCTTAGTAATAAACGCTCTCGATAAAGATTCAGTGTCAAGATTTAAATTATATAGTGATGTCCATTGTGATTCAATTAGCCAATCCTGAACATATTGAGAATAGTCGTCGATGGAATACTCCAAAAGAGTATCCATCATTTCGTCCTCAAGTTCAATAGATCTCAATGGTGCTCCTAATAAATGTCTTACTTTTTGGTAAAACTCACTTCTTTCGGGTTCATTAATAATTGCCATAGTATTTTCTTTATAAATATTATATTATCTATTTAAAAATGTTGGTTCTTCACTAAAGACCAATGTTGTTGTGCCTAATAGATTGTAATTTTTATTATCAAAAATTAAAATTTCTTTTTTGTTTACAAACGCAATTTTATCAATTTTTTTCTTTAACTTATAATCTTTCATATTATATGTAAAAACCACATATACATTTCTGTCTTTGTCTTTTTTGTAACCATTTAAAGGTTTAATCTGATAATTTATTCCATCTATTGTAACATCAACACCAAACCATCTATCCATTTTTGATCCATATGGATACGTCACTATATTTTTACCGTCAAATTTTTGTATAAATTCCTCAAATGTTTTTTTTTCTAAATCGTATCCGTTTTTTATTGATTTCCATTGACGATTAACCAATTTATTTGTAAACTCATCATCTGTTTTGAACAAATTAGACATCCAATTAATAATGTCTGTAGTGTCAACACCTGCGTTTGTATCTTGTTTAAATTTATCGTAGATCATTGTTTTAACCTCTTCTTTCGTGTCAAAAAAATTCATCACAGACCAATCTTCATTAGGATCATTAATTTGATCTCCAATAGTATAAACTCCCCTTAAACCAGGTGTAAAAGTAATATCATCACTAACCCAATTGTTAGGATACGTTTTTTGTAATGCTTTTTTTATATTAACGGGTGTTATACCTGCAGTGGTTAACCCTTCACCCATTTTTGATTTAACAAAGTTTGGATAATTATTATCCATAGTTTCCTTTTTCACACTAGCAGTATTGTTAGCGAACTTTACGTCTTGAATATCAAATAAAAAATCGCCTTCATGCCCTTGTAATAATATTTTTTTTGAATTCTGAACATCATCCTCGACAGGAATAATGTTGTTGAAATAATACTTTTCAGTTCTCATTTTTTTAAAAAACCCAATATTATTATACTTGTATTTTATTAACTCACTTTCAATAGTATCAGATTCTTTTATTATTTTTTTTTTATCAATTTTTCTTTTGGTCAAGTAAAGATCATTCACAAATTCCCAATTGACAACGTTCCAAAAATTTGATATGTATTCATCACGTTTGTTTTGATATTTCAAATAGTATGCGTGCTCCCAAAGATCTAAACCAAGGATAGGAAAACCACCTTTTTTTACAACATTCATAAGTGGGTTGTCTTGGTTAGGTAATGACATAATTTTTAATGTTCCTGTTTTATCTATATATAACCAAGTCCATCCCGAACCAAATCGATCCTTAGCGGCTTGATTAAATTCGTCTTTCATTTTTTTGATATTTCCAAAATCTTTTTTGATTTGTGTATAAATTTCTCCTTTTGGAATTTGTTTTTTTGGTGACAACATTTTCCAAAAAAGTGCGTGGTTGAAGGCCCCCCCTGCGTTGTTTCTAACACGATTGTCAAACTTACTTATAGATTTAATAATTTCTTCTAACTCCATGTCACCTTTTTTAGATAACAAAGCTTTGTTTAGTTTATCAACATAACCTTTATAATGTTTATTGTAGTGAACATCCATAGTTTTTGAGTCTATGAATTTTTTTAAAGACGAGTAAGAATAAGGAAGTTTCTCAATTCCAATTTTCTTCATCTCCGAAATCAAATTACTTTCAATAGATTTTTTTTCAACCAAAACAATTTGTTCTGTTAAGAGGTCTATTTTAGATTTCAATAACTTACTCTCGTACATTTTTTTTTCAAATTTTGGATATTTTTTTTCAAACATTTTAACAATCCTTCCTGCAAATGCGTTTGCTTCATCTTCATTTTTTCCACCAATATCAGGTCCTTGTTCTCTTTTTTGAACTTTTCTTTGATATTCATGCACCCACTCATGTGCCAGTGTTCTCATAATATCTCGAATTAATCTATTTTTAGACAATATTTTAAGTACTGATTTGTCTGTACGAGAACCCGTTGACATTTTACCTGTCCTATTGCCAATAAATTTTATAGAAACATCGGTTTTAAGTGGAAACTTTTCTTGTAATAGACTTACAAACTTTTTAACAAAGTCTTTGTCTTCGTCTTTAAACTTAGTATCAGAATAAAAAAAGTTTACTTTCATTATTGATAAATATCTCTATCGGTTCTTATTTATCATAGAAAGTATCTCTTCGGCTACGTCACCAATATTTTCTTGAACTTGATCCCCCATAACAGTTTTAATAATTTGTTTTTTACGATTCAAAATATCATATATTGCACCCTCTATTGTATTTTCATATAAAGGATAATAAACCAATACATTATTTTTTTGACCATAACGATATGCCCTATCTTCCGCTTGGGAGTGTTCTGCCGGAACAAATGATAAGTCATTCATTATTACAACCTCAGCAGAGGTTAATGTTAACCCAACACCAGCCGCTTTTATATTTCCAACAAAAACTTTGATTTTTTCATTATTCTGAAATTCATCAACAGATTTTTGACGATTAGGTTTAGAACAACTACCATCCAAATAAACCGCTTGTTTTTGAAAATGATTATAAATTACTTGAAGAGAGTCGGTAAAGTTTGTAAATATGATAACTTTTTTGCCTTGTTCTATTATGTTTTCTATAATCTCTATTGTTTGTTTTGTCTTTTCTAAGGCAATAACTTTTCTAACTTTCATTAATTTTGAAAACTGAACCGTAAGAGATGACGACTCTTCAGGATTTTTGTTATACCATTCATAATAGTCCCCCATTAGTTCCTCGTATTCTTTTGACTTTAAACGAAGATATATTGGAGAAATAATTTTATCAGGAAGATCCAAAACATCTTCTTTTAATCTTCTTAAGATTTGTTTTGACGTACGATCCCTTAATTCGTCTAAGTTAGATGATCCCGTAACATTCCAAACTTTTCTTTTTCCTGCCATAAATTGATACCCCTGACAATAACGAATAGCGTAAGCCATCCAATTTTGGGCAACAGGAGATTCAATAATGTTTAGTAAGTTATAATAGTTCATTGGACGAGAAGTCATTGGAGTTCCCGTTAATAACCAAACCCTTTTTATATCCTTAACAAAATGATTTATAATTTTTGTTCGTTGAGCTTGGGGGTTAGATATCATATGTGCTTCATCCAAGATTACCAAATCAAAATTAGATTTATTTAATAATGATTGATCTTTTTCTTTTGTGTTGTGAAAATTTTTGAGAATATCATAATTAACAATTACAAAGTCGTGATCAGATGAGAATTTTTTACCTTCTGCAATATAAATAGGTCTATCTGAATAATTTTCAATTTCACGTTGCCAATTAATTTTAAGTGACGCCGGACAAATAATTAAAATCTTTTTTGCTCCCGTTTCTAATGCGGCGATAATTGTTGAGGTTGTATTATGAGTTACAATACAATGTTCGGTAACATATAGTTTATCTGGTGAATCAACAGAAATGCAAACACTATCTTCAAACCCAACCTTTTCAATATTTTTAATATATCTACCAGTTGGGTATTTTTTTGGTTCAATATATCTTTTAGACTTTCGGTTTAATCTAAAAGGATTCATACCCTTGGGAAGTTTAATATTAACTCTATATGCTAATTTACCTTTCTTTTTTTCACCATTATGTGTATAGGTTGGGATACGAGTTTTTACTCTCGCAATACCACCTAGTGTTTGAACAATCTCAACAACATCATCACAGAGTTGTTTTGATACGGTACAAAATTCGGTACCAAGAAATGACCCACTATTGTTAAACATACAATGTCCATCAGTATCCATTAGTCCTTGTAGAATAGATAATCTATTTTCAATTGATGAATATTTGTATATTTCTGGAATGAACTTGTTGTGGGAACGAGTATGTTCAATACCTAAATCATACAAAGAAGTACCAACATTAATATATCCATTTCTTCTATTATCTTGTTGTTTGTTTTCTTTTAAACCAAATAAGACAAATAAATCATCATAATCATCTTTATGAACTGAAAATCTAATATTTTTTTTATTAAACGAACCATCACCTAAACTAAGTCCTAACAAATAAGGGTCAATCGGAAGAATATCATTTCTTTCAAACCGAATTGGATTAACGATTGGAATTTGCCATTTGTTATTTCCATTCGGTGATTTATAATAAGTTTCGATTTCATATTCCTTATCTTTATTATAATCAATACCATTAACTTTAATTTTACCACCTTCATACATTTGTTTTGTTGATAAAACTAAACATTTTTTTTGTCTTTTATTTTTTCTATTTTTACCATAATTGGGAGATGAAACAGACCATAAATGTTCGTCACCAGCTAAAATTGAAAATCCGTCATTGAATGTAATTTTATATGTTTCTTTAACACCTTGCGGGAATACACCAATTACATTATGAGGTCTACCATCACTACCAATAACCTTATCACCAATTTTAATGTCACCGATTTTTTTAGTTCCTGTTGGTGTATAGACTGGTGTTTTTAACGGTAAAAACTTGCCAAGTCCCATATCGTCTGCAAGAATAAATCTTCTTGATCCTGTTAATTTTTCTATTGCTTCTTTTTGATGTTCTAAGGGAGGTCTGTGGGCATATTTGGAATAATCAATATTAACTTTTTCAACGGTATGTGATTTAATTAATGAAGATTTAGGAACCCAAAATTCTGTTAAAGGATCCTTTTCAAAGAACTTACCCCAAATATGATATGATTTTTCTTTTTCAACTAATAATTTCTCAATGTAAATTTTTTCAGGAGTTTCCATCAAATATCTTTCCTCGGCAAACTTCTTTGCAAAATACGTATCAAGATCAACCCACTTACGAGCAACCTTAGGAACCGTATCAAAATAATTTATAATGTAATCCGATTGAGTTCTTGTTGGGTAAAACTTTTTATTAGTTTCTTTTTTTGTTTTTAGATACAATATATGATTGTTGGCACCCGAATACGAATCCAATAAGGACAAAGCTTTATGCTCTATTGGTGACGGGGCAACTTCCAAAATTTTGTTTTTTATAAAAATAACAATAAAAAAGATATTTATCAATAAATACGACAAAATGGAGAATAATGTTCCTATAACAAGGTTAGGTAAATTTTTTGGGGATACCGATTTTAACCTTGAGGTTGAGATGGGTCAAGAGTGGTTGGTTGGTGATATGAATTTCACTTGTGTACTTTATAGAGTTGATAAAATAAAAACCAAAATTGATGATGTATATGGCGAAACGGTTAAAGATGGTATTAAATTTTTACCTCCCGTTGAGTTCAACGCATATATTTCAATTGCGGCACCTGAAAATAAATTCTTGGGTTCCACAAAAATGGATAACCTTGAGCCAGGTAATATTACAATGTCGGTTTATTTAAAAACTTTAGAAGATTTAGAAATTGACATTCAGTTTGGTGATTATGTTGGATATTATGATACGGAAAAGTTTGTGAGGTATTACACCGTAGTTAATGATGGTCGTGTCACTTCAGATATAAAACATACTTATAAAGGATATAAACCTTTTTATAGAACAATAATTGGATCACCTGTTGGACCAAACGAATTTAGAGGATTATGAAAATAATTGCTGACGAAAAAGAAGGGTTGTTAAAAAATAAAATTAACAATTTAATTGGTAAAAAAGTAATGTGTTATTATGACTTACATAGACACACATTTTCGGTAACTTATAAAGGACTTCTTATGTTAAAGGCTGACTATTTAAAATTAAATAATGTTGAGTTTAGAGTAAGACAAGGTGGGAAACAAAAAGTAAGAGACGAAAAAAGAAAAAATGTTCATGCATTTGTTATTGGTAATTTAGATGATTATTGTGAATTTCCTTGTGGGAATATTCCCGTACCTAAATCAAACGATGTGGTTACATACAATCCTTACAAATATGATTCTTTTGTTATTAAAGCAACGAAAGAACCAATTTATAAGTTAAATGAAATTGAAATGATTAACATTAAAGATAAAATATTTTTAATAAACTAATATGGGATTACCTAAGAAAATAAAAAAAGATCTATCATTAATACCTAATAAGACACTTCTTCCTAGACGGCATGAGATTGCCGATATGATTTCGGAAGACGGCACTTATTTACCTAAAAGTTTATTACATGCTGATTTAGATAGAGGGTTTTTAGATTTTGTTAAAGACGGACTTAAAACCGTAGTTGAAGGAAAAACGGTACCAATGGTGGATGTTTTAATAACAACACAAAATTGGGCTCAATTTGTTGAGACATGGAACTTTGAAAATATTGATAAGAATGTTGAGCCACCATTTATTACGGTGATCAGAACGCCTGAAGTTAAGTATGGTAATAACCAATCGGTTATGTATAATATCCCAAACAGAAGATTATATTACTATGCTAAAGTACCAACTTGGGATGGACAACGTCATGGGATGGATATTTACAAGATCCCGCAACCTGTACCAGTTAATATAAAATATACGGTTGCAATTGTTTGTAATAGAATGAGAGAATTAAATAAATTCAATCAAGTTGTATTAGAAAAATTTGCATCAAGACAAGCTTATCAAACTATTAAAGGACACTATATTCCAATTATAAATGATGAGATTTCTGATGAATCAATTATGGATTTGGAAAAGAGAAAAGTATACATTCAAAAATATACTTTCACAATGATGGGATTCTTAATTGATGAAGATCAGTTTGAGGTACAACCTGCGGTTACAAGAATATTCCAAATATACGAAACTGAAAGTAAAATTAAAAAAAGAAAACCTAAAAAAGAAGTTCCTAATTCACCCCAAACCGCAACTTTTATGTATTCAGATATTGACACAGAAAAGGAGGAAACTTTTCATTATACCGTTAATATGTGTTTTATGGGTAGTAAAAACGTGGATTCATATTCTGTTTTTATTAATGGTGATTACTATGGTGATGATGTGTTAGTAATATTAGTTAATAATGGAGATGTAGTTAAAATAACAATTAATAAAGATAATCCTTCTGAACAATCTTCAATAGTATTTACTGAAGAGTTACTTTAATCTTCCCCGTATATATCTTTTTTTTCCTTACATTTTTCAAAAATAAGGTTCTCCAAAAACTTATACATTTTAATACCACGTTTATCGCAATACTTTTTTAGGGTTTTGTGTGATTCAACCGAAATCTTCAGGTTTTTTATCTTCTTAGTATCTTTATCCATAGGGTAGAAAAAAGGCAGAATAAAATCTTACCAAAATATAAATACTTTCTAATAAGTAAAGTTTTTCGTCAAATTATTAATATTTATATAGTAAATAAAATTAAAACCAAAAAATAAACTAAATTATGGCAACTAAAGGTAAAGTATTCGTATCACCTGGTGTTTATACTTCTGAAGTGGATTTAAGTTTTGTGGCTCAAAGTGTGGGAGTTACCACATTGGGTATTGCGGGCGAAACTTTAAAGGGACCAGCTTTTGAGCCGATATTCATCAAAAACTATGATGAATTTCAAACTTACTTCGGAGGAACATCTGCAGAAAAATTCATAAATACACAGATTCCTAAGTATGAGGCGGCGTACATAGCAAAATCATATTTACAGCAATCTAATCAATTATTTGTAACAAGAGTTTTAGGACTTTCTGGTTATGACGCAGGACCATCATGGTCAATTATAACTAAAGCAAATGTAGATCCAACTACTATTGACTTTTATTGTGAAACACCACAAATAGTTGAGTGTTTACCTTATTGTGATCCTGCGGATTATATGGTTGTACCTTATATTGTTCAATTTACTGGATGTACAAACTCACCATCAACTATTAGTTATATAACTACTTTTCCCGATGAGATTGAAACTATATTAACTACTCAGTTTGAACAATTCAATGGAGATGTATCAACATTAGAAACTCAAATCAATAATATGGTTTTTGATGTAATTACCGATGCTAACCCATTTACTGCCCAAACTAATACAATTGATTATTTTGGAACAATTTATGGTCCTGATTATGATACATTATCAACAATTTTCACAAATGAAACTAATGTTTATAATGTTCCTTCAGTATCAAGTACTGAAACTGATTATGAATCACCATATAACGATCCTTGGTATTATTCATTATTTACAAATAATGGTAATAATAGTTATTCGGGATTCTCATTCTTTGCTTATGTTGATGATTTGCATTTAATACCAGTAACTGTAACAACAACAGTTCCATTTACACCGACACCAACACCGTCGGCAGTTAATCCATGTGCTACGGCAACACCATTATCATCACCGACACCTACACCAACTGCAGTTAATACTAATTGTTATACAGGTACAATTAATGGATCGGTTTATTATTATACAGGTACATCATATACTAACTTTGATGATTTAGTTGTTGGTACATTAAGATCAAGAGGTATTGCAACATATTCAGACTCAACAAATCCATTGTTTGAAGTGACGAATATCAATAACGTAAATTTAAATATGTCAGGACAATATGTGGGTGTTCTTAAAAATCCATATTTACCATTTGTTGTTAATGTTACAAATGATGATGGAACTGCATTCTCTTTTGAGACATCATTTTCGATTTCAGATTCTAACTACATTTCTAAAGTTTTTGGATCTACTAACTTCCAAAAACCAAGAAAGAATGTTCCTTTATTCTTAGAGGAAAAATTCCAAGCTTTATTAAACTATGGGTGGAACAAAGGTTTCATTAGAGGTTTGAGTTCAAATTTAATTGAATTAGATTCCGCACAAAGTGGACAACAAGATAGTATTGGATGGTACTTAGATAGATACCAATCACCAAGTACCCCTTGGATTGTATCTGAATTAAGAGGTACCAAAGTATTTAACTTGTTCAAGTTCTACTCAATTTCTGATGGTAACTCAGCAAACTCTGAAATTAAAGTTTCAATTATCAATATGTCATTCTCCAATGGAACGTTTGATGTAATTATAAGAGATTATTACGATTCAGATGCTAACCCTACAGTTTTAGAAAAATTTACAAATTGTAGTATGGATTTAAATCAAAATAATTTCATCGGTAAAAAAATAGGTTCATTAGACGGAGAATATGCGTTGAACTCTAAATTTGTAATGGTTGAAATTGATGAGGACGCACCTATTGATTCATTACCTTGTGGTTTTGATGGATATACATTCAGAGAATATGCTGATGTAACACCTCCATTCCCTGTATATAAAACTAAATATGATTTCCCAGGTGAAATTATTTATAATCCACCTTTTGGTTTTACAAGTGGTAACGATGATGCAATCAGATCAAATGGTGATAACGTTAGAAGAACTTATTTAGGTTTCTCTAATAACATCGGATTTGATACAGACTTTTTCCAATACAAAGGAAAAAGAGCTCCAATTGATTTATGTAATATTGATGGAGTTGAGTGGTCATACCAAACAAAAGGATTCCACATGGATAAAGATGCTAGTGTGATTGAAATCGGACCAGCGTTTACAACAAGTGGAACACCTAAATACTATGTTGGTGATGCTACATTCCAACAAGAACCTACAAACGAAACAAGTCCATATTACAGAATTTACTCAAGAAAATTCACAACAATGTTCTATGGTGGTTTTGACGGATGGGATATCTATAGAGAATACAGAACAAATTCAGACAAATTTGTACTTGGTAGAAATGGATTCTTGAATGGATCTTGTCCTTCATCAAGATATCCATTAGCAACAGGGTGGGGAGCATTTAAACAAATCTCTATCGGAGATGGAACACAAAGTTTTGCAAATACTGACTACTACGCTTACTTATTAGGATTTCAAACATTCTCTAATCCTGAAGCGGTTAACATTAATGTATTTGTATCTCCAGGTATTGACTACGTAAACAATACTGACTTAGTTGAGGCTACAATTGATATGATTGAAAACGATAGGGCTGATTCACTTTATATTACAACAACTCCAGATTACGATTTGTTTTTACCTACAACAACAGGAGGAGATGGAATGATATATCCACAAGAAGCGGTTGACAACTTAGAACAAACAGGAATTGACTCCAATTACACGGCTACTTATTACCCTTGGGTGTTAACTCGTGATAGTGTGAACAATACTCAAATCTATATCCCAGCAACGGCTGAGGTAACAAGAAACTTGGCATTAACCGACAACATTGCATTCCCTTGGTTTGCGGCGGCAGGTTACACAAGAGGTATTGTAAACTCAATCAAAGCACGTAAGAAGTTGACTCAAGAAGATAGAGATACTCTTTACCAAGGAAGAATCAACCCAATTGCGACCTTCTCTGATGTTGGTACAGTAATTTGGGGTAATAAAACTCTTCAAATTAGAGAATCAGCTCTTGATAGAATTAACGTGAGAAGATTATTACTACAAGCTCGTAAATTGATATCTGCAGTTTCTGTGAGATTACTATTTGATCAAAACGACGAACAAGTAAGGCAAGACTTTTTAAATGCAGTTAATCCAATCTTAGATGCAATTAGACGAGACAGAGGTTTATACGACTTTAAAGTTACGGTTTCAAGTGACACTGAAGACTTAGACAGAAATCAATTGGTAGGTAAAATATATATCAAACCAACTCGTTCTTTAGAGTTCATAGATATAACATTCTACATCACTCCAACAGGAGCATCGTTTGACAATATCTAATCATACAAATAAATTAAAGGAAAAGGGGAATTTGTTCCCCTTTTTTTATTTTACTAATATTTATTAGTGTATGAAAGATTACCACAAAATTATTGTTAAAGAAATTATCAAC
>SXGT01863518.1_pt1 | contig 18268 bp, 16 predicted proteins | sample 3176221 | NCBI WGS metagenome assembly SXGT01 (sample SAMN11356862, study PRJNA531348) | freshwater metagenome | isolation source: freshwater sample F1-120 | place: China: Fuxian Lake, Yuxi | collected 2017-12-25
GACCCGGAAGCTAACGGCGGACAACGCCCAGCCGAAGTCGGTTGGGTTCTTCTTCGCACTCGGTCACGCCGCGATCGTGGTGGTGTTGGCACTGCTGGTGATCTTCGCCGCGAAGGCCGCCGGTGCGCTACTGGATGATGACTCGCCGGCCCGCCACCTGCTGGGGATGGTTGGCACGCTGGCATCCAGTGGATTCCTCTTCCTGATCGCATTCGTCAATGTGGTTGCCCTGATTGGTATTTGGCGGGTTTTCACGGCACTTCGGAGCGGTCGTTTCGATGAAAGTGAACTCGAGGACCGGCTCGATAATCGTGGCGTGCTGGCGCGCCTCCTGCGCCCGATCATGGCGCGGATCAAACGGCCGCGGCAGATGTTCGCCGTCGGCGCGATCTTCGGCCTGGGATTTGACACCGCGACCGAGGTAGCACTGCTTGCGCTGGCGGGAACCGGAGCAGCGGCGGGTCTTCCGTGGTACGCGGTACTGACGCTACCGGTACTGTTCGCCGCGGGCATGAGTCTGATGGACAGTGCGGACGGGATCTTCATGTCCGCGGCCTACGACTGGGCATTTGCGAACCCGATCCGCAAGATCTACTACAACCTGATCATCACCAGTTTGTCGATCACGGTGGCCGTACTCATCGGGAGCATCCAATTCGTCTCCGTCGCCCACGACGATTTCGGTTTGGCCAACCCGGTTACCGATTGGGTGAGCGCGCTCAGCCTGGACAACGTCGGGTTTATCGTGGTCGGACTGTTCGCGATAACCTGGGCAGCGGCGGTCGCTTTCTGGAAGTACGGCCAACCCGAACGGCGTTGGCAGCCACTACCCTGAGTGCGCCCGATTCAGCGCCGGGTGCGGGCCAGTTCACGAAGCATGGCGTTGTAGGCCTCCAACTCGTCCTCGCCGTAGGCGGCATCCGCGTGTCGGTCGGCGCGGATCCCTGCGCGTCGATCCTGCCGGGCCCACTGCGCGACCAATGCGACGACCACCATGATTAATGGCACTTCGCTTGAGCCCCAGGCGATCGCACCGCCGAGATGCTGATCGTCGTTGAGGTTGGATACCCACGGCAGGGCGAGGCCCCGGTAGAAGTTGCCCCCGATGGTCGAGTTCATTGTCATCGTGGCGATGCCGAAGAACGCATGAAATGGCATCGCGGCGAACAGCAGGACGAGTCGACCGATGAAGGGCAGTCGGTGCGGGCCCGGATCGATACCGATGATGCCCCAGTAGAAGAGGTAGCCGGTGATCAGGAAGTGCACGCTCATGGCCTCGTGGCCCCAGTGGTACCCAACGAGGGTGTCGAACACCGGCGTGAAGTACACGGCGTAGAGCGAACCGACGAATAGGACGAATGCGATCACCGGATACGAGGTGATCGAGGTGATCGGCGAGTGCACGACACGCAGAATCCATTCCCGCGGACCCGGTGGTTGTCCGGGGCGGGCGGCAGGCAGTGCCCGCAGTGCCAGGGTGACCGGCGCGCCCAGAACCAGCAGCACCGGAACGAACATGTTGAGCGTCATGTGCTCACCCATGTGCACGCTGAACATCGCCGATCCATAGGCGCGCACTCCCGAGGAGGTCGCGACGAGCATGGCGGCGCAACCGCCCAGCCAGGCCACCAGGCGGCCGACCGGCCAGCGGTCGCCGCGGCGCCGAAGCGCAAGCACGGCGGCGAGGTAGCCCGCCGCCAACGCCAGGGCGGCCACGCCGAGAAACGTGTCGAAGCGCCAGAAGGTGAGCAGGCGCGCAACCGTCGGCGGGCCGGGAAGCTCGTAGCCCAGCAAGATATCCAAAATGCTGGGCTCTTCGGTCAGCAGCCTGGGCGCGGCCTGGACCGCCATCGCCGACACCGCCGCCAGGGCGATGAGTGCGGTGATCGCGGGCGGCAATACCGCGCCGACGAGTCCGATTCGGTCGGGTTGAATTCTTTTCTGCCGCAGTTCGATCAGCAGGACGCTCACCAGTGCCGCGGCGGCCCCCAACCCAAACCGGCCGTAGCCGGTGTCGACGATGTTGCCCGGACCGGCCAGCAGAGCCAGCAGGAGCGCACCGTAGGGCAGTGCGACCGCGGCGGCGACCATTGAGACCATTCCGGCCCGACGGCGGGCGGCCGGCGCGGCCGGTACGAGTGCCGCCGTGATCTGCACGCCCACCAGCACTGCGAGGGCGATCGCGAACACGATCATCGTGCTGGTGGCGTAGTCATGGTCGGCGCCTTGGCCGGCGTTGCCGGTGACGGGGACGGCAACAGCCCCCACGACGGCCGGAATCATCAATGCGACATGCCAGTCCCAGCGAACGGTGAGCCGCAACGCCACGGTCAGCACTGCCGCGCAGAACGCCACCACGATCCAGGCCCGCGCGGACTCGGAGGCGCCGACTGCGGAGCCCAGCAGTCCGCTGCTCAGCACCCGGGCCGGGGGAACAGCGGCGTCCGCGGCGGACTGCACCACGACCATCGTGAGTGCCGAGATGAGCCAGAGGGGGGCAATCCGTTCGATGAGCAGATGAGCCCGGAAGGCGGGCGGGTCGAGCACCCCGCGCTCGTCGGGGCGTGCGGTGATGAGCACGTAGACCAGTCCACCCAGACATATCGCACCGGCCACAGCAGCGGTGAAGCGGCCGACAATCTCAGCCGGCGAAGACTGTCCCGAGGACACGGCATAGGCCACCAGGGCGCCGATCGATGCCGCATACGCGCCGAGAATCGCCCATCCGGTCCGCGGTGGGACGGTCCTGCGGGTGGAATCCTCGGCCGTCATCTGCTCCCGTTCCCCGGCATCCTCGCCTCTCTAGCGTGGTGGCCAGTCTACGATCGCGGGTCATAGCGGATTGCGGTGCCGGGAACTTCCCCGGTACCACGTGCGACTAGTTGCCCATGAGAGGTCCCATCATCAAGCGAGCAAGCGCCCCGCGGTGATTCAAGATCTGACCCTGCGCTGGATCGTGACCCTGCTCTTTGCCCTGAGCGCGGCGGGGTGTGTCTACTCCCTCGCGATTGGCCGGCGCTCGGTCACCGGCGTCGTCGGGCATTCTCTGCACGCGATCATGGCGGTGGCAATGGCGGTGATGGCCTGGCCGAGTGGTGCGGAGCTTCCAACCCGTGCGCCGATGGTGTTCTTTGCGGTCGCGGCGATCTGGTTCGCGGTGATCGCGATCCGAGACGCCGCCCACCGGTGGGGAAGTAGCTATCACGCCCTGATGATGCTGGCGATGGCGTGGATGTACGCCGCGATGGGCGGATTGCCCCTGCGGCGGACGGACTCCTCTGTCATGGACATGTCCGGGATGGCCGGACCGCCGACGGATGGCGGGCACGCCGGGCACGCCGGGCACGGGGGTCACTCGGCTGGCGGTGCGTCGGCCGCCACGACGCCGGAATGGGTCGGTGTTCTCAATTGATCCGGGGTTACTCGGAACGTGCTCATAGACGTCGAACACGGCAAACGCGGAATCCTCTACGAACGGCTGATCGACATCGCCGACGCCCTCGACGTTCCGGTCCGCGACTTGTTCACCGAAGCGGAAGCTGCGGATGCCGATGCTGGGACGCCCCACCATGATGCCGGCAAGCGGAGATGACCCGCCAGAGCGCTCACTAGATTCGGCCGCTCTGGTTCGCTTCACAATCGAAAAGCGGAACCTACAGCTGCTGCGCCGCCGGCGGTCCGGTGCGTTATAGCCGAGGGCAGCGGGTGGTGAGGGTCCCGATGGCTTCGGTGAGTTCTAGACACGCCAGGTCAGTCGCCTGGGTTGGACAAGCCGACTCCGGTTTCGTAACCTTTCCGAGACCTACGGCACAGGGCAGCCCGGTGTGACGAGGGATCGTCGACCGCAGTCCGACGGCAGTCAAAGGATGCGAAAACGTGAAATCTCAGCCCCCGTTTGTGGTGAAGTCCGTTGCCTACAAGCAGGTGGTCGGGCTGATCATCGCGCTGATGACCTTTGGCACCGTCTGGGGCGGCGCCGCCCAAGCCGAGCCGGCCCAGGAACGGGCGAAGTTCGAGGAGTTGTCCCGGCAGGCGGAACAGCTTCTGGAGAATGTGCAATCGGCTCAGCTGGACCTCGACCGGAAGCTGCAGCAGCAAGGTGAGGCAGAACGCAAGCACGCTGAGGATCTAGCCGCCCTCGAGGCCGCCAGGGCGCAGGTATCCACCTACCAGGGCGCTGTCGATAAATTCGCTGCGGCGCTGTACATGGGGCAACGCGCCGACGGCTTCAACGCGATCTTGACTGCTGCGTCACCGATGAACTTCATCGACAGGGTGTCCATCCAGCGGGTGATGGCCCTGGAGATGTCCGAACAGCTGCAGAGCTTCCGCCGGATCGAGCAGGAGGCGCTGACAATCCAGGCCGCCTCGGCGAAATCCGCGGCCAGCGCCGAGGCGGCTGCTGGCGAGGCCTATGCCGTCCGAGCCGACCTGCAGAGGAAGCAGTCCGAACTGCAGAGGCAGGTCGCATCGGTCAAGGCGACCTACGCGGTGCTGTCGCCGCCGATGCAGGCGGCGTTGGGTCCGGGGGCGGCCATCCCCACGGTCGGGATGGGCGGTCTGGTGCCCGGCGCGAGGGCCCTCGCGGCGTACATCATCGCGACCTACCCCGGTGTGCAGTCCATCGGTGGCGCGCGCTCAGACCCGCTGCCGGATCACCCCAGCGGCCGCGCCCTTGACATCATGACCGGTTCGGACATGGGGTTGGGGGACGCCATCAACGCCGACCTGCAAAGTCAGGCCGGACGGTTCGGCATCGCGTACACGATGTGGCGGGTGGCCAACCACTTCAACCACGTCCACGTCACGGTCGGCTGAGCGCGACTAAGACTCGTCGCTTCTCTGGATTCGAACGCCTCTCCAAAATTCGCTCGACCGCTGCGGCCGCGCCAGTGCCCAGAAGACCACCCGCCCCACTCGGGGGACGATGGCAGCCCCACGGCATGCGCCGCTTGGATGGGCTGCCTACCATGGGGCGGCGTGTTCCCACCGCCACCGATGCCGCCGCCTTAAGGGAGAGTTCGGGGTTGCGTCGAAGACTTTTGGATGTGCGGCCTAAAGGGAAGCGGCTGCTGGTGAATCAACTGGCGATCTAGCGCCGACCTTCGCCGATGGATCGCAGCCAGCGCCAGCGCCGCCTCAGACATTAACTGAGCGTCGGAGTTCATGCCGCCGTACTCACGCTGCACCCGCCCGATGACCGCGCGGGCCCGTTGGTGGTGTCGGTATCTGCTGGCGTGTTTTCCGTCGTCGCGTTCGTCTTTCCATGGTGGCCGTCGGATTGGAGTGCTCAGGCGAAGCAGATCAAGACACCCGACAGCGATAACGCGACGATTGCGAGCGGTGTCGCGGCCATCGCGGCGACCGCTCCGCTTAGGGTGACGCGGGTTTGAATGCGAGCCAGCCCATATTGTGGATCCGAGAGACGCTCGGCACGAACCAGCACGGCAGTGGTGGCTGCTGCCAGTCCATGCGCGGGCGTGATGGCGCCCGACAGGGCCAGCAGGCCTGCGAGCAGAGGCTGATGCCCGTGATGACGAGCGGCAGCATCATCGGCACACATTTCCAGCAGGGAGCTGATTTGCGCGGCCGCACTGGAGAAGAGTGCGACTTTGGGCAGCGCAGCAGTCAGGCCGCGCATCGCTGCGACGATGTAGGCGTGGCGCCCATCGAGATGAGCACGTTCGTGGGCGATCACCGCGGCGAGGGGTGCGTTATCGAGTGCGGCCAGCGCGGCAGTGGTTATGACGATTGCCGGTGGGCGGCCCGCCACACAGTACGCGGCAGGTTCGGAAGCCTCGATGACCACCACGTAGCTGCCGACTGACCTACCCACCAGACGGACGGCGGCGGCGTGCTCGAATGTTTTCGTCCGCATGCGACTCAGGGCGCAGCCAACCCGCACGCAAATAGCGATCAGAGTCCCCGCGGCCATGGCCACCGCGACCGTCGCGACGATCCGCGCCGGCCAACCCGCGTGACCATCGAGTATTTCGCGAAGTCGCGCGAGACACGACACAAGGAGCCCGTCGGGCTTGCCCCAATGCCCGGCGACTTCGATCAGCAGCAGCGCGATCGCCCCAACCGAGGATCCGATCACTGTCACGACAGCTGTCAGCCAGGCCGCTATCGACAATCGTGGGGCCTCGCCTCCGCCAGTGATGCGAAGCAACAGCTTCGGCCCGCCCGCCAAGACCGCCACGGCGTAAAGCAGCAGTGCTGCTGCGACCGTCATTTCCGACTCGACTTACGCGCTAGGCGCCGCAGCGCTGCGCGCAGGTCTGCGGATTCCTCTGCATCGATTTGCGCTACGAAATGGCTGAGGATCGCCTCTGAGCGTCCGCCACCGCTCAGGGCCTCCAACATCAGCCGGGCACTGTGTTCTTCGCGAGTCAGGGTTGGTCGGTAGCGATAGGCCTTGCCGTCACGCTCGCGCGACAGCCAGCCCTTGCTGTGCAAGTTGTCCATCGTCGACATCACCGTGGTGTACGCGATGTGGCGTTCAGCGCGCAACTCGTCGAAAATCTCTCTGACCGCGGTAGCGGCATCAGGGCTGCGATTCCACAGACGATCCATGATCGCCGCCTCGAGTTCTCCAAAGCCACGCACCCGCGCCATGACGGACCTCCTGAACTAGTCAGTAGATAGCTTACGGTGCCCTCAACCGTCAACCCCTTCACGTTCGACCGACGTGCGCCCCCGGCGTCGCTGTCAGTATCGTCATGGAGTCAGTCAGCGTTCAAGGCCTTCAGGCCCCGGCTTGCTGACCGGATGACACCAAATTCAAGTGATTTGGGGCGCAGTCGCAGTCGCGTCACCACCTACGGCGGTCGGCGCCTAGTGGCTGCCGTTGGCATGCCATCACGGCGGCGGCTGTAACGACGGATGAACGCGCAGCGGGGGTAAGCGCAAAGCCGGTCTGGCGATCGCTGCCGACGGGGCGAATCAGCCAGCGGATGCCAGACACCGGCTCCGTTGGGCGAGATCGACATTCGGCTGGCCACCGGCTTCTTCTGAGAGCCCGTGTCGTATCGGCGAGCGTGTCGCGAAATAAGGTTGCCGGGTGGGCGCCGTGTCGAAAATGTGACAAAGGAGTGATCGAATTGCTAACGCGCGCTTACTCTTCTGCTCGCCGAATCACCAAATACAATCGTTTTGCTGATTGTGTCACTTCAACGGGAGAGGGAGCCATGCGGGCGGTAGCTCAACGTGTTCTCGCAGTGATCGTGACGGCGACGAGTGTGTTTGCGGGCCCGGCCGACGTCAGCCTGGCGGCGACCCGCGCTAATGCCGATGCCATCGCGTCGGTTCTACCCACGCCGGGCGAAGTGGTGGGTGTGGCGCACCCTGTGGTGGTGACGTTCACCACGCCCGTCGACAACCGGCCCGCGGCCGAGCGTGCCCTCGACGTCACGACGGTGCCCGCGATGACCGGCACGTACCAGTGGCAGGGCAGCGACGTCGTGCAGTGGGTTCCCGACCGATTCTGGCCGGCGCGGACCACGGTCGCGCTGTCGGTGGGAGGCCGGTCCACGACCTTGACCACGGGTGCTGCTGTTGTCGGTGTGGCCAACATCTCGGAGCGCACGTTCACCGTGACCATCGACGGAGTCGATTCGGGACCACCCGTTGCGCTGCCGGCGCCTCACCACCGGCCCCGTTGGGGAGAACGGGGTGTGTTCCCCGCCTCAATGGGTCGGCCGGAGTACCCGACGCCCGTCGGGATCTACACGGTGCTGGCCAAGGAACGCGATGTGGTGATGGATTCGAGCAGCGTCGGCATCCCCATCGACGCTCCCGACGGATACCTGCTCACGGTGGACTACGCCGTCCGCTTCACCAGTCGTGGACTCTTCGTGCACTCCGCTCCATGGGCCGTCAATTCGCTGGGATTCGAGAATGTCAGCCATGGCTGCGTCGGCCTGAGCCTCGAGGACGCCGCGTGGTACTTCAACACGGTCAAGGTTGGTGACCCGATAATCGTGCAAGAAAACAGCATTGAAGTCCCGCGGGCAGTGCCGTCCTGACGAGGTTCCGCACGATTCGTGGAGCCGATGACGAGAAACGAGCCGACGTGTCAGTAATCGCTGGCAGCCGAATTGACCCATCGTGGGGACTCGGCAGCCAATACAGACGAGGTTTGCATCGAATGTTCCGACGAACTCTGGTCATCACCGCGCTGAGCTGCATCCTGCTGCTCCTCGCCTCCGGCGTAAGCCAGCCGACCGCGACGGCGGCGTGTGAACCGTCAAACGGTGAGTGTGCTCTGCGTGAGCGAATCGTGGAGGCCGAACGGTACCTTGCGACCCGGCCCGGGACGATCGGATTCGTGTTGCGCGATCGCGCGACAGGTGCCAAGTACCGCAACGCCAATGCCGGCACACCCATCTGGACGGCATCGACGATCAAACTGGCGATGGTCGCCGACCTGCTCACTCGCGAGCGGACGGGCGCGCTTCGGCTCACCGATGCCGACCGGCGCCAGATGGTCGCGATGCTTCGCAGTTCCGACAACGCGGCGGCGGACGCATTGTGGTCGCGTTATGGCGGAACGGCTCAGGTCTTTAACGCGAACTTCCCGCGCTACGGCATGCCAAATGTGCTTCCCCAGAGCGGATTCGGTGACGTGTTCCCGTCCTGGGGGTACCAGAAGGCCACCGCGGACGACTTCGACGGACTCATGAACTACATCCTGACCGGACTCGCGCCGGCCGACGCTGCTGCGGTGGTCGCGGAGATGCAACGCGTCGACGGCAAGCAGCAGTGGGGAGTCTGGGGCGCCGGTGCTGCGATGACACCGGGCAACAAGAACGGCTGGTCACAAGAGCAAGGTGGATGGGTGGTCAACTCCGTTGGCTTCGCCGGGCCGCAACAGCGATACACCTTGGCGGTCATGAATGCGCTCGGCGACGAGGGCCGCTACGACGACGGTGTCGCCACGACAACGCAACTCAGCCGCATCCTGCTAGCGGATCGATGATGCGCGATTCGAGATGGCCATCCTAAGGGGTGTGGCTGACCACAAACGACATCAACCGCCCGATCACCCGCATCATGTCGTTGTTCACCGAGCGGGAGGTCGGCGTGGCGCCACAGCGGACGACGAGGAGTGGATCGTCGCGGCGTGCCGTGAGGCGTCGAAACTACCTCCGAGGACGACGTCATCGAGCACCGGATCTTGCACTGAAAGTGATCGACATGTTGGTGGGACGGGCATCCAGAAGGGGCTCAAGCACTCGCTGCCGATTTGCTCGACACCATGTTTCGGGAGACACTCGAGAAACAATCTGCCCGTCAAGTGACCGATTAGAGCAGGAAGCTTTTAATAGACGACTTGCCGTTACAGGCGGCGATGGTATTCGGCGGAATCTGGTTCTCCCACAACGAGTTCCGCAGTAGTCGGGGCGACGCCACCCCAAGCGGTTTCAGCCGACATGGCAACGTCCCCAGCAGCCTCGGCCACAGAAGAGTGGGTGCGCTTTGTGCGACGGGCCGTTCAGTTGAATCAGTGTTGGGCCAAGCGAAGATGAAACGGCGACCCGACGTACCACCATCGCCGGTGGTCGGCCGCTATTCCTTCAACGCTTGTTGAATCGCCGCCGACACATCCTGGTAGCTCCTGAATTCCAAGCGATTTCCGTCGAGGAAAAAGGTCGGAGTGCCCTGGACGCCGAGCGCCTCGCCGTCGGCGACGTCCAAGTTGATGCGATCGAGGGTTGCGGGGTCGTTGTAGGCTGCATCGAAGGCGGGCATGACAAGACCGAGTTCACTTGCAAAACTGCGGAATATGGAATCGGCTGGTTTCTGCTGCTCACCCCATTGACTCTGTGTCTCGTACATCTTTTTGTACATCGGCTCGAACTTGTTCTGCTGGGCTGCCGCCTCGACCGCGCGTGCAGCCCGCTCTGCGTTGAAGTGAGACGGGATGGGGAAGTAGCGGACGACGAAATTGACGCGGTCCCCGTATTCGGATCGAAGTTTTTCGACCATCGGGAAGGCCGCCCGACACCCCTCACACTCGAAGTCGAGGAACTCGACGATGGTGACGTCACTGTTCGGCACTGTGTTGAGGCGGCGGCTGTTATCGCGAACCAGTTGCCCCATGTCATCAACCTGCACTTGTGATCCAGCGGGGACGTCTCTATCGCGGGCCGAGAGGTAGACACCCGCGCCGATAACGAGGGTGACGACTGCGAAAGCCGTCAGCAGAATGCGCGTGAAAGGCGCCATTTGAGCAAGTCCTTCGTAGAAATCAGTGAACCCTTGATTTGAGGCAAGGCAGTGGGCCGCGCCCCTACGAAGGGGAGCGGGCTTGCGGAGATGCGTGCCAGTTGGAATTATATACGTAGAAAGACCGTAGGTCTATCGGCGCGGCGGCGGATGGACAAGAACGAGATTAGGAATGATCAATTTCTTGATCCCAGCCCGTTGGCCAGCTGGTCGCCGAGATCCGCGCAGGGTGTTGGTTGATGATGGCGACCCCCTCGGTGAAGGTGGGCCATGGGCTCAGCGGCGCCATCAGTGCCAGCATCCAAAGCTATTGGGACGCTTCGGTGTTGACTACATGATGTTGCGGACCTCAGATCATTTCAGCCCCGTAGGCGTCAGGATTTCGAATTCCAAGGTCGAGTTAGGTTCTGCGCAAAGCGTTTTGCCTCAGCATTCCTCGTTGTCTTTGCGCTTCGGGGTCGCCGCTGATCCCACACGGCTATGCTCGCGTGCCTGAATCGAGATCCCATCGAGTCCGCGCCGCCGCTTGGCCGAACTAGCCTCGAGCATCATGTACCGGTGGCGGCGGTTCGCCGCGCTCCTGACCGCGGTTGTTTTGATTTCGATGGCCTTGCCGGCCGGCCTGATTCCGGCCGGCACCGCCCAGCCCGACGTCAACCAGCCTTTGGCTGCCCCGCCCGGCGGCCCGGCACAGGCCTGGCTGGTGGCTGACATGGTCAGTGGCGCGATCCTCGCCGGCGAAGACGCCTATGGCGCCTACGCGCCGGCCTCAACCATCAAGCCGCTGCTGGCGATGGTGGTTCTCGATCAGTTACGGCCCGATGCCGCCGCGCGGGCCAATCAGTCCCACGCTCAGGTGGAATGCTCGTGCGCCGGGCTGGTCGCCGGTCAGGTCTATACCGTCCGGCAGTTGCTCGACGGACTGCTGCTGGTGTCAGGCAACGATGCGGCCAATATGCTCGCCGACATGTTGGGAGGCTATCGGGTGGCGGTGGCCAAGATGAACGCCAAAGCCGCCGCTGTCGGGGCCCGCTCTACCCGGTCCAACTCGCCGTCCGGTCTCGATGGGCCGGGATGGGAGTCGGTCAGTTCCCCGCACGACCTGGCGGTGATCTACCGCGCTGCGCTGAAATACCCTCTGCTGGTTCAGATCATGCACCAGCGTGCGGCACTGTTCCCGGACGGCAGGGGCGGGACGCGGCAGATCGCCAACCAGGACGCGCTGCTCTCCAGCTACCCCGGATTCATCGCCGGCAAAACCGGCTTCACCAACCTAGCCCGCAAGACCTACGTCGCGATGGCTCAGCGCAACGGAAGGCGACTGGTCGCGGTCCTGATGTACAGCCACGGCGATTTAGAAGGTCAGGCTCGATCCGTTCTGGACTGGGGCTTCAGCCTGGCCTAGTGCGCGGGATCACAGAGAGCACCCAGCCGCCACGCTTGATCAGCCGTTCGGATGCTCGGCCGCGTAGAGCGCCTCGGAACCGGGTACGGTGACCGGCACTGGCGGAAGCTGCCCTTCGTCACCACCGTTGCGCACGCGCTCATAGATCTCGACAGCGGTCTGCCGATACCGGCTGGGTCGACCGTCACGCTCAAGCAGCGAGGCCACGATCAGCACCTGGTATTCGCTCAGTCCGTGTTCCCGGGCAGCGAAGCGCAGCAGGGAATTCTGGTCGTATCGGGCCGCGCTGCCTGAGATCAACGTGGACAGAATCTGCGCGGGCGTGGCCGTCGGATCGACGTTCCATCTGCCCACCCCGATCAATCCCTCGAGTCGGTGGTGATCGCCGGCCATGGCCGCTACCGGATCGCGGGCCCAGTCGGGAATGCCCAGCGCCGCGGTATCAGACTGCGCGGCGCTTTGCCGCAGATCCTCAGCCGATACGCACCGTCGACCGCCCCCGGTCGGCACGCACGTCGCCTGGGCGATCTCGGAGAGCAATCCCGGTGTGACCGATCCGGTAGCCGGGTCGGTGACGTCGTCGAGCTGTCGGCCTGCCTGCACGGTGACTACTCCGACCCTGCTGGCCGGATCCATCAACTGTTCCACGACAGCGGCGGGCTGGCGCCCCGGTGAGACAACATAGAAACCCGGTTCCACGGTGTCGATCGGCGGCGTGCGTAACCGTGCCGCTGAGGCGAACGACTGCGCCGCGTCCACCACGCCCAACGCGGCCAACCGTTCCCCGACAGCCGGCACACTGTCGCCGGGGCGCACCTCGAGGACCACGTCGTGGTCGCGATCAGCGGTCACGGACTGCGGGGCAGCGCCGTCAGGGGCGAGCCACCCACCACTGGTCCATGTCACCGCCGCCGCCACGACGATCGCGCCCAGCCCGGCCACCGCAGAGAGCAGTCGCAGGCGCCGGCCGGCCCCCGGTCCAGCATCGCTGGGCTCGCCCATCTGCGTCAGCGGGTGCGTCGTGACACGGTCAGTGACATGCCCACCGAGCTGGCCCAGCCGCTCAGGCGGTTGGACGCGGGCCCCGCGGCGGGGGCGCTCATTGGGTGTGGCTGGTGACAACGGTGCCGCGACCCTCCCGTGTGTCGAGTTCCATCCCGGACCTCTCTACTATCGAGGTACGTAGATTTCGGGATACTCTACCCATCCGGCATCCCACCCTTCGACAACTGGCCTGGAGAGAATCGGTGACCCTTCCCCGCCCCGGACGCACGACAAGCTTGGTGGTCGTAGCGTTGCTGTGTGGCGTACTGGTCGGCGACGTCGCCGGGCTGCCGGGCTGCGGCGACGATTGCACGACCGCTACGGCCACCGCGGCGGTCCAGGTGCAGCCGGCCCCACCGACGCCGCCCCTGCTGGGTGTCTCGCCGTTCAACGGCGCGGAGGCGATCAACCCGCTCACCAAGCCGGTCGTGGACGTCGTGGACGGCACCATCACCGAGGTTTCCCTGTCCGACGACTGGGGTGACGTCGTCGAGGGCAAAATCTCCGCTGACGGCACCACCTGGGAGCCCGGCCGCCGGTTGGACTACGCCCGCAACTACACCCTGACGGTGAACAGCAAGAGCGGTGCCGGGGTGCCGCTGTCGCGCACGTCCATCTTCAGCACGCTGGTGCCCAATAACTATGTGATGCCCTACATCGAGGTGCAGGGCGGCTTCGCGCCGCGCGACGGTGTCCGCTACGGCGTGGGCACCATCGTCGTCGCGCATTTCGACGAGGCTGTCACCGACAAGGTTCTGGCCGAGAAGAACATGATCGTGCGGACCGACCCGCCGGTCGCGGGTACCTGGAACTGGATCAGCGACACCAAGGCGCACTGGCGGCCAGAGAACTATTACGCCCCCGGGACCCGAATCGACGTCGCCATCAACACCTTTGGCCTCGAACTCAGCGAGGGCCTCTACGGCCAGGCCGATGCCAAGGCCACGCTGACCATCGGCGACTCCCGCATCTCGGTCGCCAACGACATCACCAAACAGGTGAGCGTCTTCGAGAACGGTCGGCTGGTGCGGACCATGCCCACCTCGATGGGCCGTGGCGGAACCTCGACGCTCGGCGACAAGACCTTCTACTGGTGGACACCGCCGGGCGTCTACACCGTGCTGGACAAGGCCCAGACCATCATCATGGACTCCTCCACCTACGGTGTCCCGCAGGGCACCGCGTTGAGTTACAAGCGCACCGTGGGCTATGCCACCCGGATCAGCACCGATGGCATCTACGTCCACCACCTCGACGACACCTTGTGGGCCCAGGGCAACACGAACATGTCCTCGGGTTGCCTGAATCTCAACCTCGACAACGCCAAGTTCTACTTCGATCAAGCGCAACCCGGTGACATCTTCGAGGTTCTCTTCACTGGCGGGCCGCCGTTGACGCTGGGCCAGGGCGGTGACTGGTCGATTCCGTGGAACGACTGGGTGAAGGGCAGTGCACTCTCGGCGCGTAACGCGACCCCGCCGCCGGCGCCGGAAGCCCTCACCGCGCCCGCCCCCTAGTCGACTTCCTGGCTACGCGGAGTCGCCCGCCGTCGGCCTGGCGAGGCTGCGAGGTTCCGTAGAATGTCGCCAACCGCCTGGTCTCTGAGTCGGGGCCGTTTGGGTTAGTGGCGATTGGATCCACGGCCAGGGCCGATCAATTTCATCGGCGTGAGGTGGTAGGGCTGCCCGTGCTGGCGCCGGTTCGGTGTCGTCGTCCGTCTGAGCGCCCATCAGCTGGCGGCGGTTTCCATGGGGAGGCCGGCGAGTTTCCATTCGAGGATGCCGTCGGTGGCGCGTTGGGCGGTGATGCCGTGTTGGTGGAGGAGGCGGACGGCTTCGTGTGCGAGTACGCAGTAGCGGCCTCGGCAGTAGGCGACGATCTGGCGGTCGGCGGGTAGTTCGGCGAGGCGTTGGGCCAACTGGTCGAGGGGGACGTGGAGCGCTCCGGGGAGGTGTCCGGCGGCGTATTCGGGGTCGGGGCGCACGTCGAGAACTACGGTGTTGCCGGCCTCGATGCGGCGCAGGAGTTCGTCGCTGGCGACTGCGGTGGTGTCCTCGGGGCCGAGGTAGGCGCGGCGGGCGATGTCGGTGTGCGGGCGGTGGTGTTGGGCGACCCTGCGCAGGTTGTCCCACAGGCCGATGACGTCGTCGCCGGCCAGGGAGTAGAAGATCCGTTTGCCGTCGCGGCGGGTGTCGACCAGGCCGGTTTCGCGCAGTGTCTGCAGGTGCGCCGAGCAGGTGCTGACCCCGACCTGGATCGCGGTGGCAAGGTCATCGACGCTGCGGGGCCCTTGGGCGAGTAGGTCGAGCAGTTCCAGGCGGGTGGGGTTACCCAAAGCCTTGCCGACGGCGGCGAATTCGGCGAAGAGGGCGTTCTTGGCGAGGCGGTCACCCATGGGCGGTGTCCTTCGGCGCGGTGGTGGTGGGTCGGTGGGTTTCATACATTCTGAGTGCGACGATCAGACCGGAGGCGGCGGTGAGGGCGGCCACGGTCCAGATGGCGGCCCGGATGCCGAGGGCGTCGGCGACGATACCGGCGAGCAGGGCGCCGACGGCGAAGCCGCCGTCGCGCCAGAGCCGGTAGGTGCCGACGGCGCGGGCCCGCCAGGCCGGGTGGGCCACGTCGCCGATGCAGGCCAGCAGAGTCGGATATACCAGTGCGGTCCCGGCCCCGAGGATGACCGCGGCGACAGCCCAGATCGCGAAGGAATCACCGAGGGCGATCACACCTAATGCGATGGCCTGCAGCCACATTCCGCTGGCGATCATCCATTTGCGGCCCCATCGGTCTGAGAGGGCGCCGGTGATCAGCTGACCGGCGCCCCACACCGCGGGGTAGAGCGCGGCTAGTACGCCGATGCGCCCGATTGAGAGGCCGGCGGCGGCGAACAGGATCGGGAACAGGCCCCAGGCTAGGCCGTCGTTGAGGTTGTTGACCATGCCGGCTTGGCTGGCCGCGGACAGGGCGGGTTCGCGGAAGCTGGTCTGAATGAACACCTCCTGGTTGGTCAGTTCGCTGTGCAGGTGGTCCTGACCGGGGAGGGTGACGTGGGTGGCGGCCTCCAGTCGGGCGTGTTCGCGGGTCTCTTTGACGGCCAGGGTGGATAGTCCCAGTCCGAGTGCGGCGAAGGCGACACCGAGCAGAAACGGTGCCGGGCGCAGGCCGTAGGCCTGGGCGAGGTAGCCGGTGGCCAGGGCGGTGAGTGCGACGGCGCCGTAGCCGGCGGCCTCGTTGAGGCCCATCGCCAGGCCGCGGCGGTCCGGGCCGACGAGGTCGATTTTCATCACCACGGTCGTCGACCAGGTCAGGCCCTGGCTGATGCCGAGCAGCACGTTGGCGACGATGACCCATGTCCAGGACGGGGCCCAGATCAGCAGTAGCGGAACGGGAATCGCGATCAGCCAGCCGGCGATCAGTACGGGCTTGCGCCCGAATCGGTCCGAGAGGGTGCCGGCGAAGTAGTTGGTGGCGGCTTTGGCCACCCCGAAGACGAGGATGAACGACAGCGCCGCGGTGTAGGCGCGGATGCCGAACACCTTCTCGCCCAGAAGGGGTAGCACGGTGCGTTCCTGGCCGAGCATCCCACCGACGAGGGCGTTGACCACGACCAGCAGGGTGAACTGGGCGGCGTTCTGCCGCAGCCCCAACTCGATGCGCCGCTCGTGCGCGGGCGGCGTCACGAGCCGACTTCCACGGGCCGGCCGGTGGCCTCTGACCAGTCCTGCGGTCCGCCGCCGAACACGGCCACATCGCGGCTGGCGTCGACCGCCGGGGCATGGCCGTCGGCTAGATCGACCGGGCGGGCGGAGTTACCCAGCCCCTCGTCGACCGACGGGATCACGCTCAGTTCGCCCATCAACGCACCTCCACCGCCGACACCGATTACACGACCTAACAATAATCCATGGAATGTTGTATTCAATAGGGTGGAGGTGCAAGATCGGGGGGTGACTGATGCAGTGACTGAGAGCAATCCCTTCCCGGCACCTGGTCGTCCAAGCCCTGCGGAGCCCTATTCTGATCGCGCGGGGGGCCCGGGTGGTGAGCTTGTGCCGTTGTTGGCCGTCAAGGACTACGCGGCGCCGTCGTTGTTCGAGCCGGCCAATCTGCTGCGCGAGGGCCGCCGCCAGCGCGGACTGCCCGAGATTGCCGTCCCGGCGGTGGGCCTGCTCGATCCCGACGGCGACATCGTGCGCTACCTGGCCGCCAGCGGCCGCGGCCGCAAACATCCCGGCTGGGCGTGCTACCACACCGAGATGTGGGTCACTGATCTCGACGGCATCGAGATCGGTGTCGTGGGAATGGCGGTCGGTTCACCCTTTGCCGTTCTGGTTGTCGAGCAACTCGCCGCCTCGGGAGCCGACCTGGTGCTAAGTATCACCTCCGCGGGGCAGATCTCCGCTGTCGAGGAGCTGCCCTGTTTCGTGCTGATCGAAAAGGCGTTGCGTGACGAGGGGACCAGCCTGCATTACCAGCCACCGGGACGATGGAGTCGACTCGACGACGATCTGCGCCAGCGGCTTTCCGGGCTTTCGACCACCTCCAGGAACCGGTGCGGCCGGGCTCGTCGTGGACTACCGACGCGCCCTACCGCGAAACGGCCAGCGCGATCGAGGCGGCCAAACAGGACGACATCACCTGCGTGGAGATGGAGGCCGCCGCCCTCTACGCCTACGCAGCCGCACGCAACCACGCGGTGGTCTGCTTTGCCCACATCACCAACACGATGGCCACCGCCGGTGCGGACTTCGAAAAAGGTGCCGACAACGGCGCCCACGACGCCCTCGCCGTCGCCCGCGCCGCCGCCAACGCCCTGTGTCGACCACCCGCTGACTCCGAGAGGGCAGACCCGTGAAGACCTTGATCGTCATCAACGACGCCCCCTACGGCACCGAACGCGCCTACAACGCGCGGCGCCTCGCCGGGGCGTGAAGTGTTCTTCAGCTTTTGGCTGGGGCGGCGGATCCTCACAAGCTAGGAGCGACTCCACGACCGTGGGGATTCCCGGGTTTGTTTCCTTCGGATCGCGTTAGAACCGGTGCTTCATACCTACATGGTGGGCACGTCCATCTGGTGCGTCTGTTCGCGGATGGAGACCGGCGCCTCCGCCGTCGAAAGACCTTGGCTGTGGACCGGTCGCTGCGAAGTGCGGTGACGTCGTGGCCACGGCGGGCAAGGCGGTGAGGCGTGCGGCGCGGATGGCGTTGAGGATGACGAGGACTTCGGCGAGCTCGTGTATGAACACGACCGCTGCGAGGCCGAGAACACCGAACGCGGCCAGTGGGATCAAGACGGCGATGATGGCCAGCGAGAGCATGATGTTTTGCAGCATGATGCGCCGGGTACGTCGCGCGTGGGCCAGCACCTGGGGAAGGTGGCGCAGGTCTTCTCCCATCAGGGCGACGTCGGCGGCTTCGATCGCGACGTCAGTGCCCATGGCGCCCATGGCGATCCCGATGTCGGCGGTGGCCAGGGCGGGTGCGTCGTTGAGAATTCCCATAGTCTCAGATGAGGTATACTACGGACTAAGTTATAATGATGAGCGTCCATTCTACTCGTTCGGTAACATGACGAAGACTGTGCCAGTAA
>SXGT01491817.1_pt1 | contig 18263 bp, 14 predicted proteins | sample 3176221 | NCBI WGS metagenome assembly SXGT01 (sample SAMN11356862, study PRJNA531348) | freshwater metagenome | isolation source: freshwater sample F1-120 | place: China: Fuxian Lake, Yuxi | collected 2017-12-25
ACACCGACAACACGACGCAGAACCTGACGACGTCGGTGACCTGGAGTTCGACCACGACCGCGACAGCCACCATCAGCAACGCCGGCGGCAGCGAAGGTCTCGCCAGCAGCGCCGCGACCGGCAGCACCACGATCCGCGCGACGGATCCGGGCAGCGGCATCTTCGGCACGACGACGCTGACCGTCACGTCGGCGGTGCTGGTGTCGATCGCAGTGACGCCGAGCAACCCATCGATCCCGTTGGGGCAGACGCAGCAATTCACGGCGACCGGCACCTACACCGACACCACGACGCAGGATCTCACCACGTCGGCAACCTGGAGTTCGACGACGACCGCGACGGCGACGATCAGCAACGCCGGCGGCAGCGAAGGTCTCGCCAGCAGCGTCGCGACCGGCAGCACCACGATCCGCGCTACGGATCCGGGCAGCGGCATCTTCGGCACGACGACGCTGACCGTGACCCTCATCGAATTCCGCGCGGCGACGGCGGCCAGCGCTGGTTCGGGCGTGTTGACGCTGACGATGGCAACCCCGACGGGGACGGTCGCCGGAGACGTGATGGTTGCGGCCGTCGGCGTGCGCCCGAGCACGTCCGTCATCACCGCGCCGAGTGGCTGGACCCTGGTGCGCCGGACGAACAACGCCACCGGTGCCCAGAACTCGCTGGCGATCTACACGCGAGTTGCGGTCCTCGGGGAAGCCAGTTCGCACGACTGGACCTTCTCCGCGAGCACCGGAACCGTGGGCGGGATCATGTCGTTCAGCGGCGTCGACACCGCCGTGCCGGTCGATGTCGAGAACGGACAGACGACCGCCAGTTCGCTTTCCCATGCCACGCCCGACGTGACGACCACGGTGGCCAACACGATGGTCGTGACCTTCCACTCCTTCTCGTCGAGCGCGACCTGGACGCCGCCCGCGAGCATGACCGAGGCCTTCGACGTCGCGAGCCAAGGCGTTCCGGTGGCGACGGGCATTTCGATCGAGGGCACCTACGCGCTGCAGGCGGCAGCGGGTGCCACCGGCGTCCGGACGGCGGTCGCGAGCAACGACGCGGACACCGGCAACGCCCAGATCCTGGCGTTGCGCCGCCCCTGAGGCCGGCTGCTGCCGCGCGGTTCTGCCGACGTCGCCGCCGACGTTGCTACTTCTTGCTCGTTGCCTTCGGCGGGCGAGCGTGCTGCTGGAAGAACTTCCAGATCAGGTCGGTGGCAGCCACCTTGCAGTTACCGGCCGGCCATCCATGGCCCCAACCCTCGAGGCTGTAGAGTTCGACGCGCGTTCCGGACTTGCCGTCAGCCCAGGTGTCGACGTGCACTTTGCCGGCGTGCAGATCGGTGCGCTTGGGTTTGTCGGCGCAGGCATTGTGCTTCGCGAACGCGGCGGCCGACTCCATCGCCGAAGGCATGCCGCGGTACGTCGCTGCCTTGCCGTGTTCGGCGTCGTACGCGACGACATCGTCGGCCATGCCGTGGAACGAGAGCACCGACACGGGCAACTCCGGCTTGCCGTCGCCGAGCAGCAGCCCCGCCACGGGTGCGATGGCCGCGACCTTGTCGGGGTGCATCACCGCGAACGAGTAGCTCATGAAGCCGCCGCTGCTGTGGCCCGTCATGAAGACCCGGTCCTTGTTGAGTGCGAGTTCCTTGACCACGGCGTCGATCAACTCACTCAGGAACCTGGTGTCGACCGTGGCCGCGCCACCAACCGCTGGCTGCCAACTGGTCGGTTTGCCGAGCGCCGTCGGGAACACGGCCACGAAGCCTTCCTTGTCGGCAAGAGCGGTCCAACCGTAGTAGCTGCTGGCCGCCGCCTTGCCGTCGCTGGTGCGACCATGCAGCATCACGACCAGGGGAGCCGGCGTCTTGTCACTCTTCTTCCAGCCACGCGGGATGTGCAGCAGGTACTCACGCTTCTGGCCTTCGACGTCGATCGTGCGCGATTCCGTGCCGGGCTTTTGCGCCAGCAAGACGGTCTGCAAGAGCAGGAACGCGAGCATCGACGTGGTGTGGGTTGTCGGCATGGGATGGTCGTCCTTAGGGCGGCGGCAGCCTACCACGCCAGTCGACCCTCGCTGTGACCGTCTGCGCGGCAACGTCGCAAGGCTCGGCTACGAAGTGGCGCGCGCGACCTCGCCGCGAACCGACCTCGAGGTCGCGAACGCCAGCGCGATCGCGCACCCCACAATCACCGCCAGCAACGAAAACCCGGGCCATGACGGCAGCACGTCCCAGCGCCCATCGGCGACGCGCGCACTGCCGAACAGCAGCCAGCCGCACAGCATCTGCATGCTGGTCGCGATCGCGTACAGCCACACCCCCACGGCCTGCATCGCGCGTTCGCGCGCTTCCAGCGGCAGCGCCCTGAACTGCTGCTTGCGCGGCACGTTCAACCAGGGCGAGTTCGCCCGCGCGAGACGCAGCATCCACCACGGCAGCAACCAACCGAACACGACGCCAAGCCCGGTGGCGAATGCAGGCAGTGCGAACCACGCCAAGAGGCTCGTGTCGGTCCACCCATCAGCAACCCCCGCCAGGTCGAAGTGGATCGGAATCCGCGGCGGCAGGTCCGGCCACGCCACCGCGGCGATTGCCCAGACCACGACCATGGCCATGACAACCAGCGTGCGCATGACTTCGAGGTTCGGGGGACACGAGGAGAAGCTGCGGTCGCGGACCACCCGAAACCCATCCTCACCAATCCTGCCGATCGCGCGCGCCCTCGTCCACCCGTTCGCCGTGGCGTGCGAATTCTGGACGACTCCGGCCCTTGCGGATTGGGATGTCGGTGGTTCAATCCGATGGACGAAGGTCCATTTCACCAAAGCGAAGGCTCATGAAAGCAATCCTGGCGTTGGCAGCTACGGCACTCGGCCTGCTCGGCGTTCCCCAGAATCCGCAAGCCGGCTGCAGCCTGAACGGCTGCAAGGCAACCTGGTCTCTCACGGCAGTGCTGGGGATTTCTGGCAACCGCATTGCTACCAGCATCCCCCATGCATACACGAGCTACGTCGACACGTGCGATGGCGCCTGCACCTGCCAGGCCAACGCAGGTGGCGCGGCTTGTGTCGTCGCGGACACGAACTGCTACGCCACGGTCATCATCACCTGGGCTCCTTGGGCCTACGGGCTGCAAACCATGAGCGTCTCAGTCGCCGGGTGCGGGTCCTTCGATTCCAAGACGGACCAATACTGGAACGTCCACAGCACTCCGTTCCCGACCATCGTGAAATTGACGGCGATGTGCAGTTCGTGTGACTACCTCTGCCCGACGGGTTCTGGCTTCTGAACCCGGATGCGGACGGCGCTCACGTTGGTCCTCGCAGCGTTGGTGGCCTGGTTGGCCTACGACCGGTTGATCGTGGGGTCGCGGGATAGGTTGCAGCTTCAGGCCGAAGCACGAGCCATGGCCGTTGAGGCTGCCGCGGTCCCACCCGAGTCGATAGATCAGGTGGCGAGCACATTCCCGCAAGAGAAGATCGACGCGCTGCTCGCATCGGCGGCCTCGACATCGCAGCAGCGTGTGGTCGAGAAGGCTGGCGGTGACCCGGGTCCTGCCCTGGTCCGCAACAACCTGGACCCGGCGCGCATGTACCGCAAGGCCGCGCTCGCCGTCACGTCGGACAAGGTGCTTGGCAACCAGAAACTGAATCCACGCGGCGTCCTGGTCGCGGCGGAAACGCGCACACACCTCGATTCGCTGATCGAGATCTACCAACAACACTGGCGCGCCGCCTCGGACTCGACGGGGCGAGAACGCCATCGGCTGATGATGGAGCGCATCGCGCGCGATGCAGCAACGCCCATGGACGAGCTCATGGCCGAGCTGACCCCCAGCGACCATGCAACCGTCGCGGCCATGATGAGCGCGCAACCGACGACATCCGGCCAGGAACGCGAGGAACAACATCGGCGGCTGCTTGTCGAAACGCTGACGAAACGGTTCCACCCCGACGCGATCACCACGCTTCCGAACGGCCAGACGTTCGCGGCGCGGCGCGGTGAACTCGCCAAGGAACTCGCACCGCACACGAACTACAGCGACTTCGTCCTGCATCACTTCTACGCGCAGACACTCGCCTTCCTCGCGCTGGCAGTCGGCCTGCAACCCACGGAAGTGCACGAGCTGATGCAGCACTACGAGCAGAACGGCTGACGCTCTCGAGCCCGCTCGCACCTCATTCGATCGCGAGCTTCTTCAAGGTCAGCGTCTCGATGCCAAACCCGGGATCGAGCGCGCGCTCGATGCGGATCTGCGACGGCAACAGGTTTGCACCGACGGGCGACAACGTCACTGCCGGCACCTCGGTCCATCGGGTCTTGCCCGGTGGCAACACGACGTTGTCACGCTCGAAGCGGGAGGACAGACCTCGCACCTGACCATCGCCGGCAATCGACCTGGCGGCGCGGTCGTCATCGGCTTTGGCGATACCGCCGGCAACATCCCGCTGCCGTGCCCCGGCCTCACCTTCGGCATCGCCAATCCACTCGTGTTCAGCGTCGGCGCCGCCGACGAAGCCGGTCGCCTCGTCACCCGCTTCTTCGCGCCGCAGTTCGTGCAGGGCCATGCGTTCCTGTTCCAGGCGTTCGACTTCTCGGGCTGCGCGATCAGCAACGTGCTCGCGCACACTTTCTGACCCACGCGGACGAGATCGGCCCCGGGGAGTAGGTGGAGTCGTAAGCCGGTGGCATCGACAACATGCACGACGAGGATCTTGAGGAGCGAACCGCCCGGGCCTTCGGCACCGCTTCGGATCCCTCGTTGCGGCGCGGCGCACACGTGCGACGCAGCAAATCGACGTAGTTGGCAAGCTTCGTGCGTCAGCTATCCTGGCCGGCCGGCAGCAACCTCTGCTCATCATTCCTCTCCAGCAACCATGAACAAGCCCACTTCCCTCCTCGCCCTCGCCGTCCTGGCTGGCGCGCTCGGTGCCCAGCAGCAACTCGTCCTCCCCGACCACCACAACCTCTGTGAGAGCCAGACTCAACTCTCCAACTTCGGGTCGACCAGCTGGTGGCGCACGACCGCCGGCCGGTTCCAGATCGTCTACGACGCCGCGCACTTCCTCAACGCAGGCGTCACCGGACCGGTGACGATCACACGGCTGAAGTTCCGCGGCGAAGACGCCGAGATCAACGACGGTGGCCAGGTCTACAGCGGCGTCACGGTCGAACTGGGCTCGACGTCGTTGACGTCGACGACGATGAACACGACCACGTTCGCGACGAACCGCGCGCCGGCGCTGCCGAACACGACGACGATGGGCCCGCTCGGCACCACTCCCGTCACCGTGGCGCCGTCCGTCGGCAGCACGCCGAACAACTGGAACATCGACATCGACCTCGTCGCGATCGGTGCGGCGATCACGTTCAATCCGACCGGCGCCGAGCCGAGCCTGCTGATCGACATCACCCTGCCGACGGCCCCCGCCAACGCAGCGCCGCTGGCGATGATTCCCATCCAGGACAGCACCCCAGGCGTTCCCCTCGTTCGCGGCCGTGGCATCAACACGGCAACGCCCGCAGCGCTGACCGGCACCGCCTCGACCGCACCGCCCGTGGTCGGCCTCGAGTTCACCGGTCCGGGCGGCTACACCGCCGCGATCCCGGCCCGCAACACGTGGTACGGTGCAGGCTGCGGCGGCTCGCCGTCGGCCTTCTACCAGACCTACGTCAACGGTGACATCTGGGACAACGGCCCCGGCTTCACGATGACGCCGGACAACGTCTTGGCTCCGAACTTCTACAACGTCAGCGCCGGCGCTCCGGCCGTCGACCCGACCAAGATTGGCGCCGCAGCCCTGAGCATTGCCGACGACGCCCTCGTCACGCACACGCTCGGCTGGACGTTCGCCTACCCGGGTGGCTCGACCCCGACGATCAAGCCGAGCACCAACGGCTTCGTGTGGCTCGATGCGACGATGGTCACAAGCGACTTCAGCCCAACCTTGCTCGAGTGGCTTGGCAACACCTCGACCACCCCCAACACGGCGCGCTTCGCGCCGTACTGGCACGATTTCAACGCCGGCCGCAACACCGGCCTGAACCCGCTCGCCGGCCTGCACGTCATCAACGACACCGCGGGTGGCCCGGGCAACACCATCACCTACGTGACGTGGCTCAACGTCGGTGAGTTCAACTCGGTCTCCGGCGTCGGGATCTTTGGGCACGCCGACTGGACGTTCCAGGTGGTGATGTACGAGGCCACCGGCGTGGTCGAGTTCCGTTACGGCACCATGCCGATCCACATCGGCAGCTCGGGCGCGACCGTTGGCGGTTCGTCGGGCATCGTCGGCTTCACGCGCGGCCGGATCGGCGGCGCCGCCGGCCTCAACTCGGTCGATCCGCAGAACCGGGACCTGTCGAGCGAGACCCCCTTCTCGACCGCGGTCGAGGGCGCGACGGGCAACATCGGCCTCACCGCCGTCGCCACGCCGATCGCCGGTGGCGTGCAGTACGGTGGCCGCCTGTTCGGTGGCCAGAGCGTGACTTGGAACGCGAGCAACATCCCGGCTGGCACCCTGCTCGGTGCCCAGTTGATCGACCTCGTCGGCTTGAACCCGGGCGTCACGATTCCGGGCATCACGGCACCGGGCTGCTTGCTCAGTGTCAGCACCGGAGCCCTGCTGCACGAGATCACGTTCTTCCCGACCGGGACCGGCACGGTGCCGCTGGCGATTCCCGCGGGCTACAACCCCGCCCTGCTGGGTGCCACCATCTTCGCGCAGTACGTGCTACTGGACGGAGTGTTCAACCCGGCGCTGCCGCTGATCTCGGGCAGCAGCAACGCGATGCAGATGACGGTCGGTCTCTGGTAATCGACGAGCCCGCCTGGCGGGCCTGTTCCTGATGACCGCGCCACCGGCCCGCACCGTGCGGGCCGGTGGCGTTTTCCGCCGACGCGGCCTGCAAGGAACGCGGCGTGCGTCGGCTAACATGCGCCCTCGCCGCGCCACGTTGGGCGGCGTGGCTGGCATGGAAGCGATCGTATTCGTACTCGTCCTGTGCTTCGGCTTCCTGTTCGTGGGAGCCGTGCTTGGCACGATCGCGAACGCCCGCTCCCGCGACCTGCAGCGACGACTTGAATATCTCGAACGTCGGTTGGGCCGCGAACGTCCCGCCGAGGCGCCAAAGCCCGAAACGAACTGGCCGCGGCCGAGCGAACCGGTCGCGCCGTCACCAAGCAGTCCACCGCCGGCCGCTGCTCCGGCGCCGACCACACCGGCCACGGTTGCCGCAGCGCCACCGGTTGCGGCGGCGGTGAGCGAGCGCACGGCGACGCCGCCGCCGTTGCCCCCGGTCGTGCCGGTTGCGCCACCGCCGATCTCTGCCGCGGCTTTGGTCACCGCCCTCGCGTCCCCGGCGGCGACACCGCCAGCCGAGCCGCCGTTGCGAGCCGAGTCGAGGACCAGCACGGCGCCGCCACCACTTCCCGCGAGCCACTTCGAAGGAGTCGAGCGGACCGGCATGCGGTGGCTGACGTGGATCGGCATCGCGATGCTGTTCCTCGGCATCGCGTTCTTCCTGAAGTACGCGTACGACCGCGATTGGCTGGGTCGCCTGTTCGGGCCGCGCATGCGCATCGCCACCGCCGCCACGATTGCGCTGGCGATGGTGTTCGCCGGCTGGCGCAGCCTGCGCGGTGGCATGGCACCACTCGGCCAGGCCCTGCTCGGTGGCGGCCAGGCGCTCGCCTACCTCACCGTCTATGCGGCGCTGCAACCGGCGGTGATGGTGGTGTCGGAGCCGCTGCTGACGGCGCCGACCGCGTTCGGGCTCATGGTGCTGGTGACTGCGTTCGGCCTCGTCACCGCCGTGCGGCTCGATGCGATCGCGATGGCGTTCCTCGCCGTGCTCGGCGGCTTCGCAACACCGGTGCTGGTCAGCAGTGGCACCGACGCCCGCGACGCCTTGTGCGGCTACCTGCTGCTGCTCGACGTCGGCGTGCTGTCGGCAGCGTTCTACCGCCGCTGGCGCGCGCTCGACCTGCTCGCGTTCGTCGGCACCGCCCTCTTGTTCGGCGGCTGGCTCGCGCGCTGGCACCAGGATCATCCGCAGCCCGACGCGTCGCTGCTGTGGCTCGCCGCGTTCCACCTGGTGTTCCTGCTGTTGCCGTTTGCGCACCACTACCGGCACCGCACCGCGGTCGCCGGGGAACGCTTCGTGCTGGCGATCGCCAACGTCGCCTGGGCCTTCGGCTACGCGGGCTGGCTGCTGCACGAAACGGCGCCGCGGCTGCTGGCCATCAGTTGCGCCGCTGGCGCCGCGCTCTACCTCGGCCTTGGCGTGCTGGTCGCGCGCCGCGTCGGTGACGACCGCCGCACGCGCGACGGCTTCTTCGTGCTGGCCACGGTGCTGCTGACGCTGAGCCTGTTCTATCTGCTGCCGGTCGACACCATCACCACCGGTTGGTTCGCCGAGGCGACCGCACTGCTGTGGCTCGGCTATCGCTACGCAAATCCGGCGATGCGCACGGTGGCGCTGCTGGTGCTGGCGACCGCGGTGCTGCGCACCGTCGGCATCCACTTGCTGAATGCCGATCGCACCGCGGCGTTGTTGTGGAACCCGTGGTTTGCGCAACTGCTGGTGCAGAGCGTTGGGCTCGGTGCGTTCGCGTGGGTGCATCATCGCAACGCCACCACGCCCGGCGAACGTGGGCTCGCGCGCGCCGTCGGTGTCACTGCGGGCTGGTGGACGCTGCTCGTCGCCGGGCTCGAAGTGCGACGACATGCGCTCGGTCACGCCGAAACGTGGGCGCCGGGAGTCCCGGCATTGGCAGTTGCAGGAGTGCAACTGCTCGGCGTGGTCGCCTTCACGCTGGCGGCGTCGCGTCTGCGTTCGCTCGCGGGCTTCCTCGCCGGGCTGGTGCCGTTGGCGGTCGCGGCCATCCTGGTTGGCATCGCCTACGAGCGCTACCCGGCGGAGGCTGGGCTGATCGCCAACGGTTGCTGCCTCGGCGGCATTGCCGTGATCGCGGCACTGTGGTGGCTCGCACGGACATCGCCGCGGCTGCCCGGGGCCGAGTCACTCGGGCCGCTGCTGGCTGGAAGCGCGCAACTGGCGTGTTCGGCGCTGGCGACCGCCGAGGCGGCGGCGTGGCTGCAACGCGGCGACCGGATCCCCGCCCCGGGCACGATGGCGCAGGTGCTCGGCTGGGTCTGGTTGGCGCTCGCGGTCAGTGGTTCCCTCGTGGCGCTGCACTCGGCGAGCCGGCGGGTGCTGCGGCTCGCGTGGTTGCCGCTGGCGCTGGCGCTGGTGGCGGCGTTCATCAACTACGCGGTGCCGCTGGCGTCGCATCGGTTGCTCGTCAACGCACGTTTCCTGTTCGCGATCGCCGGCTGCGTCGTGATCGCAGCGACGGCCGTCGTCCTGCGGCTACACGAGTCGAAGCCCGCGGCCGATCGGGCGCCGGCCCTGGCGCTGGTGCTCGCGATGGTCTTTGGCGCGTTCGAAGCAGTGGCGTGGAGTCGGGCGGCGTGGATCGATGGCGACGGCGCGCCGTGGGCAGTGTGGCTGGTCGGCACGACCGTGGTGCTCGGCTCGGCCGGTGGCCGGGCCCGCGCGCTCGCGACCACCAACGCCAGCCTGCGCATGGTGGCGTTGCTGGCGTTGGTGCCGGCACTGTGCGTGCCGCTCGCCATCTACCTGGTGGATTGGCCGTGCGCTTGGATGTTCGCCAACCTGCGCGCACTGCTGGTCGCGGCATCGATCGCGTTGGCGGTGTGGTGGGCCCGCGAGGGCGAACGGCTGCAGCCGCTGCGTTGGGTCGCTTTCGCGGTGGCGTTCTCGGGGCTCACCGCCGAACCGCCGGTGTGGTTCCTCGACAACGCCGGCAGCGGACCTGGCGAGCGTGCGGAAGCGGCCCGGCGCGCGCTGTTCTCGGTGACCGTGACGTGGGTCGTGGTGGCGGCGGCGTTGCTCAGCTACGGCTTCCGCCGCGATCGCCGCACGGTGCGGGTGGTGGCGCTGACGCTGTTCGGCGCGACCGCCGCCAAGCTGCTCGTGTTCGACATGTCGGGCGCGCAGCAGCTGTATCGGATCCTCGCGTTCGTGCTGGTCGGGCTCGTGTTCGTCGGCGCGTCGTGGCTCTACCACCGCGCCGAACGGCGTGGCGCCGGCGCTGGCTGAGTCGGCGCCTCGGCTACGCCCTCTGCCGCACTGGACGGGGCCGCAGTCGGGGGAAAGGCGTTGCCAGCGCGGGCGTTCCCATGCCGGTGACCGCCATGGAAAAACGTGACCTCCGTGCCTTTCGCGCCCGCTTGCTCGCGTTGCACGAGCAGTTGACATCGCGCCTGCAACGCCTGGACCGGCACCTGCACCACCGCACCGAGCCGTTGCCGGCCGACAGCGAAGAGCGGGCGCAGGAACTCGAGAACCGCGACGTGCTCGAGAGCCTCGACGACAATGCCAACGCCGAACTGGTCGACGTCGAACACGCGTTGGCGCGCATGGAACGCGGCGACTACGGCACCTGCGAACGTTGCCACCAGGCGATTCCGGCGGCGCGGCTCGAGATCCTGCCGCAGGCGTCGGCGTGTGCGAAGTGCGCGGGCGCGCAACGCTGAGACAGGCCGTCGACGAACTCCGGTTGGTGGCGCGACCACGGTGCGGTAGGAACAGGGCATGCCGACGACTCCGCTGTTCCACGTCGATGCGTTCGCGTCCGCTGCATTCCGCGGCAACCCGGCCGCGGTCTGCCTGCTGTCGGCCACGCGTCCCACGCCATGGCTGCAGAGCGTCGCCGCCGAGATGAACTTGTCGGAGACCGCGTTCGTGCAAGCGACCGCACGCGGCTTCCGGCTGCGCTGGTTCACGCCGACGGTCGAGGTCGACCTGTGCGGGCACGCGACGCTCGCCGCCGCGCACGTGCTGTGGACCGAGGGGCTGGCCCCGGGAGGCGCGACTCTGCGCTTCGCGACGCGCAGCGGCGAACTGACCGCGGTCCGCCGCGGCGGCGCGATCGAACTCGACTTCCCGTCGCGCGCGGCAGTGCCGTGCAGGACGCCGGCGGGGCTGGCGAAGGCGCTCGGTGCAGCGCCCCGCCACGTGGCGCGCAACAGCGACGACTACCTGGTCGAACTGCGCGACGAGGCCGCGGTGCGCGGACTCGAGCCCGACCTCGCGGCGTTGGCGAAGCTGCCGGTGCGCGGCGTCATCGTCACGGCGGCGGCCCGGCGTGGTTTCGACTTCGTGTCGAGGTTCTTCGGCCCGCGGGTCGGTGTTCCCGAGGATCCGGTCACCGGTTCGGCGCACTGCGCGCTCGGCCCGTTCTGGGCGGCGCGCCTCGGCCGCACCACCTTGCGCGGGTTCCAGGTTTCGGCCCGCGGCGGCGCAGTGGAGATCGAGTTGCGCGGCGACCGTGCGCTCCTGCGGGGCGATGCCGTGACCGTCGTGCGTGGCCAGTTGTTGGCGTAGCCGCAAAGACTGCATCCCCCACGCCCGGTCCGGCGAAGTGCAGACCGCCCCCCAGGGCGACACTGCGCGCAGACCCCGTGCGGGCAGAAAATCGTGGCGGTCGGCCGGCGGTGGCGCCGCTCAGGAGATGCCGCGCTCGCGGCGCTCTCCTCCGGATCCGCCAATGAACAAACTCCTGCTCGTCCCGTTCCTCTTCCTCGCCGCCGTTCCCACCGCCTGCAGCGGCGGCGGTGGCGGCGGTGGCTCCGCCACCTTCAATGCCGCGACGTACCTCGGCACCTGGGCTGGAACGTGGACCAACACCACGTTCTCGAGCACCGGTGCGGTGAGTGCCGTGGTCAGCCAGACGGGCGACACCTTCAGCGTGCAGTTCGACATGGACGGCAACGTCTTCGGCGGCAGCAATCCGGCGTTGGAGTCGTTCACGGCCTCGGTGTCGGCGGTGAATGCGTCGCTGGTCAGCATCTCCTCGTCGGTCTACGGCACGTTGACCGGCACGCTCGCGGCGGATGGCACGTTGAACGCGAGCGGCAGCGCGATTCCCGGCGGCGTCGACACGTTCACGCTGACCGGCACCTGGACGGCAACGACGATCACCGCCAACGTCACCATCACCTTCGATGCCGGCGGCAGTGCCAACGCCACCGCGACGTTGACCAAGCAGTGAGACCGGATCCTGGCATGGGCCGCTGCGTCACCGCCTTCGTGTTTCCCGGCCTCAACGGGGCGGGGCATCCCGACGACTACGCGTGGATGCTGCGCCTGCCGGGTTTCCAGGCGCACTGGGCCCTGGTGGTCGCTGCGTTCGCGACCACGCCGGGCTTCGCGCGTTTCGATGCGGCACTGCAAGCTGGGGATGAACTGCCGCGCGCGGCCCCGGCATGGTCGTTTCGCGCCCTGGCGGTGGCGGCAATGCAGCTGGCGGCAGCGACGGCACTCGAGCGTCGCGGCGAACACGCCGACTGGTTGTGCGGCTACTCGCTGGGTGATCTGGCCCGCAGCTGCCATGCGCGCGCGGCGACGTTCGCGCAGCTGGTCGCGTTTGCGGCCGGGCTGCCGGCGTTGCCGTGCGTGGACGGGGCAAGTGCGGCAGCGATCACGCGCGACCACGCAGCGACGACGGCACTGCGCCGGACCCTGCAGGCGGTCGGCGTCGCGGCCTGCCGATTGTCGCCACGCTTCGTGCTGTTCGCCGGCGAACCAGCGGCGATGGCGGCGGCGCGAAGCGCGGCCGCGGCGGCCGGAGCGCATGTGCGGGACCTCGGCGATTGCCCGCTGCACGCACCGGTGCTGCGCGACACGGCAGGCATGCTGCACGTCGCTTCCCGTGGCGTCGCCATGCGCGGCGCCTGCCGTCGCATGTTCTCGACCCTGTGGGGACGGGCGGTCACTGGCAGCGACGATCTGCGTCGCGAGTTCACGGCGAACGTGGCGCAACCGATCGACTTCGCGCGCGCGGTGTCCCGCTTGCGTCGGCGGCATGGCGTCACGCGCTTCGTCGATCTCGGCCCGGGCCGGCACGCGAGCCGGTTCGTGCGTCACCATGGCACCGGCGTGCACGCCGTGCATTGCAGCGAGTTGCTGGCGCTCACGGCGCCGTGAGCAGCAGCGTGCTGGTGCTGCCGGCGAGCACGCGGCAGGTGGCGCTGGCGCTGGTCTTGCGGGCAGTGACGAGGCGCGCTTCGTAGTCGCCGGGCACGAGATCGCTGCCGTGGAACGACCCGTCGACCGCGATCGCCAGCGTGCGCGCCCGGGCGCCGACGTACGGGATCGGATCGAGCACCACGGCAAACGCGACCGCCGGTTGGCCCTCGACGAAGGCCTGGCCCGCCACCGCGCCCGACGGCGGCGTCGGCGCTGGAACCAGCACGTGCCGCTGTTCGCCTGCGGCCAGCACGTACTCGTGGGCGTGGTCGCAGTGGCCGAGCAACAGGAACTGCTGCACGGCGGCGTGCATGCCTGGCGCGGCGTCGTCGGCGACGGCGCCGAGCAGATAGCGCCCCGGCGGCACCGGCGGGAACTCGAAGGCACCGTCGGCGGCACTGCGCGTGCGGTGGGTGTGGCGGGCGCCACCGAACAGGAACACGGTCGTTGGCTGCGCCGTGTCGACGCGGCCGCGCACCCGGGCCGCGGCCGGGACGGCGAGTTGCGCCGATGCCGTCGTTCCTGCTGCCAACGTCACCGCAACTCGCGCACCCAGGTCCGGGCACACGAGCCACGCCGGGCCTGCGGGCAGGTCGTCGACCGCGAACGTGCCGTCGGCGTTCGCTTGCGTCGTCTGCAGCAACTGCTCGTCCCCGGCAACGTCCGCTGGGCCGAGCCGCGGAGTGCCCGGCACCGCCGAGCGGCTCCACACTTCGAGCCGCGCGCGGATCGGCAATGCCGCAGCATCGAGCACCGTGCCGACGAGGCTGGCGCCGTGCTGCAGATGCACCAGCAACGGGGCCGTGCCGCATTCCGTCGCCGAGAGTCCAGCGAGCACGGCGCCGCCGGTGCCGGCGGCGCGCACGACGAGGTCGTGCACGCCGGGATCGGGCCATGGCAGCGAGAACGCTCCCTTCGCGTCGCTCTGCGTGCGGGTTGCCGCCGGGGGCAAGGAGGCTGGGAATGCGCACCGGTGCGGCACACTGGCGAGCAGCGCCAGCGTCGCCTGCACGGCCGGACGGCCGTCGGCAAGGAACACGCGGCCATGCAGGAGCCTGGCGCGCGGCAGCAGCACGCAGCGTTCGCCGCCGTTCCCGAGCGCGAGTTCGGCCGGCCAGTGCCCAGGTGCCGTGCCGCGCACGCGCTGCGCCCACTCGGGCACCGCGGCCTCGCCGTTGCTGTCGCTGCGCGACGTGTGCAGGTCGCGCTCGCCCTCGATCACGGTGACGGTCGCCGCAGGTATGGGTTGCCGCCGGTCGTCGAGAACGCGCACCACGAGGTGGGCTGGAGCCACGGCGGCATCGGTCGGCAACGAAGTCGCCGCGAGCACGGGCGCGACCGTGCTCGCGGTCGCGATCGCGGTCGCCGACGAAGTGGCGTTCGGCGGCAACGGCCGCAGCGCTTCGGTGGCGGCGGCGGTGCCGACGACAGCCAGGTGCCCTCCGATTGCCGGTGGCTCGGGCACGGGTGGTCCGATCTCGATCGACGCCGCCTGCGAAGCGACGACGAACGCGAACAGCGCGAGCCCCGCCACCGCGAGCAGTGCCCCCCACCCGCGCGAACTGCGCCCCACGTCAGCCACCGCCGCTGGGCGCCTTGAGTTGCGTCGACAGCGCCTCCGCCTGGCGCCGGATCGGGTGCTCGGCGGGCAGCGTCTGCAACCGTTCGAGCGCCGCGGCCACCGCCGTCGCGGCTTCGAGCGGCTTGCTGTTCGCCGCGAGCGCCCGCGCGTGCAGCAGGTGCGTGTAGCCGACACCGATGGGCGACACGTCGGTCGCTGCCGGCAGGTCGGCGACCATCGCCTGCGTCGTGACCAGCGCCGGTGCGGCGAGACCGCCGTCGAGCTGTGCGGTGGCCAGGTTCTGGCCGGCGAGGAAGACGTCCGGGTGGGTCGGCCCGCGGCTCCGGCGTTGCGCAGCGAGCGCGCGTTCGAGATCCGCGACCGCACCGACGTAGTCGCCGGCCTGCATCTTCGTCAACGCGACCGCGGCCAGCACGTCCATGGTGCGGCGATGATCCGGGCCGAACGTGCGTTCGCAGCGTGGCAGCAGGTCGGTGGCCGCCGCCCGCAGCCCCTCGCGATCGCCGGCGCGGTGCAGGGCCTTCACCAGGTGGAACGCGCAACCCAGCGTCAGTTCGTGGTCGGGACCGAGCAGGGTCGCGTAGCCGGCCATGGCTTCGCGATGCATCGCGATCGCGGTGTCGAGGCGACCGAGCAGTGCCAGCGCCTCGGCCAGGCTGTCGGCGATCTGCCACGTCGCTGTCCGCGCTTCGCCGGCCGCGCGCGACCGCGACAGGCAGTCGGTCAGCACAGCGTGGGCTTCGTCGACCTTGTCCATCGCGAGCAGCAGGGTCCCGAGGTTGTGCAGCGTGACGATCGTCGGTTCCGCGGTGCGACCGAGCACGCGTTCGCGCAGCGCGAGCACTTCGCGGTAGGCGCCTTCGGCCTCGCGCAGCCGACCGGCGGCGCGCCAGGTGTACGCACGTTCGTGCAACGCCCGCAGCGTCACCGGGTCGTCGGCGGGCAGGACCTTCTGGATGTGCGGCAGCAGGGCGTCGAGCTCGGCGTTGGCGCCGGCGATGTCGTCGGCGTCGCTGCGGGCGCTCGCCACCGACAGGCGTGCCGCCAAGGTGCGCGCGGCATCGGCGCCGAGCGCTTGCGCGAACAGTTCGCCAGCCCGCTGCAGGTGTGGCAACGCCACGAGCGGCAGCGACAGGCCGCGGTAGGCGTCGCCGATGAGTTCCCGCAATTCCGCTTCGACTTCGGGCTCCGCGAACGACTCGCGTTCGAGGGCCACCACCGACTGGTCGAGCGCCTGCCGAACCGTGTAGTCGGCGCCATGGTCCTGCCGCACGTCGGCGTTGGTCAGGAAGTCGCGCGCGAAGCGGGCGATCCGATCCGACAGCCGCTGCTTGCGCAACACGGCCGCTTGTTCGCGTTCCAGGGCAATCTGCTGCTGTCGCAGTTCGAAGTTCTTCTGCGCGAGCACGACCAGGGCGACGACGACCGTCAGCACCACCGCGGCGAGTGCAGCGACCACGCCGCGGCGACGGCGGGCGAAGAGGCGCACGTGGTAGAAGGTGCTGGCTGGCCGCGCGAGCACCGGGCGCTCGGCGAGCACGGCGCGCAGATCGGCGGCGAACGCGGCGGCCGACTCGTAGCGTTCGCCCGGTTGCGCGCGCAGTGCCTTCGCCAACACCACGTCGAGATCCGCCGGCAGCCCCTTCACCAGCGACGACAGGCGCGGGGCTGGCGTCGACGTCACCGACTCGGCGAGCCGCCACGACGGCTGGCTGCCGAACTCGAACGGCCGGCGGCCCGCCAGCAGTTCGAAGGTGATCACGCCGAGCGCCCACACGTCGGTGCGATGGTCGATGATGCCGCTGCCGAGCTGCTCCGGACTCATGTAGGCCAGCGTGCCGTAGACGAGTCCCGGTTCGGTCGGCGGTGCTGGCGCGTCGCTCTGCGTGCTGCGGGCGATGCCGAAGTCGATCACCTTGACCCGGCCGCTGGCGTCGACGAGCACGTTCGGTGGCTTGAGGTCGCGATGCACGACGCCATGCAGGTGGCCGTGGTGCACCGCGTCGCAGGCCTGCAGCACCAGTTCCAGGCGCGCGCGGAGCGACAGCGCCTGCCGTTCGGCGTGATCGACGAGGCCATGCGCATCGGGCACCAGTTCGAGGGCGAACCACGGCAGTTCCACTTCGCCCTGACGATGCAGGCCGGCGGCGTGCACCTGGGCGATGCCCGGATGCTGCAACCGCGCCAGCAATTCCGCTTCGAAGCGGAAGCGCGCGACGGCGTTCGGACTGAGCAGGCCCAGCGACAGGACCTTCAGGGCCACCTGCCGGCGCGGTTCCTGCTGCTCGGCGACATAGACGGTGCCCATGCCGCCGCTGCCGAGCACGCGCAGCAGCCGGAAGCCACCGATCGTGGCGTCGAGCGGCGTGGCCGCGATGCGGGCCATCTGCACGGCGGTGCCGTCGAGGGCCTTGGCCATCGGCGTGGTGCTGGTGTCGCTGGCGAGCAGCTGCAGCACTTCGGCTCGCAGCGCGTCGTCGCTGCCGCATTCGCGCCGCACGAACTCGGCGCGCTCGGCCGCGGGCGCTTCCAGGGCGGCTTCGAACAGGGTCCGGACGCGCGCAAAGTCGGTGGTCACCGCGTTCCCCCGTTCCGCTGCCGCGGATCCAGGTCGCGCAGCAGGAACGCGCGCGCGGTGCGCCAGCCACGTTCGACGCTGCGCAGCGAGATGCCCAGGGTGGTCGCGATCGCCGCGTTCTCGAGGCCGGCGAAGAAGCGCAGTTCGACCAGTTGCGCCAGCTGCGGGTCGAGGTTCTGCAGCCGGGCCAGCGTTTCATCGACGGCCAGCAGGCTTTCGGCGTCGGCTGGGGCCGCCAGCGCATCGGCATCGACGTCGATTCGGCGGTCGGCGCTGCGCTTGTTGGCCAGCCGGGCCCGCGCGTGATCGACGAGCACGTGGCGCATCGCGCGCGACGCGATGCGCAGGAAATGGCTGCGGTCGGAGTACTCGGCGCCAGGTTCGCACAGGCGCAGCCAGGCTTCGTGCAATAGCGCGGTTGCCTGCAGCGTGTGGCTGGCGCGTTCGCTGCCCATCAGTCGCTGCGCCAGGCGATGCAGCTCCTGATAGACCAGCGGCAGCAGATGGCCAGCAGCGTCCGGGTCGCCATCGGCCATGGCGCGCAGCAGTCGCGTTGTCGCAGCCGGATCGGGGGCAGGCGAACCCATGCCGCGCATCATGCCATGACTTGTGGCGGCGTCGGGGTGCGGGCCACGGAGGATCCGTGCCCTGAGGGCATCGATCCGCTGCGAGTGGCTCTTGGCGAGGGCGGTCGGCACGTGCTGTCAGCGGCCGCACGCGGGCGCGACCGCCACGATTGTCGATGCCCAATCGCCCCTGCGCCCTCCCCGGAACGGCAACCCGACGACAAGGCGACGTTCATGCCGATGATCGGAACGTGCCCACGTTCCAGCAACCTCGCCGCCGCCGCGTTCATGGAGTCGAGGTTCTCCTGGCGTTGCTCTGCCGTGGGAGCCGAACAGGGACCGGCGACGCCAATGATCATGCGCGCATGGAAGGGCCATCGGAGCGCCCGTGCAAGGCTCTCAGTTCCAGGGCGTCGGCACCGCACTGAACCACTTGTTCCAGCGATCCTGCTCACTGAGCGGTGCCTGCAGCAGAAG
>SXGT01064402.1_pt1 | contig 18259 bp, 14 predicted proteins | sample 3176221 | NCBI WGS metagenome assembly SXGT01 (sample SAMN11356862, study PRJNA531348) | freshwater metagenome | isolation source: freshwater sample F1-120 | place: China: Fuxian Lake, Yuxi | collected 2017-12-25
AGGAGATTTCCTTGCAGGAGATTTCCTTGCAGGAGATTTCCTTGCAGGAGATTTCCTTGCAGGAGATTTCCTTGCAGGAGACTTTTTCCTTGCAGGAGATTTAGAACGAGACCTCCTTGAAGGAGAATTAGAACGAGACCTCCTTGAAGGAGAATTAGATCTTGAACGCGATTTCTTTGGTGGCATTTTTAATATTCAAGAACTTTTTTTCAATAATTGTATGCCATTCCAGCGACGTTTGAAGAGTTGTACGAATGTACACCATACGCAACTGCTAATCCTAACAATCCTCCGAGACCTGCGCCCATCATTGCTTTCTTATTTTCTGTGCCAACATCTTGAGTTTTACCAATATACCAGCCAATAACAGCCATAATAATAACAAGAATGATATAGAGAATATACATACTCATGTCTGATCCGTCCATTTTTTGGTATTTAGGATAATTTTTTATAAATTTTTATTTTGGCACGTCCCAAATTTTTTATCGATTCATTTACTTTTTCATATTGACGTCGTATATTATACTGATCTTTTACAAAATGATCATTATGAATTCCTATACTCAATAGTTGATCCAGTGGATTTATCAAAGAGTAAAGATAATACTCTGGATCAATTCGTAAAATATCTGATCTCTTTAAAAAATAATCATAATCTTCAATTCGATCAGCCAGTGTTTTGAAAGATGGTTTTTTAATAACCACAAATTCTATTCGTGAACCCGTGCTTATAGGACAACCTCTTTTACGCATTTTTTCAGATAACTGAACATGTGCAGGACATTGTGAAATATAAAAATCGCGGCTGTTGTCGTTCTTGTCGTTCTCAGTACTGGCCATGTTTCTAATTTTATATTCTCCAAGTTTGTTGTTATTGACTAAACCATCTTCACCTCCAGTATCACCGATAGATTTTGTAATAACATAAACATCGTATGAAAATATATTCCGGTATAAATCATTAATGTAATCTAGAACAAACTCGACAATTTTTTCCTTTGATGTTTTCTGAAAAATTAACATTGATAGTTTTTCATATATATCACGAACAAATTTACTATTATCTCGTCTGGAAAGAACAACCCCTTTTTTTCCTACTTGTAAATTTAACACACCATTTCTATCAATGGATTGATAAATGTAACGTTTTTTGGATAAGATGAGAAATCTATCATATATGGTTTGTTCAAATTCTAGTTTCATAGGAGGTGGAAATATTTTTGAAACTTGTTCAGCTGTTTTTATAGCATAATCCCAAATTTCTTGTACTGTCTTTAAATGAGGAAATATAACATAATTAGAATCGGTGTCGCCATAAATAAGTTGTCCTTTCCAATTTTTTACAATTTCTTGAGCCGCCAATTCTATTGATTTCCTTCCAAAATATGTAACGCACATAGCTCCAGGCATAAGTGGTAAATATCCTTTTCTAACACCCATAGCTCCATACATACTATTGGCTGAAATTTTATAAGCATTTTGTTCTTTATCAAGAATTAAAGCAATAGACGCGTCAACATTTTTCATTTGTTTTTTTACTCTTGCACGAGAATCTAACAAGTTTTGAATGATGGTTGGAATTACTCCTTTTTTCACCTCGGTTTTATAAAACCGATAATATCGTTTCTCACAAATTACATTTTCTATTTTATTTCCATCTTCATCTTCTCTATCATTGGGTTTGCTTTTCTTTAGATTTTGTCTTTTTTCACGAAGTGGTTTCTGTGAAATTCTCATTTGGTTAATTTCTGCTTGAATCTTTTTTTTCTCAAATGGTGTAAGTTTCAATGACCCTTTTGCATCACGTTTCTGTTGAAGCATTTTAATTTTGTCACCAATCAAATTGATATCCTGAGTCAATTTATTGATTTCAATAATATTGTCATCATGAATACAACCTACATGATCTTCCCATTCAAAAACGTTACACATAGAGTCTGGTATTGCTTTGTTTTCTACCAATGTTGAATAGCATATATTTTTTGCTATAATAATTGAAGGATACAGACTACTAAAATCAAAAGGAACTACTTTATCATATATATCAGGAACAGGTTCAAATACATATGCACCGGTATATCTTTCATTAATTTTTGTTTCATATCCATTTGTATCTACAATTATTTTTTCTTTCAAACAGTATTTATAAACTTGAGAATATGTTTTTATCTGTTGTCCTTGAGTATATAGAGTAAACATACTAACGTTACAAACTTTAGCCATTTCACTTAAAGAAATCCATGAATGTAAATGGTTTAATAATTCTATACATAGATTGCTATCCTGTACACAATACTTTCCAACTTCGTCTAACCTTGTTCTGGTTCGATATGATTCAAAAATTTCTCTATATGTAATTGGATCTTTAACTTCATTTTTTAAAAAAACTTTGGCAACTTTTTTCAGAGAATATGTGTCAAGTTTGTAATCTCTTTTGATAATGGGTAATAAATCTAAAAGAAGTATACCTTCCCAATTAATAAATTTGAATTCTTGATTTTTATAAGCACTACTTGTCCATTTGATTTTTTCTTCACTAGCTAAACTTTCCCTGTTAAATCCAATTGATTTTAACTCATTAGTCAAAAACAACCTATTACATCTTTTAATAATATATTCAATATCAAAACCCAAGATGTTGAAACCAGTAATTACATTAGGTCTTTCATCCACAATAAATTGTAAAAAATTTAGTAATAAATCTTCTTCAGTCTCAAATTTAAAAACTGAAACACTGCTTAATAATTCACATGTGTTTAAATCTTTATTTTTGTCTGAAAATGTAAATAGGAATTTACGTCTTTTATTTTCTTGTTCAACCACACATGATATTTGAAATATAACATCACCGGGTCTATCTGAAGGCATTTGTGTTATAAAATCAGAATTTACTTCAATATCAAAAGCACAGTATTTTGGAAATGCATTATCCATTTTGGTTTCCATTTTGTGTAAATTTTTCCAACTCACTTTGTACTCTAAATCACAAGAAGTGTTCATATCATCTTCAGCAATTTTTTTACCTGAAAAATTTATCCATCCGGCTGTATATAAATCTTTAACTGATATTAATTGTAAAATTGGTGATGCTTCAACTTCATGTACTTTTAATTTAATTTTACCATATCCTGATAGAAAAACACCACATTTGCTGAGAATATATACAATGCTGTATATATTTTTTTTTGACGCACAACGACAATAAAGAAAAGGGGAAAGTTCATCAGTATTAAAAACATTGTATAAATGTTTTCTAAAGACAAGTTCGCTTGAAATACACTGATTTTTTATTGTTGTCTGTATGCTTGCTGAAACTTGTACATTTGGTAATTCTACATAACAAAACGGAGTAAAATTATCTACTACTAAACATACATTTTTCTTATCAGAATTTATACCGTATATTCTTATGGTTGTAATTTCTTCAACATTAGGATCTACAATCCAATAATAAGCAAACATTTCTTGATTCTTTTTCATCGTCTCCATTTTTACATTGTATAAATTTCAAAAAATGAAAATGTCAATTTTAAGAGTAACACAATGTAAATTATGTCATCAAAACAACCTATAAAAAATATTACAACCACTATTAAAGATGTAATCCTTGAAATTTCTGAAGGTAAAGATTACGAATGGATCATTAGTCAGGTTATTGAAGATTTATCCAATGAAAATTGGACAGAAAAAGATTATATTGAAAAAGTCTTGAAGCCAAAAAAAATTGGTTGGAATCATTCCATGTTTGAAAATTTGTTGAAAAAACAACGTGAACAGGATGATTATGTTTTCAAACCATTTGAAGCTGAAGAAGGTGTCGTACAATGTTTTAAATGTAAAAGTTTTAAAGTCTTTTCTATAGCAGTACAAACAAGAGCAGCCGATGAAGCAATAACAACAATCTCACAATGTACCGAATGTAACAATAAATGGTCGTGTAATTAAATATGAATTATGAAAAATAACATTCAAATAAAAATAAATAATGAATCGACGCGAAAAAAAATGTATGACTTTGAAAAAACCACAACTGTTAAAGTTGGCCAAACAATATAAAATCAATGTTAACGACTCTTCTAAACGCGATGGTTTAAAAACGAAACAAGATTTATGTTCAGCTCTTTTAAAACATAAAATAGATATTTTTGATTCGTCAAAAAGATCATCTTCAAGATCATCTTTAAGAGAATCTAGAACATCTTCAAGATCATCTTTAAGAGCATCTAGAACATCTTCAAGAACATCTTCAAGAGCATCTTCAAGAGCATCTTCAAGAGCATCTAGATCATCTTCAAGAGCATCTAGATCATCTTCAAGAGCATCATCTTTCAGATCCAATTTATTAAAAGAGTATCATTTGTTGGAAAATAAAAATATTGTACAGTTGAAAAAAGATGCTAAAAAAGAAAATTTAAAAAATTTTACATCATTAACAAAAAATGAGCTGATGAAAAAAATATTATTAAAATTTTTTCCTCAAAAAAATAATCTCGTTCAAGAATTATTTAAACTGGTTGAAATGAATGTGATAGATATTCGAAAATATGGTAAGGACAAAAATATACCAAACACTAATATGCTTACTAAGAAAGAACTGATTAGTAAAATTTTCTCTGGTAAATCTTCACAACGTCCTAGAGTATCTTCTTCAAGACGTAGACCTTCTTCAAGACCTGAACCTGATGACTGTGAATCAAATCTAAAAGTAGATTTAATAGGTATTGCTCAAACATTTAACATAAATCCTAAACTTCCAAATGGAAGACCAAAGACAAAGAAGCAATTATGTGATGAAATAAAACTAGCTATTGAACTTGAGGAAGAAGAATTAGTTTCTATTCCCACATCTGCACAACGTCCTATAGTATCTTCCACAAGACCTGAACCTGATGACTGTGAATCAAATCTAAAAGTAGATTTAATAGGTATTGCTCAAGCATTTAACATAAATCTTAAATTTCCAAATGGTAGACCAAAAACAAAGAAGCAATTATGTGATGAAATAAAACTAGCTATTGAACTTGAGGAAGAAGAATTAGTTTCTATTCCCGCTATTCCCAATACAAGTATATATTCTCCCAATACAAGTATATATTCTCCAGTGAGACAATTCAGTTCACAAAATTCAAAACCATACGAATCATCAAAAAAATCAGTCATATTGAAAAGATATGAAACATTGGGAACAACAAATATAAAATATCTCAAACAAATAGCAAAAATAAACAACGTTTCTGGATATCAGTCTAAGACTAAAAATTATTTGATTGAATCAATATTACTTGCAGAATATGCTAATGATGCTGATATTGTTCAAGAACTGCTTGATTTGTCAAAATTGAGCATAACACAACTTAGACAAAGTGCTAAAACTAAAAAAATTATGGATGCTAATAAACTCAACAAAATAGAACTGATTACGGTTCTATTTAAAGATTTGAGAAATGTTTCAACTTCTGTACCACCTTCAAGATCACCTTCAATAGCCTCCTCTATACCTTCATTAAGATCACCACCTATAATAGCACCGATTAAACCTTGGGATGAAAACTGTGAAAAGAATTCTAAAGATTACATTTTAGGTGTGGCTGCAGATTATGATATAAATCCTAAACTTCCAAATGGAAAACCAAAGACAAAGAAACAATTATGTGATGAAATAAAAATTTTTTCAAAACTTAGGCCAAGATCAAGATCTAGTTCTATCGATTCAAGACGTTCAGTTGATTCAAGAATAGGTAGACCAAAATCAAGATCTAGTTCTATCGATTCAAGACGTTCAGTTGATTCAAGAATAGGTAGACCAAGATCAATATCTAGTTCTATCGATTCAAGACGTTCAGTTGATTCAAGAATAGGTAGACCAAGATCAAGATCTAGTTCTATCGATTCAAGACGTTCAGTTGATTCAAGACGATCTATTTTAGATAGCGATGAAGATGTTGTTCTAGATAAAACTACAGTTATGAGACCATCAATTATGAGACCATCAATTATGAGACCATCAAGACGATCTATTTTAGATAGCGATGAAGATGTTGTTCTAGATAAAACTACAGTTATGAGACCATCAGATATAAAAAAAAAATCTATCTTTGATATAGATGATGAAGATGAAACTCCTATATTAAGACCATCACTTAAAAAAAAAAATGAAAATATTTCAAAAATCAGTTTAGACTTGGCTGAAGATGTGGCTGAAAGAATCGCAGAAAACCAATCCAATATTGAAAATAACATTGAAAATATCAAACAAAAGTTTCCAGATTCTGATCCAAGAATTATCGAATCTACGGTTACAAATGAGATTGTAAACGATATCATCAATACTAGTATAAATAATTTTGTTTCCGAAGGAAGAATCAGTACAACACAAGCTGATGAATTATTGTTAGATTTAGAGGATGATATGGGTACCTTTCAACCCAATATTCCACAGCAACCTACATTACCAAGTATTCCACTCAAAAATATTCCTCCTGAAAGATTAAAAAGAGTTGAAGACTTGTTACGAGAAATTCAAAAACCAAAAGAAAAAATGAGTAATTTGGTATCGATACAACAAAAAGTTTTTCAATCCTTGGGATTGATTAATTGAAATTTATTTGTAGGATTCAAAAAGATAAAAAAATGCCTTCATATATAAACTATTGTGCTTATTTTATACCTCAGCAGTGTTTATTTGGAGCTTATCCTACTCAAGATCAAATTAGAGAACTAGAATCCTGGGGAGTAAACCTAATTATTGACCTTACAAAATTAGATGAAAAAAATATAAAAAAATATCAAACTAATGTAGATGTGGTACATTTTCCTATTTCAGATAATAATATCCCTGAAAATAAGGAACAGTTTTATAACCTGGTAGTCTACATTAGCAAACAAATCAAAGATGGTAAAAAAATCTATATTCATTGTAAAGGTGGCCATGGTCGTTCGGGAATTTTAGTTTCAGCATTGTTGTGTTATATATATAATATTACTCCAAACGAGTCTTTTAAAAAAACATCTGAATATCATTCAACAAGACCTATTCATGCACGACGTTCAAAAATGAACGAATTTTGGAAGAAAAAAGGATCTCCACAGACAAAAGAACAAAAACAATTCATACACGATCTCTTTGGCTAAAACATTTACAACAAATTTTTCCACATTCATGTGGTAAAATAAAAAATTTTTTTAATGAAAAATGAACGTAAATGGAACATTATTCAAAATATATTTGAATGATACCCTTGAGATGGTTAAAAAACGAATTGTTACCAAGTTTTATCCTAATATTCAGTATAAATATATAAAATTTATACCAGACGAGTTTCCTGTTATAGAAAAAACAAATGTCAAGACAGAAAATCAAATACGATTATTTTTACAAAATGAAGGTCATTTTCCTGTAGATCTTTATAAAGATTCATTTGAAAATAGAAATGATGTCAAAAGAGAAGATGTTGAAAAGATGTTTATACTCTATCATAGTGATGTAATGGCAAATTTAAAAACAAAAAGCCCTTTAGAATTTATGTCTTTACTTTTGGGACAAATTCAAAACTTGACATCTATTGATGCATTTAATGTTTGGAAAAACAGAGACAAAGAAATAAAGATGATTCAAACAGAAATAGATTTATTAAAACAAGAAGTTTTAGCCTTTGAAAATGATGCTAAAGAATTTGAAAGAATACAACCTATTGAGATTAGTAATTTCAAACAAACACAAAATGATATAAATTTTGTGTTTGAACCAGTATATCCTATCACGTTAGAAACATTGTTTGATAAGATGAAAGTTGGTAAAAATTTTCCTTTCATCATCATGGACCATGAACAAAATTTTTTTAAAATATTCAACAACTTTCAAATTCCAAAAGAATGGTCAGATATAGAATTGGATCATGCTATTCTTTTGAAAATTAACCATTCAGAAGATGTAAACAATATCAATCTTAAAAATTTCAGTAATGTTACTTTTACAGTTGAAGATGATTTAATTTATATGAGTATATCTTTTCCTGTAGGTGAAAAATTTATAAGCAAAGACAAATTAATTTCTGAAATTTTTTACAATATTCCTTTTATAGATCCACAGAATAAAAATGTCAAAATTATAAAAGAAGAGTCAAGTTTGATTACAGGATATTTTTATATTCCTTTTCTTTGTAATTCTTTCATTTGGTCAGAATTATGTATGAATAATAAATTTTTTTACAATATCGTTACCATTAATGAGATTATTATTCCATCAAGGATAAAAATTTTGTTCATGTATGTTTTGATTTCCAGACGAATCAAAACTGGTATGAAAATAAAATTTAAACAAAGTATTAATCCTCTCACTAATGAAAATTATGATACCATCAACATGATTTCAAAACCTCCTTCAAAAGGTATACCAGAATGTTTTACAAGATTTAGAATAAAATGCCAAAATATAGAAACGGTTGAAAAATATAAAAATATTATTTCTCGTCTGTTTACCATTTACGAAAATGAAAAGCAAAATATTGCCCACCAATATATACAATATATTCCAAATTTTGTATTCAATGATAAATCATGTACTATAGATACGAATAAATCTTTAAAAGAAACTGTGCCTGATTTATTCATATCATCATATTCTCGCAAATGTTTAAATCCTCCTAAAATTATCAAGGATGAACATATACCCATGTACGAAGCACAAGGTAAATTTGTTATGAAATATCCATTGTATGGTGAAGGAAAACAACACAACTATATTTGTGACATTCCAAATTTTCCACATCCAGGATTGAGGATAAACAGTTTGGCTAATAAAAATATTTATCCCTATATTCCTTGTTGTTATGCTTTAGATCAGGTAAAAAAGAAAAATAGTAAATACAACAAGTATATTTCGGGAAATAGAAATTCAGACGTAAATATTATTTCAAACGTAAAAGCTTTACCAGAAAATATACAACGTTTTTTTTCTCTCATCAATAGAGAACCAAATAATGTGTTTGTTTTGTTTAATATTTCAGAGCACAGATTATCTCTACTTGAAGCAGTAATGATTGCATTAAATTTAATCGATAAAGATGATTTACTTATTGGAGGTAATATTTTACCATCTGTTTTACATGAATATGAAAAAATTTGTAAACTTGAAAACACGGTAGCGGCTAAACAAGAACTATACGATTTAGATTCTGAAGATATTCTTTCATTAATGCAAACAGAATTGAACCCCTCGCTGTTTATTCACGTCATGGAAGAATTTTACGATATTAATATTTTCATGTTCTCGATCAAAGCAAATGAAAAAGGGGAAATGATTGTACCACGACACGCTTCTATTTATTATAAATCTAATTTCAATAGAAGAACTATTCTATTGTTAGAAACCATGAAATTTTGTGACTTGATTATTCAAACAGATATAAATAATCCATCAAATATTGTTACATCTTTTGAATATAATAATCCATTGGTTCAAGACCTGTGGCGTGTTTTTACAAGACTATCTCGTTCATTTAATTTTGATGAAATTGTCAATTCATATCCTATACCCCAATTTATTTATAAAAATATAGTTTCGCAATGGATTGATTATTTTGGAAAATGTAGACTATTATTTTTGAAAAATAATACAACTATAATGATAGAACCCTCAGCTCCATTTATCAAACCAATCATGACTACTATTGAAAGAAATAAAGATTACGACTCTATTGTAAATTTTATTCAGAGATATAGGATTATTATTTCTGAACAAAGAGTGGATAAAAATAATCATGTGAGAGAAATAGTATGTGATGCTGATGGTTACAGGTTTATTATTCTTTCAGATTTATCCAAAACTTTTGATAATGTAAAAATAACCAAAGAACAGAATGTAATTTTTAATCAGATAAAAATGGAAAATAACAATATCAATGTGTTTCAAAAAAATAAAAAAACTGCATATATTCTTTCTCAACACGCTATATACATGTTTTCAAAATATTTACATAATAATGGTTTGGCACAAGTTGATGAAAATAAAGATGAAGATGTATTGTTTAATTTTTCTAAACAGATTGAAATTCAGCCAAATCACAAGTATACCATTTCTTCAAATTTTTCTCCACCCAATAGTTTTGTAGTAAATGGTAAACTTGTGGTTACATCTGAAGAAATGAAAAAAAGAATAATGTATGTTATTAGACATAAATTTACATCTCAAAGAAAAACAGTATTAAATTATCACACTCTGAAAATTGTACCAAATTTTTATCAAGAAATTATGGATTTTGATCAAATGGTCAACGGGATTATTGTCAAAGACAGGGATAGTTTAAAACACGTTCTTCAACCAACTATTAAAAATATTACCACAAAGTCTTTACGACCAGAATATGAATATGGCAGACATTATTTTTTTTATAATGAAAAATTTCTTCTTGATCCAAATGATGATCATACATTGATGTTTTTAGCCATAAATGTTGAACATTTAGAACAGGCTATTCAGCTTGTAAAAAATTGGAATACATATGGTTTTATCAACATGAATAAAATAATACAGGTGGATGAAAAAGATAATGTGTTGATCTATTCTTATGTAAATGAAGAAGATGTAAAAATTATACATAATCCTCAAGAAAGACATATTGAAGGAGCAGTTTTAGGCTATATTTTTGAAGATAAAAAATGTTGGACAACCATTTTACCTATTCAAAAAGATACACAATGATGTATTATCTAAAAGAATAAGATACTTGTAAAAAAATGTTGTGTCAAAATAGAGCCGAGGATGAAATAAGAAATTTAAGAAAAAATTTTAAATATGACAAAGCATGTTCACTTGGTGAAGAATATATTCGGTTTTTTCCAAAATCAAATGCAATCAAAGAAGAAGTTTACATTTCTCATTTATTGAACCGTAATTTTTACCAAGCAAATGTGTGGATAAAAAAAATTAATCTTGAACATGATCCGGAATATATTTCAAAAAATATAAAATCACGGTTGTACAATAATAAAATTTTGATTGAAAAGTCATTACTTTCAAGCATTGCAATGATAAAAATAGTCATCAATGGAAATAAACCTATTGAACAAGTTCAAGATATTATTAGAAAAACATGGTCTCTATGTAAAGATAAAGATTTTGTACATGCATGGATCATTCAAACTGAAAATGTTTCAGAAATAACTAATTTTGTATTTGAAGAAAATATGCCTATGAATGTCTTTGATTTTGATTGTGATGTTTTAGATTTTTATCAGACACCCTATATTTTATATGTTGATGATGAACCAGAACAACCTTTTAAAGTTTCAACTTTGTTGTCTATTTTAGAACAAGAAATTTTGATAAGTCATGTTGGTTTACAATCCAAAAATTTTCAGGATATAAATGATGGTATACCAAAAATATTTTTTTCACATCATTTACTTTTTAAAAAAATTTTGGAAAATTCTTGTGAAAATGGATATAGTCTTGCATTTATGGATACATATGAAGTAAAAATTTTTCAAACGTTGATACCACCTAAATATAAATGTTTTTATATCAATTTAGAAAGAAGACAAGATAGAATGAAACATGTTAAAAAACTTTTACAGATTCCAAACATGCCATTTTTACATCGTTTTGATGCTATAGATGGAACAGCATTACAACCAACACCAAGACTGCAAGCATTATGTGGTAACGGAAACTATGCAATGAAAGAAGGTGTCATTGGATGTGCCTTATCTCATTTACAATTATATACTATGCTTGTTGAAGATGATGTGGTTGATGGTTATGTTATTTTTGAAGATGATGTAGAAGCTAATGCAAATTTTGCTCATCAACTTGAACAAGTATTAACTATTACTAAAGAACGAAAGAATGGTATCGTGTTTTTGTCTTCTGTACCATTACAATGTCAAAGAACTATAAATTCACAATATAGACATAAAGGAATTTTAAATAGAAGTCCTCATCACTGGTATGAAATTGCAGGTGGTACTGGATGTTATTACATCACAAAAGAAACTGCAAAACAAGTTCTCAATCATATCGATCAACAAGGATTATATAGTCCTATTGACATGATTTTAATGTTTAACACTCTTTGTGATTTTAATCCTTCTTTTTGCTTACCACCCATTGTTACTCAGTATGGAATAGACGATAAATCTGATGTACAGATTAATTTTAATCATCCATCACATTTATTGAGTAGTGTAAAGCCTTCAAATTATAAAATTTTTGGACCTAACAACAAACCAGATTTTATTGAAGATATCGATGTAGAAATTTCTTGATAAAAATTATACTATTTTTTAGTATGATTTAATCATGAAAAATTTTATTGGCGCTTTTTTTGTTTTCCCATGATTAAAATTGTAAAATGACTTAAGGAAGAGATTTCAAATACATAAAATGGTTATAGAAAACATTAATCAATATCAAGCTGTAAACAAATTTATTATATCGTTTATCACCAATAATTATTCTAAAGAAGATTCTAAAGATATGTTAGCTTTATGGAAGAGCAAAAAAAATATAAACAAGTTCAAGAGTCTTTTTGAAAATGTAGAAGAAGAACATGTCAAAAGACCAAAGAGTAAATATATTTACTTTTGTGATGAGACAAGGAAAGAACTAAAATTAGAATATCCTGAAATGAATATAAGAGAAATTACATGTGAACTTGGAAAACGATGGCAAAAATATAAGGAAAATCCTGATCCTGAAATGGAAAGGAAACTTACACAACTTTTTACCTTGGACCGAGAACGATACAATTCTCAGAAAAAACCAGTTGGTGTAAAACCTAAAAACATTTACCGATCACTCTACCTATATTTTTGTGATCTAGAACGAACAAAGAATCCTTCTATAAGTATGAAAGAATTGGGTGAAAGATGGAACACTCTCAAAAATAATGATGCTCAATATGGAAAACTGTCTAAAAATTTTCAAAAAATAAAAGCTGAAACTATTAAAGCTTCCGAATCTGAAGAAGATTAAATTTTTATACACATTTCTCAAACATTTTTTAACGTAAATTCGTTAAAAAATATCACAACGTATTATAATACACCAACAGCTATATCGTTTTTGGTTTGAAACTGGGGTGAATCATATCCTGTTTGATTACAAAAAGCACTTACTGTACCAGAGTTTGCATCTTGTAAATATATTCCATTTGGTGTTGATTTATATATCATGTTGGAATAATTATCATATGGCATACTAGTTTTCCAACCTAAATCTGATGATGTCATCATGGGTGCTGAAAATGATGACCATGTTTGTGGAGACATCATTGTGGGTATCATTGGTTGTGCTGTCATTGGTTGTGCTGTCATTGGTTGTGATGTCATTGGTTGTGATGTCATAGTACCAGAACATGGACAAAAATTCTCAGATTTTTTATTATACATCATCATTAACCATACAATAATAATAATTACAACAATTATCATAATCATTGAAAGCATTTTCTTCAGCTAAGAATTTATTTAAGAAAATAGTTAATGTATGAAAATGCATTGATTCCCGAGCGGTCAAAGGGGCTGACCTTAAGAGTCAGTGCTATAGGCTTCGTGGGTTCGAATCCCACTCAATGCAATTTATTTCAAATATGAAATAAATTTATGTAGGACAGATGATACAAAATAATATTAAAATTAAAAAATGAAACATAAAGTGTTTTTAATATTATTTTGTATCTCAGTTATCCTTTTGATATTGATTTTCATTTCCAATTGGTTATCCAATAGTAAAGGAACATATACAGATTACACAAACATGATTAAAGATTTATGGAATAAAAAATTTATTGGAACCAGTACACAAAGCACTGACAATAAATCATTTGAGAGTAAAGGAGAAAAAGAATGTAGAAGAGTTATTGAAAAATATACTGGTGTGTCATTTCCAAAACAAAGACCAAATTTTTTACGAAACAACATTAGTGGTAGTAATCTGGAATTGGATTGTTTTAATGATCATTTGAAAATTGCTGTTGAATACAATGGTGAACAGCATTACAAATATACACCATATTTTCATTCTTCAAAAGAAGCTTTTTACAATTTAAAATACAAAGATGATATTAAAAAAAGATTATGTCGTGAAAATGGCATCCATCTAATTGTTGTTCCATATACAGTTCCGTTTTCAGATATTGAAAATTATATTGTTGAAAAATTACACGGCGATGAACTTTAAAAAAATCTCATAATTTTTAAAAAGCATGAATGATTTTGGAAACATGAGTCCTGAAGAGAAATATAGATGTAAAAAAATTACACATAATATGGTTAAAAATAATTCAGATATGGAAAACGACGTCTTTAAATATGAAGCAGCAGCTCAAATTCGTCTGATGATTAGAGATGGACTGGATATTAATATGCTTGATGAAAATGAATACAAACTTATGATAGATGTATATGGAGAACATGCTTTAAAAACTTTTGTTTCGGGAATAGAAATTGTATCTATTGATGATGCAAAAAAAAAATTTGAAAGATATACACGTCCTGTTTCTCACGACCCAAAAAAATGAGATATATTTTAAAAGATTTTTCTTTTAAAATTATTTATTCTTTAAAATTTCAATGCACATGATCACCAATAGTCATAAATTTTCCTTCTCTAAATTCAACAACGGTAAGATTAATATTGTCTATATTTTGAAAAGATAAATCAAAAACACATGAACATGTTTTAAATTTACACAAATTATTTTCAAACATACAGTTGCTTATTAATACTGAAAATATACCATCAACATCAACCAACAACTGTTTTTGATTATTAAAAAGAATTTTCGTACTGGTATACAATTTTCCAATACAAGGTTTTTCAGTAATAGCTGTATATTCTACAGTGGTTATGACATTTGCATTATTCATGGAAATGATATTGTTTAAAATTTTCACATCTTTTACATCTTTGATGAAACCATATTTTTTATTACATGTCTTGCATTTGTTTTTTTTAATGGTTTCTTCAACCACTGTCTGAAATTTCTGATTTAAATACTGAGGTTCGATAAAAAAATTTTCTTTCATCCTAACTTCAACCATGATTATTTTTTTACAAAAATGCTTTTTTTTCTTTTTTCAATTTACAAAATGCCCACGTATTTAAATATACCAAATGTTACAACTTCAGCGTCTTCAAACACGTCTTCGTCTTCAAACACATGTATGGAAATATACAATCATATGAAAGATTGTCCTGTTTGTATGAACGCCTATAATATCAAAGATAAATTTCCAGCAACATATCAAACAAGACTAACTGATAAATGGCCTGTATTTTTTAATGAAATATACATCTCACCAACCATAATAATTTTAATTATAACTTTCATTGTGCTCATTTTCTTTGTATGGTCAAAACGAACATAGCGAGCGTAACGAATAAATTATATTCTTTACCTTCAAGTGATGCATAATTTGTAATAAGAATAAAATGTTTAATTAAAAATGTACATTTTCAAAAAAAATGGTACAAAAGAAGTTTTAAACACCGCTAAAATTTTAAACCGCATTTTATGGGCCAAGTATAAAAAAGAACCAGAACTTCATATTGAAGAAAATTATCTATACAACAAAGTTATCAATGCTTTAGGACAAAATATCAAATCTAAAGATCTTGATATATTAATTGCTGAAACAGCTGCTTCAATGAGTATAAAACATCCAGATTATAATATTTTTGCTGGTTATATAATGATATCAAATTTACATAAAAATACTCCTCATTCTTTTTCAGAATGTATACATGTACTTTACGAAAATGGAACCATCAATAACGATTTATATACTCTTGTGCAAGAAAACAAAAAAGAAATTGATTCATGGATCATTAACGACTATGATTATGATTTTGACTATTTTGCCTTCAAAACTTTAGAAAAAGCATATCTTTTAAAAATATATGATACAGATAGTGTTGAGCATAAAAATAAAAATTTCAAAATTGTAGAACGTCCCCAATACATGTTTTTAAGAGTAGCTTTAGCTATACATGGCACTAATCTAATTGAAGCATATAATACTTATAAACTTATGGGACAGAAATTTTTTATCCATGCTTCACCCACACTTTTCAATGCAGGAACAAAGAAACAGCAAATGTCGTCATGTTTTTTACTTCACATGAACCATGATAGTGTTGAAGGTATTTATAAAAGTCTTACTGATTGTGCTATAATTTCAAAATATTCTGGTGGTATAGGATTATCTATTCACAATATAAGATCTCGTGGTGCTTTTGTTGGAAATAGTAGTAATAGTAATGGTTTAACGGGTATGTTGCGTGTATTCAATTCCTCATCTTGCTATATTGACCAAGGCAGTGGTAAACGTAAAGGAAATATTGCTGTTTATCTAGAACCATGGCACGCAGACATTTGTGAATTTTTAGATTTGAAAAAAAATACGGGTTTAGAAGAAGAAAGAGCTCGAGATTTATTTTATGCATTATGGGTACCTGATTTATTTATGAAACGAGTCTTAAATAATGAACCATGGTCTTTAATGTGTCCACAAACGGTTAAAAATTTACATCATCTCTATGGAAAAGATTTTGAAGAAAAATATATCCAGTATGAGATTGAAGGAAAAATTAATTCAACAATACCGGCTAGATTTTTATGGCAGAAAATTATAGTTAGTCAAATTGAAACGGGGACACCTTACATTTTGTTTAAAGATCACATCAATCTCAAATCAAACCAAAAAAATTTAGGAACCATTACTTCATCTAATTTATGTGCTGAAATTGTTCAATATACTAGTCCTGAAGAGACAGCAGTATGTAATCTAGCATCAATAAATTTAACAAAGATGATCAGTATTAATGATGATGATGAATCTTTTTTTGATTTTGAAACATTGACAACAGTTACACAACAAGTTACAAAAAATTTAAACAAAATTATTGATATTAATTTTTATCCTGTAAAAGAAGCAGAAATATCAAATATGCGGCATCGTCCTATTGGTATAGGTGTACAAGGTTTAGCAGATGTATTTGCTAAACTACAAATAGCCTATGATTCAGATTATGCTAAACAACTAAATAGTGATATATTTGAAACTATATACTATTCTGCTCTAACTACTTCATGTGAATTATCAAAGCAACATGGGCCCTATTCCACGTTTCATAATTCTCCTAGTTCTCAGGGTATTCTTCAATTTGATCTATGGAATGAACCACAAGATTCTATTGTTAAAACGAGTTATACCAAACCATTTTATGATTGGGATGAATGTAAAAAAAATATTCAAAAATATGGTTTGCGAAATTCTTTGACAACAGCTGCCATGCCAACTGCTTCAACTGCTCAGATTTTGGGTAATAATGAATCATTTGAACCATTTACTTCAAATCTTTATACACGCAGAGTTTTTTCAGGAGAATTTATCATGAATAATAAATATTTGGTAAAGGAATTGGAAAAAATAAATTTATGGAACGAAGAAACACGACAAAACATTATGAAGAATAATGGTTCAATACAAACAATAGAATACATACCAGATTGGATAAAAGAAATATATAAAACTGTTTGGGAAATAAAAGTTGTAGATTTGATAGACATGTCTGCGTCTCGTGGACGGTTCATTGACCAATCGCAATCATTTAATATTTTTGTAGATAATCCAAGCGTAAACAAAATTTCAAGCCTACTAATGTATGGTTGGAAAAAAGGTTTGAAAACAGGCATGTATTATCTCAGAATAAAAAGTGCTGCTAACCCTATTCAATTTACGGTGGATTCACCCAATGGATCTGCGATAGTTAATAATGAAATTGAACGTTGCAAACCCGAATGTATTGTTTGTGAAAGTTAAAAAAATTTTAAAATTTCCTATATATAAAAATTAAATGTATTGGTATAATAACTCATCAAATATGCCGTGTATGAATGCAACGACGACTGTATCTACTAATTACAGTGCTCCCCCAGAACCACAAAAAACAATGTGTTTTCAAGCTACTCCTCCACCTGCACCAAAACCAATGTGTTTTCAGGTAGCTCCACCACCTCCTCCACCTCCTAAGACAATGTGTTTTCAAGCGCCACCGCCTCCTCAACCAAAACCAATGTGTTTTAAACAAAACCCAATACCTCCTCCAAAAACTGTATGTACTACATATACATCTCCTCCTTCAAATTGGTTTACAGCAATGTCTCCTGATGAATCAGCAAAATATGTTTCAAATATGCAAAATCCGTCATTTCGTCAAGATGCTCCAATCTTTACACCGGGACAAAATCCT
>SXGT01648004.1_pt1 | contig 18259 bp, 12 predicted proteins | sample 3176221 | NCBI WGS metagenome assembly SXGT01 (sample SAMN11356862, study PRJNA531348) | freshwater metagenome | isolation source: freshwater sample F1-120 | place: China: Fuxian Lake, Yuxi | collected 2017-12-25
AACACTGGGGGTAAGTGGAACGCTGGGTGTCAGTGGAACGCTGGGTGTCAGTGGAACACTGGGGGTAAGTGGAACGCTGGGTGTCAGTGGAACGCTGGGTGTCAGTGGAACGCTGGGTGTCAGTGGATCCTTGAAGGGCTGTTGAACGCTGGGGATGAGTGGAATGTTTGGGGTGAGTAGAAAGCAGCGGTTCAGCTAAAAGCGGAGGGTGAGGAACTAGCCGGAATACCCCAATCCCTCAAGATAGGCTTCCGTAAAGTGCAAAAGTGAGCGAATGGCCTCAGGGTCGGCTCCAAACTCCACCCCGGCGCGCGCATACACCTCCCGCACCGATCTTGTTTGACCGAGCGCCAAAGCCGCCTTGTAATCAGCCAGCGCATTCGATCCTGCTTCCATGCTGCGTTTCCAAACACCCAATGCCCCCAATTGCGCGAAACCATATTCGATGTAATAGAAAGGCACCTCAAACAGATGCAATTGCGCTTGCCATTGCCGACCCAAATGCGCCTCGAGTTGCGACCAATCAACGCCCTTGCCGCCAAATCGGGTAGCTATTTCCATCCATTGCGCCGTTCTTTCGGCACGAGAATGACCCGGATTCGCATAGGTCCAGTGTTGAAAAGCATCAATGGCGGCGATCCAGGGAAGAACCGACAAAGACCGCTGCAGCTGTTCGTAGCGTGCCCTGCGCACCAATTCATCGTCATCAAAAAAAACCGAGAAATGTTCCATGGCCAATAGTTCCATGCTCATGGAAGCCAATTCAGCTGTTTCCGAAGGCAGTTGACGGTAGGCTCCCAGGGGAAGCGCGCTTGTGAGGAAAGAGTGCACGGCATGCCCACCTTCGTGCATCATTGTTTCCAGGTCCTCCATCGTTCCCGCCGCATTCATGAATATGAAAGGAGCGCCCGTATCCAATAAGGGATAATTATAGCCACCAGGGGCTTTGCCTTTTCGGCTGTAGAGATCGAAGTGCCCCATTTCCCGCATGGTATGCAGGCAATCCCCGAAATAGGGATCGATGGCACCAAAGGCACGAATGCTGCGCTCCACCAATTGATCTTCGCTGTCGAAAGGAGTTAGGGCTTTTAGGTCGGCTGGTTCGGCACGGGTATCCCAAGGCCGAAGGATGGGCAAACCCAAGCGACGCGCGCGGTCCGTATGGAATCGATGGCAAACGGGGAGCACCACCTCCTCAATAGCGTTGTGAAAGGCCAAACAATCCGCGTGCTCGTAATCGAATCGGCCCAATTCCAGGAATCGATAAGGGATGTATGAATCGAAACCAGCGCCCAGCGCAATGCGGTGGCGGAGGTCAATCAAACGATCCATCAGTTCGTCGAGCACCTCAGCATCCTGTGCCCTTCTTTCGGCTATCAAGTGCCAAATCCGCTCGCGAATCATGCGGTCGGGCGATTTCAGCAGGACCCCCGCCTGCGGCATAGTCAGCTCTTGTCCGTCGAATAGCACCGACATCGCTCCAGCAATGGCCCCATAGCGGCTTTCCAATTGTTTGAGTTCGGTAATGAGGGGAATATTCTCCACACGGTACAACCGAATTTCGGTTTCTACACGCCGCACCCAAAGGGCGAGGGCGGGATCCGATGCAAATCCATCGGGTAGGGCCGCCAGCATCTTGCGGTTTAACCGATCAGTCCAGGGCGCCATTTCGGGGTAGATCGAGCCAATGAAAAACTCATAATCGGCCTTCAGTCGATCATCTTCCGTATTGCAGGTCATCCGAATGTAGCGCCAGGCCAGATCCTCATCGAGAGCCGACTCCAAGGCCGATCGGTCGAGCAAAAACGCCTCAAAAGCCTGAACAGTCCCTAAATCACGGGAGTCAAGCTGTTCGTACCAAACTACAACGTCATCCCAGTGCTGCAAACGCCAGTTAGAGGGCAAGAAAGCGCGCCTTCGCGGAAGATTAAGGGTATTTGCCATTCCACAAAAATAGGACGTGGCGGGTTCGGCCCGTCCGTTCCGTATTTTCGCCAATCAATACACAACAAGAATAGTATGACCGCAGCATTTGCGCGTTGGTTGGGGGGCGGACTAGGATGGGCCATGGGCGGACCCATTGGAGCATTGATTGGTTTTGCTATCGGATCGGTACTCGACGACCGTTCCGGTTCGGTGGAGTCGCAATTCGGAAGAGGGCCCTCCGATTCTTCACGAACAACAGCCGAGGGTGTGGGCGATTTTGGTTTGGCCCTATTGGTGCTCACCGCGGTGGTCATGAAGGCCGACGGCAAGGTCCTAAAATCTGAGCTGGATTATGTGAAGGACGTGCTCAAAAAGAGTTTCGGGCTCGAAAAAGCGCGACAGCTCACCCTCATGTTGCGCGAAGTCATCAACAAAGACATCGACCCACAGGGGGTATGTCGCCAAATTGCCGACAACATGAATGTAGCCGGGCGGCGCGAATTGCTGCATTTGCTTTTCGGAATTGCTTTGGCCGACGGAACAATGGGCGCAGCAGAGTTGGATTGTCTCAAAGGACTGGCACGTTTGCTGCGCATTCCTCAGTCCGATTTCGATTCCATTCGGGCGATGTACGGTCAGACCACTGAGGATGCCTATACAGTACTGGAGGTTTCACCTTCGGCTACCGATGAAGAATTGAAAAAAGCATACCGTCGAATGGCCACCAAACATCACCCTGATAAAGTGGCTCACTTGGGGCCCGAAGCGCAAAAGGCCGCCAATGAGAAATTCCAGCAGCTCAGCCAGGCATGGGATCAAATCCAACGCGCGCGCGGTTCATCCATATAACGGAAGGCGCGTTTCAAAAAAAGTGGGGTAGTGAGGGTGGCCAATAAGCTCATCACGAGGAGAATGGAAAAAACCTCTACCGAAATGAGACCACCGACATAAGCTGTGTTTGCGATCACGATTTCCATAATTCCCCTTGCGTTTAATCCAACCCCTAGTGTCACCGATTCACGGTGCGACAGGCGCGCTGCCCGTCCGCCCAGGTATCCACCCAATGTTTTGGTCAGGTAAGAGGCCCCCAAAACAGCCAAGAGGAGTCCAATATTCTGGATGGATGTTCGTTCGAAAACCAAGCCAATTCCAGCGAAAAAAACCGGCGCCAAAAACCCCATGGCCATGTTGCCCGTGGTGCGTTCAATCGACTTCAAGTGAACCCTTCCGATAACAGCCTCACTAATGAGAAGCGAGGCAAAAAAGGTCCCCACAATAAAATGGAGGCCCAAACCTTCGGTTACTGTCGAAAAGAGCAGAACAAAAGCAAAAAAGAGGGCAAAGAGAGGTTCCTTACCACGCAACAACAAGAGCAGACGGTTTAAGTAGTCTTCCAGGTAATTCCCTAGGTTCACCACACGTCGAATGAGGAAATAGGCTCCTCCCAACAGGCCAACGAGCAAAAGCAATTTCATCAAAGATACGACAGCGGCCATGCTGATGGTGGGGAGAGACAAATCAGTTCCATTAACACTCAACAGCACACCCAGCAGAGAAAGTGCTATCACGTCATCAAAAATGGCGACCGAAATAATGCGCTGACCGATTTTACTGTTCAGCTGCCCCATATCTTGAAGCATACGGATGCCAACGGGAAGAGCGGTGATGGCCATACACAACCCAATAAATAAATTGGTCATGATATCCTGTTCAAACAAACTCCCAGCCATGTAGCCCCCGCACATGGGAAGAAGCATAGCAAACAGGGAAGTCAGGAGGTTGCGTCCTTTGAGCGATTTGATGATGTCATCGATATCGATTTCCAGGCCGGCCAGGATTACAAGCAGAAAAATGCCGAGCTCAGAAATTACCTTAATCTCTTCTGTGCGCTCCATGATCCCCAGTACACTCGGGCCCAAAACGATTCCTGCTAAGATCTCTCCGATCATTGAAGGTTGTCGAAAGCGCTCCATGATTTCACCAAAAATGCGCGCCGTCACCAGCAAAATGAGCAGGTTGGTGAAGAAAGGAAGGTGGAGAACGGCAGGGTTCATATTGATTACAAAGTTATGGGGTGGTCGAAATAAATTTTGTAACGTGCATAAAGTTTATGGTAAATTCAAAAAATACTCCTACATTTACCGTGTAAAACAATTATTATGGTCAAAAAATTTAACACACTCTTTTCGTTTGTGCATTCAGTAGTGAGGTCGCTGCATATGGGCAGTGAACCTCAGGATGCCTCTCACGCTCAAAGCGGACTTCATTCGAGGTTATCGAGCCAATTGAAGGCTTGCTCTGCCGCTGCCTTATTGGCTGTTGGTGGTTTGGCAGATGCAGATGCTGCGGTTGTACATTGGCAAAACGCCAACTTGCTCATTCCCAACACGCTTGATGGTTTGTATATCAATGTGGAAACACAAGCCACCGGATCTGCTGGAAACGTAACAGCGGGCTGGGACATAAACCCCTATACTTCTACTGCCTTTGGGCTGACTTGGTGGAATGCGACTGGAACGGGAATGATGCGTTTCCCGGGGGTGACTAGCGGGTCGGCGGGTAATCTTGCACAAGGCACGGAAATAAACGCAACAAGATCTTACGGTTCGGGTCCTGTCGTAGTGGGCTCCGGACCGGGGAAGTGGCAGTTGAACGCCAGTAATTATTTTGGATTCAGATTTGTGGCCTCCGATGGTTTAACGCATTATGGTTGGGGTCGGTTTGTAATCGGCGCTTCGATATCTGGCACCGATCGGATGATTGCTGAGCTCGCATACGAAAGTGTTGCGGGTACTGCAATAACAATCCCAGATCCTTCTGCTATTTCCGGCGCCCCTGTAGGTGGAACGGTGGTTTATGGCAATTCAGCCTCGTCACCGATGCGCAACGCTGTTGTGGTATTGAAGCAAGGCAACGCCGAAGTGGTGCGCGACACCACCGATGCAACGGGCGCTTTCTTGTTGCCATTGGTTGCACCCGGAACCTATGATGTGGTGGTGACGTCCAACACGCCATGGGGCGGTGTGAATGCAACAGATGCTGTTCTAATTCTTCGTAGCTTTTCGGGATCAGCCCCTCTGAATGGCATTCGCTTAACAGCAGCGGATGTGAACGGAAGCGCTTCGGTTAATTCAACGGATGCATTGAATGCATTAAATCGCTTCACGGGAGCATTACTGACCTTCAGTGTAGGCAATTACGCGGCGAGCACGAGCAGTTACACAGCCAGTGGCGCGGGAACGGGCAGTCTCAATGTATCGATGTTGTGTTATGGTGATGTGAATGCGAGCTACCAGCCGAATGGTGGTTTCGTGCGCACGAGTTGGAAGGATTTGTCGACCCAAGGGGTGGCGCGCATCACGAGCGGCAGCTATGAGGTGCCTTTTTTTGTAAGCCGAGGCGTACAACCAGCGGGTGTGAGCTTAGAGCTTGAATTGCCAGAAGGGCTGCGTGTACTGGGTGTGCGGGCATCGGAAGGTCTGAGGGCCAATCAGGTGGTCTATCATCAAGAGGGCAATCGGGTACGTATGGCTTGGCTCGATGAGTCGGGTGCCGAATTGAAGGCAGGCGATGTATTATGCTATGTACAGGTAGAGGGAGCGGTCGAGGGGGTATGGCGCAGCAGCACGGAAGTAGAGCTGGCCAACGTATTGGGTGAAGTACAATCGGGTGTTGAATTGCGCATGCCGAAACTGAGTGCATCACTTGGAGCGATGGAAGCCTCGGTATATCCGAATCCAGGCCGAGGCTTGCGTACTTTGTCGTTGGAGCTATCGGAAGGGATGGGTGTAGCGGTACGGGTTACCGACGCATTGGGTCGCACGGTGTATACACATACGGCGGGCACACTGGCCTCAGGCACGCACCTTATGGAGCTGAACATGGAAGGCTGGCCAGTGGGCAGCTACCAGGTACAGGTACTGGGTGCAACGGCCGAAAGCAAGACCCATCAGCGCAGCATCACCGTATTGCAAACGCGCTAATCAGGCTCGGTTAATAACCAACATTAAGCCCGTGGGAAAACGCCTAAGCGTTTCCCCACGGGCTTAAATATTTTTAGGGAAAATGGTGCTGCTTTGATTATAGTATGACTATCGTTTGTGGTACTTTTCTTTAAAAGCAATTGATCCATAGGGTATTAACGCGTTGCAACGATCCAAAATAGAATCGAATTCATCATCAATCTCTTCCCCCTTCAACATTTTGGTAAAACGTTGCGCTTCTACATGATCGGGTTGAAGTTTCAGTGCCAAATCCAGGCATAGCATGGCGTCGGCGGGTTGTTGCATCCATGCGAGACAGGCTCCCAATACAAAATGTGCCTCAGGTATTGCCTGGCTTATGTCTAAAGCATCAAGAGCCTTTTCAGCAGCGCGTTCTATCTGTCCGGCTGCTAGAAAAATTTTGGCTACCAGGATGTCTATTTTGGGCTCTCCACCTGACAAACTCAATAGTTGACGGGTGTATTGCAGTGCTTTATCAATTTTTCCAATATTGAGCCATGCATTAGCCACGTTGGCATAGTGTTCTCGGTTTTGTCCATTCAGGCGAGCAGCCTGCTCCACACTGTGCTCCGCTTCCGTGCGCATTCCATTCGACAGAAATGCATTTGATTGCAGCAAATATCCCTCGACTAATGTAGGATGCTGATGGAGTAAGTCTTGAACCGCCGACTGTGCGCGAACATATTGTTTGGCGGAAAGTAGGTTCTGCACCCAGCCTGTTGCATATCGTGCTATAGTTGGATGTTTCATCCACAACAATTCATATTCAGAGGCAGCTCTTTCATATTCACGGGCAAAGGTCAAGTAGCCCGCAAGGTTATAACGACTCTCTCGTTCTACTAAATCGATTTGTTGCGCCACATCGTCCGGAAGAGCGGCGAGGTAGCCAAGGTCAATCAATTGCTTGAGGGTTGCAACTTGTTCCAGAGGATTCGAAATCCGGTTTGGTGGATGCATCCCATCGTTTTGTGCGGGTAGATCCCATGATTGAACGCGGCCAGGGAATGATTTGGGCATTAGCCAATCTTCAATGACTCTTCCCGGCATGTCTTGGCCAGCGGGCAATCCACAGATGGCCAAGAGGGTTGGGGCAACATCCATGAGGCTCATGGAAAGTTGGTCGTTCATTTGACGAAATTGAGGCCCTGCGGAAGCCCAAATCCCAAATGTTCGGTGCCATGAAGCTTCCATTTCCATTCTCTTGTCGGGCGATAATTGTTGAGTGGCTGGTCGACCAGGCCCATGTTGAAAGCCGTGGTCGGATAAAATCACAACATTTGTCTTCTCGTTGGTATGTGCCAACATACGCCCTAACACTTGGTCATGCCATTCATACACGGCGTCCATAACCCCGGAAAACAGTCTGAAGTGCTTATCAGAAACGTAGGATAGTTTCGGTTGTCGAAATGCCATAAATTCGTGACCCATCGTATCAATGGTATCAAAAAAGACCATCGACACATCCCATGGGTCATTGGTCAAGAGCCATTCACTGATTTGAGCAATGTGGTGGGCGTGAGTCATTTTCTGAATGAGTCCCTTCAAAAAATGATCGTCTTGGGGTGCAACCTCACGGAAGCGCGGTAGCCATGTGCTAATTTGTTTTGATCCGAGGACAGGTTTCGACCGAACCAAATTCTTGAAATCTAAAGCAATGTTTTGAGGGTGAATAATATCGGGGTCAAAATCAGCTTCAGACTCTTCCGGGAGCGAGTTGCTTACTACGACGCCTCGAATGGGTTCGGCTGGATGTGATGCATACCAACCCACCACATGCGTTCGCAGCCCCGATTGCGAGAACATATTCCAAAGCGCTTTAGTACGACGTGTGGTGGATTGAACCAGGCGCAGTCCTTGACCGTCGGGTTTGGGCTCTACAAAATTTAAAATGCCGTGTTGATCGGCTCCTTTGCCGGTCGCAATGGTCGACCACAGCAAAGGGGATAACCGAGGCTCAAGTGTTTTTAGGTTGCACCGAACACCTCTTCCGATGAGACGCTGAAGATGGGGCATTCGTCCTTTGGCCATCAAATCATCGATGATACCCCAATCTGCGGCATCCCATCCAATCACCAGCAGTTTTTTTCCTTGCTTGGTCATACTCGTTTTTTGGTCATACTTGTTTATCGGTTATTCACGCGGAATGAGATCCGACAACCGTTTATTGCGTAAAAATGTTACGTTCATATCGCGTTGCTCCTTGAATACTGATCGAATTTGACATTCCTCTGGCCTTTCGCATTCCGCGCAAGGTTTGTAAAACTTAAAGGTCACACAAGGAATTATTCCGATGGCACCATCGAATAGACGCACCACTTCTACCAGTGGGATGTCTGCGGGTAAGCGCTGAAGGGTGTAGCCACCACCCTTTCCACGCTTGCTGCAAACAATGCCCGCTTTGGTTAATTCGGTAAGAATCGACTCCAAAAATTTCCTGGGCAGGCGGGTGTCGGTCGATAAGCGTTTGGATTCGACGGGTAGACCGACAGGTTGGGCCGCGAGGTGCACCAGTGCATGAAGAGCATACCGGGCCTTTTTGGTGAGCATCCAACAAAAATAGGAGATATCTATTAAATTTGTAGGAAATTAAATTCGAATGGGCATGGTGTTCTGGATGACTGGGTTGAGTGGAGCGGGCAAATCCACATTGTCAGAGGCAGTGTACGCGCTTCTTAGCCAGAAAGGATACGCAGTGGCGGTCATAGATGGCGATCGATTACGGTCTGGACTTTGTTCTGATTTGGGATTTCAAGAGGCGGATCGTGCCGAAAACAACCGTCGGGCCGCTGAAATGGCTAAAATGCTGGTTGAACAACAAATAATCGTCTTGGTAGCACTTATTTCTCCGAGAAAAATACACCGAGAAATGGCACGCTCTTTAATCGGGACTGCCTTTTTCAGAGAAGTCTTTGTGGATGCACCGTTCGATTTGTGCCTTCGCAGAGATGTAAAAGGGCTATACCAGCGCGCATTAGAAGGAGAAATTCAGGGATTTACTGGACTCGACTCGCCCTATGAGGTGCCCGATGCCCCTGATCTGCATATTCGTACGGACAATTGGAGCCTCAAATATTCTATAGAGGTGCTTCATGAGTGGATCATAACGTTAATAAAGAGTAAGATTCATGAACCCGATTGATGAATTAGAGGCAGAAGCCATCTATATTCTGCGCGAAGTACAGGCTCAATTCAAAAGGCCGGTCATCCTTTTTTCGGGGGGAAAGGACAGCATCGTTCTCACTCATTTAGCCGTTCAGGCATTTTATCCCCAGAAAATGCCATTTCCCCTGCTGCACATCGATACTGGGCATAACTTTCCGGAGACTTTAGCATTTAGAGATGAACTGGTGCGCTCACGGCACTTCGAGCTCATCATTGGATCGGTGCAGGAGTCGATCGATCAAGGAAAAGCCACCGAAGAGACAGGGCCAGAGGCAAGCAGGAATAGTCTGCAGACCATCACCCTACGAGACACCATTTGCAAATTGGGTTTGGATGCCTGCATCGGAGGGGGCCGAAGAGATGAGGAAAAGGCCCGTGCTAAGGAGCGTGTTTTTTCGCACCGCGATGTAAGCGGACAATGGAGGCCCGACAGACAGCGACCTGAATTGTGGCACCACTACAACGGATTGGCATTAAAGGGCGAGCACTTTAGGATATTCCCCCTTTCGAATTGGACAGAATTGGATATTTGGTCCTATATTCAGCGTGAAAATATCCAACTTCCGTCACTCTATTTTGCTCATGAACGAGAGATCATTCGCCGAAATGGCAGCATATTGAGTGTTGGACCATACCTCAAACCAAGGAATGGAGAACAGACGGAGCGTCTTACGATTCGATTTAGAACCTGCGGAGATATGCCCATTACTGGTGCAATTGAATCGAATGCACAAACGACAGAGGAGGTAATGGAAGAGCTCAAACTGATGCGGACATCCGAACGCGGTAGTCGAGCCGATGACCAAAGGAGCGAAACCGCGATGGAAGACCGCAAAAGAGAGGGCTATTTTTAACCGAATGTTGACGTCATGTCGAAAAACCATAATTTGTCTATACTTAGGATGATCTTTGCGGGCAGTGTCGACGACGGTAAAAGTACCCTAATGGGTCGTTTATTCTATGATGCCGGCGCACTGCCAGCCGATCAAATCGATCAAATTGCCCAGTATAGAACATTGAATGAAAATAATTTACCGGATTTCAGTCTGTTCACCGACGGACTTCGTGAGGAACGGACAAAAGGGATTACGATCGATGTAGCCTACAGGTATTTTCGCACAAAAAACCGACAGTACATCGTTGCAGATACCCCAGGGCACTTTCACTTCACCCGCAATATGATCACAGCTGCATCCAATGCAAATTTGATTGTGTTGTTGGTTGATGTTCAACAGGGTATGATAGAACAGACAAAACTGCACATGGAAATCGCTAATCGATTGGGCATCAAACACTGGATTGTTTGTGTTAATAAAATGGATCGAGTCGATTACCAAATGAATGCTTTTGAAAGGGTATCGCAAGAAATTCAACAGTATGCATCTGCGGTTAATAATCGAATAAACATCAGCATCATACCCGTATCTGCTTTACATGGCGACCAAGTTGTTGAACCTTCAGCTTCGATGACATGGTACGGGGGTCCGACGTTGCTGGAGTTAATTGAGCAAGCAGAAAGCAACGAGAACGAACACGATAAACCGCTGCGGTTTTCAGTCCAGTGTTTCTATTCCGCTTCGGAAGTAGCAACAAGTACATGCAACTTTGCATTGGGTAGGGTTGCAGGAGGGTGCGTATACCCTGGGGATGATGTGGCCGTATGGCCTGGGAATGAACAATTACGGGTAAGCCGGATTTTTGTTGGATCGCGCGAAGTCTTTTGTGCCACAGAAGGCATGTCGGTGACTCTGCAATTCAGCAGCTCCTGTCATTTATCGCGTGGAATGTATCTCTGTGATCCCAAGATAGAGCTTTTGAAGAGTCGACAACTGAGGGTTACCGTATGTTGGTTATCCGAACAAAAGTGTGATTTCGAAGCGTCATATCTGCTCAAACATGGTCATAATCTATACAATGTGCGGATACAAAAGGACTCCATCAGGGACACCAATTCAGGAGGGGAGCCAAAAACGGAAGGAATACAGATTAAGGAGTCAAGAATTAAGCCGACAAAGTCGAATGGGGATATTTTTGGTACAGAGAACGAGATCTTTAATGTTCTTGTGAATTTGGAACGCGAAATGGCTTTTGATCCATACAATATGAATAGAAATACAGGTTCGGTGGTTTTCATCAATCCAGCCACCTTTGAAACTTGTGCTGCAGGATTTGTATGCCCCTTTGATAATGAATAGCGGCATTATGTATCCAATGAATGAATCTATTGTGGTAGTTAGCGGTCTCCCACGCTCTGGCACCAGCCTAGCCATGCAAATGCTCGAATCGGCTGGCCTACCAGTCTATACCGATCAAAAGCGACAGCCTGATTTTCATAATCCAAGGGGATACTTTGAACATGCACAAGTGCTAACGCTTCCCGTCGATCAGTCGTGGGTTCCACAAGTAAAAGGTCATGTGGTGAAGGTAATCCACGCGCTAATTCCTTATCTGCCATCGAATGAACATTATAAGGTTATTTTCATGACCCGCAACATCGAAGAAGTGGTTGCAAGCCAAGCACGCATGTTGGAGTCATTGGGTCGCAAAGGGGGGTTGCTATCGGGTAGTCAGTTGGCTCTATCGCTCATGCAGGATTTGGAACGAACACAGTTGTGGATGAATCTTCAGGACAATATTGATTGGATCACAATAGACTATAATTTACTCGTCGAGCAGCCATTAATTGAAGTATCAAAAATATTTGGGCTGCTTTTTGAGCATCAAGAAGATCTCGAGGGCATTCAGGAGCGCATGGCGAGTTGCGTTCAGGGAGAATTATATCGAAACCGTGCTGGTTTATAAGCCAAACAGCACCTTATTTAGTTCATCATCGCTGCGTAGACCCATTTTTGCCTCAACTCGGTAGCGACGCTTATAGACACTGGTTGTCTCGATATTTAATGCCTTCCCAATGTCTTGATAGCCCAATCCAATCCTGTATAATGCGCAGAACAAAACGTCAGTCTTACTCAACTCCGGAAACTGTGCACACAATCCGCTGATGAAATTGGGATAAAGGCTGCTGAATTGGGTAAAAAATGCAGTCTGCTGATCTTTTCCTTCCTTTATCGCATCTAATCGCATAGCAAGAACGTTTTGGCCGGTCGAAATCTCACCAACGGCATTTTGTTCTAGACGCCTTTCCAACTGTTCAATCACCGCCTCCTTGAGTATGCGTTCCTGCACTTCGAGGTCGATGCGCTGCGATAACCAATCAATTTTTTGTGCCTTCATTGCATTGTCTGCCGCAATCATTTGGTTCTTCAGGCGCAGGCGCGTTGAGAGAAAAAGGCCCACAAACAACACCATTCCAAGCAAAATAGCCAATGCGATGGCCAGAAGACCGTTAAACTGAGAACGCTTGGTGAGTAGTTCATTTTCAGAAGCCAAGAGCGCTTCATTTTTCTCATTCAGAGAGAGTTGGTATTGAGCCTGCAGCCTCAAGATTTCGACCCATTTGCCAGACTGGTAGACACTATCGGACAGTGCTTGAATGAAAGAAACGCGACTCACGAACGCCTCAGGACTGAGCATATTTTGCAGAAATGGAAGCGCTGCGCGTTGAAAGTCGAGGTGATCGCGGCTGTAATTGTCTTTTTGCAAGAACTGTATTAGCGTATCATTAAGTATGTTCATGGCCTCAGGGTTTTTTAGGCCAAAAGGACGCAACATATTGAGGTACAGCGCACCAATTTCCAATAAGGTAGATGACCCCGACTCACGGATTTTAGGATAAGCCGATTTCATCAAAGTGAGGCCACCGAGGGTATTTCCCTGTAGATGCCTATTTTTAGCCATCATGGCTTGCGTATAGCCGATCGACTCAAGGTTGTTCAGCGATTCAAAAAGAGGCAGGGTCTTTTGCAATAGGCTATCAGATTCCGCGTAACGTCCCTGTTTTTGCCAGATCTCGTTGAGAGCCAACATGGTGTTGCCCCGCATTACTTGACGCAGTATTGAATCGGGTGATTGAAGTATGCGTAGAAACGAGCCTTCGGCAAAAGAAAGTTGTTCGGATACCCGGTAGGTATCTGCCATTTTGCTTTGGAGAATAAGTTCGGTTTCTGGGTCTCTTTTGGGCGCTTGAGCACAGAGTTTCATCGCTCTTTTGAGTATATTGATGGCACGCTCGTAGTCGGACCTATTCAGAAACACGTTGCTCCATTCACCCAACAATATGGCTTGGATGATTTCTGAATGGGGGCGCTTGGTGGCTTGAACAATGGCCACTTGAAACACAGAATCCGCTTTTTCGATTTGATTCGATTTCAGATAAAGAATACCCAAAGTTTTGAGTGCTAAAAGGCGAGAGGTTACATTCATCTTCAACGCCTGTGCTTTTAGCGCCAGCTGAATGGCCGAGTCGTATCGATGCAACATTCCATAGCAAGTAGACAAGGCGACCCAATATTCAGCTTGCAGGGTATCGGGAAGATGGGGATAAGCTTGACGGATGGTGAACAATTGATGCTTGGAACCCAGTGGATCGCCATACATAGAGCGACTAGCGGCACGGATTTCGGATGTTGCAGGATGAGGTGACAGGTTTGCGCTAACCGTCGCAGCAGAAAGCAAAAATGTATGAAGGGTCAGAAATAAGCGCAGTTGAAATTTCATCTTTTTTATGCTCCGTAAAAAGGTAAAAATACAGAATAAGGTGGGACAAAAATGGCAAATCGTTAAAATCAATGACTATTTCTTTTTAGTATGTTTATTAATATCAGATGCTTATGATTAATACCACTTTTGTCCTACAAGAAATTGAATGGGCCGACATTATTTTTGAGATCATCCAAACAACACACTTAAAATCAACACACTATGTCATTTAAGCATACGTTTTTGAGCTTGTTCATCATTCTTCTTTGTTTCACTTGGGCGAGCAAAGAGGTCCGTGCACAGCCCCAGGCAGCAATCCTCATCACAAACGACGCGCAGGTAGCACCGAACGAATACCAGTTCGATGTCTACTTAATCAGTACCAGCGGCTCGACCTTCGAATTGGCCGGCCACCAGTACGGACTCAACTACAATTCGGCCATCAAGAATGGCGGAACCCTGACGGCCACTTGGGTTACTGGTTCCACTCAGCTGACCAATACGGCTCAGTTGCAGCCAACTATCAACACCACAAACAACTCTTCCCAGATGCGTATTGCATCTCCGCTGGCACCGGGTGCTGGTAACGGTTCAATCATCGCTGCCGGTACGGTTTCTCCGCTCAGCGGTGGTACCAAGGTTGGTCGTTTGCGTATGATCGGTTCAGTGCCCTTCGCCTCTGTTCAGCCGAACGTTTCAATCAGTGTTACACCCTCTACCTCCAGTACGCATACTAGTGTGAACGTTTATTTCAATAATACCAACCTGTCTTTGTGTATTAATGGTGTTGTTGGTAACCCGAATGCAACCTGCATCGGTACCATTGCGTTGAACGTGAACACAACGAACCCCATACTGAATGCGCCTTCTTGCTCCAATCCTACACTCTCTGCTTCTGTTACCAACGTAACGTGTCAGGGCGGAAGTGATGGTGCGATTGATCTGACCATCACTGGTGGTAGTCCTTCCCCTTTCTCTATTGCGTGGAGTAACAACGCAACCTCAGAAGACCTCAGCGGACTTTCTGCCGGCACCTACACTGTTACTGTTACTACTGCCAGCGGTGGTTGTTCTGCAACGGGTACATACACAGTGGGAGGCGGCTCTGCCGTAACCACCAACACCACTTCTGCTTCTGCCTGCGGAAGCTATACTTGGTCTGTAAACGGACAGACATACACCCAGAGCGGATCTTACTCATCCACATCGGGTTGCGCTACAGAAGTTCTGAATCTGACAATTACTCCTCAGCCTCCCCAGCCTTCTATCGCTTGCTATGAGACGGCTACGTTCAATTCTCAGACGTGCCAGTGGGATATAACGGGCACGCAACCTGCACAGCCTTCGATTGCCTGCTACGAAACGGCGACCTTCAACAGCACTACTTGCCAGTGGGATATAACGGGCACGCAACCTCCACAGCCGACGGGTTTAGCCTGTTACCAAACGGCGGCATTTGAAACGGTGGCTTGCGTATGGATTATTTCCGAGTCGAACCAGCCATGTGTAGATTTCGATTATCCAAATTTTTCTGATACCAGTGGAACCATACAAATTTCAACCTTTGGGGTGCAGTCGAATGCGATCAAACTAACCAATTCGGGTACAAACAATGATGTAGGCAATGTGTATCGGTCGAGTAGTGTGCGCTACAACCGTGACTTCAAATTCCAGTGGACTTTTGAAATTTCTGGGGGTTCAGGATCTAATGGTGGCGCTGATGGATATTGTTTGCAATGGGCTACAAGTAACAACACCAATGGTTCGGGTGCTGCCAGTAACTTGGGTATGGTTGCGAGTACATCCACCGCAAATGCACTCAAGTTTTTGACTTTCAGCAACAACAGAATGGAATGGTACAAGCGCAATTCCGCGCAGCTCAATCCACACAACCAGCATGCATGGTCTGTGCCCGATGGATATTTAGACCGACAGGTTTTCTACTGGCTCGACTATGACCACGATTCTTCAAGGGCTCATTTCTACTCGTCGCTCATCAATGTAAAACCGGCACGCCCGCAAGTGGTTTTGAACAACTTCACATTCGATACCACGGCCTATTTTATCGGCTTTGGTGCGGGCACAGGTGCAGAGTCTGCCAATCACCTGCTCAAGGCCATGAAGCTTGAGTTTTCAGCGGTTGATGAGCCTCAAAGCGAGTTCTTTTATCCTTATTTTAACAATCCGATCAATGCCGGCTTAACTACAGTTTCTACCGATGGCATCGATGCGGGACGATTGCGACTAACCAGCGCGAGTAACAACAATGTAGGCAATGTATATCGGTCAGCAACGGCTACATACAACCGCGATTTTCTCCTTGAATGGGAGTTTGAATGCTCCGGTGGAGATGGTTATGACGGCTTTTGCGTGCAGTGGACGACGGACAATACCGCTACAGGCCAGGGTGGTGGAGGTGCTGGTGCCATTCAGCAAAGCAGTACCAAGCATTTTGTACGTTTCAATACGCCGAATGGAAGCACGACAAATCCGACATGGTTCACCAACAATGTGAACACGAATCTTACGGGCGCCACCTCATTTTCATTCCGCCGCAGGGCTTGGTATTGGTTGGAATACGACCACGATAGTTCCAAGGCCTATTTGTATTTTTCAGAGCATCCTTCGCGTCCGGCAACTCCTCAGCGTGTTCTGAATGGGTTTTCATTCTCGGATACAGCTTATTACTTGGGTTTTGGTGCCGCAACAGGTGGACTCAACCAAAATCACTATTTGAGAGGGCTTCGCTTGACCTACATTCCATGTTGGGGAATCAGTGGTAGCCAGCCCGCACAGCCATCAGGCACCTTACCCTGCTATCAAAATTATGTATTCAATCCTAGTGCGTGTATTTGGGATATTGTTGGCACCCAACCTTCGCAGCCCTCATTGGCCTGTTACCAAAGCGCGGCCTTCAACAGCAGCACTTGCCAGTGGGATGTAACGGGTACGCAGCCCACGCAGCCCACAGGCCTAGCTGCTAATCAAGTTGCTGTTTTCGATAACGTTGCGTGTAGCTGGTCGGTCGTGAATTTCACTTGTGGAACTTCTACGGTATCGGATGTGGACAACAACACCTACGCCACGGTACAAATCGGCACCCAGTGCTGGACACAGAGCAACCTCAAGGTGAGTAAGTACCGGAACGGGGATAATATCCCAACGGGGTTAAATAACTCCCAATGGAGTTCAACCTCAATGGGAGCCTGTGCTATTTACAACAACGATGCGGCGAATGACGCTCTGTATGGCAAGCTCTACAATTGGTATGCGGTGAATGATTCAAGGGGATTATGTCCTACGGGCTGGCATGTGCCATCGCATGCGGAATGGATGACCTTCATCAACTTTTTAGGCGGAGTACCCGTAGCAGGCGGTAAGATGAAGAGCACCGCCACCCAACCCACTCTTGGAGGTTGGAATGCGCCAAACACAGGCGCAACGAATTCGAGCGGTTTCACGGGTCTTCCTGGTGGCGAGGCCAACTCTAGTGGCGGGTTCAGCACTTTGGGCTACAGCGGTATCTGGTGGAGTACTTCGGATGCTGGGACGGGCAAGGCCTCTTTTTTTTATCTTTATAACTTTGCAAATGCAGTGTACCAGAACAGCTGGTGGCACCGAAGTGGTTTTTCGGTTCGCTGTTTGCGTGACGCGGCTGCCTGCGACACGATTTCGGTCCCTCGACCTACGAGCACCTTACCCTGCTATCAAGATTATGTATTCAATCCGAGTGCGTGTACTTGGGATATTGTTGGCACCCAACCTTCGCAGCCCTCATTGGCCTGTTACCAAAGCGCGACCTTCAACAGCAGCACTTGCCAGTGGGATGTAACAGGCACCCAACCCGTGCAGCCTACAGGTTTGGCCTGCTACGAAACAGCGGCCTTCAACAACAGCACTTGCCAGTGGGATGTAACGGGTTCTCCGGCTGCTGTTATTGTCAGCACGGACACTTCGTGTGATAGCTACACATGGACTGCAAACGGGGTAAGTTATACTACTTCAGGAACCTACTCTTACAGTGCGAATTGTCAAGATTATCAGTTGGTGCTCTCTATTGTTGCAAGTAACAATACCACTACCACAATATCAGCATGTGGGAGTTATACATGGTCTGAGAATGGAGTTACTTATACTCAGAGCGGCAACTATTCAATACCTGATACGGGCACAAATGTCACCTCAACATCAAGTGGAGGAATGCGTATCAGCCAGGTGTATAGTGGTGGTGGCGGTTCCACGGGTACCTATCTCAGAGATTATGTAGAATTATTCAACAGCAGTTGTTCACCAATCAACATTGGCGGCTGGTCTATCGCTTATGGTTCTTCAACGGGTAATTATGGCAGCTCTACGAACAATATTTTTACCTTCCCTTCGGGTACCACAGTTGCGGCGAAAAAATATCTGTTGATTGAATGCGGTGCTTCTGGATCGGCTGGAACTACACTTCCTGTACCCGCAGATTTTTCCACGCCTACTTCAGCGTTCAGCATGAGCGGCACTAACGGTAAGCTTGGTTTGTTCAATACAATTATTTCCAATGTTGCTTGTACTTCAGTGGTATC
>SXGT01494078.1_pt1 | contig 18255 bp, 12 predicted proteins | sample 3176221 | NCBI WGS metagenome assembly SXGT01 (sample SAMN11356862, study PRJNA531348) | freshwater metagenome | isolation source: freshwater sample F1-120 | place: China: Fuxian Lake, Yuxi | collected 2017-12-25
CGCGTTCACGCTCCCGGGTCTCGCCGGGCTGGTGCTCACGCTCGGCATGGCCGTTGACGCGAACGTGTTGATCTACGAGCGACTCCGCGAAGAAAGAAACAAAGGCGCGAACATAGCCATATTTCAGAGCCCGGGCCGGTGGCGTACAGCAGCGGAATCAGTCCCAGGGCGGCAATGCTGGCGGTCATCAGTACCGGACGCAAACGCCGCACGGCCCCCACCACCACCACCTCCTCCAGCGGCATTCCCAGGGCCCGCAACTGGTTGAAACAGGAGACCATCACCACCCCGTTGAGTACCGCAATGCCCAGCAGGGCGATGAAACCCACCGAGGCCGGAACCGACAGGTACTCGCCCGATAACCACAAGGCAAAGACTCCGCCGATCAGGGCCAGTGGAATGTTCGACAATACCAGTGCCGCCTGGCGGATGCGGCCAAAGGTGGTAAACAACAGCAAGAAGATCAGCCCGATCGACACCGGAATGACCAGACTCAAGCGGGCCGCTGCCCGTTGCTGATTCTCGAACTGTCCGCCCCATTCCACAAAATAACCCGGGGGAATCGTCACCCGTTCGGCGACCTTTTGCCGGGCATCGGCCACAAAACCCACCAGATCACGTCCTTCCACATTACTGCGTACCACCGCATAACGCTGGGCCTTTTCCCGGGCGATGGCGACCACACCGTCCACCCGCTCGATTTGGGCCAGACTGCTCAGGGGAACCCGTGAACCATTGGGCAGGGTCATCTGCAAATGCGCCAGTTCATCGGCGGCTCCACTCCCGCGCAGTAACAGCGGGGTTCGGCGTATGCCTTCCTGCACCACCCCCAGTTTCAATCCTTCCAGTTGGGTACGCAGCAGCTCTCCCAGTTGGTCGGCGTTCAGTCCCATTCGACCGGCCGCCAGTCGATCCAGCTTGACGACCAGATACTGCATGCCTTCATTGCGCAGGGTAAAAACATCGGTCGCCCCGGTTACGTCGCGTACCGCAGCAGCGATTTCCTCCGATTTGGCATTGAGTACCGCCAGATCAGGCCCGTACAGTTTGATGGCGACATCGCCCCTGACACCGGTCAGCATCTCGGTCACCCGCATTTGAATCGGTTGGGTAAAACCATAGGCAATACCGGGCAGGGTGGCCAATACCTTACGGATGGCTTCGATCAATTCCTCCTTGGTTTTCATGCGCCATTCTGTTGGCGGTTTGAGCACCATGAAATTGTCGGTTTCATTCAGACCCATGGGGTCCAGACCAATTTCGTCGGCCCCGACCCGCGACACCATACGGATTACTTCAGGGACATGCTCCAGAATGGCAGACTGGATTTTGAGGTCGAGAGCTACCGATTCCGCCAGGTTGATCGATGGCAGCTTCTCGGTTTGTACGATGATGTCGCCTTCATCCAGGGTAGGCATGAAGGTTTTACCGATTTGGGTGTAGACGGCGACCGTCAAGACCAACAGCAGCAAGGCGGTGATGAGAATGGGGCGCGGACGGGCCAGACTGGCCAGCAGCAGGGGTTGGTAGATTTGGCGAAGTTGACGCGGCAGCCAGGGTTCGCCATGGGTGGTGGCACCGAGCAGAAAGGAGGCCAGCACCGGGATCACGGTCAGCGACAGCAGCAGGGAGCTGCCCAGGGCAAACACGATGGTGAGGGCTACGGGTGAAAACAGTTTGCCTTCCAGACCCTGCAAGGTCAGTAATGGCAGGAATACCAGAATGATGATGAGGATGCCGGCAGTCACCGGAACCGCCACTTCCCGCACGGCCCGGTAAATCAGGTGCAGGCGGGGCAGTTTGCTGCTGCGCCGGGTGTCAGCCAGACCGGTCGCTACGTTTTCGACCACGACCACCGCCGAATCGACCAGCATGCCGATGGCAATGGCCAGTCCGCCCAGGCTCATCAGGTTCGCGGTCAGGCCGAACAGATGCATCAACAGGAACGTAAACAGGGCCGATAGTGGCAGGATGCAGGCCACGGTCATCGCTGCCCGCAGGTCTCCCAGAAACAGGATCAGTAATATCAGCACCAGGGCAATGGCTTCCAGCAATGCCTTGACCACGGTGTGTACCGCCCGCTCGACCAGATCACCCCGGTTGTAAAACACACTGACCCTGACTCCCGCTGGCAGGGCCGGTTTGAGGGCGGCCAGTCGCTCCTCCACCCCCGCCACGACTTGCCGGGCATTGGCTCCACGCAAACTCAGCACCAGGCCTTCGGTCACTTCTTCCTGACCATTCTGGCTGACGGCACCGTAGCGGGTGAGCATGCCGATACGCACGTCGGCCACATCACCTACGCTAATGGTGGATTCATTCCGCCGGGCCACGACAATGGTTTTGACATCCTCCAGCGAAGTAATCCGTCCCTCGGCCCGGACCAGCAGGGCTTCTTCTCCCTGATTCAGACGGCCTGCGCCATCATTGCGATTATTGGTTTCCAGGGCTTGCCGGAGTTGGTCGATGGTTACCGAACGGGCCAGCAACCGGGTATTGTCGGGAATGACTTCGTAACTCCTGACCTGCCCGCCCAGCACGTTGACATCAGCCACCCCCGGCACGTTACGCAGGGCTGGCCGGATGACCCAGTCCAACAGATTGCGCCGCTCCATCAGGCTCAAATCACCACCTTCCAGGGTGAACATGAACATCTCGCCCAGGGGCGTGGTGAGGGGGGCGATCCCGCCGTCGATGTTGGCCGGCAGATCACTCCAGACCCCGTTGATCCGCTCGGCGACCTGTTGCCTGGCCCAGTAAATGTCAGTGCCTTCCTCGAAATCCAGGGTAATGTCGGTCAGGGCATATTTGGCGATGGAACGCAGCATGGTCTGGCCGGGAATGCCGAGCAGCTCGACCTCGATCGGGGTGGTAATCCGCGATTCGACTTCCTCCGGGGTCATGCCGGGTGCCTTGATGATGATCTTGACCTGGGTCGGCGAGACATCCGGAAAGGCATCGATAGGGAGATTGAGGGCGGCCTGATAACCGGCTACCGCCAGCATCAGGGTCATCAACAGGGCAAACAGCCGCTGGGTCAGGGCAAACTGGATCAGGTTTCCCAGCATGTTCAGTCCTCGCCTACACCCAGCCAGGCGGCCTTCAGCCCGGCCACGCCCTGAACGACGACGGACTCACCGGCCTGTATTCCCTGATGGATGACGATACGGTGTTCTTCCTCACCCGCTATCCCGATTTCCCGGGCCTCGTAGCCGGTGGCGGTCTTGATGAATACATAGCGTTTGCCCTCGTGTGCGAACAAGGCCGCCCGTGGCAACTGAAACAAATGATCCTGACTGTTGTGCATGAGTTGTACGGTGACATTCATGCCCGGTCGCAGACTGGCTACCCCCTGTTCTACCACCGCCCTGACCAGGGCGGTCTGGCTGTCGGTATCGACCTGCTGGCTGATATGAATGATGCGGGCCGAAGCCTTGGGGTTATCCAGATAGATGCGGTCACCGGGCGTGATTTCGCTGATGCGTTCCTGAGGAACGCTGACCTCCAGCCAGAGGGTCTCCAGTTGCCCCAGTCGAAACAGGGGGGCCAGCAATTCCACCCGCTGCCCGGCCACGGCCAGCCGTTCCAGCACCCTGCCGGATACCGGCGCACGGACTTCGATCAGGCTGCTCAGGCGATGGCTGGTTTCCAGTTGCTTGATTTCGGCATCACTCAAGCCGCTGACCTTGAGGGTTTGCCGGACGGTTTGCAGCCCGACTTCGGCCTTGCGGTACTGGCCTTGGGTTTCCAGCCAGCGCAGGCGGGCGATGACCCCCGCTGCCAGCAAGGCTTTATCCCGCTCCAATCGGGCCTGTGCCAGACTGAATTCGCTGGCGGCATCCAGCAGGGACCGCTCTACTTCGAGCAGGGCCGGGCTTTGAATGCGAGCCATGATTTCGCCTTGTTTGACTGAAACCCCGAGGGCAACCCGAACATGCTCGATCACCCCGGTTTGCGGGGCGCTGATCAGGTATTCGTTGTCCGGGGGCAGGACGATCCGTGCGGCGGCCCGTCCCAGGGGGAGGCTGTCGATACCCTCGGCCACTGCGACCCGCACGCCGAGATGATCGGCTTGTTCACGACTCAGGTTCAATACCCGATCCCCGGCCGTTGCGGCTCCGCCGAGACAGAGGAAGATGAGCAGACTTGGCAGAGGATTCAATTTCATGGCATTACTCCCACCACCTGGTTGCGCACGGCAATATCCTGTTTGACCCGGATATCCCACTCGGCGGCATCCCGAATGGCTGCCTCGGCACTGGCCGTGATGCGCAGATAGTCGATCAGCGAGATTTCGCCGGCATCGAAAGCGATACGGTTCATGGTGAGCTGGGTTTCGGCGATGTCCTGACGACGGCGGGCGATGTTGAGTGCAGCCTGATCGACTTCCAGATTGTGATCCGCCTCGTGCAGGGCTTTTTCCAGTTGTCGTACCAGATTGTCCCGTTGAGCGATGGCCCGGTTCAGGGCCAGATTGGCCTCGGCCACGAACGGGGCATTGTAGGCCTCTCCGCCAAAAGGCATCTGTAACACCAGGTTGGTGGCGGCACCGAAGTTTTCCCGGCGGGTACTTCGGTCATGCTGGGTGCCGATCAGGATACTGGGTTGATTGCCCTGTTTGGAACGGCTGACATACCCGACCTCGGCCTGGGCCTGCTCGATCAAACCGTTCGCCGAAGCCATGGCCGGATGTTGTGGTTCGATCTGCCTGACCGGACTGAGGTTTTCCTCGAATTGAGACGGTATGCGGGTGAGCCGGGTCAGGTTCATGTAGGCTTTGCGGGCGTGCATGACTTCGGCTTCGGCCTGAATCAGCCCGGTTTTTTTTTCGAGTTGATCGGCCTCGGCCAACAGCAGGTCAGCACGGGCCAGATCGCCCAGTTCTACCCGGCGGCGTACCACGTCAGTCAGGCGATGGGCCACCTCATGGATTTTATCCGCCAGGCGATGACGGTTTTCCACTCGCTTCAGGGTCCACAAGGCTTCGCGCACCTGACCGGCGATTTCATGTCGCAAGGCCCGAACGAACAGCTCGCTGTACTGGCGGGCTTCCTGAGCCAGGGTGCCACTGGCTTCGCGTTGTTTCCACAGCCACAGGGGAACCTGATAGCCGGTTTGCACTTCAACCCGTCCCCGCCGGTCAAAGGTTCTGTCATCGATCCATTGCAGGTAGAACATGGGATAACCGGCAATCCAGCTCGCCGTGCGCCGCTCCAGTGCCCGGGCCTGTTCCTCATAGGCACTGGCCAGCACACTGTCCGGGTACTGGCTGAAAGTGGCATCGACCACCTGGGCCAGGCTCAGGTGATCGTCGATGGCCAGGTCATCATGATGCTCCACGACGAGGTCATCGGCACGAGCCTCGGCCAGAAATAACAGACACAGTATCCACAAGCCTCTCAGGACGATTTTCATGGCGGGAATAATCCGGGTGGGGGGTTAGGGGTTGGGAGGGAGTGATTGCCCGGGATTGATCCGGGGCATTTTGGGGAGGAACCCGCCATTCAGGCCGGGTAAGGCACGCTGTCCCGGCTGGCGCGGATGACCGGTTTTGCTGCAATGTTTAACGAGACATGGCAATCCTGTCTTGTTTGTTACACAATCATCCCCAAATCCAGTTTGCCCCGATTTTACCATAACCCTTCCTCGCCGATGTACCATGAGCCGCAGCCCCTTCACCCGTTCTTTTGACCAGATGCCACCTGCCTTGCCGCTGTTTCCCCTGGCAGGCTCCACCATTCTGCCGGGTTGTCAGCTTCCGCTCAACCTGTTCGAACCCCGTTACGTCAACATGGCACTGGATACCCTGTCACGGGATCGCCTGATCGGTGTCGTGCAACCGTCTGCCGAGGCTACCGATAGTGACAGCCCGCCACTGTTTCATACCGGGGTAGCGGGTCGTATCGTGTCTTTTACCGAAGCCTCTGAAAACCGGTTACTGATCGTGTTGAGCGGGGTCTGTCGCTTTGACATACAGGAGGAAATGCTGACCAGTAAAGGTTACCGGGTAGCCCAGGTCGACTGGAGTCGCTACGAAGTGGATTTTCGTTATGCCGACGAAATTCCCCATGACAGAAAACGCCTGTTCACGGTGACCCGTGATTATTTCAAACGGAAAGGGCTGGACACCCGCTGGGATGCCCTCGAACAAATGCCCAGTGTACTGCTGGTCAATTTCCTGTCCAGTCAACTGCTTTTTTCGGTGGCTGAACGACAATCCCTGATCGAAATCCCGACACCGGAAGAACGCCTGGTTCAGTTGCTGGGATTCATGGAATTCGAGTTGGCAGCTTCGGTGCTGGGCAACCTTCGCCAGCATTGAGGATAGGCGATGAAAGCGGGCTGTCGTTTGAGCGTATGGCTCGGTCTGACCGGGATCGTGCTGGCCGGGTGTACCTGGCCACCCAACAATCCCTACCCGGCCGGTGATACGCAACAGGACGTGCTGTATACCTCGTTCGAAGAACGTCCCCGCCACCTTGATCCAGCCCTGGCTTACAGTTCCAACGAGTATGAGTTGATAGGGCAGATTTATGAGCCCCTGTTGCAATACGCCTACCTCAAACGTCCCCTGACGCTGGAGCCACTCACAGCCACTGAATTGCCGTCGGTGGGCTACCTCGATGCGGCTGGCAACCGCTTGCCGGATGGCAGTCCGGAATCGCTCATTGCCTACAGCGAATATGACATTCACCTGCAAGCGGGTATCCGCTACCAGCCCCATCCAGCCTTTGTAGTCGATGAATCAGGTCACTACCGTTATCACGCCCTTGACGACGATCATCTGGCGAAGATACGAACCCTGGCCGATTTTCCCGAAACCGCAACCCGTGAGCTGGTGGCGCAGGATTACCTCTACGCCATCAAGCGTCTGGTACATCCGGCCCTGCATTCTCCGGTGGCTGAACTGATGAAGTCCTATATCGTGGGACTGCGCGAACTGGAGCTGCAACTCCAGGCAGCACCGGCTGCCGATCTGCAGGCGTTCGATCTCAGCGGTGTCACCCTGGTGGACAAGTATCATTTCAAAATCCGCCTGTATGGCAAATACCCCCAGTTTCGCTTCTGGCTGGCCATGCCGTTTTTTGCGCCGGTTCCGTTTGAAGCAGACCGCTTTTACGCCCAGGCCGGGTTGAAAGCCAAAAACATCACCCTGGACGGGTATCCGGTGGGAACCGGTCCCTATCAACTGAGCGAAAACAACCCGAACCGGCGCATGGTATTGACCCGCAACCCCTATTATCACGAAGCGCGTTACCCGGATAGCGGCAGTGAGGAAGACAGGGAGGCCGGGTTACTGGCGGATGCCGGCAAACGCCTGCCGTTCATTGACAAGGTGGTGTATACCCTGGAAAAGGAAACCATCCCCTACTGGAACAAGTTTCTGCAAGGCTATTACGATACCTCCGGACTGGCTTCCGACAATTTCGACCAGGCGATCCGGCTGCTGGGTCAGGATCAGGCCAGCCTGACACCGGAGATGACCGCCAAAGGCATTCATTTGCGCACGACGGTGGCCATTACCAGCATGTACATGGGTTTCAATCTGCTGGATCCGGTCATCGGCGGACTGGACGAGGCGCATTGCAAACTGCGCCAGGCCTTGTCGATTGCCGTGGATGAAGAAGAATACATCACCATTTTCCTGAATGGCCGGGGGATTGCTGCCCAGGGGGTCATCCCGCCCGGTCTGTTTGGCTACCTGCCGACCTCACAGGGCATCAACCCCTATGTTTATGATGAAGTGGATGGCAAACCGGTACGCAAACCGCTGGCTGAGGCCCAACGCCTGCTGGCCGAAGCCGGTTATCCCGCAGGCATCGATCCTGCGACGGGAAAACCGCTGGTGTTGTATCTGGATACGACGGCGCGGGGTGCAGATGACAAGGCCAGCCTCAACTGGTACCGCAAGCAATTCGGCAAACTGGGGGTGCAGCTCATTTTTCGCGCCACCGATTACAACCAGTTCCAGCAAAAGATGCAAAACGGCAATGCCCAGCTTTTTCAATGGGGCTGGAATGCCGACTACCCTGACCCGGAAAATTTTCTGTTTCTGTTATACGGGGGGAACAGCAAGGTAGGCCAGGGCGGTGAAAATGCCGCCAATTACCGGAACCCGGCCTATGATCGTTTATTCGAGCAAATGCGTAACAGGGACGACACGCCCGAGCGGCTGGATTTGATCCAGGCCATGCAGGCCATCGTCCGTCATGACGCACCGTGGATTTTCGGGTTTCATCCCAAAAGTTTCGTGTTGTCCCATGCCTGGTATCTCAACCGCAAACCCGGTCCCCTGCTGAACAACAGTCTTAAATACCTGCGGATAGACACCGCCCTCAGAGCCCGGAAACGCCAGGAATGGAACCAACCCGTACTCTGGCCGTTGCTGGCCATTCCCCTGTTGCTGGCCCTGCTGATTGCACCGGCCTGGCGACTCTGGAAACAGCGGCAACAGGCGGTAGTTGGCGGATGAAGCCATCCCGTCTGGCCCGACAGCGACTCTGCCTGCGTATCGATGGTCTGGTGCAGGGTGTCGGCTTCAGACCTTTCATTTACCGTCTGGCTACCGCCTGTGGTTTGAGCGGCTGGGTGGCCAACACCCTGCAAGGGGTTGAACTGGAAATCGAAGGTTCTGAAGCCGCGCTGGATGCGTTCAGGCAGCGACTGACGGGCGAATCTCCAGCGGCGGCCTGTATCGAGACCGTCACGCTGGAACCCCGCCCACTAAAGCACGACAGCGGATTTCAACTCCTGACCAGCCACACCGACGGCTTGACCAGCGGTTTCATCCTGCCTGATCTGGCCCCTTGTCCCCGTTGTGTGGCTGAACTGTTCGATCCGGCCAACCGCCGTCATGGCTATCCCTTTATCAGTTGTACTGACTGCGGCCCGCGCTGGAGTATAGTGCAAGCCCTGCCGTTTGATCGGGAGCGCACCACCCTGGCAGAATTCAAACTGTGTCGGGCCTGTGAAACGGAATACCGGGAACCGGACAACCGGCGTTTTCATGCCCAAACCCAGTGCTGTCCCGCGTGCGGCCCCCGTTTAACCCTGACTGATGCGCAAGGGCGGGTTATTGCAAGCGACGAACAAGCCATGGAACAAGCCGCATTCCTGCTCCAGCAAGGCCGGATCGTGGCGGTGAAAGGGGTGGGAGGCTATCAGTTACTGGTTGATGCCACCCGACAGGCTGCCGTACTACGCTTGCGTGAACGCAAGGCCCGACCGGCCAAACCGCTGGCCATACTCTGTGCCTCGGTCACTGAGGCCGCGCAATGGGCATGGCTGTCCACGGCAGAACGACAGGCACTGGAATCTCCCGCCGCCCCCATTGTCCTGTTGCACAGCCGCCCCCAAACCGAACATCGGCTGGCCCCGGCCCTGACCCTGGGCATTCCCCTGCTGGGTATCATGCTGCCGTCGTCCCCCTTGCATCACTGGTTGATGCGGGCCTGCGGTTTTCCCCTGGTCATTACCAGCGGCAACCGGAGCGGCGAGCCTTTATGTAGCGACGATCAGGAGGCCCTGAACCGACTGGGTGATCTGGCCGATGCCTTGCTCATGCATGATCGGGCCATCGTGCGGCCACTGGATGATTCGGTCGTCCGGATCGTCGCGGGTGACCGCCTGGTATTGCGGCGCGCCCGGGGGTACAGCCCCACGGTAAGCTTGCCCTGCAGTCTTCCTCCCCGTATCGCGCTGGGCGGGCATCTCAAAAATACCATTGCCATCAGTCGGGGCCGACTCGCCCTGCTGAGTCAGCACCTGGGTGATCTCGATAATACGGCTACCGAAGTCCATGTCGAGGCCACCCTGCGCGATTTGACCCGTTTGTTCATCCCGGAGAGCCAGGACAACATTGAAACCGTTTGTGACCTGCACCCGGATTACGGCTCGTCTACCTGGTTCAGGGCGACAACCCGGCGGGTGCAGCATCACGAAGCCCACTTGAGAGCTTGCCTGGCAGAACACCCACCGGTATTTCCGGTACTCGGTGTGGCTTTCGATGGCCTCGGTCTGGGGACGGATGGCCATTTATGGGGGGGGGAATTTTTTGTGTTACAGCCTGATCGCTGTGAGCGTATCGCCACCTTTCGCCCCTTCCTGTTGCCCGGTGGAGCCCAGGCCGTGCGCGAGCCGCGCAGGGTTGCCTGTTCGCTGCTGTATCAACTGGGAGGGACGGCCCTGTGTGAACGGGATGACCTGGCCCCGTTGATCGCCCTGACCCCTGTCGGGGTCAGAAACCTGATCCGCATGATGAAATCCGGCTTGAACAGCCCCCGGTGTTCCAGTGTCGGGCGCTGGTATGACGCGGTAGCCAGCCTGCTTGATTTATGTCAGGTGAACCGCTTTGAAGGGGAAGCGGCCTTGCGGGTGGAGTGTGCGGGCAGGGCGATCAGCGATCCCGCGGCTTACCCTTTCCGCATAGTGCCCGGAGGCTCTGGCCAGCCCGCTGACCTCATCGACTGGGCACCGCTGCTTTTGGCTTTGTTGGCCGATCTGCCGCACCAGCCGGCCGGATGGATAGCCGCCCGCTTTCAGCAAACCCTGATCGACATCATCGCCGGGGTTGCCGCAAAAACCGGCCTGACCACCCTGGCCTTGTCCGGGGGGGTCTTCCAGAATGCCTGGCTGACCAGCCGGGCCCTGGATTGTCTGTCGAGGCAGGGTTACAGCGTTCTGCGTCACCGGATGATCCCGCCCAATGACGGCGGATTATCACTGGGGCAGTTGCTGGCTGCGGGTCTGAAGCAGGATGACCAGGTTCTGTTGCGATAGACCCGATGACCGTCACGACAGCAACACAAAGCCGTCCAGCCTTCACCGGAAGTAAAAAGCCCACCCGCTATTGACCGCAAGCATTGAACCGCTACACTGCGCGTTCAACCCTTACTGATCCTGACAGGAGAACGACCATGACAACCTTTTTCATAACCTTTGCGGCGATTGCCGTGGTGATTGCCCTGATGGCCATAGGCGTCATGTTTGGACGCAAGGCGATCAAGGGTAGCTGTGGCGGCGTGAACAATGGCGAGTGTATTTGTGTGCAGAAATGCGAAAAAAGACGGAAGCTGGAAGCTGCCATGGCAGGTAACGAATAAGCCGGCATGGCTGATTTTTCCTTTTTCTGGTACGACTATGAGACATTCGGGATCGATCCCGCACGGGATCGGCCCGCCCAGTTCGGCGGAATTCGGACGGATGCCGACCTGAACCCCATAGAATCGCCCCTGCTGCTTTACTGCAAACCACCCCGGGACTATCTGCCGGATCCGGAATCCTGCCTGCTGACAGGAATCACGCCGCAAATGGCCTTGCAACGCGGTATTCCGGAAGCCGAATTCATCGACCACATCAACAGGGCGTTTTGCGTTCCCGGTACCTGTGTCGTCGGTTACAACAATATTCGTTTCGATGACGAAGTCACCCGCAACAGCCTCTACCGCAACCTGCTCGACCCTTACGCCCGGGAATACCGGAAGGGTAACTCGCGCTGGGATTTGATTGATCTGATGCGGCTGGCCCGGGCCTTGCGGCCGGACGGGATCGTCTGGCCTGTGGATGGCGAAGGCAGGCCCGGCCTGCAACTGGAACAGCTCACCCGGGCGAACGGAATCAGCCATGATCATGCCCATGATGCCCTGTCCGACGTGTACGCCACCCTGGCCATGGCCCGCCTGTTGAAGGAAAAACAACCGAGACTCTATCACTATGTGTTCGACCACCGCAGCAAACAGGCAGCCGAACACCTTTTATGTACAGGCCGGTTCGAACCACTCGTACATGCCTCGGAAAAGTTTCCGGTTGAACGCCAGGCCATCGCCATCATCGTGGCCTTGTGCGAGGATCCTTTCAACCCGAATGGACGGGTGGCCTATGATCTGTCGGTAGACCCCGATCCCCTGCTGACCTTACCGCCGTCCGAATTACATAAACGTCTCTATACCCCGACCCGTGAATTGCCACCGGGTGTTGAACGTTTGCCACTCAAAACCGTACACCTCAACAAATGTCCGGTATTGGCCCCGCTCAATGCGCTGCGGCCTGTCGATGCCGAGCGTCTCAACCTCGATATAGCCCGCTGCCAACATCACCTGGAACGCCTGCGGCAAGCTGAGGGGATAGTCGACAAGATCAAAACCATTCTGGAAAAGGGAGAAAGGCGTCAGGGCAACGCCATCGTTGATCCCGATTTAATGATTTACTCGGGGGGGTTTTTCAGTCACGAAGATAAGCATTGGCTGGCCCGGACAAGAGCGATGCCGCCAGCCGCACTGGCTGGACTCGATCCACCGTTTGAAGATGAACGATTAGCCGAGATGCTGTTTCGTTACCGTGCCCGCAATTATCCCGAAACCTTGACACATGATGAACAGAAACGGTGGGAAGACTACCGCCACAAACGACTGAACGACCCCGGCTATGGAGCCTCACTGACCGTCCGGCAGTATCAGGACAAACTGGAAGAACTGGCAGCGCGGGTGGGAGGCGACCACGCATCCAGATCGGTGATTGAACAACTTCGCTGTTATCCGGCTGACATTCAAGCCGTTTGAATCCTTAGTGAAGCTCCCCTGAAGTGCGGTGTCGCTCCGGTTGGAATGGTGTCATCGAGAACGACCGCCACCGGAAAACGACACCGTACCTGCACATTACGGGTTGGATTTATACCCATTCGTCCGGGTAGTCACCATGACCTCGGACAACTTCAGGCGGGATCTACCCTGCCTGAAACCGACCACAATCTTTCCAATACTCCACACCAGCATCCAGAGGACGCCAATACTGAGCAGAATGGCCAGAAAAAACGCGCCCAACCAGCTCCATTGCTGGCCCACATAGAGCAAGCCATCAACGCTGAACAATTCGCTCAGCCCCCCGTAAAACCCCATCAGCATCGCGGTCAAAGCGACCCATCGGATAGTAAGCATATTCGCCCCTCCTGGTATTGACAGACAATCCGGAAATATCCGGCCTCTATTTCCGACCTGGCACATTGCCAGGCGAGGCTGTCATTATGGTGTCATATTTGGGTGCTAGCAACGGGACAGGATAGAGTTATCGGTCATATCAAATCCATTTTTTATTCTTTCTGCCGGGCTATCAAAATGCCCGGACAGGTTCGGGGTACAACTCTTCCAGTTGAATGCTTTCTCCCCTCGACTCGGCATAGCGTTTGAACCGCCAGGCAATGTCGACACTGGGTTGCCGCAGACCGGCTTCGTAATTGCCAATAGCACCTTGTGCGACTTTCAAGGCAGCGGCCAGTTGTGCCTGACTCAGGCCGTGTCGGGTTCTGAAGCTTTCGAATACGGATCCCGCACCCTTGCGGTTGGTACGATTGGCACGGGAAGTAGTAACAGCGAAGGTTTTTGCAGTCATTGAAGTGAGCCCTGAGTTGATTCATGAAGCGTCACTGGATATTCAGGAGGGAGGACGGCAGGTTTTATCGGAAATCCCTTGCCCGCAGGTTTCCGTCATCCGCCGGTAATCCACGCAACGTGTTACAAGTTTACCACGATAACACTAATCGTTGTATCGAGTCGTGGTTATCTCAGGACTTCCGCCAGAGCATCAGCCATAAAAGCAGCAGAAATACTCTGTAACACTACTAATCGTGTTTCTAAATCCCCCTACGAATTGTCTATTATTTATCACTTTTTGTGGTGAGGATATGGCCATGAGTTTCGGCAAGAAAATCAAAACCGCCCGGGAATTGTTGGGCATGAGTCAACTGGCTCTGGCGATGAAGTGTGGGTGGGACTCACAAAGCCGGGTCGGAAACTATGAGAAGGACTTACGCGAACCCAATTTTTGCGATCTCAAAAAACTGGCAAAGGCACTGGAACAACCCATCATTTACTTTCTGAATAATGAAGACGACGACCAGGAGGGTATGGAGCAGGAGCAAGGGTTGTTCAGCGGTAATAAATCCACTCATACCCAGGATCTCAGCGAGATGGAGAGAAGTGTACTGGACCTGTTCAAGCAACTGACCACCAGACAGCAACAGGGCATTTTGAATGAAATACGGGCCGTCTATCAGCTCAATGAGGAAATCGTGGCCACTTACCACAAACGCAACAGGCAAAAAGGGGAATAGGAGCTAAAGACTAAATACTGCCAGCACACGGCAAACAGGGCTGGCAGGTGGACTGGAAGGCCTCGATCATCGGACAGGCCAAACCTCTACATCGGAAGGTGTTCATTTTTGGGCTGCAGGATGACCAAGGCCGACTGGAACACCACAGGAAGCAGGCACAAAGCCGATTGGGGTAGCCTTCTGCCTGCTTCGCCACATTGATGGACAGAGACTGTCCGGGATCAACCCCCCTTGCGCTGGGCACTGAGTACATTGTGAACCTGCTCGAGCTTATCCAGAGCCAGGCTCAACTGTCCGAGACCCGATACCTCGGCAGTCACTTCCAGGATGACGGTTTGATCCTTTTGATCCGTCAGACTGAAGGTTCTGAGAATGTTGACGTGTTCATGGGCGAGAATCTGGGTGATGTCCTTGAGCAGGCCTTTGCGATCAATGGCCCGCACTTCGATTTCAACCGGATAAGATTCACTTTCCTGCCCCCAGGCCACATCAATCAGACGTATTCGTTTTTCCCCGGGTAATTGCAGGATGTTATGGCAATCCTCACGATGGATGGCAACCCCTCGTCCCAGCGTAACGTAACCGATGATGGGATCACCGGGAGTCGGTTCGCAACAATGGGCCAGATGCGTCAGCAGATGTCTGACACCTTGTACCCGGATGTCTTCGGTGGATGGGAGGTCGGGCAGGGTCGGCTTGCGGATTATGGTACTCTCCTTGTGTAACCATTCAGGCGGCTTCAGGGCCTGAGCCAGTTGTACCGGGCTAATGTCGGCCCGCCCCAGGGCCAGCAACAGATCATCTGCACGCGGCAGGTGGAAATGACGGGCCAGTTCCTCCAGATCGACATCGCGTATACCCAGCTTGTAACGCTCATGATCCATGATGGTTTTGCCGGCCTTGAGATGCTTCTCATGATCCTGCTGCCTGAACCACTGCCGTATCTTGTTGCGGGCATGGGAGGTTTTGATATAACCCAGATGGGGATCCAGCCAGCCATGACTGGGCCCGCCGTGTTTGGTGGTCAGGATTTCAACCTTTTCCCCCGATTTGAGGGCATAGGTCAGAGGAACCATCCGCCCATTGACCCGCGCCCCCCGACAACGGTGTCCCACCTCCGAATGAATGCTGTAGGCAAAGTCCAGCGGGGTCGCGCCCTTGCTCAGGCGGATGACCTGGCCTTTGGGGGTCAGGACAAAAATCTGATCATCGAACAGGTCGGCGCGAAAATCCTCCAGCATGGCATCGTTACCGGAGTGCCCTTCCAACAGTCGTCGCAAGGCATTGATGCTGTGATCCAGGGCATCCCGCTTGCCACCTTCCTTGTAACGCCAGTGGGCAGCCACCCCGTACTCGGCGTAGGCGTGCATGGCTTCTGTCCTGATCTGGATTTCAATCGGTCGCCCCTCGGCGGCAATCACCACCGTATGCAGTGACTGGTAGCCATTTTCCTTGGGGTGAGCAATATAATCATCGTATTCGGCAGGCACGGATAACCAATGACTGTGAACCAGACCCAATACGGTGTAACAGGTTGTCACATCATCCACCAATACCCGCACGGCATGCAGGTCGTAAAGCGATTCCAGCGGAACCTCCTTACGGTGCATTTTGCGGTAAATGCTGTAAATGTGCTTGGGACGACCATAAACCCGGGCCGTAATGGCATTCGCCAGCAGCTCTTCGGCCAGTTCTTCCGTAAACTGCTTGACGAACCGTTCCCGCTCGGCCCGATTGACCGCTAACCCTTTGGCCAGTTTGCGGTATTCATCCGGATAGAGGTAACGGAATGACAGGTCTTCCAGTTCCCATTTGATTTGCCCTATGCCGAGACGGTTGGCCAATGGACAGAAAATATCCAGGGTTTCCTGGGCAATCCGGCAGCGCAAACCTTCATCGCCGTGTTTGAGCAGGCGCAACCGCTGTAGCCTGTAAGCCAGTTTGACCAGCACCGCCCGCAAGTCATTGACCACGGCCAGCACCATTTGCCGAAGCAATTCAGCCTGATCGGGTTCCCGCACTTCTTCCGGACGGTATTCATCGAAGGTATTGAGCCAGTTAACCTTGTCGACCAGTTCAGCCACGTTATCACCAAAGCGACTGCGAAGGCGGTCGGCCGGCCAATGATCACGCAGATAGGGGTCACTCAGCAGGGCAACCTGCAAGGTGAGGGCATCGACCTTGAGTTTACGCAGGGTATCCGCTACGTCCATGCTGCGGGGCCGTAACGGTGGCTCCTCCACCCGGACACTCAGGGCCAGCGTCAGGGCTTCGGCTATCTTTTCCTGTTCGGCCGGGGTATACCCTTCGGTCAAACAGGCCCGCCATTCATCCGCAGTGCGGCTGGAATGAGCCGGGTCATAGAGGGCATGTTTCATGGGTATGCGGATCAGGCTGGGATCGACGATAAAATCCCGGTTTTTCGGGAATGCCCGGGGACAGGATTCGGATGGGGATCGGGCCGTTGTGTGCGGCCCTATCCTCAGGGATCGGTCGATGACAGACTTTTGCTGGCGACTTCGTAAACATCGCGGGACAGTGTGCTCATGGATACGATGCGCTGCAATTGTTCCTGCATCAGGGTCTGCCGGTGTGAATCAAAGCGTTGCCAGTGGGTCAAGGCCCCCAGCATACGGGCAGCAATCTGGGGATTCAGGTCGTTGAGCTCCAGTACCCGATCAGCCAGAAAACGATAACCTTCACCGCTCACCGCATGAAAGCTGACCGGGTTGGACTGGCTGAATGACCCTACCAACGCCCGCACCCGGTTGGGCGTGGTCAGATCAAACGCCGGATGTTCCAGCAGGGCCTGCACCCGTGCATGAATGCCCGGCCAGTAACAGGTGGCTTGCAGGCTGAACCATTTATCGATGACCAGGGCATCCTGTTCCCAGGTACGATAAAAATCATCGAGACAGGTTTGCTGATCAGGGTGGTCACTGTTGACCATGTTGCCGAGGGCCGCCATCCGGTCAGTCATGTTACGGGCCTTGAAATACTGCATCGAAACCCGCTCATGCAGGGCGGCATCATTCAACTCATTGAGATAGGCCAAACAGACATTCTTCAGCCGTCGGCCACCACTGAGGGCCGGGTCATGGCCGGTAGTGATGGTGTGTGAATGCCGGGCATAAGCCCGCTCAAAATCAGCCCGCAAAGCAGTGGCCAGTTCGCGACGAATCGCTTGCCGGGCCTGGTGAGTCGCTTCGGGATCAATGACGGCTTGCGCCGCATGCAGGTACTCTTCGCCCGGCAGGCTCAGTAACAGGGCCAGATAAGCCAGGTCGGCATGCGTTTCAGTCAATACGGTGCGGAAGGTTTCGATCAGGCGGGTATCCAGCGGCTGCTCCGGTTGAGCCATGCGTTGCAGGATGATCCGCTGCATGACCTGCTGTCCGGCATCCCAGCGATTGAAGGGATCAGGGTCATGGCTGAACAGGAAAAACAATTCGGTATCCGATTGCGCGGTGTGCAACCTGACCGGTGCCGAAAACCCCCGCAGGGCCGAGATCACCGGCTTGACCGTTAATCCGTCAAACCGGAAGGTGTGTTCGGATTCACGCAGTGCCAGCACCCGGGTCAGCGGCCAGGTCATCGCGGGGTCTTCACCGGCCAGCCGTACCGGCAGCGATTCGCCGTTACGTCCGAGCAGGCCCAGTGCGAACGGAATATGCAACGGTGGTTTGACCGGTTGTCCGGGGGTGGACGGACAGTGCTGGCGCACGGTCAGTTGCAGGGTTCCCGTAGCCGCATCATGGCTTTCGGTCAAGTGCAGTTCAGGGGTGCCGGCCTGGCTATACCATAAACGAAACTGGCTGAGATCAACGCCGTTGGCCTCTTCCATACAACGCACGAAGTCATCACAGGTAACGGCCTGGCCGTCATGCCGCTCGAAATACAGATCGGTGCCTTTGCGAAAGCCGGCGTGACCCAGCAGGGTTTGCTGCATCCTGACGACTTCCGCGCCTTTTTCATACACGGTAAGGGTATAGAAATTGTTGATTTCGATATAGGAAGCCGGCTGCACCGGATGCGCCAGCGGGCCTGCATCTTCGGCAAATTGCCGGGTACGAAGGTGATTGACTTCATCGATCCGCTTGACCGCTGCCGAGTGACGCGAGGCCGAGAATTCCTGATCACGAAAAACCGTC
>SXGT01020324.1_pt1 | contig 18254 bp, 15 predicted proteins | sample 3176221 | NCBI WGS metagenome assembly SXGT01 (sample SAMN11356862, study PRJNA531348) | freshwater metagenome | isolation source: freshwater sample F1-120 | place: China: Fuxian Lake, Yuxi | collected 2017-12-25
CAGATAACTAGATCTATAGGGCCATTTACAAATACCGGTCCTATTCCTCCTAGAGTGGAGCAAAATACAAGCTATACGGTGATCTGGACTGTGGATAATACATCAAGCTCGCTAAGTAATGGACGACGAGGACGCGGTGAGGATCGCGGTGCGGCGCATGCTCGAGCGGCGCGGCGCCGAGGTCGACGCCGTCGCGGACGGCCGCGAGGCCCGGGCCGCGATGGCGCGGTCGCAATATGATCTGGTCTTCCTCGACGTCAACATGCCCGCCGGTGGCGCCTACGACCTGCTCGCCGACGCCCGCCGGCGCACGCCGGCGCCCAAGATCGTGGTCATGAGCGGCTACTCGGAGAGCTTCACGGCCAAGCCCGGCACGCTCGGGGACGACGGTGACGCCTTCCTCCAGAAGCCGTTCTCGCTGGCCCAGCTCGACGACGCGTTGCGCACGCTGTTCACGTAGATCGCGGCCTGGCCCAGGCGCTGCTTCATGATCGCGATCGCGGCGTCGGCGCCGTCGGCGGTGACCCAGCGCCGGCCCAGGCGCTGGGCCACGGCGGCGGTCGTGCCCGAGCCGCCGAACCAGTCGGCGACGGCGTCGCCGGGCACGGTCACGGCGTTGATGATGCGCTCGAGCAAGCGCTCCGGCTTCTGCGACGGCCAGCCGGTGCGCTCGGCGTCGGAGTGGTTGAGCGTCTCGATGTCGCTCCACCAGTCCTCGGGCACCTTGCCGTCGTTGACCGGGTACCGGTAGACCTTACCGGTCTTGCGATCGGTCTTCTCCTGCACGGCCCGACCGTCCGCGTCCCGGACGACCCGCATGTGCGAGCCGCCGCGGCGCGCCACCCGGACCTGGTCGGGATGGAAGGCCCAGTCGGCGGTGCGCCCGTACCACAGGATGGTGTCGTGCTTGCGGCCGAAGCCGCGCCGGCTCTTGCCGCCCACCGCATAACACCACACGATCTCACCGGCGAAGCAGTGGCGGCCGAACAGCCGGTCCAGGTACACCTTCACGTGGTGCACCGCACGCCAGTCGAGATGCACGAACAGCGAACCACGCGGCCCCAGCGCCGACCTGCTGGCCTCGAGCCAGGGTGCCAGCCACGCCACGTGGGCGTCGGGATCGTCGCCTCCGTCGGCATAGGCGCCCTTGCGCCCGCGCTGCTTCTTGCCGGTGCCGAACGGCGGATCGACATAGACCAGCTCGATCGAGGCCGCCGGCCACGCCTGCGCCAGCGCCAGGCTGTCGCCGTGGAACAGGACACCGCGATTGTTTGCCACGCGCGCGGACCGTACCATCCGGGGGTGAAGTTCGGGCCCTGGTATCCCCTCGCCGACGTCGCGCGCCGCGCGCCCGACGCGCCGGGCGTGTTCCAGGTGCGGGTCGCCGAGGGGCTCGTCGACTATCCGCGCGGCAAGAGCGCGATGATCCACTACGCGGCCGCCGACGACGTGCGCGCCGCCGCCGCGGCCTTCGCGGCGCGCCACCCGGAGGCGCCGTGGTGGTGCCGGCACACCATCGAGCCCGAGTCCTTGGCGCCGGCCGACGCGGCCGCGCTGGCCGCGCGTCTCTTGCGCGACTTCACGGCGCGTTTCGGCGTGGCGCCGAGCATCCCGGCGATATGAAGCTGGTCGACACCGACGAGGACGATCCGGCCGCGCACCCCGCGCCGCCGGTGCGCGCCGACCTGCCACCTCGACCCGAGAAGCGACAGGTGACGGTGTCGCTCCTGCTCACCGTCGCCATTCTGGCCGGCACGGTGATCACGGTGTTCACCATCTTCCCCGAGCGCCACAACGAGATCATCACCAGCACGGTGGCCGCGCATCGCGCCGCCGCCGACTGGGAGCTCGAACGCCCCGACGACGCCCAGACCCTGGTCTGGGCCAAGGCGGTGCTGGGCGATCCCCCGCCGCTGCCGGCCCAGGCGCCCGGCCTCTCGATCATCGGAGCGCGCTCGCTCACCATCCTCGCCCGCCGCGCCGCGCTTGTCCGTTACCAGACGGCCGACGGCGAGGTCTCGTTCCTGGTCCAGCGAGCCCGCGACATCCCCAAGCGCCGGGTCCACACCGCCGACGGCGCCGACGCCATCGAGGCCTGGCGCCGCGGGCCCTGGACCTGCGTGGTCGTGGGCCCGGCGGCCACGGCCGATCGCTGGCGTCCCGTGCTGGGCGTCCCGTAGGCCTCAGGGCGCGGTTGCGGCCAGCTTCGCGCAGGCCATCACCGGCGTGCGCTCGTCCTGGCCGGTGAGCTTCGCGCACACGATCGCCGCGCCGCCGGTGATCCGGAACGCGCCGGGCAGGACCACGTCGTTGCCGCAGGCGAAGGGCCGGGCCGCCAGCGCCGTCGCGGCCGCCTGTCCCGACTGGAGCACGACGATCTCGGCGCTGGCGCCGCCACCGGGCGCGCAGGTGAGCTGCACCTTCCAGCGATCGGTCTCGCGCACGTCGGGCGGATCGAAGGTGACCGCGCCATCGCGCTCGCGCACCAGCGTCATCACGACGATGCCGGCGCCCTTCACCCTCACGCGCTGGCTGAGCTCGCCGCCGGTCTCCGTGGGTCCTGAACGCAACAGCAGCAACAACAAGGCCGCCGCCGCCAGCGCGACACCGACACCGGCCCAGCGCGTCCATCGACGGGGTGCGTCCTTCGACTGCGGGCTCACCTTCGCTCGCCCTCCGCTCAGGACGACCGGCGCAACCGCATCGAGCGAGGGAAGCTCCGGGAGCGCCGGCAACACCCGCGTTTCCACGCGAATCGTGCCCATCGCCGCGCTGCACGCCGCGCAGGCCACCAGGTGCTCGCCGGCCGCCGCCGCCGCCGCGCCCTCGAGCTCGTCGAGCGCGAGCCGCTCCAGCACCAGCCACGACAGCGGCTGGCCGATGCAGGCCACCTGCGACGAGCTCGCGCTCACGCCGCACCTCCTTGCGCCGCGACCAGCTCGGCGATGACCTCGTGGGCCCGGGCCAGGCGCTTGCCCACGGTCTTTCGCGACACGCCCAGATGCTCGGCGATCTCGTCCTGGGTCATCTCGTCGACGTAGCGGCAGACCACGACCTCGAGCTGGTCCTCGTCGAGGGCCTCGGTCAGCTTGGCCAGCAGATCGAGCCCGATCACCCGCGCCTGGTCCCCGAGGCGCGACGGTGGGACCAGCGCCGGCTGCTCGCGCTCGAGCAGCCGGGCCCGCCCGCGGCGGTCGCGGATCAGGTTGAGGCAGCGGTTGGTGACCGCTCGGTATAGATACGGCAGCTCCACGTTGATCTCGGGGCGGGAGATCAGGTCGACGAACAGACCGTGGACCAGATCGATCGCGTCATCAGGATTGCGCAGCAGGCGCTCGGCCTTGCGCACCAGCGCCGGGCCGTAACGCAGGTAGGCTTCGCGAGGATCACGGGCAGACGCCACCGGCAAAACCGACAGTCGCACAGGAATGGAGGTCGGGGTCGTCCAGCTCGCCCGGACAATCGGCGTCGGTGTCGCATTCGCGGTCGAGCTTGCCGTCGCAGCCAGCGAGTGGCGTGCCGTTGCAGACGCCGCTGTCGCAGTCGGCGGCGCGGAAGCAGGTCGCACCGGGGCCACGACCGCGATCGCAGCGCGCCGGTGACGGTGGCGTGGTCGGCAAGCAGGCGGCGCCTCCGCAGTCGACCGCGGTGCGGCACTCGCCGCACACGCCGTCGACGCACAGGCCCGAGGCGCAGGTCGCGTCGCGAAGGCAGCGCGAGCCGATGGTCAGCGCCCCGGTCGGCAGACAGTGGCTCGACGTCACCAGCCAGCCCGGCGCAGGTCCGCCGACCACGCACAGCTCGCCCGGGCAATCGGCGTCGTCGTCGCACTCGCCGCACACGTCGGAGAGCTCGCCGATCCACGGGTAACACTCGCCGCTGGTGCAGTCTGCGGCGCTGGTGCACACGGCGCCGTCGGGCCGCACCACCGACAGGGCCGCGGTCGTGCATTCATCGTCGCCGGCGATCTCGGCGCCGATGTTGGCCAGCACGGCGTGACCGGTGCCGCGCTTGCTCAGGCGGAACAAGACGCCGCTGTAGCCCGGCGGCATACGCACCAGATAGGTGAGCTTGCGCCAGTCTGCGGTCGGGATGCGCTCGTCCATCTCGACCGAGCCGTCGCCGAAGACGTCCATGGCCAGCCGCACCTCGGCGTCCTCGGCCACGTCGGCGACCAGGGTGAAGCGCACGCAGGTCCCATCCTGGGCGTTGACCGAGGTCATCTGCGAGATCGCGGTGTCGTCGCCGAGCATCTCCACGCCGAGATCGTCCGGATGCCAGGTCGAGGCCGGGCGGATCTCGCCCTTCTCGAGGCGCCACGTGCACAGCGACTCGCCGCACCACATGTCGAAGCCGCGATCGTCGACGATCTGGCCACACTCGGTGGCGCCGCCCGTGGCCACGGCCACAGCGATGACCGCGACGGCAGGCACGTGCTTTGCGATGAGCGTCATGGTCGGTTTCATCTCCGGGTCACCGCGCCGAGCCCGATGGTGAGGAGCCCACCGTCGTGCTGGTCGCCGATCAGGTTGTCGATCGCCGGCGCGTAGCTTCCGGTCATCCGCACGGTCATGCCCCAGTGGCGGGTGAACCACACGTCGGCGCCGACCGCGGCCGCGCCGTAGACGCCGGGGAAGGTCTCCTTCTCGGTCGCACCGAGCTGATCGCGAAACGTCGTGAAGCCGAGCGCGAGTCCGGCGCCGAGCTGCGCGTAGCCGACGATCCAGCGCCGCCGGGTCTCGACCCGGCCGACGCCACCGAAGACCAGCGTGTCCCACTTCAGCTCGAGCGGCATCGCCCCGCTATCGCGCTTCCAGCGCTCGCCGCCGATCAGCATGACCTCGCCGCCCACCTGCACGTGGCGATGGACGCGTTGGGTCAGGGACACGCCGATCTGGGGCGAGCCCAGGGTCTGCCGGTGGTAGCCGAAGTCCTGGAGCCGCTGGATGTAGCCGTCGGTGCGGCCGCCGCCGACGCCGATCATGGCGGTGATCTGCGAGACCGGCCCGAGCCTGCCGGCGCCCTTGGTCTGGTTCTCGATCAGCGCCTCGCGCTTGCAGTCGTCGAGCGAGACCGTGATCGGCGACGCTCCCGGCGCCGCCCTGCAGCGCAACAGCTCGGTCGCGCCGCGCACCAGCACCTGGTATCGCCCCGGCGCCACCGCGATCGCCAGCGCCGTGCCTTTGGCCTTCTGTACCTCGGCCACCACCGCGCGCGCCGGCAGACGCTCGACCAGCACCTGGCCCTCGGCCGCGGCCGGCAGCGTGATCGTCGTGGTCGCCTTGTCGGGGAACGACAGCGGGATCTCGCCCTGGCCCTTCAGATCGACCTCGACCGACACGTGCTGGCTGCCCACCGCCGTCGCCGCGGTCGCCGTCAACGTGTGGTGGTAGGTGTAGCGATAGGCCTCGTCGAGTGACACCCGTCCGTCGTCGTTGTCGTCGGCGGCGCCGCGCAGTCCGACCAGCAGGTGGTGCGTGAAGTACGACGAGCGCAGAAAATCCGACTCCTGTGACAGCTCGCTGCTCGTCGACGAGGCCAGCACCGCCACGCCGGTCGCGTCGAGCCCCGACTTCGAGTTGAACGAGAAGTCCGCGGCCGGCTCCACGCCCTTGGCGCGCGAGAACGCGCCGCTCTGACAGGCATCGAGCACGACCACGGTCAGCGCCGCCGGCACCGCCAGCAACCGCGACCGCAACTCGGCCAGCGCCAGCTCCTCGCTGCCCAGCGACAGTGAGTTCGCCCTGGCGTGCCCTGAGTAGTAGAAGAACACCCGCACCGGCTTCGCGCTCCCCGCGACCCGCTTCTCCAGGGCCGCCACCTCGGTCATCAACGCCTTCGGGGTCGGCTTCAAGAGCACCTTCACGTGCCCCGGCTCGAACCCGCCCATCTCCTGCAAGAGGGCCGCGACCTCCCTCGCATCATCCTCCGCCCACACCAGCTCCTCCTGCCCGGGCCCCGGCGCGTTGCTGCCGACCACCAGCGCGAAGCCCACCACCTCCTCCGCCAGCGCGCGCCGCGGCGCCACCACCAGGGCCACAGTCGCCGCGCACACGACGATGAGGAATCGCGTCTCGAATCGCATCGGTGCCCCTACAACACGCAAGTGTGCCCTTTCGGGAAGGGAGGCCGCGTGGAAAGCACCTGGCACGAACAAACTGCAGGAATCGAGGCTGGTTGGACGGCTGTGTGGTTCCCGTTGACACCGAGGGAGAGGCCGTGTTCGACTACGTATACATCATGTATACCACGCACGGGATCAGGTCTCACGCCGGGCGGGCAGCGCCCTTGCTGGCGATCGGGGCCAGTGCCCTCGTCGTCCTGGCGGCATGCGGCGTGTCGCCGCCACCCGGCAGCGACGACCCCACGCCCGACGCGCGATCGAACGGCGGGACCGACGCCGCGTCTGGGCGCCCCGACGGCGGTGGCGGCGTCGAGCTGGGCGAGCCGATCGTCGTCCCGCCCGAGAGTCTCGAGCGATGGGTGTGGGTGCCCATCCCCCAGATGCGCTGCGCCGACGGCACGCCGGCCGGCATCGGGGTCAACTTCACCAACCAGAGCCGCGAGCTCGTCATCTGGTTTCAGGGCAACGGCGTCTGCTACGACCTCGCGTCCTGCACGCTGTTCCAGAACCTCCTGGGCGGGATGGGCAACGATCCGCTGTCCCGCCTGTGGTGGGACGACCTCAACGTCGGTCGAGTCGGGATCTTCGATCGCAACGACCCCAACAACCCGTTCCGGCACGCCAGCTTCGTCGCGCTTCCGCACTGCACGGTCGACGGCCACACCGCCGACAAGCTGTCGACCTACCCACCGCTGCCGACCTACCACCAGCACGGCTATCGCAACGCCACCGAGGCGCTCCGCCGCATCGCCGCCAGCTTCACCGACGCGTCGCGCGTGACGATCGCCGGGTTCAGCGCGGGCGCCATCGGTGCCACGGCGAACTACCACCAGTTCGCGACGACGTTCGAGGCGCTCGGTCAGCCGCCGCCGTTCCTCGTCGCCGACGCCGGTCCGCTCCTGCGCGCGCCGTACCTGAGCACCGTCGCCAGCGGCGCGCTGCGCGCCGGCTGGGGCCTCGAGGAGACCTTCGGCTCGTGGTGCCCCGAATGCGTCGAGAACGGTGAGAGCTACATCTATCGCGCGCTCGCCGAGCGGCATCCGGGGATGCGCGCGTCGGTGCTCTGCACGTACAACGACACGACCGTCATCAGCCTCTACCGGCTCCTCAACTACGACATCACGATCTGGGACCTCGACAAGCTCCGGCGTGGGCTCATCGATCTCGACGACCACGTGCTGAGCTTCCAGCCCGACGTCGCGCCCAGCGCGCAGCGTGCGTTCCTGTATCCGGGCGACCGGCACGGCGCGCTCGTCGCCGGGCCGCTTTCGTCCACGCCCGGGCTCGTACCGTTCCTCCAGGCCCAGCTCGCCGGCGATATCGCCTGGGAATCGGTGAGGAACTGAGCGCCACCGCCGCCGACCCGCGATTCAGGTGGACAGGCGGCCCTGGTATACATTATGTCTACCACATGGACCGAACGAGCATCACCGCGGGAGCGTGTCTCGTGCTGCTGGGATGCGCCAGCGCGCACGTGTCGCACATCGACGACGACGACGATGGCGCCAGCGATGGTGGCGTCGATGCGACGTCGACGAATCCGCCCGATCCGCCGCCCGTGCACACGCTCGACGAGCTGACCGTCCGCTGCAAGCTCATCAACGATCGAAACCTCGACGACCCGACCGCGAACGATACGCACCAGCGCGCGAACCTGCGCGGCAGCGACCTCGGCATTCCGGTCGTCCATGGCAGCAACCTGTTCTTCTTCTTCGGCGACACCGCCGGGGATCAGGTCATCTGGCCGCTCGGCCCCGAGTCGCTCCCCGATGCGGTCGGATACGCGGCCGTGCCGGCCGCGCAGGTCGCGACCAATCCCAGCCTCCTGTGCTCGCAGCTGCGGTTTCTCCACATCGACAGCGCCACCGGCTCGGCCGACGCCGACTTCGCCGGTGCGTGGATGACGCCGCCGCCCGGGCACGCGATCGGACAGTACGTCCACAACCCCTCGGGGCCGCCTGGCGCCAACGCATTCCCCAACATGCCAGGCGACTTCGAGGTCCCGACCGGCGCGTTCTCGCACGGCGGATCGATCTACATCTTCTACTCGATCGTCGAGGTCAACCCGCTCGACATGCGCGGCTCCTACCTGGCGAAGTGGCGCACGCCGTCGACGAGCGGCCTGCCCACGTACGACGTCGTCCACCACATCGATCAGCGCTTCGACACCAATGGCCCGCTGCGCGGCGACTTCATCAACATCGCGCCGCTCGTCGTCGGCGACTACGTCTATCTCTACGGCACCGGGCCGTATCGCACGAGCCCCGTGCATCTGGCGCGCAAGCGCGTCGCGACGCTCGAGGCGTCGGGCGGCTTCGAACGGTACGACGCCGCGACCCGCGCCTGGGTCGGGCCGACAGCGGCGGCGGCCCCGATCGTCGCAGTGCCGGCGATCGGCGAGCTGTCGGTGCGCTACTTCGCCAACATCGATCGCTACGTGATGCTCGATCAGGAGGTCACCCTCGGCAATCGGCTCGCCGCGCGCTTCGCCCGCGCGCCGGAAGGGCCGTGGAGCGAGCCGGTCACCGTGGCTGCGATGCACGACGGCGAGTTCAGGGACCGCCACTGCTGCACCGGGACCGACTGCTCGGGCGAGCGCCTGATGGAGTGCGAGCGCGCCGCGTTCTACGCGCCGCACATGTTGCCGACCGCCATCAGGAACCCCGACGGGTCGTTCTCGATCACGTTCCTCGTGTCGACGCACATCCCGTACAACGTCGCGCTCATGACCGCGACGTTCCGCTAGGGCGCTCACACGTGGGCCTTCCTGGGAGGCACCACGGAATCTCGTTGACGGCCACGGTATACATTGTGTATACCTTTCGACGGAGGGGATCCCATGCTGCACGGCCTGCGAAATCGCTCAGTGATCGCAGCCACTTCGGTGGCTGTGGCGATGTTGTCCTCGTGCCTGACCGAGGCCGACGACCCGCTCGACTCCGTGGAACACACGCTCGTCTCCAGCCACGGAATCAACGTGACCGGCGAGCGATGGATCAGCCCGCGCACGATCGAGGTCGACATCTGGACCGCCCTCATCAGCGCGCGTCGGGCCGTCAACGGGCCGCACCGGATCCGCATCACCCTGCCGAGCTCGTACGCGCAGGCGACGGCCGCGCGGTACCCGGTGGTCTACCTCCTTCACGGCGGTGCCGGCGGCAACTCGGCGCAATGGACGAGCGCTGGCGGCGCGGCCGAGCACATTACCGCCGGCCAGCAGGTCATCGTCGTGATGCCGGACGGCGGCAAGGTCGGCTGGTTCACCAACTGGGTCGATCAATCGCGCGGCACCCAGCGGTGGGCCGACTTCTACCTGACCCAGGTGATCCCGTGGGTCGACGTGAACTTCCGCACCGTGGCGTCGCGCAACGGTCGCGCCATCGCCGGTCTCTCGATGGGCGGCTACGGCGCCGTGCGCCTCGCCCAGGATCGTCCCGACCTGTTCGCGTCGGTCGCGAGCTTTTCGGGCGCCGTCGACCTCGGCGATCTGGGGACCCGTACCGTGGTCACCGAGCAGGCGATCCAGCACGGGCTGCCGGCCTTCGGGCCGTTCGGATCGCCGCTGCCACCCGGCGACACAGTGTGGCGCCAGCAGGATCCGATGCGGCGCGCGTCGGCGCTCCTCGGCATGCAGGTCCTCCTCTACGCCGGCGCCGGAACCAATGACGTGGACGTGCTCGAGCGCACCATGGGCGCCTCGGCCGATCGCTTCGCCAAGAAGCTGGCCGACGCTGGGGTCCCGCACTTCTGGTGGATGTACGGTCGGCCGGGGCCGGCGTCGCCGTTCGGCTGCGACGGTGGCCACAACTTCAGCTGCTGGAACTTCGCGTTCAACGACGCGCTTCCTCGCATGCTGTCGGTGCTGCAGGTGCCGTCGATCCCACCGCCGCCGCCGCCACCGCCGGGCACCGACGTGGTCGTCAACGGCGGCTTCGAGAGCGGGCTACACGCGTGGGGCTGCCTCGGCCAGTGCGGCTTCGACCAGGCCGGCCTCGCCCGCAGCGGCGCCGGCAACGGCTGGGTGCGCAACACCGGCGGCTGGAACGATGTGCACCAGACCGTCCCGGTCGCGCCCAACCGCACCCACGTGGTCAAGGCCTGGATCCGGACGTCGGCCAACAATGGCGACGGGTATGTCGGCTTGCGCACCGCCTCGGGCCACGTCGTCGGCGAGCAGCGGTTCTTGAACCTCGGTGGTTACACCCAGGTGACCGTCACCGTGAACTCGGGCAACAACACCAGCCTCGAGGTCTTCGCCGGGCTTTGGGCCAACGGCGACACCTGGCTGCAGGTCGACGACGTCTCCGTCGTCGTGAACTGAGGGGAACCATGCGCTCGATCGCCCATCTGCCGGCGGTGCTCGCGGCCGCCCTGCCCGCCTGTCTCGCCGAGCTACCGCCCGACGACCCGATGCCGTCGGGTGTGGTGTTCACCTATCCGATCGACGGTCAACGCGACGTGCCGCTGGGCGCGCGCCTCCTGGTCTCGTTCTCGGATCCGATCGCCGCCGAGGCGGCTGCCGGCTGTCGCGTCGTCGGTCCCGAGGGGAACGTCGACCTCGACGTCAGCGTCCTTGGTCAGGGCAAGACCCTCGCGATCAGGTCGGGCGCGCTCGAACCGGGCGTGACGTACGAGCTCCGCGCCGGCGGCGCCGGCGGCGAGGCGAGCGGACCACCGGTCCGCTTCACCACCCGCAGCGACCGGCCGCGCCACGGATCGCCGACGCTGATCGCGTTCAACGGATCGGATCCGCTGCGGCCCGGAACCCAGCGCCCGATCTTCGAGACCTCGACGCTGGGGCTGGTGTTCTCGGAGCCACTCGATCCTCGTCGCGTCGAGCTCGCCGCCGGTGCGCTCGAGCTGTACGACGTGGCGACGGCGACCGCGGTCCCGGCCACCCTCCTCGCCAGTGGGATCCACGTCGCGATCGATCCCGACGAGCCGCTGACGCCCGGGGCGACGTACGAGCTGCGCCTCGGGGATCTGCTCGCCGACCTCGCGGGTGAGCGCCTGGCGCCGGCGGTGGTCTCCTTCACTCCTCTCGACGCGACCGGCGGCCGGCCGAGCCGCCAGGTGTTCCGCACCTGGCAGCCCGGGGACACCAACGCGGCCCTGACCCGCACCGACGCCCCCAACGTGATGGAGGTCGTCCATCCGCTGATCGGGGAGACCATCGCGTCGGTCCAGCCCGGCGTGCTGGAGACCGAGCTCGGCGACACGCTCGCCCTGGGCGGACCGATCGCGTTCCGCATCCCGCGCGGCCAGCGGCTGGTGTCCTCGGGCCTTGCCGTGGCGCTGGCCGGCGTGCTGCCGTCAGGGTTGAGCACCGGCGACATCTGGATCGAGATGCTCACCGACGGCGGCGGGCGCATCCATCGCAATCCCCATCGACCGGCCGACACGATCCCTGACAACCAGCACGCGCCACTGCTGGTCGACCTGAGCTTCGATCTCGCGGTCTACGCCGCCGACGCGACCGGCAACGCCGTGCTCGCGCAGAGCGTGCTCGGCGTCCAGCTCGCCGGCATCGCCAGCGCCGACGAGGGCGCGCTGGCGATCGAGACCCTGGGCGCGCTCGACATCGACCTGCTCGGGGTCGGCGCGGCCCCGACCAACATCGTGCTCGATCTGATCTCCGATCCAGGCGCGGTCGCGGCCGTCGATCTGCGCCCTCCCTCGCTCGCCGCCTCGCTGCCGGCCGCCGGCACCCGCGAGTGGGCGACCGACGAGGGCCTCGAGCTGGTGTTCGACGAGCCGATCGATGCCGCCCGCGCCCGCACCGGCGGCATTCGCCTGCTCGACGCCGGCGGCGCCGTGGTGCCGATCGCCGTCGAGAGCCATGGCGCACTCGTCGTCCTCCGCCCCCGGGCGCCGCTCGCGGCCGGCCGCGACTTTCGCGTCGAGCTGAACGACGTCGCCGATGTCTCCGGCAACGCGATGGACGCGCGCGCGTTCGACGTCGCGACGCCGAGCCTGGTGACCACCGACGTCCCGCTGTCGGTGGCGGCGGTCTACCCCGGCGCCCCGTGCTCGCTGGTCGACGCCAGCGCGACCAGCTCCGGCCGCTGCTCCGGTGGCGCCGCCGGCGACGACCGCTACCGGCCCTTCGAGCTCGGCGCCCTCGAGCGCATCGGCGTGGTGTTCGACCAGCCGATGCGGGCGTCGTCGCTCCGTCTCGGCGGCGCTTGCAACACCGGCAGCATGCGGATCGAGCGCGTCGACGAACGCGGCACGTGCCTCGAGGTGGTCGCCGGCAGCCTGCTGGTGCACCAGCGCGACGTCGGTTTCGTGCCCGACCGCCCCTGGGTCGCTGGCGAGCACTACCAGCTCCGGCTGGTGTCGGGCGGTGACGGCACCTGCGCGGCCGGCGAGATCTGCGGCGCCAACGGCAAGCCCGCGAGCTTCGATCGGCTGGCCGGCACGACCGCGAACGCCGGCGGTGGGCCCGATCTGGTCATCCGCTTCACCGGCGCCGTCGCGACCACGGCGACGACGCTGTTCATGGCCACCGGCCCGGTCGCCGACCTCAATGGCTCGGGGCGGCTGGAGCCGGGCGAGCCGCGCCCGGAGACCAACCGTGTCGCCCTGCGCATCGCGGGCACGTCGGGGCTCATCGACAACGCGAGCTTCACCGGCCCCGATTGCGTGCCGGCGACGCCCGAGGTCGAGGCGTGCATGTACGTGATGGGCGCGATCCCGGCGCAGCTGGGCGAGCGACGCGACGACTGCAGGCTGCCCGACGGCAGCCGCGTCCCCACCTGCATCCCGGTGACGATGAGCGCGCAGGCCATGTACTCGACCTCGGTGGCGATGACGGCAGGCGCGTTCGGCATCGGCCTGCCGACCGAGACCGGCATGAGCGTCATGCGCCTGCGCGAGCACCCCGACCGGCCCCTCGAGGGCTACATCGTCGATCGCGGCGGCGTGCCGACCATGATCGTCGCGCTCGACCTCTACATGGATGCGCCCGACATGAGCCTGCCGCTGGTCCAGCACGACCTGCGCTCGAAGTCGCTCAACGTCTCGCTCGAGGGAGCGCTGACGTTCGGCCCCGACGGCCGCATCACGATCGGCCTGCGCAACGTCGGCGAGGTCCCGATCACCGTCGGGATCGAGGCGCCGCTTGGGCTGTCGGGCTCGGTGAACCTGATCGTGCCCGCGGGCGAGATGAGGCTGGACCTGGTCTCGCGATCGCGGCGAGGGAGACTGCCATGACCAAGCTCACGCGTCTCGTGTTCCTGGCCGCCACCCTGCTCGCGTCGACGGCGCAGGCCGAGCCCGGGCTCACCTACGAACGGCTCTACGCGCGCGCCGGCATCCTGCACATGTCGCCGCAGTCGGACTCGCGCGAGATCGTGCTCGCCGGGGTCGACGGGCCGGCAAGCCTCGCGGTCATGGCCGGCCCTGTCGCGGGCTCGGGGGTCGCGCTCGATCCGGCGACCATCCCCGCCGTGATCGTCGGCTACGTGTTGCCGGTGTGGAACGACCGGCTGTCGCTCGAGACCGTGCTCAGCACGCCGCTGCACGTGACGTTTCGCGCGACCGGCACGCTGGCCGACATGTCGATCGCGCCCACCGCGCTCGGCATCCCCACCGGCGTACCGGCGCTGGGCAGCGAGCTCGGGGAGGCCGAGGCCGCGCCGCCCATCGTCACCGCGGTCTATCGACTGGGCCGGCTCGGACCGGTGATCCCGTACGCCGGCGCCGGACTGAACGTGCTCCTCACCTACAACGCCCGCGCGACCAATCCGATCTTGACCGAGGTTGACGAGCCGCGCTTCCACATCGACCCGTCACTCGGCCTGGTGCTGCAGACCGGCGCCGATGTCGCGCTCTGGCGCCGCGTCCACCTCCGCGCCGACTTCAAGTACATCGCGTTCATGAAGGCCCACGCCACCGTCGAGAACCTGCGCGTGCGCACGCCGTCGATCCCGCTATTCGAGAGCGCCGAGGTGGGCAGCGCGACCATGGACTTGTGGGTTAACCCACTGATCGTCCAGCTCGGCATCGGCGTCGACCTGTAGCGTTCGCGCAGGAGCTCGTCGAATGCTGGACGAGCTCGAAGGCGGCCCGGGCCACCGTCGCTCGTCAGCGCGACGCAGGTGAGAGCGTCGGGCTCGGGACTGGACGGGACGCGGACGCCGGCACCCTGGTCGCGGCCCAGCGGGCGAGCGCCGGGCGCTCGATCTTGGAGTTGTGGCGCGGGTCGACCGGCAGCCGGGAGTGGAAGAGCACGTGCTGGATCGACGACGTGACCGCGTGCTTCGACGCCATGGCGAGGAGCTCTTCGCGCAGCGCGTCGCGATCGACGGCGCGCGTCCCGGGCTCGAGCTCGACGCAGATCACCGGGGTCATCGCGCCGGCGCTCGAGGGCACGCCGACCAGGCCGGTGCGCCGCACGCTCGGGTGAGCGTCGAAGATCGGCTCGCACATGAGCGGGAACATCGGGCCGGCGGCGGTGTCGACACGGTGGCCGAGGCGGCCCACGCACCAGACCCGTCCGGACGCGTCGACGTAGCCGGCGTCACCGAGCCGGTGCCAGACCCCGCCGTCGCCGTCGTCGATCTTGTTGCGCCGCGTGCTGGCCTGATCGCCCGCGTACTCGGGACTGACGTGGGCGCCGCGCACCACGATCTCGCCGATGTCGCCGGTCGCGAGCTCGCGGGCGTCGGCGAGCGTGGCTAGCGGGCCATCGACGATCGAAACGATCTTCACCTCGACGCCCTCGAACGGACGTCCAACACACAGCCCGGCGCCTCGCGCCGTCGCGGCGAAGGTCTCGCCCAGCGCTTCGCGCCCCGGCATCTCGGTCGCGGGCAGCGCCTCGGTCGCGCCGTAGTCGGCGTGGAGCTCGCCGCCTTCGCCCATCATCCGGCGCAGCGCTCCCATGACCTCGGCGTAGAGGGGCGCGCCGCCGCCGATCACCGTTCGCAGCGACGGCGCTGTGGTGCCGCGCTCGTTGCCCAGCCGCGCCATGTTCTCGAGGATCACCGGCGACGCGAACAAGGTCTGCACCTGGCAGTCGCGGATGACCTCGAGCAGGGCCTCGGGATCGGCCTTGGCCGGCTTCTCGCGCACGAAGTCGATAGGCGGGATGACGACCGTGCCACCGGCCGAGAGGCCGACGGTGAAGAAGGCGGGGAACACCGGCATGTCGACGGGGACGTCGCCGGCCGCGTTGCGATCGAAGCGCCAGGTGCGGTGGACGAGGCGGTAGATGCCGCAGATGTTTCGGTGCTGGTAGAGCGCCGGCTTGGCCGGGCCGGTCGAGCCGGTCGTGTACATGATCGTCGCGGTGTCCTCGGGGCCGACCTCAGGCCCGCGCGGCTCGGGCGGCGGCGTGCGCCGCAGCGACTCCCAGCGATGGCCGCCCGGGAAGCCGGGACCGCCGATGACCACGGCCTTGCGCAACCAGCGCGGGCCCCAGCCGAAGAACGCGCGCCCCAGGTGCGCGACCGGGATCCCGACGAAGGCCTCGGGATCGAGGCGGCGCAGTCGCTCGGCGACGTTGAGGTAGCCGACCGACGGATCGATCCAGACCGTGGTCGCCCCGACGCGCGTGAGCGCGAGGGCGGTGACGCACGCGCCGTAGCTGGGTGGCGCCATGAACACGGTGCGAGTGCGCTCGACGATGCCGATCTCGCGCAGGCCGACGGCGACCGACTCGGCGTCGTGCGAGAGCTCGCGATAGGTGTGGCGGCGGTACGCGCGACGACCGCGGGGCCCGCGTCCGTCGGGCTCGACCACGGCGACCCGGTCGGGATCGACGCGGGCGACCGCGAGGGCGATGTTGGCGAGGTTGAAGATGTCGTCGGGGAACAAGGTTTTCATGGCGCGGCCCTCCGGGCCGGGAGCTCGAGGCCGACGCCAGTGGCCTCGATGATGACGGTGGCGACACGCTCGGGCGCCTCGAGCATCGGCAGGTGACCGCACCCCTCGAGCCATTCCTGTCGCAACGGGCGCAAGGAATGGCATAGCCGGCGGCCGGCGGCCGGCGACAACACGCGGTTGTCGAGCCCCCAGATCGTGGTGATGGGCGGAAAGCGCGCGGGAGGCGTGAAGCGATCCAGCGCCCCGTACGCCGACAGATCGTCGAGGACGCCGACCAGCGAGCGGACCTGGCCCGGCGAGTCGTAGCAGGCGCACAGCTCGTCCTCACGATCGATCGGCCGGCCGCGGCTGCGGCTGCCGAGCTGGAGCCGCGTCATCCACGCCCGCGCGGCCTGCGGGACCGGCGCGCGCACCAGCGCGGCGACCACCGGTTGCGACAGCGTGGGCAGGCTGCGGCGAAGCGCGAGCGTCGCGCCCAGACCGCCAGCGGCGAAGGTCGCCTCGGTCAGTGGATTGATCAACACCAGCGCCGCCACGTCGCGGGGGCGGCGGCGCGCGAACGACAGTGCGATGGCCGAACCCATGCAGTTGCCGACGATCGAGACCGGGGCGAGCCGGTGGGCATCGACCAGCGACGCGACGACGTCGACGTGGCGCTCGAGCGAGACCGCCTGCCGCGGGTGTGACGACCTGCCGAACCCGGCCAGGTCCAGCGCGAACACCTCGTGGCCACCGGCGACGAGGCGTGGAGCGACGTCCCGCCAGATCGCGTGCGAGGTGCCCCCGTTGTGCAAGAGGACGATGGGGGCGCCCCGCCCGGTGCGGCGGTAGCGGATCTCCAGGCCCTCGTGAAGGTGAACCGCCAGGTCTGTGGTAGACATCGTGTATACCACATGACCACGGAGGCCTGCTTCGTGTCAATCGCCATGCGCAAGGTGCGGTCGCGAGCAGGGCCGAGGTCCTTCCCCGGGGACGATCAGGTCCCGGTCCTGGTGCAGTTCCGCAGACCTGGCCGCGGCGCACGACCTGCTCCACGTCACCGGCCATGACCCAAGCACTGCGACCGCCTTGATCGCTTGCACGTCCATCTCGCCTCGGACAACCTCCGCATCGTCACCGACCTGGGACCGCCGGTAGCAGGTCACGCGAGGTCGTCGTCGTCGCCGTCGTCGCCCAGGTGCACGGCGCGTTTGACCACGCCGCCGCCGAACTTGTCGCGCAGCCTGTCGAGGGTGTCACCCAGGCGCTCGCCCCGCGCCCGGGTCGCCTCGTCGAGCGCGAGCTGCCGTGGCGCGCCGCGCGCCTCGAGCCCCGACGCGAACGCGCCCAGGAGCCGGACGCGCTTGCCGCGCCGATCCTCGATGTCGAAGCCGTCGAGCAGGCCCACCGCCGCCCGCACCAGCACCGCAGCATCGCTGGTCGGATCGGGCAGGGTCTGGCGCCGGGTGAGCTGGCGGAAGCCGGTCCGGATCCCGGTCGAGGGATCATCGTGCTTCACGATCACTGCCACCACCGTCGCCCGCAGCTCGGCGCGCCGCAGCCGCTCGGCTACACGATCGAGCTGGTGGAGGAGCACCACCTCCAGATCCTCGCGCTCGTACAGGTCGTGATCGAACGTCTCCTGGTGCCCGATCGACACCGGTGCTCGCTCGCTCTCCACCGGGCGGCCGTCCTCGCCGCGGGCCAGCGCCGCCAGGACTGGCCCCACGGTCGGCCCCAGCCGCGTCACCAGCGCCGCCTCGGGAAAACGCGCGACGTCGCCGATGGTGCGCAGGCCCATCTGCTTCATGGTCTCGCCGGTCACCTCGCCCACGCCGAACAGCCGCCCCACCGGCAACGGGTGCAAGAAGCGCACGAGCTCGTCGGCGGTCACCACCCGCAAGCCGTCGGGCTTGTCGATGTCCGACGCGATCTTGGCCGCGAACTTGTGCGGCGCCACCCCCACCGACGCCACCAGTTGCAGCTCGTCGCGCACCCGCAGCTTGATCTTCATCCCGACCTCGCGCGGCGGCCCCAGCAGGCGCTCGCTGCCGGTCAGGTCGAGGAAGGCCTCGTCGAACGACAGCGCCTCCACCTCGGGCGCGAAGTCGTCGAGGATGCGGAAGAACCCGCGTGAGGCCTCGGCGTAGCGATCCATGTGGTGGCGCACGACCACCGCGTGAGGACAGCGCCGCAGCGCCTCGGCCATCGACATCGCCGAGAACACGCCGAACTTCCGCGCCTCGTAGCTGGCGGCCGCCACCACGCCCCGCCGCGCCGAGCCACCGACGACCACCGGCTTGCCGCGCAGGCTCGGATC
>SXGT01789453.1_pt1 | contig 18253 bp, 13 predicted proteins | sample 3176221 | NCBI WGS metagenome assembly SXGT01 (sample SAMN11356862, study PRJNA531348) | freshwater metagenome | isolation source: freshwater sample F1-120 | place: China: Fuxian Lake, Yuxi | collected 2017-12-25
CGAGTTGTTCGACGACGCCCGGGCCCTCCTCGGCCGGATCGTTTCGGAGGGGTTGCTCCGCGCCCGTGCGGTGGTCGGGTTCTTCCCCGCCAACGCCACCGGCGACGACATCCTGCTCTACAGCGACCCGACCCGAACCCGCACGATCGGGCAGGTCCACACCCTCCGCCAGCAACACCTGAAGAGCGGCGGAAAGCCCAACCTCGCCCTGGCCGATTTCGTGGCCCCGGTGGCGAGCGGCGTGCTGGACTATGTCGGCGGTTTTGCCGTGACCACCGGGATCGGCCTCGACAAGTTGGTGGCGGAATTCGAACGGGACCACGATGACTACAAGAGCATCATGGCCAAGGCCCTGGCGGACCGGTTGGCCGAGGCCCTCGCCGAACGAATGCACGAACGGGTCCGCCGCGAGTTCTGGGGCTACGCCCCCGCTGAGGCCCTGGCCAACGAAGATCTGATCAAGGAAAAATACCAGGGAATCCGGCCCGCCCCGGGCTATCCCGCCTGCCCCGATCACACCGAGAAGGGCTTCCTATTCTCGCTGCTCGACGCCACCCGCCTGGCTGGGATCGAACTGACCGAGAACTACGCCATGACCCCGACCGCGGCGGTCAGCGGCTACTACTTCTGGCGGCCCGAATCGCAGTACTTTGGGGTCGGCAAGATCGACAAAGACCAAGTCGAAGACTATGCTATGAGGAAAGGCCGGCCGGAGCCGGAGATCGAACGCTGGCTGGCTCCAAACCTCGGTTACGACCGCCGGTAAACCACACCCAAATTCCGGAGTTCTCCGCATGCGCTTTCCGACCCTGCGCCCTGGCGCTCTGGCGGCTGCCGTTCTCCTCGCCGGTACCACGGCGGGCGCTCAGACCATTGCCGTCACCGGCGGAACGGTCATCGACGCTACCGGCCGGCCGCCGATGCCCGACGCCGTCGTCCTCATCAAGGACGGCCGAATCGTGGCGGTGGGCAATGCCGCCGCGGTGACCATTCCGGCGTCGGCCAACCGGATCGATGCCCGCGGCAAGTACGTTATTCCCGGGCTGATGGATGCCAACCTGCATCTGTTCCTCAACATCCCGCTCGACGACCTGATCCGGCTCGAGGATCGGTACGACGAGGTCGTGATCGAAGGGGCCCAGATCGCGCTCAAGAACGGCATGACGACGGTGTTCGATACGTGGGGCCCGACCGCCGCGCTGATCAAGGCGCGCGACCGGATCAATGCCGGCCAGGCCGTTGGGAGCCGGTTCTACCTCGCCGGCAATATCATCGGCTTCAGCGGCCCGCTGGGGCCGGATTTCCTCGGCGCGGCGGCGGCGCACGTGCCCAAGGCCTTCACCAAGAAGATCAACGACACCTGGGAACAGGGAACCGGCCGGGAACTCCTCTGGATGCCGCCGGACACCTTGCGGGCGGCGATCCGGAAGTACCTTGGCCTGAGCGTTGACTTCCTCAAGTTCGGCGGAAGCGGCCACGTGGACATGAACCTCCTGACGTTTTCGCCCCGGGCCGAGCGGGTCATCGTCGAGGAGGGGCACCGCGCGGGCCGGACGGTTCAGGCCCATGTGTCCTCGCCCGAGAGCATCGACATGGCGGTGGATGCGGGAGTGGACATCCTGACCCACGGGGATATCTCGGGGCCGGCGTACCCGATTCCGGCCGAGACGATCAAGAAGATCGTTGACCGAGGCGTGTCGGTGTCGGCGTTGGCGGTCACCAAGCGGCACCTCGACGCCATGACCAAGCTGGCTCAGCCGGGGCTGGCCCCGTACCACAAGATTGCGTTGGAGAACATTCGGAATATGGTGAAGGCCGGAGTCAAGCTCATGGTCTCGACCGACGCCGGCGTCGAGGATCCGATCCGCCTGGCCGAGTCACCGAACCTGGCGGCCGACACATCCGATTCCCGGGTGAAACTCGGGGAGGGACACTTCAACGCGATGATGGCGTTCGAGGAAGCCGGGATGACACCGATGGAGATTCTCAAATCAGCCACCAGCAACGTGGCCCGGGCCTACAAACTCGAGCAGGAGATCGGCACCTTGGAACCGGGCCGGCGCGGCGACCTCGTGATCCTCGACGCCAACCCGCTCGAGAGCGCCCGCAACTACCGGAGGATCCGGTCGGTCATCAAAGACGGCCGGGTGATCGACCTCGCCGCCCTGCCGACCGCGCCGGTGATTAGCTCGCGGAAAGTTCCGAAACCCTGAGCTACTCGCGGACGGCGGTGGTGTCAGCGAGCTTTCGGAGGATTTCCTCGTAGTAGGGCTTTTCCCGGAGGCTGGCCCGGGAGCCGGGGAAATACATCAGACTGACACCGGCGCCGGCCTCATTCATGTCGGTGAGTACGACGGCGACCCGCTGGTCGTTCGAGAGCCGGGTATTGTCGATCATCGGCGTGTTGAAGAACCCCACATCGAACTCGACGTTGTACCGGCCCACCGCGGACGTCAGGACGCCGGGCTGGGCCAGGGTTTCAACCTCCAGACCGACGTGCAGCTCCCGCTGGGCGGTGTCGGCACGGAACAAGGTGATCCGAAACCGGCGCTCAATGCCGTCGAGAACGAGCTTGACGTCCTCGAGCTGCTCGGTCCGCATCCCGTCAATCAGGCTGTCGCTCAGGATGACGGTCCAATCGAACCGCTTCCCGCCCCCTTCGAGCACCACGATTTGCTTTCGGGTCACCTCCCGGGCCAATTCGCTGACCCGGCTTTCGTAGAGCCGTTTTTCGGCGCCCGTGATCGAAGCCGCCGCGATCTCCCGGCGAAGGTGCTTGAACAGGGGTTGGAGATTCAGCGCCTCGTGAAAGTTCTGGGCCAGAAGCTCCATCTTGAGGAGCCTCGATTCGAACGACGTCGATCGGGTGTCGAAGAACGACCCGATGATCGATTGGAACATCTCCTTCCGAAGCGTGGCTTCCGACTCCTCCCGGCGGGTCATCAACTCCGAGTAGAGCCGGAGCTTGGCCTCGCTGCTCTGCTGTTTGTCGAGCGCCCGCGATCCGATCAAGCCCAGGCTCGCGACCGCCAGCGCGGTAAACAGACCGCCCAACGGTGAGAGCACGATCTGGAGTTTGTCCCAGAAGTCCTTGTGGTCGCGAATCTCCGGTTCGGTCACTGGGTCAGACCCGCTTGAGGGCGTATTTGCCATCTTTCAATTCCAGCACCAAGCGATAGCGGGACGGCTTGTCGAATACCACGATGGGGAGCGACGCGGTCTGCTTGTCGTGGGTTACCGTCACCGTGCACTTGCCGGTACCCGCCACGGCCAGCCGAAAGGTGCCGAGCGAATCGGTAACGGCCGAAGCGGCTTTCTCGCCGCAAGCCAGTTCGACTTTGGCGGCGGCGAGGTACTTATCGCCTAGTCGAAGATCGCCGGAAATTTCACCAAAGGCCGGATATGCCAAGGACAGTGCCACCATCAGGGTATTCATGAGCGATCCTGGTTCGAGAAAGCCGGTCGAAATTTACCCCGCTCGACGACGGTTTGCGCGAAGGGCGATCCGGTCGATGCTAGTGGCTGAAAACCGAGCGGGGGCGGCCTTCATGGCCGCCCCCGCTGGTTCTAGAAACGTCCCGGCGCCGCGATCAGGCCTTGGTGGCGTCGCAGTCGGTCGCCTTGAAGTTCGGATTGTTCTCCTCGGTCTGGGGCACGATGATGCTGCCCTGGCTCCCGCGGGTCAAATTGTCCTTATGGTACGCTCCAGCCGGAAAGGTGGCGGCCACGGTCCGGGTATACTGCCGAACCAACCGGCGGAGATCGCCGACCCGGTGGGCCGTGGCGAACAGGGTGAACGCCCGCTCCCGGAACATCAGGTCAACCCGGCCCGCCGCACCCGGGTCGGTGAGCGGGGCCATCTGGTACAGGGCCCGGACTTCGTTCAACTTCGACAACCAGGTGCCGATGTTGGCGGCCTGGAGGGCCGCTTCGGCTTCGATCAGCCGCGCCTCCTTGCCGCTGGCATTGACGATCGGGCTCCCGAACGAATCATACGGCAAGAACTGGAAGTGCGGCGTCTTGCTGTCGAACCGCGACAGGCCGGCGTTGTTGACCGGGACCCGCGGATCGGCGGCCGAGGCGAAGTTGAGCCCGTTGCCGCCTTCCCGATCCGACACCGACAGGTAGTCGAAGTCGAAAATGAAGGCCTTCATGTTGTTGTTGGTGCGAAGGTCCGCGGTCGAGAACAACGCTTCGTAGGAATAGTTGGTCGGTACCGCGGTAACCGCAGCGGCCGCGGCCGCGAACTGGCCGTTGTTCAACAACGCCCGGCCCCGCAGCACCGCGATCAGGTTGACGATCCGAGCGTCGCCGCCGGTCGTCGAGGCCGCGCTGGTCAGCAGATCGAGCGCCGCGGTAAACACCTGAGCGGTCGTCGACGGATTGCCGAAGACTTCCGGCGGTCCGAAATCGCTCAAGGGAGTCCCGGAGCAATAGTGTTCGCCAAGCCAGATCGTCGCGAGGGCCGAGAGGGCCTTCATCTCGCCGATCCGCTTATCAGCCGGGTTGACCGCGGCCAGGGCGGCGGCGGCCTTTTGCGGCGCGATCCGGCCCCGGTGGATGTTGAGGTAGATCTGCTGCGAGAACGAGTTCTCGACCTTGATGTCGCCGAGGTCGAACTGGCGGACTTCCGGCGGGGTGCCCCCGAACCGGAACTCGTCGCTGAACAGGCTCGAGGCGAGCATCACGCCCGAGAAGGTGCCCTGCGCGTAGGCCACATCGCCGATCGCGCCGTTGTAGAGAGCCGTGGCACCGAGCGCGCCGACCAGCTTGGCGGGATCGATAATGTCGGGCCGTTCGACCTGGAGGATCGAGTCGGTCGAGCAGCCCGCGGCCGTGACGGCCAAGGCCGCCACCGCAAAGGCATTACGAAGTTTGGTCATCATCATGGCCATCGGTTGAGTCGGAATCGACTGAGTCATTGGTAGCCGGCTCCTAGTAAGCAAGTTGGAGGCGGAACGTGATATAGCGCGGCTGCCCGGGCTGGACGAAGTTGTAGTTCGGCCCGTCGCCGGCCACCCCGGCCGCCGTGTTCACTTCGGAATCCCACCCGCCGAAATTCGGCAGGTAGTGGAGCAGGTTCCGGCCGGTCAAGGTGGCCACCACGTTGGACGAGCCGACCGCCCGCGCCCACTTGGTCGGGAGCGTGTAGGCGATGTTCGCCTCGCGGAGCCGGAAGAACGTGGCGTCTTCCGCCCAGTCGCCAAACACACCACTCACCGCCCGAGCCTGATTAAACAACGAGGTGGTCGGATCGGTCAGGTACTGGCAGTTACCGACGAAGAGGCACTGGAACATCGTGCTGACCTCGAGCGAGTTGAAGCCACCCTTGTACTCGACCTGGCCACCGATCCGGAGCTTGCCCTTGAAGAGCGACAGGTTGGTGTTCAAGCTGGCGGTGCGGGCCGGGATCGTGGCGCCCAAGAAGGCCGCCGTATCGGTCGTCACCACTTCACTCGGATCAATGAAGCCGTCCTTGTTCGCATCGGAGTACGAGTCGATCTTCGGCCACCAACCGCCGAAGAGCGGGTAACCGGGACGCTGCTGGAACCCGAACCCGGTGATCGGCGGCACTCCTTCGCCGAGGGCCACGAGCCGGTTCCGATTGCCCGCCAACTCGAGCTGCACGTCCCACTGCAAGCTCGGCTTGTCGATCACCCGGGTCGAGATCGACACTTCGATCCCCTCGTTCTTCACCTTGCCGACGTTGTCCGTCCGGGCCTGGACCGAGCCCAACGAGCCCGGCAGCAGCCGCTGCACCAGCGCGTCGGAGGTGTTCTTCCGGTAGGCGGTCGCCTCGAGCGTGATCCGGTTGTTGAAGAATCCGGCGTCGAAGCCGGCCTCGATTTCCTTCGACCGTTCGGGCTTCAAATTGCTGTTGCCCAAGCCGGCCAGGAACGTCGCCAAGTTGCCAAGGCTCACGCCGGGCGCGGCGCCGCCGAACAGGGCGTTCGTGGTGCCGGTGTAGTACTGGATGGCATCGAGCGCGCCAGGCTGCTGCCCCGAAGCGCCGTACGCCGCCCGAAGCCGGAACGAACTGACCAGCCCGGTCTCCCGGGGCTCCATCACGACAAGCGAGCCGCCGATCTTCGGATACGTCGCCGACCGGCTGTCCCGGCCGAACGAACTGTTCTGGTCGACCCGGACCGCACCGGTGATGAACAGCCGGTCATCCAAGCTGAACTGCTGCTCAACATAAGTCCCGAACGTGACGCTCCGGACGGTGACTTCGCTCGACGTCTTGTTGGCGGCACCGGTGAACGTTTCGGCGCCCGGCGCCAACACTTGGCCCAGATTGAGCGAACCCGTCAGGTTGTCCTTGCCGTACTGGCCGCCGACCGAGGTCTTCGACCCGATCCGGCTCGTCAGCTTGAAGGTCGCGGTGCCGCCAAGGTCGGCCGAGTACTTGTAGCTCTGGAACCGGTTGAGGGTCCGGACGCCGTCGCCGTTGCCGCAGAACGGGCAGGATTCGCCGTTCTTGGCCAAGCCCTGGTCTTCATAACCGATGTAGTCGAGTCCAACGGTAGCCCGAGTCGACAACCAGTTCATGGGGCGGAAGTTCAGATTGGCGCTCTGAATGAAGTGGTTGGACTTCCGGTAAATCGTGTTGGCAAACCCGTAAGCCGGCCGGGCAAAGCCATAGGGGCTCGCCGCATCCGGATTGGCCGTGCCGTAGGTGGCGGCCGCAAAGACGCCTTCCAGATTGTCGCCGGTTTGCGGAATCAGGTTGTCGTTGTTGACGAATCCGGTGTTGACCGATACGTCGGCCTTACTCGACAACGCCACCGCCAGATTACCGCGGAGGTTGATCTTCCGGAGGTTGTTCGGTTCGAGCTGGGCGTCCGGGATGACCGCGTCCGCACCGCGAAGGGTCTTCAGGAAGTTGATTTCCGAGGTCGGCATCTTGAACATGCCGCGCTGGTCTTCGAACTCCGCGCCGACGAAGTAGCGGGCCGCGTCGGTGCCGCCGTTGATCTGGAGCCCGTACTGCGACCGGTACGCCGCCTTCAGCGGCGACGTCTCCGGATCCCGGAGGATGTTCTTGCTGAACAGCCCCGCGATGGTGCACTGGCCGAGCGCCTGCTGGAACGGGTAACACTGGCCGGCCCCGCCCTGGCGCTTCGAATACCAGGCCGAGAGGTATTTGTTCCTGTCTTCGACTTGGCCGTGCTCGGTGTAGACGTTCCACTTCGCCGGGCCGGTCTTGCCCCGCTTGGTCGTGATCCGAATGACGCCGTTGGCCGCCTGAGTGCCATAGAGCGTGGCCGCCGACGGACCCTTGACGACCTCGATGCTCTCGATGTCTTCGGGATTGATATCGTTCAGGAAGGAGGGCGAGCCGCCGCCGGCGTACACGCTCAACGCGACACCCCGTTCGGTCACCCGGATCCCGTCCACATAAAGGAGCGGATCGTTGCTGAGCGAGGCGGAACTGATGCCCCGGATCCGAATCCGGGAACCGCTCCCGGCAACCCCGTCGTTCTGGATGACCGTGACCCCGGCAATCCGCCCGTTGAGCACCGTGCTCAAATCCGGCGTCTGGGCCTGGTTGACCAGCTGAGTGGCCTCGATGGTAGCCACCGTGTTGCCGAGCTCGCGCTTGAACTGCTCACCCGTGGCGGTGGTCACGATTTCCTCGAGCTGGAACGGCGCCTGCTTCACGATCCAGTCGGCCGTGGCCGCCTGCCCGGCCGCCACCGTGACGGTCTTCTGCTGGGCGCCGTATCCGAGCAGCACCAGCCGGATCGTATAGGTCCCCGCCGCCACACTCCGGATCTGGTACACCCCCTGCGCGTTCGAAATCCCGAACTGCTGCTGCCCGATGATCTGGACCCGCGCGCCGGGCAAACCGGCTCCGGTCGCGTCGTCCGTCACCTTGCCGGTGATCGATCCGGCCTGCGCCGCCGCCGTCGAAACGACGGCAAGGCTCGCCAGCCCGGAAAGGACCAGACCCTTCCACTGCCTGAACATCCGCGTATTCATGTGACAATCCTCTGAGGAATTGGGACCGGACTCCGCCAACGATCCCCGCCAGCTCGCGGGCGCGAGAATGCGGGTAGACCATCACTAGCTATCAATCGGTGCCTACTAACTCCAGCGACCAGCATTGGTATCGCTAACCCGTCGCGACGGGGTCTCGCAATCCGGTGTCAGTCTGCCGGGGCCACCGTCTGAACTGTTAACCTCGCATAACCCGTGCCCTCAGGAAAACGCGAAAAGGCGGGGTTTCGCCCCGGAAATCGAGCCTTCTATCCAGTGCCGATGATAAAACGACACGAAATAGATCACAGGATTGAAGTCGAAGTGACACAGCAAACGCCGGCCCATAGCGGCCGGGCGGCCTACGAGCCGGCCTCGACTACCTTGGTCAACTCGCCCAGGAAGTAGACCCAGCCAAACGGATAGTCGCTCTGATCGCTCGTCCGCTCGAAGCCCCCATGAACGAAATTGACCCGGGTGCCGCTACCCTCGGCCACCAAGGAGAACCCAATCCACTGCCCAGTCACCGTCGGGTCCCCGCGCCAATCAGGCCAGTCGAGGACCAGCCTTTCGTTTGGAACGAACTCGAGGATCTTGGTTGGACCGCCGGTCACGTCCCTGCCATCAACCTGATATTGCCAGTTGAGTTGGTACCGGCCCCCGACGCGGGGCTCAACCACCGCCGCCTTCGATCCCAACCACCGGTTGACCGCCTCCGGCTCGATCAAGGCCCGAAACACCGCCTCTTTCGGGGCGGCAATGAAGATCGACAGGGTGACCTTCGGCTCCGGATCCGCATAGTCCGGCAACACGATACCGGCACCCCCAGCCAAGTGTGCGGCCAGATTGCCGAACGCGAGCCGCCAATGATCATCGATCAATTCGCGCTGCCGGGGCCGGCCACCGAGATCGCCGTTGACGGTATGGCGGACGGTCACCTGACTGCCTTCGCCTTCAGGCAACACGGTGAGCAGGACTTCGGTCGGCACCCCGCCGATGGTCCAGCTGAACTCGACCATGCGGGGCGAGTCGATCCGCTGGATGGTTTGGGTCGCCTCGGCCGCCGTAGGGATTCCGAGGGTGTGCCTGCCCCAGAAACGAAACGGACCGCCGGCGGAGAGCGACACTTCCACCGACTCGGCAAACCACCGGCCGAGTTCGGCGGGATCAGTCAAAGCGGCACAGACCCGCGGAGGGGTCGCCGGTATTTGGCAGCGAAATTGTTGGGTCCAGGTCATCGGATCGGTCTCCCCATTCAAGGACTCCGGGAGTCCTTGGTTTCGACATATCGTTTGAGATCATGAAGCCGGGCGGCCCAGTACACCCGGTAGTGCTCGACCCACTGCTCCACCGCCCGAAGCGGCTCCGGCTCCAACGAGTAAATCCGCGACTGGGCCACCCGCCGGTGACGAACCAAGCCCGCCGCCCGAAGGACCCGGAGATGCTTCGAGATCGCGGGCCGGCTGACCGGGAAGAGCGAGGCGATATCGCCGGCGGCCCGGTCGCGGACCCGGAGCGAATCGAGGATCGCCCGCCGGGTCGGATCGGCGATGGCCTCGAAGACGGTACGCTTTGTAACCATACGGTTACATAATATCTCCTGCCCCGGCCCGCCGCAAGTCATCCGGAATCCCGTTTGGTTACCCAGCGGCCCAGGATTAGCTTCACCGGTCAACGGTTCGTGGTGATTTGCGCTAATTGCGGCCACGTTAAACAAACGCTAAAACGCCGCCCGGGGCCGTTTTAGCCTCGGGATTTTTGTTCGAAAGGACCTCGATCATGGCGACCCTGAAGGACCTGATCGCCGACGGCAAAGTGCACGTCGTCGACGGCGCGATGGGCACGATGCTCTACGGCCGGGGGGTCTTCGTCAACGTTTGCTTCGACGAGTTGGCCGTCCGGCAGCCCGACTTGGTCCGTGACATCCACCGCGAATATGTCCGGGCCGGCGCCGAGGTCATCGAGACCAATACCTTCGGCGCCAATCCGTTCAAACTGGCCCACTATGGGTTAGGCGACGAGACCGAGCGGATCAATACGGCGGCGGCCCGGATCGCCAAGGAAGCCGCCGGGACCCAGGCCGCCGTGGTCGGCGCCATCGGCCCGCTTGGGGTCCGGCTCGAACCGTTCGGCGAGCTGTCGTTGGCCGATGCCCGGGCCGCTTTTTCGCGCCAGGCGAAGGGCCTGGCCGACGGCGGGGTCGACGGCTTCATTTTGGAAACCTTTGCCGACCTGAACGAAATCACCGCCGCCATCGAGGCGGTCCGCCGGGTCAGCGACCTGCCGATCATCGCCCAAATGACGGTGGGCGAAGACGGGTTGACGGCCTACGGCACGGCGCCGGAGACCTTTGGACCCGCGTTGGTGGCCGCCGGCGCCGACATGGTCGGGGTCAATTGTTCGGTCGGCCCCCAGACGATCCTCGAGGTCGTGGAGCGGGTGGTTGCCGTGGTCGAGGTGCCGGTCAGTGCCCAGCCTAACGCCGGCCTGCCCCGGGAAGTGGCCGACCGCAAGATCTATATGGCGAGCCCGGAGTACGTCGCCGAATACGCCCGTCGGATGGTTGAAGCCGGCGCCCGGTTCGTCGGGGGATGCTGCGGCACGACGCCTGATCACACCAAAGCCATGAAGTCGTACGTCCGGTCGGTGGCGCCTCGGCATGTCAACGTGGTGTCCCCGGCGGAGACGGCCCCGGCCGGCGCGGACCCGGTACCGCTCGGCCAGCGCTCCCGGTACGGAGGCAAATTGGCCCGGGGCGAGTTCATCACCACCGTCGAGATCGTCCCGCCCCGGGGCACCGACCCCGCCCCGATGTTCGAGCAATGCCGGGCCCTCAAGGCGGCCGGCGTCGACGCGGTCAATGTCCCGGACGGCCCCCGGGCCCAAAGCCGGATGGGGGCGCTGCTCTCGGGTTTGATGATCGAACGGGAAGTCGGGCTCGAAACCGTGGTCCATTATGCTTGCCGCGACCGCAATCTCCTGGGCATGCTCTCCGACTTGCTTGGGGCGGCGGCGGCCGGACTTCGCAACCTGCTCTTGGTGACCGGTGATCCGCCCAAGATGGGACCCTACCCCGACGCCACGGCCGTGTTCGACATCGACAGCATCGGCCTCACCAACTTGGTGGCGCAACTCAACCGGGGCCTCGACCCCGGCCGGAACCCGTTAGGCAAACCGACCGGCTTCGTCATTGGGGTCGGCTGCAATCCGGCCGCCGTCGATCCGGAACGAGAGCTCCGCCGGCTGGCCTGGAAGGTCGAGGCGGGCGCCGAGTTCGCGATTACCCAGCCGGTGTTCGACGTGGCGCAATTGGACCGGTTCCTGAAACAGGTGGAATCGTTCAAGATCCCGATCATCGCGGGGATCTGGCCGCTGGTGTCGCTTCGGAATGCCGAGTTCCTGGCCAACGAGGTTCCCGGCGTCACCGTCCCGGAGTCGGTCCTCTCCCGGATGCGGGTCGCCAGCGACCGGGGGAAGGAAGCGGCGCTCGCCGAGGGCGTTCTGATCGGCCGGGAAATGCTGGCCGCGGTCCGGGATCGGGTCCAAGGGGCCCAGGTGTCGGCCCCGCTCGGGCGGGTCTCGGTCGTCCTCGATGTATTGGCCGGGAGCCGGGTCGGGTAACGGCATCAGGGCCCAAGCCCCCGTCCGGTGTCGCCCCGTTTGAGAGGAGGGAGTCGATGCGCTATTTCGGGATTCTCCTGACTCTGGCGGCCGCGGGGGCCTGCCAGGGCGCCTTCGACCCGGTGCCGCCCGGGAAACAACTCAGCATCATCGACGCCGGCTCCCCGGTTGGGTTCCCATCGGGGATCGTGGTCCAGGACACCGTCCTGGCCGGCTTGGTGGCGGTTCGGTACCACAGCTACGGGAGTTCGAGCTGTAACCGCCCCGACGGCGAAGACGTCACCACGGCCGGAACCGTGGTGACGATCGTGGCCTATGACAAGTTCGTCTCGCCCACCCAAGCCTGCACCGCCGACTTCGGGGTGTTTCCGCGCGATGTCCTGGTTTCGCTCGAACCCGGCACCATCCAACTTCGGGTCCGGGGCAAACGCCTGAGCGCAGATTCGCCCACGATCGAGCTCCTGAAAACAGTGGTGGTGAAGTAACCGCGGGCCGGCTACTTGCCGGCCAACGACGCGGCCGTTTCCACCAACCTCACAAATTCCGCCCGATAGCCTTCCTCATCGGCGCCCCGGGCACCCCGGGCCGCAGCCAGCACACTCGCGAATGTCGCCCGGCCCTTGTACTCCGAGTCCCGGAGCAACATCCCGAACGAGGCCACGGCTCCGGCAAACCGGAAGTCGACCGATGGTGCGCCGGTTTCGGTCCGCACCGTCTGTTCGAACAGCCGGCTGGTGCTGGCTTGGGGTGGCTTGTACCGGAGTTTGACCGTGAACCAGTCTCCCGAGCCGGTGGTGCGCGGCCGGTCCTGATAGCGAAGTTGGTCGACCGCGCCATCGTCACCGCCCTCGGCGTCGGCCGGGACGATCTCATACAATGCCGTCACGGAATGACCGGCGCCCATCTCGCCGGCGTCTTTGGTATCGTCGTTGAAATCGCGGTCGGCCAGCAACCGGTTCTCGTAGCCCACCAGCCGGTAGGACTTGACCCGGGCCGGGTTGAACTCGACCTGGAACTTGACGTCCTTGGCAATGGTGAAGAGCGTCGCGCCCAGTTCCTGGACAAAAACCTTCTTGGCCTCGAGCAAATCGTCGACGTAGGCGTAGTGCCCGTTTCCCTTGTCGGCGAGTTGTTCCATCTTCGAATCCTTGAGGTTGCCGCTGCCGAAGCCAAGCACGGTCAGGAACACGCCGTCTTGGCGCCGCTCCTCGATCATCCGGATCAAACCACCGTCGCTCGAAACGCCGACGTTGAAGTCCCCGTCGGTGGCCAAGATGACCCGGTTGTTGCCCTCGGCCTGGAAGTGATCCCGGGCCACCTGGTACGCCAACTGGATCCCGGCTCCGCCCGCGGTGGAGCCGCCGGCCTCGAGCCGGTCGAGGGCCTCGAGGATCCGGGTCTTCTCGTTGCCCCGGGTCGGCGGGAGGACCAGGCCCGCGGCCCCGGCGTAGACCACGATCGCCACTCGGTCTTCGTCCCGGAGCTCATTGACCAACAGCCGGAACGCCGATTTGAGCAACGGCAACTTGTCGGGCGAGCTCATCGACCCGCTGACGTCGATCAAGAACACCAGATTGTTCGGCGGCAGCTCACCTAACGACATCCGCCGGCCCTGGAGCCCGATCAGGGCCAACCGGTGGGCCGGATTCCACGGCGCTCGTCCCAGCTCCGTCGTGACGGAGAACGGATGGTCGCTCCGGGGGTTCGGGTAGTCATAGTGGAAGTAGTTGATCATCTCCTCCACTCGGACGGCATCCTTGGGCGGCAGGCTGCCCTCCCGGAGGAACCGGCGGACATTGCCATAGCTCGCGGCATCGACATCGATCGAAAACGTCGAGAGGGGTTGGCGCCGGGGAGACTGCCACTGATTGTCGTCCCGGTGGCCGTACTCCTCGGTATGGAATTCGGCCGGCCGGTACAGCACGGAGGAGGACTGGCCGGCCACGTTGACCTTCCGGGGCGCTTCCGGGGCCGGCAGGGTACCGGCCCGGAGCTCGTCTTTGGCCTCGGGACGACGGGCTCCGAGCGGGGTCAGGATGAAATCGGCGGTCACGGTCTGGCCGGCCCTGACGACCAGGTCCCGGGCCTGGGGCACGAATCCCACGTAGGCGACACCCACCCGGGCTCGACCGGCCGGTACCGCGGCCAGGGTGAACCGCCCGTTCCGATCGGTCAGAGCCCGAAGGCCGGTCCCCTCGATCGTCACGATGGCGCCCGCCAGCGCACCGCCGCCGATACCCGCCTCCCGCACCGTGCCTTGGACCGAGCCGGGTTGTGCGGTGATGAGGATGTCTTTCGGAAGGGAGAGCAATAGTCCGGCAAGCATGGCCAGGGTAGGGCTTCGCATCGGTGGTTCCTCGGTCATTGGGTCCGGGAGATGCGCCGCCCCGGTGACCATGCACACGGCCCCTGAGCTACCCTTCAAAACCGGCGGTGTCTGGATATCTTCCGGCCAACGACGAACCTCTCCATCCGAGGCCACCATGTCCGAGATCCTAACGACCGCCGCGCCGCTTTCCGTCCTGTCCGAGGAAGAGCAGCTCTTTCGCCAGACCGTGCGCGATTTCGCCGAAACCGAGGTTAAGCCGCACGTCATGGAGATGGACGAGGCCGCCAAGTTCAATCCCGACCTCGTGACCCGGTTCTTCGACCTCGGCCTGATGGGTATCGAAGTCCCCGAAACACTGGGCGGCGCCGGGGGCTCGATCTTTCTGGCCACCCTCGCCATCGAGGAACTCGCCCGCGTCGACGCCTCGGCTGCGATCTACGTTGACGTGCACAACACGCTCGTCAACAACGCGCTGTCACGGTGGGGCACGGACGAGCAGAAGCAGCGTCTGTTCCCCCGAATGACCACCAACTTGCTGGGCGCCTATGCCCTGTCGGAGCCCGCCAGCGGCAGTGACGCCTTCGCGCTCCAATGTAAGGCTGAGCTCAAGGGCGACCACTGGGAACTCACCGGCCGGAAATTCTGGATCACCAACGGAGACGAGGCGGGCATCTTCATCGTCTTCGCCAACGCCGATTTCTCGAAGGGCTACAAGGGGATCACCGCCTTCTTGGTCGAACGCGATTTCCCGGGGTTCTCGGTCGGAAAAAAGGAGAAGAAACTCGGCATTCGAGCCTCGAGCACGACGGAACTCATCCTCGAGAACTGCCGGGTGCCGCTCAACAACGTCCTCGGACCAGTTGGCCTCGGATACAAGGTGGCCATCGAGACGCTCAACGAAGGCCGGATCGGCATCGGCGCCCAGATGATCGGCATCGGACAAGGCGCCCTCGATTGCTGTGTGGCCTACATCAAGGAACGGAAGCAGTTCGGCCGGGCCATTGCCGATTTCCAGGGCGTGCAGTTCCAGATCGCCCAAATGAAAGTCGAGCTCGAAGCGAGCCGGCTGATGGTGTACAACGCCGCCCGGCTCAAGGACGCCGGACAGCCGTTCATCGAGGAGGCCGCGATGGCCAAGCTGTTCAGCGCCCAGGCCACCAACCGGCTGGCCGGACAGGCGCTCGATTTGTTTGGCGGATACGGCTACTCGAAGGAGTACCCGGCTGAGAAGTTCTACCGAGATGCCAAAATTGGCACGATTTATGAGGGTACCAGCAATATGCAGTTGCAAACCATCGCCAAGGCCATGCTGAAGTAGCGGGGGTTCGATGGCTCGAGGTATGTCGCGGGCTCTGCTGTCTCTGACCCTCCTTTGGGCCGCCGCCCCACCTGCGGCGGCCCAAATGTCGATTGACAGCACCTTGAGCCTCCAGCAGCAGCTGGAGTCCTGGTTCCGCGACGCTTCCCGCCGGGCTCCAGGCACCTGGGGCATCGCAATTGCCGACAATCAGGGTCGTCTGCTGTGGGGTGTCCAACCCACTCGGACGATGATCCCCGCCTCGACCGTCAAGCTCCTCACCACCGGATTTGCCCGCAGTGTCTTGGGAAGTGACGCCCGGAAAACGACCCGCGTGGTCGGCACCGGCGCGGTCGATCCCGCCATGGGGGTCTGGAACGGCAGCTGGGCGCTCGAACTGAACGGCGATCCGACGCTCGAGCATCGCGGGTCTGGAGTCACCAGCTTGGCGGATCTGGCCGCCCAACTCGCCGCCCGCGGCATCCGGCGATTAACCGGGCCACTGACCGTGACCAGCGCGCTCGGGCGGGCCGAGGCGGCCTTCCCATCGACGTGGTCGGTCCGGCATAAAGGGCGGCTCTTCGCGCCGCCGGTCGGCAACCTGACCATCCACGACAATGTGATCGTCGCCTCCGTGGCGCCCGGGAGCAAGGTCGGCCGGCCGGTCCAGTTGATCGGCACCGCGCCGGCCGGAATCGGGCAGCTGTTTACGATCACGGCCAAGACGTCCAAAGGACGCCGCTCGCGGCTCCGAATTGAGCCGCAGGCCAACGGGCGGTATCTGGTGGCGGGGACGTTAGGCGTGAGCGCCCGGACCCGTTCGATCACCCGGGTGGCGTCCGATACCCGGACACTGCTGGGCGCCATGTGGTCGGCGGCCCTCGGGGATGCCGGGATCGAGTGGACCACGACGCCGGGCCTGAGCGGCGGCATCGTCCCGGGAACCACCGTCTTGGCCGAGGTCCATTCGCCGGTCTTCGATTCGATCGCCAGCGAGGTCAACCGGCGGAGCCTCAACTTGGGGGCCGAGCTGCTGCTCAATTGGGCCGGCGGCGACGACCCGACCCCCGCCGATCGGCTCACCGCCCACGTCCAACAAATCACCGGCGACTACAGCGGGGTCCGGCTCGTCGACGGCAGCGGCCTCTCCGATCTGAACCGGGTTTCCCCGTACACCTTCGTGTCCTACTTGGCCCGGTTTCCGTTAGCGCCGGGCGGCCGGAACTTCCCGATGTTGCTGCCTCCGAACGGGTCGGGGACACTCTACCGCCTCGCCGCTGGACTTCCCGAGCGCGGCGTGGTCCGGGCCAAGACCGGAACGCTGGGAAATGTCTCCACCCTGGTCGGGTATCTGGGCCGGACGGACGGCGTGCTACTGATTTCGCTGATGTACAACGGCGGACGAGTGGCGGCGGCCCGGCAAGCGCAATGGCGGTTGTTCCGGACCCTGGGAGCCGAAGGCATCGTCATTCCCGCGGAGTCCTTGGACGTCGACGGCCGGCTCGGTGGCGACGGACCTCCGTAAACCGCTGCTGGCGGTGCTCCTCCTCGGCGCCGCGCCGCTTTCCGCCCAGATTACCCGGGACCCCCCATCCCTGACCGGCCGTTGGATTCTGACGTTGTGGCCTGACTCGAGCGGAACGCCGGCCCAAACCCAAGGGATTACCGGTTCGCTGGCGTTGGAGCCGGCTCGGGGAACCCCCCGGGCCTATGGCGGCCGCTACCAGATCGGACTGGCTTCGAGCGGACTCGGCCCTCAAACAGCCCGCGTCCTGGCCGGAGCCGGGCCCGGCGACTCGGTGCGCCTCGTTCTCAATCCAACCGGCCAGCCCCGGCCGCTCTTGTCCGGCGTCTGGCGCCTCGGCGCCATCCACGGCCGGTATCAATCGGCCGACCCCCGCCGGACCGGCCGTTTCGTCCTCCGCCGGGCACCCCGTTAGGCAGGTTCCTGGCCCGGGAGCTGATCCTCCCAAAGCGCGAAGATGTTCCCGTCCGGATCGGCGATCATCGCCATGATCCCCCAGGCCATCTGAGTTGGCTCGCTCACGAAGGTGACACCCTTGGCGTGGAGTTCTCCACAGAAATGCAGCAGCCCAGGCACGAAGAAGGTGACGCCGGTATGCCGGCCCACCATCGCCTTCGCGTCGGGGTGCCCGGCGGGGTGGACGCCCAAGTGGGGCGGCGCCTCGAGGAACTCGGCCCCGAACGAGCCTTGCTTGTTGACGGCGAGACCCAACGTGTCCCGGTAGAAGGCGATGGCGCGGTCGAGGTCCGTCACGAACACAGCGACCGAGTGCATTTGATTGATCATGGGCCAAGAGATTGGATGGCGGTGGCGAAGTTGCGGCGCATCCGGACCAAGCCGGGTCGCTCGAGTGGCGTGTCGGCAAACCGGGCCGCGAAGCCGGCCTCGTCCAGCCGTTCGAAGAATTGGGGATCATCGAGGGGAATGGCGCCGCGGTCTTGATAGGCGGCCCGGTCGGTCGGCACGGCAAATCGTTCGTTCCAAGGGCACACGTCGTTACAGATATCGCAGCCGAACGCCCAGCCCTGGAACTGCCGGGCGAGCTCGGGATCGGGGTCCGGCTTGTGCTCAATGGTGAGATACGAAATACATTGGGTTGCGTCGAGGATCCGGGGCTCGACCAGCGCGTTCGTCGGACAGGCATCCAGACACTTGGTGCAGGTGCCGCAGTGATCGGCCTCGAACGGCCGGTCGACATCGAGCGGAAGGTCCGTCAAGACACTCCCGATGAAGAAGAACGACCCGACCCCCGGCCGAATCAGCATGGTATTCTTGCCGATCCACCCAAGCCCCGCCCGCGTCGCGAGTTCCCGCTCCGGCACCGGCCCCGCGTCCGCGAACGCCCGCGCCACCGTCGCCCCCCGCTCGACCAAGAACCGGCTCAACTCCTCGAGCCGCTCCCCCAACTCGAGATGGTAGTCCCGCCCCCGAGCATATTTGGCGATCCTCGGCACTCGGCGCTCGGCGCGCGGCACTCGGCTGCCGGGGGGGGCCGAGTGCC
>SXGT01569470.1_pt1 | contig 18250 bp, 13 predicted proteins | sample 3176221 | NCBI WGS metagenome assembly SXGT01 (sample SAMN11356862, study PRJNA531348) | freshwater metagenome | isolation source: freshwater sample F1-120 | place: China: Fuxian Lake, Yuxi | collected 2017-12-25
GCCTATCCCGTGCCGATGCCCGCGACGCTCGGCCTGGAACTCGCCGGAACGGTGGTTCAGGCCGGCCCCGGCGCGAAGGTGTTCAAGGTCGGCGACAGAGTGATGGGCACCGTCGGCATGGGTGCCTACGCTGACCATGTTGCCGCGGACGAAACGAAATTGTGCCGCATTCCCGACGGGCTCTCCGACGTTGTGGCGGCCTGCTTGCCCGTAGCTTCTCTGACCGCGTGGCAGGCACTTCACGCCGCTGGAGAATTGCGCGCCGGCCAGAAGGTCTTGATTCATGGCGCCTCCGGCGGCGTTGGCGGCTTCGCCGTCCAGTTTGCCAAGGAAGCCGGCGTGATGGTTGTGGCCTCGGCCTCTGGCCGGAACCGCGAGTACTTGCTCGGCTTGGGTGCGGATCAGGTTCTGGATCGTCACACCGAGCCCTTTGAGCAACACGCGAACGGCGTGGACCTTGTGTTGGATTTCGTGGGCGGTGACTTGGCCGCCCGCTCCTGGCCAGTGTTGGCGCCTGGTGGCGCGGTGGTAAGTACGGCAGCGCTCGACATCGCCGCGAACGCACCAGGTGGCTACCGGGGCATTTTTCACTCCATGCGCTCGGACCCCGCGCGGCTGGAGCAAATCGCACAGTCGGTGGCATCCGGCAAGCTGAAGACCACCATCGCGGAAGTGCTTGCTTTGTCCCGTTATCCGGAGGCAGTCGAACGGAACAAGAATGGCCACGCGCCGGGCAAGATCGTTCTGGACTTCACCATTTAGGCGCCGAGGAATCACTATGAATCAGTCTGAGAAAGCCATCATTCCAGACGGGGGTCTCCCTGCCATCGTCGTCGTTGCTGGAGCGCAAGGCAATCTAGGGAAGCTGGTGTGCGAGGCGTTGCTTGCGCGAGCGCGGAGCGAGGGGCGCGATCTGACCGTGCGCGGGCTTGTGCGCAAGGGCAATGCCTCGCCCGCCCCGGCGCCTTCGCGTCCAGCAGCAGCGGCAGGCCCCGGCCAACAGCTCGAACTGGTGCCAGTCGACTACCAGAGCAACGCGGACCTGCTCCAGGCGTGCGAGGGCGCCTGTTGCGTCATCTCGACGTTGCAGGGGCTTGAGGCCGTTATCGTTGGCGTGCAAACGCGCCTCCTCGAAGCGGCCATCGCGAAGAAGGTGCGCCGGTTCATTCCTTCGGATTTCTCAGGCGACTTCACGAAACTGCCCGAGGGCTCGCACCGGAACTTCGACCTGCGGCGTCGATTCCACGGCATCGTACGAAGCTACATCGAGCGCACGGGTTCGCCGATCGAAGTTACGTCGATCTTCCAGGGCGGATTCACCGAGCTTCTGGGAAGCGGATGGGTCCTCTTCGACTATAAGAAACGCTGCGTTAACTACTTCGGCTCCGCCGATAACCCGATGGAGTTTACAACGTGGCGGAACACCGCCGAGTTCACGGCGGCTGCCGCTCTCGATACGCAATCAACACCGCGGTACCTCTATCCCGCCGGTCAGCGGATCACACCGGGAGAGGCACAGGCCATCGCCAAGCGCGTGACGGGTACCGACTTCGCGCTCAAACGGGTGATGCCCACGGGTATGCTCCGCGCCGTCATTCAACTGATGAAGCTCTTCAAGCCCGGCAAGAAGGACGATGTGATGCCGCTCTGGGTTGCGATGCAGTACGGCTATTGCGGAGCCCTTGGCGTCATGTCACCAGCGCACTTGGATAACGACCGCTATCCCGGCATTCAATGGACGGGCGTGGACGACGTCGTCCGCAAGGCCTTCCGGGAGCACGCGTGAAAAAGGTTCTCTACCGTAGCTTCGGCGGCCTCGACGTGCTTGAACTCGCCGATGCTGATGTTCCCGAGCCCGGCGCGCACGAAGTACTCGTGGCAGTAAAGGCCGCCGCTGTCAATCCGGTCGATTGGAAGATGAGAGAAGGGCAGGTGAAGTTCCTCACCGGCTGGCGCATGCCCCAAGGCCAGGGGTTGGAGTTCTCCGGAGTCGTCGAGCGGGTCGGCCGGTCCGTTACCGCGTACGCCGCCGGTGACCAGGTCTTCGGTGCGGCGAGCGACTGTCTCGCCGAATTCGTTGTCGCAAAGGAACGAAAGATTGCGAAAAAGCCGGCCGGCGTTACTTTCGGGGCGGCTTCTACGATTCCCGTTGCCGGCACGACGGCGTCGAGCGTCTTCGAGCGCGCGGCGATCAGCCAAGGCACCGAGGTCCTGATCAACGGAGTAACCGGAGGGATCGGCATGTTCGGCACGCAACTCGCGGTACGCAGGGGCGCGCACGTCACCGCCGTTGTCAGCGAGAAGGGTGCCGAGTATGTGCAACGCTGGGGCGTTCACCACGTGGTGGACTATCGCAAGAACAACGTTCTCGAGATCGGGCGTCGGTCCGATGTAGTTGTTGAGCTTTCCGACAAACTCTCCTTCACCCAGGGCCGCCAGCTCTTGAAGCCGGGCGGAAAGTACGTAGCGTCGCTGCCGAGGCCTGTCGAGTTGCTCTCTGGCCTGGTAAGTAATCTGTACTCGCGGCAGAAGTACGCATTGATGGGCATGCAAGCGCGCACCGACGCACTCGCAGCGCTGGCAGGCGAGGTGGCGTCCGGGCACGTCGAGGTGGTGATCGGGCAAACGTATCCGCTGACTGCCTTCCGCGAGGCGTACGCGGAGACCTCCGCTGGAAGATTCGTGGGCAAAGTGGTCTTCACCGTCGGGCAGCACACGTAGTATCCAACAGGAGATAGAGGAGTCATCATGAATCAGTCCAAGCCAGCCGTCATTCGGCACGCGCTCACCGGGAAAGACGGAGCGATCGTTGCGGCCATCCGCGCGCAAGTAGCACCCATGAAGGGCAAGACGGTGGGGCCCGAAGCTCGCCCGATGTTCGACCACATCATGGAACAGACACCGGAAGCTGCCGGAGTCGACTACCAGGACGGCATGGTGGGAGGCGTGCCTGGCACATGGTGCCGCCCGCGCAACGCGCACCCCGACAACGTCATCCTCTACACCCATGGCGGGGCGTATGTCATGGGCTCGGTGAGAGCGTATCGGAACTTCGTCGGCCAGATCGCCGTCCGCACGAACACCGCCATCTTCGCCGCCGACTACCGGCTAGCTCCAGAGCACCCGTTCCCCGCCGCGGTGGACGACGCTCTTGCCGTCTACCGGAGTCTCGTTGACCAAGGGGCTCAACACATCCTTATTGCGGGAGACTCGGCGGGCGGCGGACTCGCGCTTGTGCTGCTGGCGCTGGTCCATGCGGAGGCTGTCGCCGGCACGGGCCTTGCTCCGAGAGCCGCCATCATTCTGTCGCCGTGGACCGACCTTGCCCTGACCGGCGACAGTCACCAAAGCCGTGCCGAGGAGGAGTTGTTCCTGACCCGTGAAGCATTAGTGTCCGCGAGAAACCTCTACGCCGGCGCGCACAATCCAACCGATCCGCGCGTCTCGCCCTTGTACGGCGAGCTTGCGGGCCTCCCGCCCATACAGCTACATGTCGGAACGAGCGAGATCCTGCTTGACGATACGCTTCGGTACGTCGAGCGTGCCAGGGCCGAAGGCGTGAACGCCGAGGCGCACGTCTGGGACGGAATGCCCCATGTGTTCCCCGCGAGCATCGGAGCATTCGACGCCGCCGATGAAGCGCTGAGCCTCATGGCGAAGTTCGCGGAGGACAAGCTCCGCACATAAGCCTGGGATGCCGCGCTTGGGGGCCGATTCAGGGTCCACACGCGGTTCTGGCAATGCCTTGTCGCGCAGCGTCCCGTAGACTGGACCTTCGCGGCACCGCGTACCAGGGCGCGACCCGTTGCTGAATCGCGGTTCCCTTCGCCGTTTCCCGCGAGTTGGACGACGGCTGCCGACCTAAAGTCTCCGACGTCAATACGATAGCCTGAGGTGGTGACCGCACAACCAATATACGGTGTCGCACTCCTGCTCTTCGCCTTGAGCCCACTATTCGGGAAGGCGCCGCTACGGGTGACGGGTCGACTCGGGAACTATCGAAGGTCTGGAGTGGGATCGTACCGCCGTTTTCCTCGGGGTTCCATTCGCAACTCCGCCAGTCGGGTAGCGCCGTTGGCGGCCTCTTCCGCGATGGCTTCGACTCTGTTCCTCTCCGTTCAGCGATCATTTGGCCGGGCGCTGATCGGGCGGTTTTGCGTCTAACAGCGCGGGCAGCAGGACCCCTGACGCTGATGTCATTGTCGGGGCACCGTCCCAGCCAGGAAAAGAAGTGCGCGGCGGTGGTGAGAACACCGATCGGCCACGGTGCACCTCCCATTGTGGACGCTCAGGCCTCTTTCAACCCTCCTGCCATTCAAATCGCGGCAAGCCCATACCGCACTTAAGCCACTTCCATTCATCTGCTTGCTGTCTACTATAAAGTACTTTTCCAGACCCTAGTTGAGGAAAGGTCTTATGGTGAGGGCCCGCCGAACCAAGTGACGCTGGTCTCCATGGTGTTCAGCGAAGTGGGAAGGGACCTGTCTCGCTGGCCCATCTCGACGATATTAATTGGCGCCAAGTGACGCTTTATGCTTCTCAGCCAATCGGAACTGAAACTATTTTTCTACGTTGACCTCAAAGGCTTTGCACCAGTTCTCCACCGAGCCTGCCGGCTCCGGGCGTGTATAATCCGAACTGAGGATCGGCGGACACGCCTTCACGCCCATGGGCCGTGAAATAAGACAAACTGGGTTCCCCGTTGGCTCAGCCGGCCACAACCTGTAGATTCCGGTAGTGGAAGACTATCCGGCGACAATTCAAGGAATTCGAGGATCGATTCTTGAGCGAGGAGTTAGCTGAGTGAAAGGGATACGCAGTTGGCACGAATTAAATCTCTGCGTCACCCAGTTTCAAGCATATGATAAAACAACACTTAAGCGCATGGATAGGAGCACGGACCGAATTCCCGCTGCAAAACCAGCCGTCGGCGAGCCTCGCCTGGCCGCTGAAAGTGGAGCGGTATCCTGATCAGGCGCTCGCGCCGCGAAAACAGTAATTTAATTTTCTGCGTCACCCAGTTTTCAAGCATATGATAAAACAACACTTAAGCGCCAGGGCACGGACAAAATTCCCACTGCAAAACAAGCCGTCGGCGAGCCTCGTCTGGCCGCTGAAAGCGGAGGTAAATTGCACCTCTTCGCCCTACCCTCATCAGGCGCTCGCGCCACGAAAAACAGTTATCTATTCTTCTGCGTCACCCAGTTTCAAGCACTTGATAAAAAGATACTTGTACGCCAATCTAGAACTTCAGTCCGATTTTTTCCCCGCGCGCCACCCTTCGCCGCACCCGGAATACCCCACCGTTGATCTGAGCATTGTGCCTATCGCCGCCCGTCCGGAAGCCCTGAGCGCCGGCTACCCTCGTCAACCGTCCCCCGTTATGCAGTACATTTGATAATCATGCCCGATGTCACTCGACAAGGATTTCTTGCGTCCTCGGCGGTCGCCCTCGGAGCCGTGCCTCAGGCGCTCGCCCAGAGGGCGGCCGGAGGCGGACGTCCGAAAAACGTCCTGTTTCTGCTCTCAGATCAGCACCGGCCCCTCGCGCTCAGCCTGCTCGGCGAGGCGAACGCGCACACGCCGTCCATCGATTCGCTGGCTCGCTCCGGTCTCCGCTTCAGCCAGGCGTATTGTACCAACCCCGTATGTACGCCCTCTCGGGCCTCGCTCCTTACCGGCCTTCAGACGCACAACCACGGCGCGGTAAACAACGCGACTCCGTGGCCGTTCGAGATCAGGACGATGGCGCATCACTTCAGCCGGGCGGGCTACATTTCCGGCCTGATCGGCAAGATGCACTTCGTTGACGCGCAAACTCACGGCTTCGACTACCGGCTGGACTTCAACGACTGGTTTCAGTATCTCGGCCCGAAGACGAAGCTCTATGCCGACGAGCTCGGCCGGGCGAACTCGGGCTCCGGCCTGCCCATCATTGACGACCTGTGGCGCGACTTCGGCGATCCGTGGAACGGCGCCCGGGAGCTCGACGGCCGCAAGGGCTTCGTCCACGTCGGCCGCGCGTCAAAGATTCCGGAGCGGGATCATTTCGAGAGCTTCGTCGCCCGCGAATCCATTCGCTTCCTTCGCCGCTTCGGGAAGCAGCACCCGTTCTTTCTCATCAGCTCGTATCTCAAGCCGCACGATCCGTTCATGCCTCCCGAACGGTTCGCCAACATGTTCAAAGCTTCGGACATGAAGCTTCCTTCCACCTACGGCAAGGTGGACTTGACCAAGGTGCCAAGGGAAATCCGCAACCGGATTGAGTCGGACGCGCCCAACCCGGAGATACGGGACCCGGAGAACGCCAGGCAGCGAATCGCAATGTACTACGGGAACGTCGCGCATCTCGACGACTGCGTCGGGCGCGTGCTGAACGTGCTGCGCGAACTGGACCTGGAAAATGACACGATCGTTCTATATAGTTCGGACCATGGTGAAATGCTGGGCGAACACGGCATGTGGCAGAAGTTCGTGTTCTACGAGCCGTCGCTGGGCGTGCCGCTGATCTTTCGCGTTCCTGGCATGACCAAGGCGGGCGGCGTGTGCAGCGCGCCGGTGAGTCTGGTTTCCCTGATGGCGACGCTGCTCGATCTCTGTGGGCTTCCGGTGCCCGGCGGCCTCGACGGCGATAGCATTGTGCCCTATCTGCGCGAGCCGGCGCGCGCCCAGGAGAAGCCCATATTCGCCGAGTTCGCCCTCCGCACGAAGAACGCGAAGTATATGATCCGGCACGGCGACTGGAAATATTGTTTCTACGTGAGCGATACGCCCGAACTGTACAACCTGGCGGACGACCCTCTCGAGATGAACAACCTTGCGCATTCGGCGGCGCACAAGGACAAGTTGGACGATATGAAAACGCAACTGTTCTCGTGGCACAGGCCCCCGGAGCTTACGGCATGAGGGAACTGCTGCAATTGGCAACCAGTGGGGCATGCGATCGCCTTTTGTCGCCCGCTTCCTTCCGCGAATGCGGCAGACCACAATCGAAGATGGCCTGCCCCACCGCCGGCGCGAAGCGCCGTTCACTTCGCACCTTGCTGGCTCCGGGCTTCTTGCTTCTGTTGGCGCAGGCGGTCGTCGGGCAGACCGCGGCTCAAACAGCCTCGCTGGTTCTTCGCGGTGGGAACATCGTCACGATGGATTCCGCAAAGCCCGCCGTGCAGGCGATTGCCGTTTCGGGCGACCGCATCATCGCGGTTGGCTCCGATTCCGCGATCCGAAGCTACGTCGGCCCATCCACAAAGGTGATCGACCTCGCGGGCCAGCTCGCCGTCCCCGGATTCATTGAGGGCCATGGACATTTCACGGGCATCGGCCGCGCACGGATGGGGCTGACTCTGAGCGAAGCGAAGGGCTGGCCGGAAATCGTTGCCACGGTCGCCCGAAGCGCGCGGCGCGCGAAGCCTGGGGAGTGGATCGTGGGACGCGGCTGGCATCAGGAAAAATGGAAAGACCGCCCTTCGCCGGGTGTCGAGGGCTTTCCCGTGCACGATTCGCTCAGCGAAGCTTCACCAGACAATCCGGTACTCCTCACCCATTCAAGTGGCCATGCTTCGTTTGCCAACGCGCAGGCCATGAAGCGTGCGGGAGTCACGAAATCGACGGTCGCGCCCGCTGGCGGCGTCATCCTCAAAGACTCGAAGGGCAACCCAACAGGGCTTTTCAACGAACGCGCCCAGACGCTCATCACCCGTGCCATGTCGGAGGATCTCGCCAGGCGCCCGGCAGCCGAGATAGATCTCGAAGCGAAACAGGAAATCGACCTCGCCATTGAAGAGTGCCTCGCCAAAGGGATCACCAGCTTTCAGGATGCGGGATCCTCCCCGGAGACGATCGCCCTTATCAGGCGCCGCGTTGCGGCGGGCACGCTGGGGATCCGCCTGTGGATGATGATACGGACCTCGATTGAGGATCTTGAACGGAACGCCGCGAATTATCGCGCGGTGAATCTGGGTGATCACCGGCTGACCGTTCGTGCAGTCAAACGTACGATGGATGGGGCTCTCGGCTCGCGTGGCGCTTGGCTGCTCGCGCCATATTCGGATCTGCCTGGGTCAAGCGGATTGAACACGGAAAGCGTTGAGGATGTCGAAAGAGTCGCGCGAATCGCGCTCAGGAGTGGGTTCCAGCTCTGCGTTCATGCTATTGGCGACCGGGCGAACCGGGAGACGCTCAACGTGTTCGAGCGCGTAGCCGCCGGCCGGAAGGATCTTCGCTGGAGGGTCGAACACGCCCAGCACCTGAGTACCGCCGACATCTCGCGCTTCGGTGCCCTCGGAGTGATCGCCGCGATGCAGGGCGTGCACTGCACGTCGGACGCGCCGTACGTCGTCGAACGCCTGGGCGCGGCACGGGCAGGGGAAGGCGCTTACGTGTGGAAGAAGTTGCTCGTTTCTGGCGCGGTGGTCGGAAACGGCACGGATGCGCCCGTCGAAGACGTGGACCCCATCGCGTCTTTCCACGCGACGGTCACGCGGAAAACGGCCGGCGGCGCGGCGTTCTATCCTTCTCAGCGCCTCACGCGCGAGGAGGCGCTTCGTTCCTTCACGCTGAGCAACGCCTACGCCGCTTTTGAGGAAGACATCAAGGGTTCACTCGCTCCCGGCAAGCTTGCCGACATTACCGTCCTGACCAGGAACATCATGACGGTTCCGGTTGATGAGATACGCTCAGCCCGCGTGGCGTACACGATCGTGGGCGGAAAGGTGATGTACAAGAAATGAGATTCGCCGTTATCTTTGCGTTGTGCTCCGCGGCGTTTGCCCAGAACGTGATGTCCCGGCCCGGCGTCCTTAAGGCATTCGCCTACCTTGAGGCGAACCATGAAGTCCATCTGAAGAAGCAGATCGAAATATCTCAAGTTCCGGCGCCGACCTTCGCCGAAGAGAACCGGGCTGCCTTCATGGTGACCGAGTTCAGGCGCGTGGGATTGAAGGATGTGGAGATCGATCCTCGTGGGAACGTGCTGGGGTGGAGGCGCGGCAAGGTTGAGCGCACGTTGGCGATTGCCGCCCATCTCGATACCGTCTTCCCCGCCGGGACGGACGTCACAGTGAAGCGAAAAGGCGCGAGGCTGCTGGGACCTGGAATTGCAGACGACGGGCGAGGCCTCGCCACCCTGTTGGCGCTCGTCGAGGCGATGAACCACGCGGGAATCGAGACCGCTGAGTCGCTGCTTTTTGTGGCGAATGTTTGTGAGGAGGGGCTGGGCGACCTGCAAGGCATTAAGTACCTTCTTCAGAAAGGCCGTTTCAAGGACCGTATCAAGGCCTTCATCTCCATCGACGGCACAAGCGCTGAGCGGATCGTGAATCGCGCGTTGGCCAGCAAACGTTACAGGGTTACCATTCGCGGCACGGGTGGGCACAGTTGGGGGAATTTCGGAAGGCCGAATCCCGCGCATGCGCTCGCTCGCGTGGCGGCTCGCTTTGCCGATATAGACGTGCCTGAGAACCCGCGGACCACATACAGCGTCGGGAGAATCGGCGGCGGCACGTCGGTCAATTCGATTCCGTTCGAGGCGTGGATGGAGGTCGACATGCGCTCGGAGAGCGATACGGAACTGGAGCGGCTGGAGCAGAAGTTCCTTGCGGCGGTCGAGCGCGGCGTCAAGGAGGAGAACGATCTGCGAGCGAAGTCGGGCTTGAAGCTTGCAGCCGAACCAAAGCTGCTTACGGTCCGGTATGGCGGCGCGACGCCGGAGAGCTCGAACCTTTTGCAGTCGATGATAGGAGCGATTGGAGCCATGGGCCTTGAGCCCGTGCTCGAGATCGGCAGCACGGATTCGAACGTTCCAATTAACATGGGGATTCCGGCGGTGACGATTGGCGGTGGCGGACGCGGTGGCGACCACCACTCGCTTGAAGAGTGGTTCGAGCCGGAGGGCGCGTATAAGGCGGTCCAGCAGGCGCTGGTGGCAGTCTTGATGTACGACGGAAAGCAAAATCCGTAGGGCGTGTAGATCCCAACGTTCCTGTTGACCCCGTCCGTGAACCACAGCCGCGCGCGATGACCGCGGAGGGTTGCTTTCGCTTCGAGATCCCCTCGGATCCGCGAGTTGTCTTTCGTTTGCGGTCGCGGAAGGCGGTATCAATGCGGCCGGGGAGTTGCCCCAGTGCCTCACTCACGGGCGGTGAGAGTCGTCGTGTTTTTGGATGAAGCACTGCTGTTCGGGATTGCGGCTTCCCTGTGGCGCCACGCCGCTCGTGCGTGAGCGGACGATGTCCATCAGGTCGGACCAGACTCCGTAGGCTGTCCGATCGACTGTCGGCTCGATCGAGATGGTGCCTGTGCGGCCCATCAGGTCCGTGTCGAACAGGATCAGATTCGAGACGCCCTTGACGGAGGCCAGAATGTCCGTCTTGTCGAGCACCTCCGCCCGTACTCGTAGCGAACTGCCTCGGGCACGGCTGACGATTCGCACCGTCTTCCCATGCGCCGAGAGTTCGCGGACACGCTCCTGCGTGAGACGCGTGATGCCCTTGGTCGGGATCGTCTGCGGCGTGACGCGTGCGTCCATCAGTACGTTCGCGATCACGGCTGTCTTGGCCGCCGAATCCCAGCCCTCCGTGTCGTAGCTCGCGTCCCCTACGGCGATCCCCAGGCGGCGCGCCTCCGCAAGACCTTCGTCGAAACTGCCCCCGCGCTCCATAGCCTCGATGACGAGGTTCGATGTCGAGTTCAGCACGCCGGTGAAGCCCAGAACCTTGACCCCCGGAAAATTGTGCCGGAACAGGTTGAAGACGGGTGCGCCGCCCATGACTGCCGACTCGAAACGGAATTCGACGCCGCGGCGTGCGGCTGTGTCACGCAGATCGGAATAGGCATGGGCGATCGGCCCTTTGTTGGCGGTTACGACGTGCAACCCCCGTGCGAAGGCGGCGCGGATATGTGAAATCGCAGGCTCCCCGGTGACGGGATTATGCGGCGTCAGTTCCACAAGGACCTGCGCCGCGGCGCGGTCGAGAAACTCCTCCACCGAAGGCGGCGGAGGACCGAAAGCCGGATCGAGAGGCAGCCCCCTTACGCCAATCGCCATGCCGTGGCGGGTCTGAATACCGGTTATCGGGAAGCTGTGGAGGCCGCGCTGCCGCTTCGCAAGACGCGCGACGGCACGGGCCACTTTTCCATAACCCAGCAGCGCGAGTCTCAAAACTCGATCTTCTCCAGCATGTCCCTTAGCGCTGCTTCGAGCGCGGCTTTACGCTGCTGGGCTTCGACGTTCCTTTCGCGGAGCGCCACGATGCGGGCCTCCTGCGCCGCCAGTTGTTTCGCGTAGATCTGCACCTGCTCCTGTTGTCCGGCAACTGCTGAGAGGCTCGCGATGTTCTGGCGCGCGCGCTCTTGATCGCGGGTGAGAGCCGCCGATTCCGAATTGGTCTGCTCAAACTCGGCCGAGGCGTCCGCAATCTTTCGTTTCTGTTCAGCGATGCCTTCCAGATCGCGCTTCGCCTGCGGGCTTAGCGCCTTGTTCTGCGCGTACAGAAGCACAGCGTCGGGCGTCAGGGTGGTCACGGATACCTGCGTCGCGTAGACCCGCTCCTCGCTGACCGGAAACTTCTCCTCGGCGCCGGGCGCGAGCTTGATCTCGAAGCGGTAGGCAGATGCGGTGGTCTCGGACGGCTTCCGGTCGCGTAGCGTGTATTGCGGGCGTGCGGGATGTTCGATGATCAGGGTCTTCGGTCTCTGGTCGACGTTTCGCACGGTGTATGTCCTGGTCTCAACCGATCCGTTCCAAACGGAAAGGATGCCGCGCCTGTATTTCAGATTCCGCACAAAGGCCGCTTGCGAATCAAACAGCGTCGTGACGCGCGTGCCGAGATCGACGCCATAACTGATGAGGCGCTTGTCCCCGGCTTTTAAGGTTTCCATGAGCGCTTCGCCCGCATACGCGCCGGCGTCGAACACAGTGACCGGACCCCCGTCGAGGATCTTGCCCGTCGAGTTTGAGATTTCAACCGCGTTCGTCGGATGCACGGACTGCGTATCGAAGTAGATGAGCAGCTTGCGCCCCGCGGTCCTTTGCTGGAGGAACGGGAGCATCGCGGATTCGCTCTTGCGGACCGTTAACGGTTTTCCGATGCGGTACTCGAAGAGCTCGCCGATTTCGCGGCTGACCGCTGCCGGCGCGATCGAGCTCTCGGCCACCATCATCCCGGCGGATGCCATCATCGCTTCCTGCCTGTCAGGCACCGGAGCCTTGTCCATCCGTCGATTCATTGCACCCCTGCCGGCGGCCACGCCGCCCGGTACCCCCCCCACCACACCCATCGTTCCCTGATGCACGACGGCTGCGGCGGCCTCATCCTCCGCCAACTGCGCAGTCTTCCGGGCAACATACCGTGGCTCATACAAGTTACTGATAAAGGAGATCGGACGCCCGGAAACAAGCGACAGATTGACGTTGGTCCAATCCTCCCCGGTCGTGTTGTCTACAATCGCCCAGCCTTCGATCAGCGGTTGTGGACCTGAGCCGAAAATCAGCCGGTAACTCGATTTCCATACGGGAGTCGGAATCAGGTAGCCGGCTTTCAACTCGCGGTTCCGCGAGTCGGTCGAATCGATATAGACGCTGCGCTTCTCGGTCGACCGAGATCGTACAAGCGCGGCCAGATAGTCCTTTAAAATGGTTTGCAGCTTTACGTCGGGAAAGCGCAGCCCGGTCGCGGCGGACAGATCGAATGTTCGCAAGTCGCCCGAGTCGAGAAGTATCGTGATCTGCTCGCGCTCCGGGCGTTTCTCCTCGGCCGCCACTAGCCGCGCGCCGACAACCAGTCCCGCAACGGTCTCCGTGCCGAACTTCACTTCGATCCGCGCGCCTTTCCATTGGTCGAGCACTTCCGCGAGCGGCTGCTTTTCTCCGATCGAGATTGGATATTCCGCAAGCTTTTGTTCGAGCGGTTCACTCGAATCGTAGCGCAGGGCTGTAACCTCCCCGCCGCCTTTCTCCTCGATGGTGAGCGATTTCAAGACATCGTTCATCTCAGAGGCCTTGAAACTGAGTGTGGCCGATTCGCCAGGTCCCAGCCGCCCCTCGCGTTGGAAATAGCCGACGCCGTGCTTATAGAGCACGATTTCCTTGACGGGCAATTCCGCCGCTGTCACGAGGGAGAGCGAGTTGACGGTCAGAAGGAAGATGGGTGCGAGAAGCCGGCCTGGCGTTTTCGCAACAACTTCACCGCGTCCCAGGTTGAGTCCCATAACAGTATTAGACTCCATCCTGGCTCCGGACGTTCCCATCCTCACGCTAGCGGTCATTCCGGAAGCCGCCCAGACGCCCACAATTGAGATCCGTTGGCTCGGGATGCCCGAAGGCCTCTTGACTCATCCGTCCAAATAGCGCCGCAAATCCTCCGGCCGGAAGCAATGCCCGAATGCGGTTTCGCGGAGGATGCGCCCCGATCGGGCCAGTTCCGCAAGCGACTGTTCCATGGTCATCATGCCGTCGGCGCGGCCGACCGAAATCTGCGAGCGCAGTTGATGGTCGTCGCCCTTCCGGATCAGATTTCGAACGGCGTCGGACGCGACCATAACCTCGACCGCGGGGTATCTCGCCACGCGGTCCGCACCCGGAACCAGTTGTTGCGAGACGATGGCGAGAAGCGCCAGCGATAGCTGCTGGCGGATCTGCGGCTGATTCCCCGACGGGAACGCGTCGAGGATCCGTGAAACGGCCTGCGACGTGTCGTTCGAGTGCATGGTTGAAAATACGAGATGTCCCGTCTCGGCCGCGGTCAATACGGTCGCGATCGTCTCGGGGTCGCGCATTTCGCCCACCAGAATCACATCGGGAGTTTGCCGGAGAATGCTTCGCAGAGAGTGAACGAAGTCCGGCGTATCGTGGCCCACTTCAATCTGCTCAACAACGGAATTCCTGTTCGGGTGCTGGTATTCAACCGGATCTTCGATCGTCACGATGTGATCGCGCCGCCTCGTGTTGATCTGATCGATCATCGCCGCGAGGGTGGAACTTTTCCCGCAACCGGTCGGCCCCGTCACGAGGACAAGGCCCTGTCTTCGCTCGGCGATCCTGCTCAAGACAGGTGGCAGGTGCAGTCCCTCAAGCGTCGGAATCCGCGCGGGCAGAAGGCGCATGCTGGCGGCGAGCGTGCCCCGCTGCTGGTGAATATTCGCCCGGATGCGGCCGATCTGCTCGCGAACAAAGCAGAGATCGATCGATTTGGCCGTCTGAAGTTCCTGAAGCCGTGCGGCATCGAGAAGCGGCACCACCAGACTTCGAATATCCTCCCCCGATAGCGCGGGGCCGGTGGCGGGAGCGAGCGAACCGTTGATTCGCATCGCCACGCCGCAGCCGGCGACAAGCAACAGATCCGACGCATTCTGCCGGGCCGCGAACGCCAGCAATCGGTCGAGCGATTGCGTCGAAGGCAAGACCTGCGCGGCGGGCTGCCTGGACGCCCGGTTCAGGCCCTCGACGATCCGTACGAGTTCGTTATCAAATGCGGCCACTGGCGGCAGTGTAGCATGTATACAAAATGCGGCGGCGGGGCCACGGTGCGCGTGGAGCGGTGATTGGATCGCAGTCTTGCGGTACGTTTCCGTGAGCGCTACCTTACGGTGGCGGTCTGCCCTTCCCATCCCAAGCCAGTGGCGAAATTCAAGCCACCACGCCGGCGTGCCGCCAAGCCGCGCGTACCCTCTCCAGCGGTGCGAGTCGCCATGACGGCACTGTTCCAGCGGAAGGGTCCTCCAGCCTCGGCGGCGGACCGGCCGGACCGCACTCGGACTTCCGGCAAGCTGCAGTAAAAAACAGCGGCAGCGGGGCGAGAATCGTCCGGCGAACTTCGCGTTTGGAAACCCAAGGCCCCCGCTCCGAGACTTCACCAAAGAAATGAGATCCAAGGCCGATGGGGAAAGCCAAAACTCTCTGACAGCGAATCGCCGTCAGAGGGTTCGGTGCCGATTTCTTCGGAGCCAGCCCCGTCGCATCAGCCGTGGTCACCCGCTCGGGCGCGACCCCTCACGGACCCCTTCACCTTAACACCACGCCGGTTCCGTCTCGTCGAAAAGAGGACCTTCTAAATGGCGCCTGCACGCCGTATCATCCTTTTGCCCAAAGCTATTGCAAAAGCTATTGCAAAATTCTATAGTCAGGCCATGATTCGAGATTGCGTGATATCACTCGCAGTCCTCCCGGGGGTTAGCCTGTTGCCGCCGGCTTCCGCTCAACAATCGGGAAGAATGACAGGCGTCGTCACCGACCCGACCGGTTCGCCCATCCCTGACGTCTCAATCGAAGCCACGCGCGCGGGTACGGGCGATCGACGCGCCGTTTCAACCAACGATTCCGGCGTCTACGTGCTCTCCCCGCTCGCCCCCGGCGACTACAACCTCGAAGTGCGACGCGAAGGATTCAAGGCCGACGCGCGGACGGTCTCGCGGATCGGCGTCAATGCGGCGCTCACCGTGGATCTCCGCCTTGAGGTAGGCGGCCTTAGCGAGCGCATTACGGTGGAAGCCACCGCCGCCGCCATCGAGACCGAGAGTCAAGCCATCGGCAACTCGTGTTATCAGGTGCAGCTCAAGAATTCCGATGTCGGCAAACCCCGGCGTGGATGTACTCAGCCCTAACCTCGGCCGCCCGCGCACCGCAAATGCAAATTACAATCCGAGAAATACACAACTCGGGCTTGGACTGGAATTTTGATGTAAGCGGCGGACTCCGGCGTCTCGTCCCTCGCGGGTTGCGATCCGGGAAGAGCTCAGCCGGATTCGATTGGAGTCTTGACACGATATGTTCATCTTTGTTTTGTTTCTACTGCTCGCGCCGCTGCGCGCCGCCGATCTTTTTCGCGACGATTTTTCGAAATTCCCGCCGGGCTGGCTCAGCACTCCGGTCGGGATGCTGAATCCGGCTATCCAGGAGTATCACTACCTGCCGCATCGGGGCGTGCCGCTCGGCGCATGGGCGAGTTCCATCGCGCACCTCGATTCCTGGGTCGTCAGCGACGAGGATGGCGTCTCGTACCTCGAGCAGCACCTGCCGAAAAGCACGCATCAGTTCGCAAATCCAATATTCATCACGGGGGATGCCGAGTGGAGCGACTACACCGTGGAGGCGAAAGTCAGGCCGCTAGCCACGGACGATCTCGCGGGCGTCGTTTTCCGTTATCACACCAACCGCCATTACTACTTGTTCGCGCTGAAGGGCGGAAACCGCGCGCGCCTTGCGATCCACAGGCCGCTCGAGACGGCCGTGCGCGTTCGCGACTGGAAGGAACTGGGCGACGTGTCATTCCCCTATGACACCACTCGATACTACGCGCTGAAGGTCGAGAATCAAGGCCCACGAATTCGCGCCTATGTCGACGGCAAGCTCGTGCTGGAGGCCGCCGATAGCGAGATGGTACGTGGTAAAGCTGGTGTCACATCCGTTTCCCCCGCCCGCTTTCAAGACTTCCGTGTCAGCGCTTCGGACGAATCCCGGCGGGCGATAGCCGCGCGCATCGCGGCCCGCGAAGCCGGGCTTTTGAAACTACGCGCGGCCAACCCAAAGCCCAGGGTCTGGAAGAAATTCGATACACCGGCATTCGGCGCGGGGCGTAACGTCCGCTTCGGCGATCTGGACGGCGACGGCGCGATCGACATGTTGATCGCGCAGAACATTCCGCGCGTCCGGGGTGATGCCTTTGTTGCCATCAGTTGCTTAACTGCCGTTAACCTCGACGGGAAGGTGCTGTGGCAACAGGGGCGTCCCGATCCGCGTAACGGCTTGCTTACCAGCGACACCCCGTTTCAGATTCACGACATCGACGGTGACGGCCGCAATGAAGTGGTTCTTGCGCGGAACTTCCGGTTGGAGATCCTTGACGGCAGGACGGGGAAGGTCCGCAGTTCCGTACCGATGCCGAAAGCGCGGCTCGACGCGAAAGAGCGCCCGCACGACCTGGAGGGCGGTGATTCTATCGCTTTCGTTAATTTTTCGGGCAACAAGGGCCGGCACGAAATTCTGGTTAAAAACCGTTACGTCGATTTCTGGATCTACAACAGCAAGCTCGAGCTGCTCTGGAAGGGAACCGGGCAGACCGGCCATTTCCCGTACCCGTTCGCCGCCGATGGCAGCCGCGACGAACTGGCCATTGGCTACGCGCTTTGGGATCACACCGGGCGGCAACTCTGGTCGAACGACAAGGCCATTAAGGATCATGCCGACGGCGTCATGATGGGCAACCTGAGCGGCGATCCGAACGCCGCGCCACGCATCTACGCGAGCGGGAGCGACGAAGGCTTCATCGTCATGGACAGGTATGGCAAGATCCTGAAGCATATTCGCGTCGGCCACAATCAAAGCCCCAGCGTGGGCAAGTATCGCATGGACGTGGCCGGCCTTCAGTACATGTCCGTGAACTTCTGGAAAAACCCAGGCATCGTCACGCTGTTCGATTGGGACGGAAACATCCTCGCGCAGGAGGAACCGATTCATACGGGAAGTTCGATGCTTCCGGTCAACTGGCGTGGGGATGGCCAGGAGTTCGTGCTGCTCTCAGGAAACACCGCGGAGGGAGGAATGCTTGACGGGCAGCTTCGCCGTGTTGTCATGTTCCCCGAAGACGGGCACCCGGAACTGGCGGCGAACGCGATGGACGTCACCGGAGACGCCCGGGACGAGATCATTCTCTGGGACGAGAAACGCGTCTGGATCTATACGCAAGACCGTCCGTTTCAAGGAAAGCGCATCTACAAGCCCGCGCGGAATCCGGACTACAACGAGTCGAACTATCGAACGAACGTATCGTTTGCTGGATGGCAGGACGTAAAATAGCCAGGCCGCAGCGGGAGAATTGAGCCGGACAGGCGAATGGGAGCATCCGTGCTTTTCAGCCGTGGACGGCGGATACTGGCCCGCTGTTCTTCTTCCTGGCTCTCTTCTCGTCAGCCTCTTCCCGGGCGCTTTCTTTTCATCGGCCGTGAACGTGACACCTCGAACCGATCACGAGCGACAGGCCGGCAATTAAGATTGTCATTTTCTTCATTTGCTTTATCCTTTGCTGGTACGGCGATGAGCCGTACAGGCCGGCTTGCGACGTCACTCCCGAGGAGATCGCGAACGCCATCGCCAGCGGCAAAGCTACAAGGCCGGCGGCTAATCCGAAGTTCTTGGGGTCAAAACGCATAAGTCAATCCGCACCAATGCATTAGGAGAATCCTCTGACCGTGCTGCTGCCTACAGCCAGCTCAGACAGTCCGTAGCGTCACTCCAAGCAAATCCAAAGCGCGCTGCTGA
>SXGT01768532.1_pt1 | contig 18250 bp, 26 predicted proteins | sample 3176221 | NCBI WGS metagenome assembly SXGT01 (sample SAMN11356862, study PRJNA531348) | freshwater metagenome | isolation source: freshwater sample F1-120 | place: China: Fuxian Lake, Yuxi | collected 2017-12-25
ATCGCGCCGATAAAATGAATGGCGGCTTGCGCCGCCATGGAAGGGATTTTACCCGCGTTCCGCAGGAGACTCTGCGATTGTTTGGAACTTAACGGAAATAATGAATTCGTCCCAGTCCCTTAGGCCCCTATTTTCTACCCCGCCCCGGCGCTCCGGGGTACTTGCCGTAGTCACAAAATCCTACAGGCTCATAGTATCGCTAGGATGGCTTCTGTCGCGTTTCTTCTGTTCTATGTAGTTTCATATAGAAAAATATAAAAAAACCAACCCAAGCGCCTACAGGCGCGCGCGTTACGTTGCTGGCGCGCGATACTCTTTCAAATCACGCAAAACGGTATTTTTTTTTTATTTTTGTTTCTGATTCTGATTCTGATTCTGATTCTGATTAGGGGTAGCAATCAGGGTAGCAAATAGCCTAGCAAACAGCCAAGCAAAAGCCTAGCAAAAAAACTTTATAGGACTATAAACGCCGTTTGTTTTCAAATATCAATGGTTGCGTAGTGTTTGGTTACGTCACTTCGCCAGTCTGATAACCACGCTTGGCGCGTCAATGGTGTACAGCAAACGGCTAGCAAAGGCGCTAGCAAAAGAGCCTCATCAATACCGCCTATCTGTCGGTGTATTTTTACTGCCGGCGGAAGTGTTCTCGTCCACAATATATCCCAGGTGAGGACGCGTAAATCAGCATCGATAGCACCTCCAAAAACGCAAGCATATAGAGCGTCGCGCGTAGCTGTTACAATCTGGCGCGCCGGCCAATATCCCAACGACTGGTAGTCCAACATCGCGCGCGAGTCATCAAATGTAATTAGCCCGGCCGAAACCACCACAGAAGATACTGCAGTAGTAGCGCTAGCCATCGGCGAAATGAGTTCGACGCTTACCGCGCGGCGGAACCTATGGCGGGTTTCCGCGTTTTCGATTCGCGTTTTACGAGTATGGCAAGCCGCACAAAGCGGCTGTAAGTTGTCCGCATCGTTCGACCCACCCGCCGATAGCCTGATCTTGTGGTCAACACACACCGCCGGGACTGGCGTACCGCCCGCAAGACATATAACGCACAGCGGCGCGCGCTCCCTAATGACGCGCGATATGTGATCCCACTCAACCGTACGCGATCTAGTCTTTGCTCCCAAAACTGGCTGGCGCCTAGGCATCGCACCACTATATCAAAATAAATATGAAAATTATCAAGGATTGGCTTGACTTTGTCGATACATAGGCTATACTTATGGTGCATCAGTAACCCGCCCCAAAGGGGCAGATAGGAAAGTACAGATGAAAATCGCAAAAAAAATAGACAATCAGTATGTGGTACTTTTTACGAATACGGACGATGAGTGGTACAGCCTCGACGGAAAAAAATGGGTGAATCAAGACGGCATCGCTGTCACAAGCGAAGAGTTTTTCGAATCCACAATCTTGCTCTCTGGCGGAGAGCGAGACGGGGAGATAGTGTCAGATTTCCGATAGTCGCTGAGTCCGAACCCCACTCGTTCGTAAGAGCGAGGACGGTCTGCACTCCGCAGAGATTTTATTTCACCGCCCCAAAGGGGCAGATAGGAAACACAATGAAATCAACACGCGAATCACGACAGGAAACACACGCATTTTTCCAAAACGGTCTAATCCAGCAATCGGGTTGGATGGAGGTGGCGGATGCCCACCAGCTATTGAAGGAAATGGGTAGCCGCGTAGCAGAACCGTACACCGTTTATGCGGGCGAAGAAGATCGCCCAGTAGGCGAGTGTTACGAAATTTACGACGAGGGCGAAACCGCCGCAGATTATCCCGACGGCAATCCACATTCAGACACCATTACTATTTTTTATACATCACGATGAGCAAACGCAAACGCTATAGCGTATTCTTTGAAAACAACCAAGAATCCGTAAAAGAAAAAATAGAAATTTACAAAGCTTTAATAAAAAAAAGCAGAATCCATACTTTTAATAATTCAATCAATTTCACAATATCAACACAACAATTAATTGAAATGGCGCTAGTTTTTGCGATCGAAAAGCTCAAAAAAGAAAACAATGAAGAAAACGTACAGAAACGGAAACCGTAGCGCCAGCGGTCTCAACCGTGAAATTTTTTTGCGCTGGGTATAAGTAATCGCCTAGGCATCGACAACCGCCAGCTTTGCGCCCGCGCTTGCCGCGTAAACGCGCGCCGCTCGTATATCGACTACTTGCTCATCGTCAAACCACAAAACGCCGTTCAGCGCGTCCAAAGTTGACTTTATCAAATTATCAATATCGCCTACGCGCGCGGGATAGCGCGGAGCAGTCGCGCGCAAATCTCCCCGCAAAAAATGCGACGGCGGACGCACAAAGTTAAAAGTGATAGAAACGCGCACCGGCCCGGTAAAACTTTGCCCCGATCGTTTGCCCGCGCGCGAAACACACAAACGCCAGCTATCAGCCGTAGGCGGATTATACGCGCGCCCGCGCGCAATTCGTGGGCGCGGCTGTGGCTTCGGCGTTCCGCGTATGAACAGTAGAAAAATCATTGGTTTTCGCTATTTTCGGTGGTTGGCATAGTTAATATCCGTTTCATTTTAATCAAATCAGCCAAAAATCTATAATGAATGGCCTTCGCCGATTTTTCGTTTATGTCGCGGCCAATGTGTCCCAACATAATCGTAATTCTTTCATCCAAAGCACAACACGTTTCGAGATATCGACGCGCGCGCGCTTCTGATAAATCGCGCTCGATTTGCGCGCGTAACAATAATTTTTTTATCTCGCGTTCTTCCAGTTCTCGTTCCCGCGCGCGTATAATCATACTGTGGATAATACTAGATATTCTAGAATGAGCGCCAGCGAAATAGTAAAACTTTCGCGGGACGAATATAATTATATTGACACGGGACGCGCCGGTGAGTGCCTAAAAGCCTTTATGAACTTGGCCGCGGCCGATGAACCGCTGGTAAAATTCGCCAAACTTTCCGCGGGATTCCAGCGCGAGGCAAACGAGCTTTTACAGAAACGCTACAAAATTATCTCCGATATGTTGGACGCCGGTATACTTTCCGAAAATTAAGCCTCCGGCGCGGCTAAAACGGGTAAGGATAGCACTACGTCCCATTTTCTTTGTGGACACGTAGAATATAGAATTTTTGACTTAACGGCTAAACTCGCTAGTTTGTGCTGGCCGCAACCACACGCTCCACAAAAACCAACGCGAGAGTCTTTGGTTGGCTTAAACGCGTCGCATCCAGCGCAAACCGCTAGCCGCGCGCGACGTTGAGCGCGCGACGCCGCCGGCTGTAATAGTTTTGAAGCCATCGCCATTCCAAAAGATTTTATTTTGTTTGAAATCGATAAGCTGGGCTGAATTTGTTGGGGCGAAGAAACAAAACCGGGGACGTTTTCAATTTCTGACTTTTCGTGCCTAACCAAGCGCGCGCCGGTTGGAAGGTCAACAATGTTTACTTTTTGCTTCAATTTAGATATACTCAAATGGTGATGGGGACGTGATCGAGCCGTAAGGAGTGGTGACAGTTATAGGACGAGTTCCAATATAACTTGGCGGAACCGGCGCGGGTACAATACAAGTCAAAGAAGATGAATCTTGAACAAACGTAGATGTGCAAAGAATGCCACCTATAGTCACCTGAGTGTTGTTCGGCACAAAATTCCTACCGCTTATGGTTAGGAGCGTACCAACATTGCCAGATCCGGGGGAAATTGAACAAAGTTGTGGCCCGGCGTTCACATAGAAAAAATTAGACACGGCAGTACATATACTAGTGCCGCCGGGTGTAACAACTTGAACACACTTACTCCCGGCGCTATTCGCCGGCGTAATGGCGGTCACCATACCATTATTTATCCAGGTGACCTCCGTACAGGATATCCCGCCAACCAAAACATCAGTAGCGTACAAGGAGTGCTTACACGTGACAAATATTTTGGTGCCTCCGGACTGTGTGCCAATAGGCGCCCCAAAACCGCCACAGAGACCAATACCTTGTATTTGCACAACTACCGGTTGTTGTGGAGCATATGACGGAGTGATGGACAAGGGAACGTTTTCCCAATCACAGGGCATCGCGTCTATGTCAGCTTGACTAAAATACTGGCCCGCCGGCATTGTTTTACAAACATCGTATTCCACCGACGCCCACGAGCATACCCTACAGTTAGGGTAAATAGATGGGATGCCGTCGCACGTATCACAGTCAGAATCGGCGTACTGTGTATCACATTGATTCGGCAAAGTTTGATTGCATACCGTTTTTCTACAAAATTCCATCGAGCATAATGGAAGTGTGCTGGGCGCGCTCTGGCATTGTGTGCATATGCCGTTTATCATCGCACAGCCTAGACAGACTGATCCGCCTATGGGATTTGCACACTCTCCGTTAGTATACTCATCGGCGAAAGTATAACAACGCTTGGCAGTTTCTCCCGGCGCGCCGCATAGGGTATTATGGCCGGAACCATTAATCCGATATAATTTAAGGGGTTTTAGAAACCATTGCTCCAAGGTGTCGTTGCCGTCCCAATATGATCTATAGTATGCCTCCGTCCTAACGTTAATATGGGTGGGTGGCACATAGGAGCCACAAAACCCATTTGTGACGCCCCCCGCTGGATCAATTAATATCGGCGATATTGTTTTTTTAACCGTACCGGTTATGTTTACGCGCAAAAACATAGCTACGCACGGCTCGACGCAACCGGGCGGGCATTCATTAAAAGCGCATCCTGTAATTGAATTACTTTTATATAAAAACCCTAATTCTTGCTCAACAACCATTTGGCACGTTTGGTTTTGTTGCGGCGGGCCGCAACTGTTGGATGGCGGATATGTGTGAATCGTGCTGTATTTATATCCTCCGGGCGTGGGGGGCCGAATTCTGCTTGCGTTAAGCCCTGGAGTGTATGGACGGAACCTCCACTCGCAAGGATCATCGGGTGTATACGGCGGATCATACCACATATCCCAAGTAGGCTTATTCGCGGGTAAAAGTGTATCGCCAAGCTGTGTGGGGGTTTGCAAATCGTTCCAACTTGCATTACCAATAGCGTCCCGCTCATACTTATTTTGATAGGTGACAGATTGGCAAGGGGTAGAGCTACATTCGGAATAGGACTGATAGAGGAAACGGCAAACTTGAGAAGTATAGACCTTAACGTCTTCCCATTGACCCGTCCACAGAAAAGCGCCCAGGTGATAGTAGTTACTACCAAGAGTGCAAGCACTATTTGGAAAAGGAGTAGTACAGGCAGGGCCTGCACAGGTGACATTGCAAAATCTACCAGTTTCTTCCGGGCCCGTCCAGCAATCGTATTTTTTTTCACAAATAAAAGTAGAGGGCCTCATTGGCACACGAACGCTCATTAAAAAAGGCGCAGAAAAAATATATTCTTGACCAGGCACACCGCCCAAGCTCTCAACCATTCTGTCAAAATTTTCATTTTGGGCGCAAGGCGGAGTTTCGGGATTACAACAGCAATGAGCTAGTAAAACGCTCATTTTTCAACCTCATCTACCCATCGTGGCGAAACAATGTAATAGCCTTCTGGAATCTCAACCGCGTTATCGCTCAAAACCCACGCGCCGCCAGAATCGAGCGTATATACCCGCGCGCGACATCCAGCGCCGACCCGCGCGGGCGCCGAATCGGATATAAAAATAGCGCGGCTACAGCTCGTCAGGCTTGCGCCCGCGCAAACGAATGTAATCGCGTATGCGACCGCCCGCGCGCCGTAGCTTGTCTTTATCTTCCATCGCATCGCTCCCGCGCTTGCCCGCCACAATCTCCCCGCGTATAACGTGCCAAAAAAAATCCAGTATTGCGCGAAAAAAAACATACATAAAACCTAGCGCGCGCCCACCTGCTCAGAACTTTTATTATTATCGCGCGCAAAAATCAAACCAATGCCGGCAAGCACCGCGGCAAAAAGAGCCGGCATATCCGCCACCGTGCTAGGATCACCATCATTTGCCGCTTTCAAAAATGCGCCCACGCCCACCAAAATAGCGCTAATTCCAAGCGCCGAAGTCTTCCAACTTAATTTACTCAACATATTATTTCCTTTCAAGAAGTGTTAAACGTTTATCGATAGCCTGAATCTGTGAAAATAAACTGGCATCGCTCACCGACAGCCCGCCGCAAATACGGGCCAAATCTCCCGTAATTTCTTTCAATTCGCGTACCTGAGCTAGCGCAGTAGTTAGGTCAGCATCGCGACGCCCAATGCCAACAAACACAGTAGCCACGCCAACAGTTAGCACACACAAATTTAGGGTTTGCAAAAGAACCGTAGCAGCCGATTTGTCCATTGTTTTATTATAGTTCATTTTGTTTTTAACGCAAGTTATATACATTGCCCCGTGATCGCGTTCACCATAGAAAAACCCCAGGCCTGTATTATCGTAGTTCCTGCCACAACTGGGATACTGCCCACCACGATAGGCAAATGGGTACACAGAACCACAGTACCCGGCTGAATCGGCTGTAGCTCAAATCCTACGGGTATATCTGCCCAGTTTACGCCGGGTGATATTATTGCTTCCGTTGTTCCCAGCTCAACCGTATTAAGAGCGTTAATTATTGCCGAGTTTGACCCTTCAATAACGGTAACCGCCGCCGGTTCTAAAAATTCAAGCGTAGCGACAGTAACCGCCGCCGGCTTAATGCGGTATTTCCACACATACGGAAACCCGCTGTTGTTATATTTTACGGGAAGATAGTCAACGATTACAAACCATTTTGTTCCCTCCCTGTTTACGCTTTCGGCCCTGTAATCGTTTACACTCTGTTCACCAAGAGTTTTTTCTGTTGCTTGGCCAATCCGCGACATTACGTCCGGCGTAAGCTTGCCCAGTCCTGTAGTTATCCTAGCGTATTCAGGAATATACATCACAGACCCACTATCCCTAAGGTAGAAAAATCGCCAAGATACGGAATAGGCTGTACCCAGTACACCACCTCAGCGCGAGAAACGCCATTAACGGCTATAGTCTGTACGTCTTCGGTCGCTGGATTTACTTTTGGGACTTGCCGGCAATGACCCCAAGGATCGTAGGCAAACTCCCAAGTCACCGAATACGTAGATACGCCGACGCGTTGACATTTCGCGCCAAGGAAAACCCAGTATCCAACATCCCCAAACTGAAAAACCGCATTATTTCGTACGCCGGTTAAATTTCGATATAGCTGGTAATTCGGCCGGCCGGAAACAACGTTAGTGATACTAAAGTTTTGTACGCCCAGTATCTGGGATTTGGGCTTGCCGTTTGAATCTTTGTGTGTGCCGCCAATGTCCACCTCAAGCGGACTTTGCGTTGCAACTTCGATTGGAGTTGGATCCTTTATTCTGTACATATCGACCAAAGCCACCGAAAAATCGGTACTAGTTGCGATATACCCTGGCTCGTCTGGAGTGCCACCATCCGTACCCGGTGCGGCTGTACGTTCGTGATACTCGCACACCACCAAAAAAACAAACCCAAAAGCGTCTACAGTATTCGCCGTATCCAAAATTGAAAAATCTATACCGTCACATTGGGGGGGATAGGGTACTGTCGCTGTGCCAATGGGAAAAAAATCGCCAAGTTTCGGCAGTCCGGCGATAATGGACGTTCCAACTTCCGCTAATGTTGCCGCCTCGTCCGAAATTACAATAAATTCACGCGCACCACTTAGCCCGCCGTCCTTATGAATGCTCAGTCTGTGAGATTCGATTTTTTCTTTGACAACGTAAGTCACGTCAGCGCCCCGCCCTTATTTTGTATCCTCCCCAGTATTTCGTTTGTTTTCTTCTGTTCCGTGAGCGTTTTCTTTTGCTCACTCAGCGCGCGATCCTGGCCTATATTCACAGCGCCCAGTACGCTATCTATCGACTCTACCGCCTTCCCGCCGCCCGCGGCCCCTTCTTCTGTTTTCGCGGCCTCCGCGTTATCTATACTACCCATACCCATAGTCTTTAATAATTTTTCTATAGCTTCTTTTGCGGGGGCAAGCAAACCGCCGTATTTGGCGTCAGCATCTTTATCAAGCGAAGTCGATACGCCGGTAAGCCACTCGCCCAGCTCACCCAATACGCCATCCATCGCGCCCGCCGCATCAATGCCAGCCGCGCCCGAATCGCTTATACTTTTCGCCGCAGTTTCAAGCGCAACCGCCCAAGTACCAGCGCTAGCGGAATTTGTCATCTTGGAACCCTCCAGCGACATACCGTATTGTGCGGATCGCGACGAATTGAGCGCAACGCTAGACCCGGATGAAAAAAACTCCATAGCTGTAGCGGCTATATCTATGACCACCTCAAAAATTTTTGACCCTACGGTCATTATAAAACCAAAAACCGTTTTTAATGGACTCTCAATATAAGCAAAACCCTTTGCGATTAGCGACAAAACACCGCCCGCCAACTGGGCTATTTTATCTACTACCCAGTTGATCTGTGGCGCAAACATTTTTAACAAAGCTTGGACGCCCTCCACAACTTTTACCGCCGCGTTAATCACCATCGCGCCCGCCGCGGCAAAATCTCCAGAGAATAAAGCGTATACCGCGCCCGCGACCGAATCAGCAATACTAATAACTTGCAAAACCCCATTTAGTACAGTAACAACAAGGCTTTCGATTTTAGGGATAAACCAATCTATAGCCATAGACAAATAGCCCGCGGCCGTTTCCACTAAATTGGATGTACCCGTAAACCAACCGCCAAACAAAACTTGGACACGATCTATAAAGCGCGATATAGCCTCCCCGCTCGCCTCTATTACGTTCTGTAAAAACCCGAAATCTTTGGTTGGATCATCGTCAGCTTTTGCAGTTTGCCCCGCAGATTTGGTTAGACGCGCGCCAGCAACCGCAAGCACACCCACACCAACCGATACCGTACCTAGCCACGCGCCCACCGCCGAAAATACCGTATTTTTCATCCAAGAGAAAACGCCGCCAACAATGTCTTTGACATAGCTAAACGCGCTAGAAAAAGTATCGGAAATTAAACCGCCTACATAGCTCAGCGCGCCGCCAATACTAGAAACGATATTAGCCCCAATATCCCACACAAAAGAAAAGGCAGAAGATAGAGCGCCGCCAATACTTCCCAAAGCTCCAAAAATCGAACCAAACGCCGACCCAACGCCAGCTACAGCCTTAGTAATTCCACCAGCGGCCGCACTCGCAAGTTTGAAGGCGCCGTAAAGACCAACAACGCCCACAGCCGCGACACCCACAGCGCCGGCAACACCCGCGCCCGCGCCAAATCGTTCGGCCAAAACTTGCGCCGCGCCCTGTACTCTTTGTAGCGCTCCGGACATTCGGGCCACCGCCTCAGCCTGAAAAATGTTGGCCTGCTGTTGTGCCGCCTCCACCGTGGCACCGCCGGCTATTTGCGCGTCATACACCGATTTCCAAGCAATCTTAGCTTTTCCGATATTATCCACATACTTAGTAACGCCAGAAAGTAGACCACCCAAAAACGAACCGCCGCCGCCAATCTTTGCCGCCTCAATCCGTTTCACAAACGCATCAGCCGCGCGCACCATCTCTTTGTAGATTCTGTCTGGGGACATTTGCCCAACCGTTGACTCCAAATCTTCAACGCCCGCGCGCATTCGCGATAAATCTAGCTCCGCCTGAATGACTATTGGCGCAGACATTAGCCAACCCCCATACTAGCGTTGATTCGTTGCGCCATTGCGCGCAAAGAATTAGCAGAGGCCAGACGCGACGCCGGCGCGCGATCACCAAAAAAATCCGGCATATAATCGCTAGGCTTCGTTTTTGCTCCCATCACATTTGAGACAACAGAGCAGAGCATAGCCCCGCGCATATCGTCGCGAGTTTCGCCGAACGGCGAAACAGAATAAAAGGCTAGCCATTCATTAAATTCGTCCGAGCGCATATCGTCCACTTCTTTCAAGGTTCTACCTAACGCTAGAGCCAACACAAACCGAAAACGATACGCTAGGTCGCTTAGTTTTTTTTCGTTGTTTCTGTATCGGCAACAATCAAACCAGCCACCACCTGAGCGCGCGTAAAAATTCGATCAATGACCAAACAATCTTTATTTTTCAGCGCTTGGACATCCTCTAAAGTAAACAGAGCCGCGCCGGACGAATCACAAACGCACAGCGCGCACAAATGCGCCTGCATCGTCGCTAAATCGGCTTTTGCAGTATCTGCCCATTCATTCTTACGAATCAAATCAAGAAAAGTAAAGCGCTCCCCAACCGTCAAACTTCGCAAATAAATAGCACCGCCCCATTCGGGAACGTTAAAAAGCTCTACGGTTCTGTCAGCCGCCGCAAGTATATCCGCGCGCGTGATCATATATTACGCCAGATTGATAGTACCGCCAGATAGCTTAATCACCAATTCAGCGGTAGCCACACCATCCTTTTCCAAATTCGGCCCCTTAAAGGATTTTACGTATCCTTGGAAAATTATAATAACGTTTGGAGTTGCTTCACCGTCATCAATCGAAAATTGGCGTACGTTATTTGTTGGATCACCCAACGTTGCGCTAATTATCGCTACGTTTCCGGTGGATGCTTGCACATCAAAAAGAAGCGCTACCGTAATCTCTCCACCCTCGCGCGTTTTGCTTTTAATATATTCGCGTATACCGCTCGTCGCAAAAGTAGTAACGTCAATATCAACAGCCTCGTTGGCTGGAGAGCTAATCGATGTTACTGAAGTTATGACCACCGAGGGAGCTACGACAGCAGCGCCTAGTGCAAACGATGTAGCGGACATTTTTAATACGCATCCTTGAGACTGTACTAGCGTAGGCATTTGTTCATCCTTTTGTTTTTAATATAAAATCAAGCGTAACCCTATACGTAGCGCCCGCGCGCTCCCCCGAATTGTCCGAAGTTTCCGCGCGTGAGTCTAGACGGCAAGCAAAAATAAAAGGCGCGGTATTAGTATATTTGAACCCATCAAGCACGGCAGTAACAACATTTGCTAAATCTTGAGCGCCGGCGTAAGTTGTCGCGTCGCACGACACGCTTAAAACATCGCTCGCGTACTCAGTATTGCCCAGAGCGTCGATAGGCGTAGCTGTAATCACCTGGTAAACTATTGCCGGCAAGACATCGCCGCGCGCCCTCACTAATGGGTATATACGGTTACCCACCGTAAGCAAAATCGCGGGATTTGCCGACAAAGCCGCATATATACGCGCGGCAAAAGTCAAGACACGCCTTTCAAATCATTTTTTATTATTTCAGCCGCAACGCGAATGACTGGAGCGGCAACGCGGCCGCCCCTTCCATACTCCGCCACCCAATACGCGCTACCGCCAGTACCTCCAGCGAAATAGGTATTTATAGGATTTCGGCTAGGATCGTAATTCAAAGTCACGGTCACGGCCGCGCCAGCTGTTGAGATTTGCGCTAAAATTGCGTCCGTTTGTCCGTCATACTGCCCCGCCGTACGCGTCGAAGCGCGCGCTATTGCTGTTTCTGTTATTTGTTCTACTTTTTGTGCTAAGGCGCCTGAAAGATTAGCACATATAGCCGCCTCGTTGAAAATCATTGATTTACCTCGTCACGATAAACCAGTTCCATTAACCAAGAATCTTTGATACCAATGGGATCACGTACGGACTTTATTTCCCAGCGCGCGGAATCGCGTAAAATAGACCAGCCAACTAAAGGCGTCACCGAAACAGCACGTACCGCCGCCGTTGCGCGCGCTACCGCGCTATCGCTAGTCTCCGCTAAAGACTCTTTGAAAACTGGGCTAGCCTCAGCCCAAAAATTACCGTAAACCGTGACCACAAATGACCAGCCACCCACGCGCGCGCCGTAAGAATCTACCGATAGATTAGGTTGGTAAAATTGTAAAAGTTCCCGCAAATCGCCGGCGCGCAACCGGGCGCCGTCAAAATTCATATCGCCCACCGCGTTCGTTTATATGTTGCACACAATACATCGCAAGCCTGCGGCACCTCGGCAATAGATAACACGTCCGCGGTTTCGCGATTTGCGAACCAATAGGTGGCCAGCATCAAAACGGCCATTTTTAATTGTGCCGGAACTAACGCGGCCGACGCGTAGCCAGCGCTGTACACCACAGACACCAAAGGCGAGAGACCGCCAACAAAATCGACGGTAGGCCAATTCGCGGGAGATTGCAACAACACCCGCGCCGGCGAACTGTCGCTATCTAGCGCATAAAACGCGGATGAAAAAACAGACCATACCCCATTGAAATAATACTCCAAGCTGGTTATAGCTGTAACAGGATAAGCCGGCAAAGTTATAGCGGAGGCAACGGGAAAAGAATCTAAGCGTAATCGAAATTGGCGCGATATTAAAGGCGATCCAATTAGATCTTCAACGCGCAGGCGCGCGGCTAGTAGTTTAATAGTTAGATCTGAATCTTCAGTATTGCCGTCGATGCGCGCGTGTTTCTTAAATTCCGCAAGCGTAATAGGTTCGGCGGACGGTTGAGAAATTTCAACATTTGACAAATAAGCCGCGCCTGCGATCCTAGTTAACATTTTTCGCGCCTTTCTTTGTCGTGATCTTTTCTAAATTTTTTTCGGTTGGTATTTCGCGCGCCAAACCAGCTTGGCACAAAGCGCGACCCTGTGACGTATCTACAGTATACTTTTCGCCCAAAATTAGCACCGCCCAAGGAAGCGCAAGTGTTTCTAGAATTTCAATAGTCATTACACCAGGCATAAAATCGAGCGCGCGCCCGGCGTCCGTGCCGGGCGCGTACTCAAAAAAATTAGGTCGCGGCCTTGATATAGCGGAACGCGTCGTAAATTGTCGCGCCAGCGTCCACACGCTCGACCGCGCGGAAACCAATTTGCCCGCTAGCCGCGTATGCCTCGCGCAATACCTGAACCGCCATACTTGACCGCTGGCCAATGATGTAGCGCGAAAAATCGCCAATCACACCGAAACGAACGGTACTAGCCTGATTGGGCATAAACGGACTGGCAAATACGGGAATCCCAGCGAGTCGATCCGGTTCACCCTGCACAAAACTAGGTTGCCACAGGTAGCCAAGCGTGGCAGTTCCTGCCGCTACCGCAAGCTTTCGGATTTTGCCTAATGTCGCGTCGCTCAAAACAATAGCGCAATTTTTCGACATTCGGTACTGTCGCGGTAGGCTATACACCCAGTCAAGAATCTCGTCAGCAGTAATAGCGGTTGCGCTGGCTGTAGTTTTACCATCGGCAATCCCGCTAGTTGTATAGGTCATAATGCCAACCGGCTGATTATTCGCGGCCGTGCCTGAAATAAACGCTTCTTCTTCCCTTTGAGCAACTTCCCGCGCAAATTGATCCGTAAGGATCGTATCGATACTGAAACCCGTTCCCCTGCCTGGCGCGTCCTCAATGAGTTCTTGTGAAACTTTCACAATTACCGCGAGGCGCCGCGGTTGAAGCAAAAGTTGACCAAACGTACCGGCCGTAGGCGTGGTATTACTGGCTTCCGCGCCCCAGCTCGACGCGGCTAGCGTAGCTTCTATTGCGATTTGCGTTTTGAAAGCGCCCAGCGGCATCACCGTAGCAACGTTTCGGATGATCGCCTGTTGTTCCATTTTCTTTTGCAACTGAGCGTAGAAATCGGTACTAGGCAGAAATCCGCCATCAGCGTTTACGCCTTCAGATAAATCTCGTTGCTCAACATCCGTAAGCCTATTAGATCGGGTCAAATAAGCGTTGAAAGCGGTGGCGTAGCGTACCTCTTTGCTTTGTGCTGGTTGTGTGCGGGTGATGTTTGACAAAACTGCCGGCGCGGTAAAATTAGCAGACTTAGCCCCGCGTTCAAGTACCGAAATATTCGAATCGCGTAGCGTGACAAGCTGGTCATAACGCGAACGCATACCCGCTAGCTCTTTCTCCGCGGCGGGCGTCATAGCGCCATCGCTATTCGCTTGCTCGATCATCGCCGACATAGCAGCATAGAGCGCGCCCATCTGCTCTACAATGCTGGCGTATGTCATTGTGCTTTTGCTCACGGGTGGATCATTTGGTGACTGTTCGGCAGCTGTGCCAGCCCCTTCAAAATGTGATCCCGGCGGCAAACCCGCGCCCGTTGTGTTGTCCTTATCCGAATTGTTTTTATTGTACATTTTTTTCCTTGTTAGATTAAATTAAAGTAAAACAGCGCGAAAAGCGCTATCGTTTGTAATACCGCCACCGAAACGTTTTTGAATTGTAAATACTACTTGTCCTGTCCCCGCCGCTAGCTAGTCGTAGCGGTTAATCATTAAACCGCTCACGTGGTCAGCCACCACAAAATAACGGAAATCACCGTACAGCCCGTGCATATCGCCAACAGAGTACCCGCCCGGAAAACGCGTGGTAAAAGTAACTGGAGTACCATACCAGTTTACTTCACGCTGCAAGGTGTTTGCCGACACCGCATCGAAATTTGCGTATAAATCGGGCGTAGTTAGTAGTGTTGCATTTTCCACATATTCGACGCCCAGGCTCCGCATCAAATCAAGCTGGCTAATTTTCGTTACGTTCGACGTACCCACCGTGTTACACCGTGCCGAATCAACGCCCGCCCAAGTCGCTATACCCATCGTTTCAGTTAAACGAGTGGTACCGTTTATTCCTAGACCAAAATAGAAATTTTGTATTTCTTGCTCAGCCAGCGCAACAGCGCCCGAAAGCGCTATCTGTTCGACCACGTCAACGCCGCCCACGGCAGAATCTTCGAGCAACTCTTGCGATACGCGAATAGTTACGCGATTCGTAACCATCCCAATAGAGTAGTAAACCGGCGCGGCGTTCGTCCCGTGATTCACCAATCCAAAAACAAGCGCAGTATCGGGAACATTTGGGTTAACTCCGGTTGTGTGGTCATACTCTACGGTTGATCCAATCGCCTTAGTAACCGCCATCGGCGTTGCAACAGTATGGCCCACAGTTTTGATAACGCGGCCCAGCTTGCGAAATATATTCGCTTCGGTTAATACCGATTGAGCAACGCTATCAACGGTCAAAGGTGCCAGAAATAAACCAGCCGCGCCAGACTGATAGCCCAAATTTCTTTGCTCACTCGAAACGCCATATAGTAATCCGCGTTCGGACTCGCTAAGGGTATATTCTCCGCGCTGTAGAGCCTTAAACGCAATATAATCATAGTCTTCGTGACGCATTAAATTCCTAGTATTCATATTTTCCCTCTGTGTGTCAAGATGGCAAGCAAATATAACGCCGCCTATATTTCGTACCTTCCGCTTGCGCGGAGGCTTCCGCTTGCGCGGCCCTCCACAAATCTAAACCGCGCGTATCTATGCTGGTACCGGGATTTGCCGGAAAAGCGACTACCGACACCTCCAGGATCTCCAAATCTTGTATCACTCGCAAAGGGGTAGTACCCGCGCGCGGTTCGTATAGATCGGCCAAACAGCGAAAACCAAAAGACATAGAGCTTAGTACACCAGCGCGCACCAGTCCCGACATATCGCGCGCGTAAGATGTGTCCACAGCGTCAAAATCACAACGTAGCCCAACATCATCAACCGTGAGACGTAGCGAACCGTTCGTAGTTCGCGCCAGCGGCAGAGTGCTGTCGTGATTCAATAAGGCCATCACGTCAGCATTGACTATCGCGCGCGTAAAAGCGGCCGGCTCAATGCGCTCAGCAAAACTAGACATATCGTACGTTTCCCACGTGGCCGCGTAACCGCAAAAAGATAAGCCGTTATCGACGGCAACGCCCAAATTTTTTACGCTAGTACGCGTTTCTATCATTTTTTCTATCATTTTTTCGTCCTTGTTTTGGTAGCTGTTGGCGCCGCCGTGCCTTGGAAAATCTTTTTGGCCGTTTCGTTATCCATAAGGGGAAAACTAGCTGTCAGCATCGCTATAGCCGATTCGACGCTAACCGCGCCCGCCGTAACGTCCTTCGCCAAAATCGTGATAGCCTGAAGTTGCCCTACGCCCAGCGCGGTAGCCTCCGCGCCTTGTGGCGCGCCGTCGCGCGCTGGATCGCTTATCGGCGCAAAGTTCATCGGAGCGCGGCACACATCGCCGCCAGCGACAGGCGCCGCCCCTTCTTTCGCGCGTACTTCATTGATTGACATAAAACCCTGGTTAAGCGCGGTCGAATACGCCGAAAAACGCGCGGCAAGATCGCCGCGTACTAGCTCGTCAAAGCTTATTTTTGTGTTGATCATATCGCCCGGCGGTATCAGTTTTAGGGCTACTTCTTCCTCCAAACGAGCCGCCCACGCGCCTAGCGTGTGTTTCGTAAACTCTATATCACTCTGTTCAGCCGATGCGTAAGACTGGCCAGAAGAATCACCAACCATTCGTGACGGAACGCCAAAAGCCGCACTAATTTGTTCGCGGCAATAGCGGCGTAATTCAATTAACTGAGCATCGTCAGGATCGACGGAAATAGGCGTGAACTTATATCCGCTCTCCAGTATCGCTACCCGCCCCGCATTTTTTGAACCGCCCTGTGTCGCAGTCCAAGAATCTTTAAGGCGTGAGAACGCTTCCGGCGTAAGGACGCCGGTAACCTCTAAAACTCCCGCCGGACGCGCGCCGTTGCGGAAAAAATTAGCGACGTAGGCTTCAGATTCGAGTTCCACGCCAATTATTTGGCGGCACAAATTTATCGCAGAATCGCCGAGCAAACCATCGGCGGACGATCCAATTAAATGAAAAATATCAAAAGCAGGGCTAGTATATTGTCCATCAGCCGCGCCAGAATACCTATAGACTACTTCGCGCTCCAGGCGCTGTACCTCCATTAAATCGGGACGTAATTTATGGAGCGCTATTACGCGTCCGCTAGCGTCGCGCTCAATATAGCTATACGCGTTGCCGTATAGGAGACAGTCTAGTAGCATCGACTGACGCCAGGTCATCGCGCCCATATAATTCGATGGTGCACGATTTAACAAAACGTATAAAGGATGACCGCGTACAGTTTGTTCAATACCATCGACGGTAGACAAAATCCGCCACTCCATCCGCGCGATAGACTGCGAAATTAAACTAATGCAAGAGTGGACGGTAGGAGCCGCGCGCGCCTCTTCAGGCGTAATATAGCGGCCAGTATCAGAATATGCAGAAATATACGATTGAACGCCGCCCGTAGGCATACCAATAGGCGTATTATCAGCGTGTAAAGGGGGACGCTTGAATGTAGATATTGCGCGTTTCCAGAAATTCATAGGTCATAAAATTAAAAAGCCGCGATCAGTATATGGAGAAGATATAACCGTTGTGTGATTAAGCGCAACACCAAGAGCAATAATTGCAGATACAACTGGGTCAATTTTATCGCCGCTACGGCGTTTGCTGGGGCGTATATTTTCGCCCGGATCTAGCTCGATAGTTACGTTTGACAGCGCCCAGGCGAAAAGGGGGTTTTTTTCGTGGCGCATTATATGGCCAGTAACCGCGGCTTCAAAGCGCTTGGTAGGACTGCTCAACTGTGCGTATGACTGGGGTACGCGGTATAGCTTCAGGCCGTCCGCCTCTAGCTGTTGCGATATACCGCCCGCGTTCGCGGGATCGTAGCCCACCGCTATTACTTTATTTGCGCCGGCAATGCGTAAAATTTCGGCGCGCATAAAAGCGTAATCAGTTACGTTACCAGGAGTCAAAGTAAGATAACCCGCGCGCGCCCAATCCAAATAAGGGACGCGATGCGCTGTTTGTCTAAGTTCCGCCCGATCCTCCGGCGCGTAAGACCAGCTGCGTAAATAAAATACACCGACTCCAACCCAAATAGCCGTTAAGCTCGTCAAATCGGAAACCTCGCCAAGATCAAAACCCATATAGCAGGGTAAGGCGCTTAGTTCTTCTTCGGTAATTTGAGACTCGCACAAATCCCAGTCCGCAAGCCGCAGCCACCGTAGATCGCTTGAAACGTGTTGGTTTAAGTGCAAAGTACGGAAAGCAGTTTCAAAAGCTGGTTGATCTTGCGCGCGTTTCGCCTCGTTGCGTAAAAATTCCATTGAAAAAGTAACGCCCAAACTAGGGTTAGCCCTAGCCCATAGCTTTTCGTCGCGCCAGTCCTCCAACTCGTCCAAAGCATAAATAACAGGTAAATATGTAGGCGTGTGAAGTATACCGTCGCGGACTTTGCAGGAAAAATCGTATAAATCGGCCTCCAGCGACTCGCGACGCGTACCAGCCGTGGTAATACTTAGTAGCAAAGGCTGGGTACGCGCGCCCATACTCGTTTGGATCGCCTCCCACAGTTCCCGCCGGTTGTGCATTGCGTGGACTTCGTCGCAAATCGCAAAACTAATATGCAGACCGTGAGC
>SXGT01024868.1_pt1 | contig 18249 bp, 12 predicted proteins | sample 3176221 | NCBI WGS metagenome assembly SXGT01 (sample SAMN11356862, study PRJNA531348) | freshwater metagenome | isolation source: freshwater sample F1-120 | place: China: Fuxian Lake, Yuxi | collected 2017-12-25
CGGACCTTATCCGGCGTCGTGTCTCCGTGGAGCCCGGACTTTCCTCTGCCTCACGGCAGCGGCCATCCAGCCGACTGGCTCACACACCGTTAGGCAGCTCCATAGACGCGGTCAAGTAATCGTCGCTTTCGACCCTAACAAAGATCGGCTAAGTCCCTTTATGATGACGCGGGACCGAGAACACGTATCAATGGCGCAAATCGTTGAAGTCTTGCCGCCCGTCGCTGTCGATGCGCCCTATTCGTATTATGCTCCGCCCGGCTTCAAACTAGAGCTCGGCGACAGCGTCCTTATCCCCTTGGGCAAGCGCGAGGCCTATGGCGTTGTTTGGCGCGTTAATATCGACTCGGATGACTCTCGCGAACTCAAAACGATCAAGAAGCGATTAGACAGACCCCCGCTGCCTCAAAAATTGCGTGATTTTATTGATTGGCTCGCACGCTATACATTGACGCCTGTTGGCATGGCATTGCGCCTCGCGACGCGGGCGGTTGAAGAAACGGCCCCCGAAAAACCACGCCTCCTGTATCGCGCGACAGGTCTTTCGCCCAAACGCTTGACGCCAACGCGACACCGCATTCTGACCTGCGCAGAGGGCGGCCTCGTGTTTTCGAAAAGAGCGCTTGCAGAAGCCGCTGCATGTTCTTCAGGCGTAATCGATGCGCTGGTAGATGAAGGGGCTCTTGAAGTAATCAGCGCATCGCCGGAGTCGCCTTTTCCAACGCTCGATCCCTCTTATTGTCCTCCCACATTAGAGCAGGCGCAGAAACAATCGGCGGAAACCCTCAACCAAGCGATCAGAACAAAAAAATATGCCCCCTTTCTCCTTGAGGGCGTAACCGGCTCAGGAAAAACTGAAGTTTATTTTGAGGCGATTGCTTCAATTTTACGTGAGGGCGCTCAAACCTTAGTGATGATGCCAGAAATTGCGCTTACGGCGCAGTTTCTTCAACGATTTACAGAACGTTTTGGCGCGCCGCCAGCCGAATGGCACTCCGGCGTAAGCGTGCGCAAGCGCGCGCGTATCTGGCGAGCGGCCGTCTCAGGCGAGGTGAGCGTTGTGGTTGGCGCGCGCTCTGCGCTATTCCTGCCATTTAAAAATCTTCGTCTCATTGTTGTCGATGAAGAGCATGAAGCCGCCTATAAGCAGGATGACGGCGTAACTTACCATGCGCGCGATATGGCGGTCGTACGCGCGAGCATGGAGGATGCGCTGATTATATTGGCCTCGGCGACTCCTTCTATTGAGACGCGCGTTAATGCGCAAAGCGGTCGCTACGGATATCTTCATCTCGAGTCACGCGCAGGCGCTCGAGCGATGCCTAATCTTGACGCAATTGATCTGCGCACAAATGGCCCAAAACGCGGCCAATGGATCGCCCCGCGCCTCATAGAAGCAATTGAAGAAAATCTATCGCGCAAAGAGCAGATATTATTATTTCTCAATCGTCGCGGCTACGCGCCCTTAACGCTCTGTCGCACATGCGGTCATCGTTTTCGCTGTGAAAATTGCGATGCTTGGCTTGTCGAACACCGATTTCGACGGGCCCTGATCTGCCATCATTGCGGCCACACGGAAAAACGCTCAGAGAATTGTCCCGAATGTGGCAGCTCCGACTCTCTTGCAGCCTGCGGCCCGGGGGTAGAACGTCTCGCCGAGGAAGCCGCGACGCTTTTTCCTCAGGCCCACCTCTTGGTTTTATCTTCTGACTTTCCTGGCGGCGCTGGACGCATACGTCGCGAATTGGATGAAATCGCTCAAGGGAATTTTGATCTTGTCATCGGCACACAGCTTGTCGCAAAAGGACACAATTTTCCCTATCTGACTTTGGTTGGCGTCATCGACGCTGATCTCGGGTTAGACAATGGCGATCCTCGCGCCAGCGAACGAACATTTCAATTACTCAGTCAAGTTACTGGCCGCGCCGGTCGAGGCGATAAGCCAGGGCGGGCGCTCTTGCAAAGCTACCAACCCGATCACCCAGTTATGCAAGCGCTCCTATCGGGTGATGCGGAAAAATTTTATGCGCAAGAAATCGCCCTGCGTCGTCGCGCGGATCTTCCGCCCTTTGGACGCTTAGCAGCAATTATTGTCTCAGCGCCGGACGCTAAAATTGCGCAATCTTATGCCCGCGCCTTAGCGCGCCTCGTTAGTGAATTGCCAAAAAGCGCGCGATATCGGGTTGCGCCCACTGATCGTATGGCTGCGAAAGATGAAATGATGCTTCTTGGTCCAGCTGAAGCGCCAATCGCACTGATTCGCGGACGCTATCGTTATCGCTTATTAGCTAAGGGGCCTAAAAGCGCCGATATGCAAAGCTTCTTGCGGGATCTGCTCTCTTTAGCGCCCAAAGAACACAACGGCGTCCGCGTGCAAATCGACGTAGACCCACAGAATTTCATGTAATGCGCATCAATTTCCGCTGATCACACGCGCGACGACCTTCGCCGTATAATCAACCATCGGAACAATGCGCGCATAATTAATTCGGGTAGGACCAATAACCCCAAGCGCGCCAATAATTCTGCGATCGCCATCGCGCAAGGGCGCGGCGATCAAAGATGAACCAGAGAGTGAAAATAATTTATTTTCCGATCCAATAAAAATTCGAACGCCTTCACCCTGTTCAGCACGCTCTAAAAGATCAATGACTCCTGTTTTTGTCTCAAGATCTGCAAAAAGCAACCGCACCCGCTCAAGATCAGTCGCTGCGGTAAGATCTTCCAAGAGATGCGCCTGGCCCCGCACGATTAACTGACGATGCTCCCCTGGGGCTCCCGTCCAAATCGCTAATCCTGCTTCAACAAGTCGCGCTGTTAATTCATTGAGCTCCATTTGAGCTGCGCGACGCGATTCTTCCACGCCCTCGCGCGCCTCCGTCAATGTTCTGCCAGAGACCCGCGCATTGAGGTAATTAGCCGCCTCGACAAGCGCAGAGGCAGGCAAATCTCGCGGAACTGGAATTACGCGATTTTCCACCGTACCATCATCCGCAACAAGGATCGCTAACGCACGCTCGGCCTCTAGGCGCACAAAATCGATTTGTCTCAAACGCACATTCGCTTTTGTCGCGACAACAACGCCCGCAACGCGCGCCAGACCCGAAATTAAACTCGTCGCCTCAGCCAATACCCCGCCAATATCATGATCCCGCGACGCCGCTTCAACTTCAGCAGCAATACGCACGCGCTCTACGTCGGCCAAATCACCAATTTGCAACATAGAATCGACGTATAAACGCAATCCCAATTCTGTCGGCAGCCGTCCCGCGCTCGTATGAGGCGCAAAAACAAGTCCTAATTCTTCGAGATCCTGCATCACATTACGAATTGAGGCCGGCGAGAGCGTCATGGGCAACAGACGCGATAATTGTCGTGACCCAACCGGCTCGCCAGAGGCAAGATAACTATCGACAATTTGTCGGAAAATTTCGCGCGCACGATCTGTGAGTTGAGACACAACTGCTGCGTTCGACAGAATTGGATATTTCTGGATCATAACTCAGTAGCATAACGCATCGCTCAGGAAGGTCGAGCTTATTTGTAAAAGAAGATAGCCCGGCCATAGGACCGGGCTATCAAAGGATTTTAGATCTTTAAAATACGATCAGAAGTCGCCAAGTCCATCAACGCCCAACAGCGCGCCGATGCTCTTGATATGATAGTTAACGCCAACTCGGGCCAGATTGAGGTTGTAATTGCCGCCGTTAACGACGCCAACGCCATTACCCGCTAGACTAACAGCCGATCCGCCAGATGGAGATGTGATACTTGAGTAGAGATACTCTGCTTTCACAGAGAAATTATTCATCAATGCATATTCAAGACCTGCACCAACTGTCCAACCACCGCCCCAACGGCTTGCGCTTGAGCCGCTTGAGACCCAAAGCCCATTTGTTGAGCCGTAAGACACACCGTTGAAATATCCGTAGGCGAAACCACCAGTAACATATGGCATCAAACGACCCATCGCATAGCCAAAACGGAAACGCTCAGTGCCAAAATAGGTCAAGTTACTACTTACACCACCATTATAGGTGCGCGAGCCATCTGGCGAGATATTCGTGTAGCTATAGTCGCCCTCATAACCTACGACAAAGTTATTAGGCAGTTGCCAGGTGTAGCCTGATTCATAACCGACAATGTAACCACTCGTTCCAGCAGATGGATTTGTCTTCCAAGCAGCGCCATTCACAGCGTATAAATTCACATTGTAATTTGCATCACCGCCAGCATAGCCGCCGACAACGCCGCCATGCCATCCGGTCCAGGAAAATACAGGTGGCGGCGGAGCAACAGGCGCCTTACGTGACGGGAGATCAGCTGCAGTTGCTGCGCTCAAAGCGATAACTGAGGCGCATGCGCCGAGGATCGTAGCCTTGAAATTCATAATTATTTCTCCACCAAGCAAGGCCGCCCGATTCTCGGTGCAGCGGTTAGGTGAGAGATAACTAACATCACCCTAAGGTGGATGAAATTCCAATATTGATCCAAAATGACGTTTTTAAGAAAGCGTTGCACTTTCGCAACACTTTCTACAACCGACCCATTGAAACAGGTTAAAATGAACTAATCGGTTTGCCTGAGCGATAGAATTAATTCAGCCAAATGGGTTTCGTAAGCCTTCTGAGAGAATTGACGATTATAATAGGCGCGGACTGCGCTTCTCTCACGTTCTGTGGGATCTCTTGGTTTATCCTGTAAAACCTCCCGGATCGCTCTGGCGAAGGCTTCGGCCTCATCTGCAACCCGCACTCCTTCCAACATATGAGCCTCAGCGCCGAGACCGCGTAACGCGTGCGATGTTGCTACAATTGGCAAGCCGCTTGAGAAGGCTTCGATGGTTTTGATGGAAAGACCGTGTCCGCTAATGGTCGGCAATAATACAAGCCGCGCGCGCGCATAAATACGCCCGGGATCATCAACGCGCCCCACGAACCACTGTCGATAGTGAGAGAATTCTTCAGGCGCCTGCGCGCGCAGCCCAGCGTCAACATTACCCGCAATGATAACTCTGACGCCTGGGATTATTGGAGCGACTTCCCGCAAAAACCAAATCAAGCTTTCGACATTAGCCGTATTATTGCTAGCAACAATTACAATATCCTCACCGCCAGGGCCCATCGGCGCCGGGGGCGTTGCGGGGTATAATAAAGCGTGCCGCTTGTGAGGTAAAAGCGCGCTAAACTCACTCGCCTCTTGTGCATTCAGATGCAACAAAAGGTCGGCGGAGCTCATTGCGCCGAGTTCCTGGGCTAACATCGCCTCATAGCTGACCGCGGGCTTAAGCCAGGGCATTCGTTTATTAATTAGAGCGAATTGACGCGCTTGAAGATCATGCGAATCTAATAAAATCGGCGCTTTTCCGCGCGCCAAGCGTTGAGCCAGCGGCATGAGAAAAAAATGATTGCAATGCACAAGATCAAAGCGCTGCGCGACGCATGCCGGCGAAATTTCCGCGCGCGCCGCCATGCCTAACCGCATGATTGCTTGATCGCCATGAAGATAAGGCCAAAGGACATCCATCAAAAAAGTGGGGGATATAATTTTATGAAGAGGCGCACCGCCAAAGAACCGCGAGCCGCGACTGAGTTCAGGGGTCGATTGAACAAATGAACGCCACAACCAATTTCGGCCTGGCGTGAAAGCAGGATCCGAACTAATAGCAATTGGATAAATTTCCGCCTGAAGCGCGCGATAGGCGGCGATTTGCCCCAAAACAACCTGATAAGTGCCGCAACTGTGCCAGGCAGGATGCAATAGAGCGACCTTACGTCCCGCAAGCAATCCTGGCCGGGACGAGACGTCAAGACCCTCAGGAACCCTATCCATCTGATCCATCAATGATTTATCCGCCAGAGACCGCGGCTTGGTGACCGCCCCTTGCATTTATCTGAGATTTACAATTACACCCCCTATATGAGCCTTCCACCTTCAAATCCAGCCCCGCAGGGATCCGACGCCGCGTCAGCTGACGCATCAAAATCAAAGCGATATGGCGTCGCTATCGTCGGCAATGATAAAATTATTGACTGGCTGTTGCCGTTTCTTGAAAGTTACCGGGACACCAACGCGGCCCTGCCCCTCTACCTCATCCCTTACGACGATAATGTTTCGCAAACGCGTCGCGCTGCGGAAATTTATGGCGCAACTTTCATAGAAGACGAACCGCGCGAAATCGACAAACTCTCCCACGAACTCTATCCAGGAATATTCAACAATAACCGCCGACGTCTCCGTAAATTACAAGCGCTTGCGCTTGATCTAGACGAAGTCGCTTATGTTGATGTCGACGTTATTCTCTTTCGCGACTTCAAGCCAATATTTGGTCAACTTGAACGAGACAAGACAGAGTTTATTGTCGCCTCGCCAAGCTTTGAATACGTCTACAACAATCGGCAAGAAAACTATCCATTTCTCAAAGACGCCTTGCTTTTTAATGATGGGTTCTGGGTAACCTCCAATAAATATCTAAGTTTGAAAAATTTCATCGACACAATGGATGAAGATTCTGCAATCTTTCATGATGTGCGCAAGCGCGGCCAACTATTTGCACAGCCCTTAGTAAACTTTGTTACCCATAGGCGCGGGTTAAAAATAGCGCTTCTGCCAAATGTCGTTGAACGCGCATCGCATGAAAGCTTTTATAAGGCTCAGGGCGTGCGCTTCGAAAATGGAAAACCCTTAGATTACGAGGGCAAAGAAATCTACTTTGCGCATTGGGCGGGCGTAACAGCCTTGCCCTCTCGCGGCGTATTCGATGCAGCCTGGACGGAATATTCCAACGCAGCTTGGACGCGATTTAAAAATGATCCTGGACGCTAGGTAGGATCGCAATGCCACGCTTGTTATTCTTTTATCTGTTCAAGCGTGTTGCGCTAGGCGTCCTCGTTGTTCAACTCGCCTTATCCGTCCCAGTTGTGCTTTCCTATCTTCTGTATCAACTTCCTCCTGCTGCAGTGCGGGGCGGTTTGGTCATGCCCGCGCTCGTGGGCATAACGCCAACTGTCGCTTTTGTGACGCTCCCTATGGCGGTTGGTCTTGCGACAGCTCTTGAATTCTCCCGAATGGCGAGCGAGGGCATGATAGCTGTTTTATACGCTTTGCGCTTATCCGCTTGGTCAATTTGTCGTCCAGCCTTGACGCTCGCCGCTGCAATTACGCTCTTTGGTTATGTTCTGGCGAATTTTATTGCGCCCTATTACTCAAGCAATATGCAAGATGTCCTTAACGTCGTTAAAAACTCGCTTAATCATCGCATGCTAGATGCTGCGCATTTTTACACTTTCGATAATGGTCTTAAAACATTGTATATTGAACGCTGGCTCACCCCTGACCTAGCAGCCAATCTTTTCATTCGTCAGATTTCTATCGAAAAAATGCAGGAAGAAACCATTACTGCCGCAAGCGCCGAGTTTCGACGCAATGACGCAGGCGTGATTGTCGCCCTGTCAAACGGCAGTATTCAAACTCGGACGCTTCCAAGCGGCGGCGACGTAAGAATTTCCAATTTTGATCAATATGCCATGGCCCTGCCAATGCAAGGGAGCGGCGCTTTACCAAACCGCGACTGGCGTGGGGTTTATGAGTTATCCGCTGGGCCTTTTATCGCCAATCGCGCTCTCGCCGTCACAGACCCCCATCTTTTGGGAGAATGGGCTGCAGAAGCTGCAAAACGCTTTGGCGTCCCTCTTCTTTCTCTCACACACACCTTGCTCGCATTGGCCCTCGGCTTAACTTTTGGCAATATCACCGGCCGTCGCGGCGCAGGAGGCGGCTTATTGAATATGGCTGCGCCAACGGCGCATATTATATTTCTTGTCGCGCTTGAATCGCTCATGCGCCTTAGTTGGTATTTTGCTTTTCTGCTCATTGCCTTTGCCGCAGCGGAAGCAGGTCTCTCACTGTGGCTGCTCGCGCGCCTCAATCGCCGCGATCTTCCCGTCAAGCTTGCCGCGGGACAGCCCTTCCAGCTAAAACCAACAGCTTAGCGCTTAAAAATTTAAAAAGTTTTGACTACTCAACTGTCACGCTCTTTGCCAGATTACGGGGCTGATCGACATCCTTACCCATGAAAACAGCTACGTGATAAGCAAGAAGCTGAATAATGACGGCATAAACAACAATCGCAAAAGGTCCAGAAACCTGTTCTGGCAGTTCAATAAATCCAGCTAGAGGCGCAGCGGCGGCGGTATGCGCCGTGCGAGAACCAATTAGAATTAAATGCCCGCCCCGCGCAGCTACTTCCTGTAAATTTGACACCGTCTTTTCTAAGCTCGCATCTGGCGGCGCAAGCACAATCACCGGCATGGCGTAATCGATTAGAGCAATTGGTCCATGTTTTAGCTCACCCGCGGCATAACCCTCGGCATGAATATAGGATAATTCCTTAAGCTTGAGCGCACCCTCCATCGCCAAAGGAAAGGCTGGACCCCGCCCAAGGTAAAGCACGCTTTCCGCCCGCGCGACATCTCGCGCAACGGGTTCAACTTGTTGTTCCTCGCAAAGCGTCTCCGCCATCTGTGCAGGGGTGGCGATTAATTGCGACACCAATTGACGTTCTTGCTCTAAACTTAAAACATTACGGGCGCGGCCAAGAGCTATCGCCAAACAAGCAAAGACAATCAATTGACAGGTGAACGCCTTTGTTGACGCCACGCCAATTTCTGGGCCAGCAAGCGTTTTTGCAACCAGCTCACTCTCGCGCGCAATCGTTGACGTCTCAACATTGACTATTGCGAGCGTATGCTGAGCTTGCGCACGCGCGTAACGTAACGCCGCCAAGGTATCCGCTGTCTCACCTGATTGAGAGACAACGACCATTAAGCCATTTTCCGCTAGAGGCGGATCGCGATAACGAAATTCCGAAGCGATATCGATATCAACCGATAAGTGAGCAAAGCGTTCTAACCAATATCGCGCAGCGAGACCTGCATAAAAAGCAGTGCCACAGGCAGAAATGGTTATACGACTTAAGGACTTTGGGTCAAAGCCAAAGTCAAAGGGCAAATTCACAACGCCTTCAGCAAGATCAAGATAATGCGCTAAAGTTCGGCCAACGACTTCTGGTTGTTCATGGATTTCCTTAGCCATGAAATGACGAAAATTGCCTTTATCCACTAAGAATGATCCAGCTAGGAGCGGTTGACGCCGCCGATCAACGCGCCTGTCATCCGCATCATGGAATTGAACTTCAGCGCGACGCAAAACAACCCAATCCCCTTCGTCAAGATAAGCAATTGTGTGAGCGAAAGGCGCCAAAGCCAATGCGTCCGATCCAAGATAAACGCCTTCATTCCCCCAGCCGACCGCAAGCGGAGAACCGCGTCTGGCGCCAATTAGTAAATCCTCTTCGCCTTCAAAGAGAAAAGCGAGCGCAAAAGCGCCTTTTAATTTTCTCAGCGCCGATGCAACTGCGGTGGCGGGCGCTTCACCGCGCGCGAGACCTTCAGCAACAAGATGCGCAACAACTTCTGAATCTGTCTCTGAAGCGAAAGAGGCCCCGCGCGCTTGTAACTCCTCACGTAATTCACGGAAATTTTCGATGATGCCATTATGAACAACCGCGACTTTTGCGCCAGCGTGGGGATGCGCATTTAATTCCGTGGGCTTACCATGCGTCGCCCAGCGCGTATGCCCAATGCCAATAGCGCCTGCGAGAGGGTGAAGCGAAAGTTTCTCTTCAAGATTTTTTAATTTTCCACTCGCCCGCACACGGGTAATGCATCCCTGCTCTAACGTCGCCACGCCAGCGGAATCATACCCCCGATACTCCAGCCTTTTTAAGGCCTCAACGAGCTGCCCCGCTACGGGACCATTCCCTAAAACGCCAACAATGCCGCACATTCAAAATCTCCAAAGTCGCCGCGCAGCGCTGACAAACGCGCTTTGTCTCTGCGGCTATTTTTTTGCTTTCTTCTCTGCCTGCGCCGCGCGAAACTTGGCAGCCCAACCAGGGATTTCTCTTTGTTGCCCGCGTGCGACGCCAAGCGCATCGGATGCTATATTTTTTGTCACGACAGATCCTGAACCAACATAAGCGCCATCGCCGATCTCAACTGGCGCAACCAGAGATGAATTGGAGCCAATAAAAGCCTGCGCGCCAATTTGGGTTCGATATTTAAAAAATCCATCATAGTTACAAGTGATCACGCCAGCGCCAATATTGGCTTTTGCGCCAATATCCGCATCGCCTACATAGGATAAGTGGTTAATTTTAGCGCCCATGGCGACAGTAGCGTTCTTAATCTCAACGAAATTGCCGACTTTTACCTTTTCCGCCAAATCTACCCCGGGCCGCAGTCGCGCAAATGGCCCAATCATCGCCCCAGCGCCGATCCTAACTCCTTCAAGATGGGTATAGGAGTAGATTGTCGCCTCATCGGCAATCGAAACGCCCTGACCAATTACAACATAGGGCTCGAGCCTCACATCTCGTCCGAAAGTGGTATCTTCTGCGAGAAACACTGTTTCTGGCGCAATCATTGTGACGCCTTGAGCCATCGCCCGCTGGCGCAATCTCGATTGCGCGACAGCCTCAGCTTGAGCAAGTTGCTGCCAATCATTAACGCCAAGCACTTCCAATTCATCAGCAATCGCGATCTGCGCAATCAACCCATCGCCACGCGCAAGCGCAACAATATCGGTGAGATAAAATTCTTTCTTTACATTTCGATCATTAACGCGCTTCAATAAAGATAAGGCATGACGACCATCAATTGCCATTAATCCAGCGTTACACAAATTAATCTCACGCTGAGATTGGCTTGCATCTTTTTCTTCGACAATTGCAGCGAGCTGTCCTGTATCGTCTTTAAGCAGTCGACCATAGCCAAACGGCTTCTCAGCAACAAATCCTAACGCGACAACTCCTGCTCCCGCCGCCAAAGCAGCGCGCATCGACATTATCGTTGAACTGGTGATCAGCGGCGTATCTGCGAATAAAACGATTACGTCATCATACTGCCCGGCAAGAGCGTCTTGAGCGGCTAACACAGCATGCGCTGTGCCGCGCCGCTCGTTTTGAACAAAAATCTGAGCTTGCGGGACTTGCTGTAACGCCTGCGCCCGCACCTCCGTTTGTCCCGGCCCCACAACAACGCAGACATGCGCGATGCCCGCTTCGCTGAGGCGCGCCAACACATGCCCGAGCATGGAACGTCCAGCGACTTCATGCAAAACTTTAGGGGTTTGCGATTTCATTCGCGTGCCCTCGCCAGCGGCGAGAACGACAGCGAGAGCTGAGCGTGAGGGAGACATCGGCGAAAGATAACCTGACGTGAGGAAATGGATTTATTTCTTGACGGAATCAGTCTCAAAGAGACAGGTCAATCCGGCCAAGCCTATTAAGATACAACGACTTTTAACTAAAGCCCGGCGCCGGCGCAATGGAGCCGCGCAGGCGGGTTGCTCAGCCTTTAAAGGCACGAAAGAGAAACCGTCCCGCGCCAAAGAGCCCTGTCTTTCTTCACGGGCATGATAGGACAATATTTGGCGTTTGGTTCCGCCAATTTCCTGTATAGAGAATATCCCACCTTGAGCATGAAACTCTAGCTCGCCTGGTTGCCATTTAATTAATGATCGAACGCCGCGATATTCTGAAAGCCGCGCTTAGCGCTCTCGCCACAGGCCTCACCGGATCTAACGGGCAGGCCGAGAGCGCCGCCCCAGCCGCGCCTTCATTCTCGCGCGATACAGTTGTTGATCTCGCCCGAGCGCTTGCCGCCAAACCCTACTCTGCGCCGCCTAATGAGCTGCGCGATCCGTTCTCTGACCTGACCTATGAACAGTTTGTTGGCATAAAGACCAAACCCGGCGCAGCAATCTGGTCCGGGCAAAATAAAGGCTTCTCGATCGAGCTTCTGCATCGGGGTCATATTTTTACTTCAGCCGTCGACCTCTATCTTGTCGATAATGGCGCCACAACGCGACTAAACTATCAGCAAGACCTCTTTGATTATGGCGGGCTAAAACTGCCTGAAAAGCTTCCGGATCTTGGCTTTTCTGGCTTTCGCGTGATGCATGCGACGAAAGAGGGCGTTGAAGCGGAACTGGCAATCTTTCAAGGCGCAAGCTTTTATCGCGCGGTTGCAGAAGGCCAAAATCTCGGTGTGACCTCGCGAGGACTCTCCATCCGCACAGCAGATCCGCGCGGCGAAGAGTTTCCTGCATTTCGTGTTTTTTGGATCGAAAAACCAACCCTTGGAGATAATGCCCTCACGATCCACGCCTTGCTTGATGCGCCCAGCGTCGCCGGCGCCTACCGCTTCACTATTCGTCCAGGCGAAGCCACAATTATTGACACTGAACTCACGCTCTTTGCCCGCACTTATGTTGATCATTATGGATTAGCGGGCTTTGCCGCCGTCTCACTCTTCACCCCACTCGATCGACGTCGGCAAGATGACCTCAGGCCAATGGTTGCTTCCGCAAATGGCCTGCAAATGCTCACAGGAGCAACGGAGTGGTTGTGGCGACCACTCTCCAATCGCGAAAATCTGCAATATTCCTCCTTTGTCGATACCAATCCCAAAGGCTATGGCGCCCTCCTTCGCGACCGTAATATTTTTAATTACGAAGATGACGATCAACATTGGGAACGGCGCCCTTCTCTCTGGATTGAACCTCTTGGCGATTGGGGGGCAGGCGCTTTGCAACTCGTCGAGATTCCGTCGGAGTCTGAAAATAACGAAAACATTGTTGCTTATTGGCGGCCAACAACTCCTCTCGTCGTTGGCCTGCCAGCAACTTATGCCTATCGTCAGTTCTGGTGCTGGGATCCCCCGACGCGACCGCCACTCGCCACAACGGTAGAGGCGCGCGCTGGTCGCGCGCCTACGGGAAAGCGCCGCCGTTTTCTTGTCGTTTTTTCAGGAGATATCTTGTCGGATCCAAATCGGACGACGCAACTTACTGCGGCCTTAACGACTTCCCCGGGAGCGGCGTCAAATATTCGCACATTTCTCAACCCTGCCATGAAGACCTGCCGAGTTACATTTGATATTGATCCGTCTTCAGAAAATTTTTGTGAAATGCGCCTCGTGCTGAAATCTGGCGATACGCCCATCAGCGAAACCTGGCTTTATAGATGGACACCCTGAATTCACCTGCAACGCTTGATCACGGGACGCAAAGAGCGACGCATAATCCGCAAATAGCCCCGCAAACGCCGGTAGAGGATCGCCTCGCTATGCCGGCGCAACATCTTTTCAAATTTGACGCGCGCCAGATTCACAAACGCGCGGCGCCTGAACTCTGGACAACGCCTTGGCTTGCGCGCTTAACCACCTTCGGCGGAGGCTTTTTGCTCACGCTGTATGGCGGCTATGAAATGTATAAGGTCATTGACGTTGGCGGCGTCACAACCCTCAAGTGGGCGCTCCTTGGCCTGTTTTTATTAAATTTTTCGTGGATCGCCCTGAGCTTTATGAGCGCAGTAGTCGGCTTTACTCTTCTGCTTAACAAACCAGCGACGCCGCCAACGCCAAATAAATTACGTGAAAAAACCGCAGTCGTGATGCCCATTTATAATGAAGCGCCAAGCCGTGTCTTTGCTGCGCTTCAAACAATTTATGAAGATGTGCAGGCGACGGGATTAGGCGGGCAGTTTGATTGGTTCTTTCTCTCCGACACAACAAATCCGGACGTCTGGATTGCTGAAGAACGCGCTTTTATTGGCATTCGGCGCCGGCTAGGTCCGCAAGCCCGTATTTATTATCGTCGTCGAGAAAAAAATACGGGGCGCAAGGCTGGCAATATTGAAGATTTCGTCACACGCTGGGGCGGCGCTTATAAGCATATGGTAGTGCTTGACGCCGACAGTTTGATGACTGGCTCAACGATCGTCAAACTCGCTGCAGCGATGGAAAGCGATCCCGATAGCGGCATCATTCAAACATTGCCCTTGATCATCAATCGCAACACTTTATTTGCTCGCGTCCAGCAATTTGCTGCGCGGATCTATGGCCCTGTAATCGCTATGGGCCTTTCTGCATGGATGGGTCGCGATGGAAATTACTGGGGCCATAACGCCATTATCCGCGTTGACGCCTTCGCACATCATTGCGGTCTTCCAGATCTCCGCGGCCGTCCGCCCTGGGGCGGCCATATTCTCAGCCATGACTTTGTTGAAGCAGCGCTCATCCGTCGCGCGGGCTACGCCGTTTATATGCTGCCGACATTGGGCGGATCATATGAAGAAAGCCCACCCTCATTAATCGATGTCTCAATCCGCGACCGACGCTGGTGTCAGGGAAACTTACAACACTCCCGTATCCTTTTTGCCGCCGGTTTGCATTGGGCGACGCGTCAGCATTTTTTAACTGGCATATTTGGTTATCTCACATCGCCGCTATGGCTCGTGCAACTCCTCGTCGGCATCGTGATCGTAATTCAAGCCAGCTATCTTAAGCCAGAATATTTTACGAGCGATTTTTCCTTATTCCCAACATTTCCCCGCTTTGACGCCGAACGGTCGCTTGAGCTTTTCGCTTTGACGATGAGCATTTTGCTTGCGCCGAAATTTTTTGGCCTATTAGCCGCCATTTACGAACCTGAAACGCGCAAAGGCTCCGGCGGCGCGATCATGTTGCTCATTTCAACCTTATTTGAAATTGTTCTCTCTGCGCTTCTTGCGCCGATCATGATGCTCATCCAAACCGGCCATGTAGCGCAAATTATCTTTGGGTTTGATACTGGTTGGGATCCACAGCGCCGGGATGATGGCTCCGTTCCCCTCATTGATATTATTCGTCGTCACCGCTCACATGTCTTACTTGGCGTCATCACACTTTTTGCCGGCATGCTGATCTCGCCATCGCTTGTCGCTTGGATGTCGCCAACAATCGCCGGGCTTATCTTAGCGATTCCTCTTTCTTGGCTGACTAGCCAGCGCTGGCTCGGCCTTGTTTTTCGTCGCGCCGGCGTATTAACAACGCCAGAAGAAACAACAACGCCCTCCATTGCAAAACGCGGCAAAGCCTTATCCAAGTCGCTTGCTCGCGCAGAAGAAGATGAAGTCAACGGCGTTCTTGCAATACACGCTGATCCAGAATTACGCGCTGCGCATGAAGCCTGGCTGCCAATCCGTAAGCCGCGTCAACGCGGCGTTATTTCCGCAGACCGCGCCATTGCGGAGGCAAAACTTGCCGATGCAGAAACAATCGACGACGCTGTACAATGGCTTAATCGCGGCGAGCGCATTGTCGCGCTCTCTGACCGCGCATTGATTGGGATGATCGCACGGCTGCCTCAGCGCCCGCAGACAGCGGCAGACAATCCAAGAGCTGCAGAGTGAAATATATCTATAAAATTACCTCTTGTGACGCCTGGCGCACCGCAGAAACGGCAGGGGTTTTTTTCGGCTCTGGAATCGATCTTTCAGATGGCTATATCCATTTTTCAACAGCGCAACAGGCTGAAGAAACAGCAGCCAAACATTTTTCCGGGCTAACGGATCTACTTCTGATCCGCGTTGAGGCCAGCCGACTTGGCGCAGCGCTAAAATGGGAAGTCTCTCGAGGAGGAGAGAAATTCCCGCATCTCTACGCGCCACTCATGCTAAAAGATGTCGAATGCGTATCGTCTCTAAAGCTACGCTCAGATCATCGCCATGACTTTACAGGTCTGCTGAAATGATCAGCATGTATAAATTCGCAAAGCCATTTCTCCACTTACTCGATGCAGAAGACGCACACCAGGCGACAATTGCGCTACTCAAATTCTTACCTCGCCTCAAGCCGCCGCAGGATAATCCAAATCTTACTGTGCAAACATTCGGTCTTTCCTTTCCTAACCCCATAGGATTGGCTGCAGGGTTTGATAAGGATGCCGAAGTTTTTGAGGCAATGCTCACGCTTGGGTTTGGTTTTGTTGAAGTTGGCACGCTCACGCCGAGAGCGCAGCCCGGAAACCCACGTCCCCGCGCCTTTCGGCTCACGCCCGATCGGGGCGTGATTAACCGTTACGGATTTAATAATCACGGCCATGCGCCAGCTCGCGCGCGGTTGGAGCGATATCGTCAATCAGGAATTATTGGCGTTAATATCGGAGCAAATAAAGACGCTACAGATCGTATCCAAGATTATGTCGCCGGTATTGACGCTTTTGCGACTGTAGCAAGTTATTTCACCATAAATGTCAGCTCTCCCAACACGCCCGGCCTAAGAGACTTGCAAGAGCCCAAGATGTTAACGGAGTTGCTCGCGCGTGTTATCGAAATACGGAATAAGCAAAATTTCTATAAACCAATTCTGTTAAAGATTGCGCCCGATCTCTCTTATGCGCAGCTTGATGATATTGTTCATGTCGCACGAACGCGTGGCGTTGATGGTATGATTGTATCAAACACCACCCTTGCGCGGCCAACGATGCTTAAATCTTCCTATCGAGAGGAGGCAGGCGGTTTATCGGGCGCTCCGCTGTTTAACGCATCAACCCGGATCCTCGCGCAAACCTATCTGCGCGTTGAAAATCAATTTCCATTAATTGGCGTTGGCGGCATTGATAGCCCGGAAACCGCCCGCATAAAAATTGAAGCTGGCGCGACGTTGATCCAACTCTACTCAGCCCTCATTTACGAAGGTCACGAGCTGATTGAGAAAATAAAAAATGACTTATCGCAAACGCTTCAGCGCGAGGGGCTTCCGCTTTCCGAACTTGTAGGACGCCAGGCGAGACGCTACGCACAATCATAACTTTCGCATTGCGATCCGAGATGATATTGCCGCTTACTTTATTCCGACAAAGAGGTTTCCACGATGAGCGAACATATTTGGCTAGCGACAGGCGAAGCAACCGTACTTGCGGCTGAAGGGCAATTTACTGACGCCATGCCAGAGGTGTTGATCGGCGATGTAAAAGGACCCGTCGGTCATGCTTTTGCAGGCATGACAGGACAAGTTGCCGGACATCCCCGCATGTTTGTTATTCGCGACCTCAATCAACAAGTCCGCCCCGCCACAATGATGACGACAAAAATGACGGTCAAGTCAGAGGCTTATGTTGAACTGCTTGGCGGCATCGTTCAAGCCGCGACAGGCGACGCGATTGTTGATTGTCTCGCGGAAGGCGTCATTCCAAAAACGCAGGTCAATGATCTATGCATGATCATCATGGTTTGGCTTGATCCCCGCTGCGCAACAGACGCTAATCTTGATAAAAAGGACCTCTATCGCACCAATTACCAAGCCACGAAGCTTGCTATTGCCCGCGCTTTGAATGGCCAGCCCACTGCTGACGAACTCATCGCTAATCGCAAAAACATTTCTCATTACGCCCTTGAGGATGTTTTCGAAGACTAGCCCCGTCATTTTCTCAAGCTAAGCCTCGCAGACCGGGCTCAAGTAAGGCTTGTCGCCGCCCTGTGAGACTGCTATGACCTGCCCGTGCGCGGGGCCTTACGTCCCGTGCGCAATCATTGGGTTTCCATCCTTCGGGCCGCGCCGGCCAGGTCAGCTTTAGGCCTATTGTCTCACGCTCAAGCGTTTAAGAGACATCCGATCGTTGGAAATCTTCTTGTAACGCTAACCCCGCCGGCGCCTGCCCATTTAGGGATTTTCAGGAGAACATATGTCCGTAACGACCGAGCGCGCGCCAACGCGCGAAGATTTTGCTGCCCTCCTCAATGAAAGCTATGGCGATAGCGAAGCTTTTGAGGGATCCGTCATCAAGGGCCGCGTTGTCGCAATTGAAAAAGACGTGGCTGTAATTGATATCGGATTAAAAACCGAAGGTCGCGTAGCCTTAAAAGAATTCACCGGATATGGACGCGATCCCGCGCCAAAGATTGGCGAAGAAGTCGAAGTCTATCTGGAGCGTGTTGAAAACGCACTGGGCGAAGCTGTTATCTCTCGTGACAAAGCCCGTCGCGAAGAAAGTTGGGTTAAGCTCGAGAAAGCTTTTGAAACCAACGAAAAAGTTGATGGCGTGATCTTCAACCAAGTCAAGGGCGGGTTCACGGTTGACCTTGATGGAGCCGTTGCATTCCTACCTCGAAGCCAGGTCGATATTCGCCCTATTCGCGACGCTGGCCCCTTGATGAACGTGCCACAACCTTTCCACATCCTGAAAATGGATCGTCGTCGCGGCAATATCGTTGTGTCTCGCCGAACTGTATTGGAAGAAAGTCGCGCTGAACAACGTCACGAGATCGTCGCCAATCTTGAAGAAGGTCAAGTCATCGACGGCGTTGTAAAGAACATCACGGATTACGGCGCCTTCCTTTTGCCAAGATCATTGGAGGCAAATACA